>Ga0307372_10000397_pt1 | contig 77211 bp, 60 predicted proteins | sample OX1MG_FD_202533 | JGI IMG/M metagenome (GOLD analysis project Ga0307372, IMG submission 202533) | Soil microbial communities from Risofladan, Vaasa, Finland - OX-1 | ecosystem: Environmental > Terrestrial > Soil > Coastal area > Acid sulfate soil | place: Finland: Risofladan, Vaasa | collected... | reverse complement strand
GGCGCGTCGCCGTCTACCACGGCGACACAAAATTGCAGATCGAGGCCCTCTAAAAAAATAACGAGGGGGTGACATTTTCACTCGGCTGTTAGGGGTGACATTTTTACCTTGCTACAACATTGACGGGGCTTGAAATTGGAGCGGGAGAAGGGAGTCGAACCCTCACCTTCGGCTTGGGAAGCCGACGTTCTGCCGCTGAACCACTCCCGCTTCCAGGGGCAAGCCTATCATCCGGGATTTCAAAGCTGCAAGCAACTCACGCACCGGGCGGGCAGCGCGGCTGGCCGGCCCGCGGCAAGCGGCGCCGGGGTTCTAGCCATGGAAATAGCGGCGATGCAACTCCTGAACCGTCATGGGCCCCTCTCGGATCGTGAGCGCCGTCACCACTCCCTTGGTGTCCCGCTCGTAGGTAACGAAGACAGTATCTCCCGCGCGCATGTCCGCAACCGGCATGGCGCGGCCCTGCTCGTTCATGAACACCGTCTTGCCGTTCACGATCATGGTCATCGTGATTTGTGTGGGTTCTTCCATCACGACTTGATGCTTCCCAAGATTCACCTCGGAGACGATGAAAAAATCGTCTCGCGTAACTTGTGAGCCGAGCGGCCGCGACTGCCCAGCGGGGGGAATCGCCAGGGCGAGGGAGGCGCCCAGCAGCGTAAGCGCAGCGAGTTGAACCAATCGTTTATTCATAGCGCAGGGTGTCGATGGGATCCAGTTGGGCGGCCTTTTGGGCCGGATAGTAGCCGAAAAACACGCCCACAGCCGCCGAGAAAACGACCGCGACGACGATGGCAAATGCGGAAACCTGGGTTGGCCACCGCAGCATTCCGGAAACCACCGCCGACCCGATGATACCAGCGACGACTCCGATCCCCCCTCCAATCAGACTCAGCACCATCGCTTCGCTGAGGAACTGCCAGCGGACATCGCGCCTGGTGGCGCCGACGGCGCGGCGAACGCCGATTTCGCGCCTCCGCTCGGTGACCGAGACGAGCATGATGTTCATGATGCCGATGCCGCCCACCAGAAGTGAAACCGAGGCGACGCTCGCCAGCAGCAGCGTCATGATCTTTGATGCCTCTTCCCGCGCCTGAATCAGCTCGTTCGGACTGCGAATGATGAAGTCGTTCGGTTCGTCGTACCGCAACTTATGGCGCTGGCGAAGCAGCGCGGTGACCTGCCGGATGGCCGGCGGGATAGCCGCGCTGGTGATGGCCGACGCCATCATGAAATGCACCCAGGAAATGCCGACCAGTTTCCTCTGTATGGTGGTATAGGGCGCCAGGATGACGTCGTCCTGATCCGAGCCAAACGGGCTAAGGCCCTTGGATTGCAATTCGCCCTTGACGAGAAAGGGCAGATTGCCGATGCGGATGATCTTGTCCACCGGATCTTCGCTGCCGAACAGGTTCTTGGCGACGGTCCGGCCGATATCGCAAACATTGGCGGCCTTCTCGACATCCTGCGGGGTGAATGCCGAACCACGCGCGATGCCCCAATGGCGGATTTGGAAATAATCGGAACTGGCGCCCTGAACCTGCGTGAACCAGTTGTTGCCCTGGTAGACCACCTGGTCGTGGGATCCGACCATGGGGCTGATTCCCTTGATCAGCGGAATCTCGCGCTTGATGGCTACCGCATCGGCGGGGATCAGCGTTTTGGTAGCTTGGGCTCCCATCTCTACGCCGCCCCGGTTAACGCTGCCCGCCTGGATGAAAATCATGTTGTCGCCCATATTCTGGATCTGGGTGGCCACCTGTTGCGCCGCGCCGTTGCCGATGGCGACGGTGCAGATCACCGCCGCGACGCCGATGATGATGCCCAGCATCGTCAGCAGGGTCCGCATCTTGTTGGCGGCAAGAGCCTGGAGCGAGCTGCGCATCACCTCGCGTCCGTTCATCGTTCCTCCTTGGCCACGCCGGTCCCGCCGTCCGGCCTAGCGGTGTGCCCGCCCGCGCGGCGCTTTCGCGGGTTGCGGATGTCCCGCAGCGGAAGCGCGCGGAGCCGGCGCCGCGGCAAGAGCCGGCGCCGCCGGTCCATTCAAATAACGCCGGTACAACTCCGGCACGGTCATGGGGCCCAGTCGGATGCTCAGCGCCTGGGCGCCCGCGCCGTTCTGCGTGTACGTGATGTAAGCCGTGTCGCCCGAATGCAAATCGGAGGCCTTCAGGCGTTTGCCCTGCTCGTCGACGATGGATGTTTTGCCGGTCACGAGCATCTGCATGGTGACCTCGGTCGGCAACTTGAGCAGGAGTTCGTGCTTCTGCTCGTTCAGCGACGAAACGATAAAGAATTCGTCCCGAATCACCTTGCCGGTCTTGGTCTGCGCCGCGCCGGTCTTGGTCTGCGCCGCGCGGGCAGGGGCACTATCCAGGCAAAGCGCGGCGATCAAAACCCCGGCCAGAACCCCGAAGCTCGCCAGTCGAACCAACTGTTTTTGTTTATTCATAGCGAAGAGTCTCGATCGGATCGAGTCGCGCGGCCTTTTGGGCCGGGTAGTAACCGAAAAACACGCCTACTGCGGCCGAAAATCCCACGGCGATGAGGACGGCGCTGACGGGAACCTCGGTTGGCCACTGCAACATTCCGGAAACCACCCCGGAGCCAATCACCCCGCCGATCACTCCGATCCCCCCGCCCATCAGGCTCAGCACCATCGCTTCGCTGAGGAATTGCCAGCGAATATCGCTCCGCGTGGCGCCGACGGCGCGGCGAACGCCGATTTCGCGTCGCCGCTCGGTGACCGATACGAGCATGATATTCATGATGCCGATGCCGCCCACCAGGAGTGAAACCGAAGCGACGCTGGCCAGGAGGGTGGTCATCACCTTGGCCGAAGAGGTAGCCGCGTCGGCCAGTTCCTGCGGGTTGCGAATGATGAAATCGGACGGCTGCTGGGGCCGCAGCTTGTGCCGCTGGCGCAGCAGAGCGGTAATTTGGCCAATGGCCGGCTGCATGGCCTGATTGGAAATGGTGGAGGCGAAGATGGCGTTCACCCAACTGACTCCTGCCAGCTTCTTCTGCACGGTGGTATAGGGAGCCATGATGATGTCGTCTTGATCCTGGCCGAAACTGGAGGAACCCTTGCTTTGCAAGACTCCCTCCACCAGGAAAGGTATGTTCGAGATGCGGATCATCTTGCCGACCGGGTCGTCGTTGCCGAACAGGTTTTGGGCGACCGTGTTTCCGAGCAGGCAGACGTTGGCGTTGATGTTGACGTCATGCAGGGTGAACTCGCTGCCGCCGGCGACCGGCCAGTTGCGGATGGTGAAATAGTCCGGGCTCACGCCCTGAATGCGCGTACTCCAGTTTTGTCCCTGGTATACGACCTGAGCCGGACTCGTGACGCTCGGGCTGACCGCTTTGATCAGCGGGACGTCGCGCTTGACCGCCAGGGCGTCATCTCCGGTCAACGTTTTCGTTGCCTGCGCGCCCATTTGGACGCCGCCGCGGTTTACGCTGCCGGCCTGGATGAAGAGCATGTTCTCGCCCATGCTTTGAATCTGTTCCTGCACCTGGCGCGAGGCGCCTTCACCAATCGCCACGGTGCAGATCACCGCCGCCACGCCGATGATGATGCCGAGCATGGTGAGCACGGTGCGCATCTTGTTGGCGGAAAGCGATTGAAGCGAACTGCGCATTACTTCGCGTCCGTTCATGGCTCTCCCTTCGCGCACCTTTACCGGCCAATGAGTACGCCGCGCCTGCCGGCTTGTCCCCCGGCACCGCTTGGCGCCGCGGCCCCGGAGGTCTGGCTGCTAATGACCAGGTCGCCTTCGTGCAGGTCGCCTTTGAGAACCTGCGTGTGGTTGAGATCGGTGATTCCGGCCTGGATGGCGACCGGAGTAACGTCTTTTTTGTTCGGCGCCAGTTTCCAGACCACCTGCCATCCGCCCAGGTGATTGGTGTAGGCTTCGCGGGGGATCTTGTAGCTGCGATAGAGCTGTTGGACGCTGGCCGGAGGCAGGCTGGGCGTAAAAATCAGCGCCGAGTTGGGAATGACCAGCGCGTTGCGCGCGTGCCCGGTGGGGATGGTCACATAGGCGGTCTCGCCGGGCAGCAGTTTTTCATTGGGGTTCTGGAAGTCGATGATCACGTCGTAGGTCACGACGTTTTGCACGGTCGTGGGATCGAGCCGCGTCGAGTTCACCTGCCCGTGGAAGACGTCGGTCGGGAAGGCATCCACCTGAAACGTGCACGGCGTCCCCACCTTGATATTGCCCGTGTCCGATTCATCGACTTGGGCGTAAACCTGCATGCGCTCGAGGTTCTGCGCCACGCTGAAGGCCGTTTGGGCCTGCAGCGAGGAAGCGACCGCCTGGCCAACGACGACGTTGCGCGCGACGACGACCCCGTCGATCGGCGAAACGATCGTCGTGTAGTCGAGGTTCGTCTGCGCCTGCCTCAAGGTGCCGGTGGCCGCCTCGACTTGCCCCTTGGCCTGATCGATCTGAGCCTCGACTTGTTTGATCTTGGCCTGGTCTTGGTTCGTTTGGGCCTGGGCGGCCAGGAGCGCGGCTTGGTTCTGGGCTAGGGTGGACTGCGTGAGATCGTTCTGGTCGTGCGAAATAATCCCCTGTTTGTAGAGATCGTCGGTGCGCCGGGCATTGACGACCGAATATTCCAGATTTGCCTGGGCCTTTTGGGCATTGGCTTCGTCGGCCTGGACCGCGGCCTTGGCCGCGTTCAGGCTCGCTTGCAGGTTTGCCAGATTTGCCTTGGCAGCCGCCAGATTGCCTTGAGCGGTCATCACGGCCGCCTGGAACGGCGCGGGATCGATCTGCGCGAGCACCTGTCCCGCCTGGACGCGGGTGTTGAAGTCGGCAAAAATGTATTTCACATTGCCGGAGACGTAGGAGCCTACCGGGGCGGTGGTAAGAGGGTTGACCGTTCCGGTGGCTTGTACGGTCGCGGTGATGTTGCCTCGCTGGACCGGGACCGTGAGGTAGGTGGGTCCGGCCGGCTTGCGGCCCAACATCATCCCCGTAAGCACCACGACAATCACCGCGAGAACCACCACACCGGCTATTTTTTTGTGCTCTTTTATGATTTCCGGAACCTGCATTCGCGTTCCTCGCCTGACCCGAAAGAAGGTCTCGAAACCGTTCTCCATCTACTATGACACCTGGGGCTATTTTCCGGTTGCGGAAGGTCTCCACAGGCTCCTCGTTTATTTAGGGGTTCCACCGGGATCGCAGGCCATCGGCGCTCGATCTTCCGCTATGATTCAACGCTCGCTACGCCTGCCCGTGGTTTCCGGCCCAGGCCCGATTCGGACCGATTCGACGGCCTGCCGGCACGCCTGCCGGCACGCCTGCCGCGACTGGCATCGCCTGGAAGCCGCGCAACGTGATAGAGTTCCTAGCCGTTACCGGCAACGGCATTGAGTGCTAGCCGGAATCGATGAAAGGAAACCCAGAGTGGCCTTCCGGAACCTGAAGGAATTCCTGAAGCGTTTGGAAAGCGAAAACGAGCTGCGGCGGATCGGCGTGGAAGTCGATCCGGTGCTAGAGGTTACCGAGATAACCGACCGGGTGACCAAGGCCGGCGGCCCGGCGCTTCTCTTCGAGCACCCGAAAGGCTCGAAGGTGCCGCTGGCAATCAATTTGCTCGGGAGCAAGCGCCGCCTCCATTTGGCTCTCGGGGTTGACCACGTTGACGAGGTAGCCGGGCGCATTCGTTCGCTCATGGACCTGCCGCGGCCCGAGGGCATGCTCGACAAATTGAAGCTGCTCGGCCGGCTGCGGGAAGTCGAAGCGGCGTTCCCGCGCACGGTGAAAAACGCGCCCTGCCAGGAGGTGGTGCGGCGGGAGGATTTCTCGCTGTCGGAATTCCCGATTCTGAAGTGCTGGCCCGGGGACGGAGGGCGCTACATCACCTGGCCGCTCGTCGTCACCCGCGATCCCCGCACCGGGCGGCGCAACGTAGGAGTTTACCGGATGCAGGTGCTCGACGACCGCACAACCGCCATGCATTGGCAAACGCAGAAGCACGGCGCCGAGCATTTCCGCCAAGTGAAAAGCGAAACAGGCGGGCGGCTCGAAGTCGCCGTCGCTATCGGCGCCGAGCCGGTTACCGCGCTGGCCGGCGTCCTTCCCGCCCCGCCGGGCATGGACGAGATGATGCTCGCGGGTTTCCTGCGCCGCTCGCCGGTAGACATGGTGCGCTGCGCCAGCGTGAACCTCGAAGTGCCCGCCGAATCGGAAATCGTGCTCGAGGGTTACGTCGATACAGAAGACATGCGCACCGAGGGGCCGTTCGGCGATCACACGGGCTTCTATTCGCTCGAAGGCCTCTATCCCGCCTTTCACGTCACCTGCGTTACGCACCGTGCCGACCCGGTCTATCTGACCACCATCGTGGGAAGACCGCCGCAGGAAGACTATTTCATGGGTTATGCCGTGGAGCGGATCTTTCTTCCGCTGATGCAGATGGTGCATCCCGAGATCGTGGACGTGGCCATGCCGGCCGAGGGAATTTTCAACAACCTGATCGTCGTCGCGATCCGGAAATCCTACCCGGGGCATGCGCGAAAAATCATGCACGCCATCTGGTCCATGGGACAGGCGATGCTGACGAAGGTTGTCGTCGTCGTGGATCACGACGTCGATGTGCAGAATTCGGCCGAGGTCGTTTGGAAGACCCTTTGCGCCATCGATCCCCAGCGCGACGTGGATTTCGTGCTCGGTCCGGTCGACACGCTCGAACATGCGGCGCGCATGCAGGACTTCGGCTCGAAAATGGGGATCGACGCCACCCGCAAGTGGCCCGAGGAAGGCTTCGCGCGGCCCTGGCCGGACGAAATCAAGATGGACCCTGCGGTCAAAGCACGCGTCGACGCCTTGTGGAATCAGCTCGGCCTGAAATGAGGCGGACCAGACGGGGCGCAACGGCGACAGCACGCTAGCCCATAAAAAAGGTCGCCAGGGTCAGAATCAACAGGATGAAGCCCGTGACGATAATGATCGCGCCGACGATGCGGCCTAAATTTTTCAGCCACAATTCGGGAGCCGCGGCCATCATCGCCGCTGCGAGCCGGCCCTCTTTTTGAAGCCGTTCGTATTCCGCCGGCCTCCTCCTTTTGAAATCCTCCTCGCTTTCCCTGCCGGTGAAAATGACCAGGTCCATGGGAAAATCGCCGGGCCGGAGGTGCGTATTGAAAAAGTGAACGGTGAAGATGAACCAGACGGCCAGCAGCGCTTCCTCGCCGTGCAGGACCAGGGCGATGTTCAGCCACGAGCCGGGGATGATTCGGGCCGCCAGCGGAGCGAACCACATGGCGTAACCGGAAAGGCCGATGATCGCCATGCCCCAGAAAACGGCCCAGTAATCGAATTTCTCCCAGTAGGCGTAGCGGTCGAATTTCGGCCGCGGTCCCATCCACAGAAACCAGCGGATGTGCCGATAGAGATCGACGAAATCCTGCCCGCGCGGAACCAGTGAATTCGGGCCCCACAAAAGCCCTTTTTCCTTCTTGATGACGACGCGGCGAAAGATGTCACCCAGATGGGCGAGGAACGCCAGGGTCAGTATGACCGCGCAGAATTTGTGAAAAAAGAGGATGGAAGCGAATCCCCCGACCACGCGGGCGTAGTCCTGCGCCCAGACCGCGTGGCTGAAACGCAGCGGGAGACCGGTCAGCGCGAGCCCAATGAAGGTGGAGAATATGACGGCATGCAGGTAGCGCTGGGCCAGGGTGAACCGGAGGTGGTAGCGGACCGGCCGGCTTTCCTGCTCGACCAGTTTTCCCGGATCGATGCTTGTGCTCATTGGCCCTCCTGTCCGCCGGCCTCGCCGGTTCGTTTGCGGAGTACCGAGCGAATGAACCACAAAATCGTATGTAAGCCGAAGAAACCGAGCACGCTGATCAACAGAAGGTTCATCAGCAAAGTGACCGACCAGAGAGCCGGATAAGCATGCCGGTTCCTTGGGTTGGCGTGCGGCTGGTAGCTCACGAACCGCTCGGTCGCGCTCGGATGGCACTGGCGGCAGGTGGTGACCAGATTGGCCGGATTCACCATCGATTTGGGGTTCGAAGGGGGAAGAATGTCGTGGTAGCCGTGGCAGTTCCAACAATGGGCGGTTTCGGTATAGCCGAGCGCGGAAACCTGCGCGTGGAACGTGTCGAGGTAGGTCGCGTACTGTTCCCGGTGGCAGTTTCCGCACGTCGCCGAAGTCTTCATCTGCCAGGTGGCTGCCTGCACCCGAGCGATCTGATGGGCCGTGTGACAGTCGGTGCAGGTGGGCGCACTCGCATCCCCGGCCTTCAGCAATTGACCGTGAATTCCCGCGAAATACGCCGCCTTCGGTCCCGCGTGGCAAGTTCCGCACGTCTCCGGGATATTCGTTCGGTAGGTGCGGCTCTCCGGGTTCGTATGGCCCAGGATCTTGTGGGTGCCGTGGCAGCTCGAACAGCTCGCGGCGACCAGCAGGCCCTCCTTGGTCAGTGCAAAGCCGTGAATCGAATCCATGTACATCGCGTAAACGTTTGGCAACCCATACTTCTTGGCCATCGCCGGATTGCTGTGACAGGTGCCGCACGTGCGCGGCACGTTCAGTGGATAGACGGGCGAGGCGGGATTGTTCACCGGAAGGATTTCATGGGGATTACCGTGGCAACCGAGACAGGGCAGGGCGCTGGCCTTGGCATGGACGCTTTCGGCCACGCCCGAGGCCTCCGAGGCGTGGCAGGTGCCGCATTTCACCGGTTGCACTGTAGCCGGGTGCGGAAAGCCGGTGATCGAAGTGTGGCAAGAGGTGCAGGAGAGGCTCGCGTGCACGCTTTTTTGGAAGTGGCCCGGGGCGACGTAGATACTGCGGCCCGACGGGCCTGTCGCCCCCGGCTGCCCGTGGCAGGCCAGGCAGGTGGCATTTTGCGGGTCAGGGGCAGGAGCGGGCGCGCGAGCGGGTCCTCCCAACGTCAGCAAAAGAACCGCAATCAGATGCCAGCCCATGTTCGCCCCCATTCGCCGGGCCCGGGCTCACCGCTCGGGGCAGGGCTATTGAAGCCCGAGTCGCGAAAGAATCTTCGAGTTGTGTTCGCTCATCGCCAAAATGTCGTGGCACGTGCTGCAATCGTTGGGAATCGTTTCTCCGTCGGCAGCCACGTGGCTGCCATCGTGGCAGCGGAAACAGCCGGGCCAATTCGTATGACCGAGGTTATTGGGATAGGTTCCCCAGGTGACGTGCATCTGCGGAAATACGTTCCGCAGATAGATTTGCTGCACGGTATGGATCGCCTCCTGTAATTGCGCGCCCTTGCTGGCAACGACCTGCGGATAGTTCGTCGTGTAAAACTTCTCCAAGGCTTGTGCGATCCGCTCCCTGGCAATCGGGCGGCTCGGATAGTTCGTTTTGAGGGCGGCGAGAGCTTCCTTTTTGATATAAGGCAAATCGGCGCCGATGTAATGCTCCGACATCGCCTGATCGAGGGCGTCGCCGGGCAACTCAAAAGCATGGGTGGGCCGGTTGTGGCAATCCATGCAGTCCATCGTGCGGTGCTGGCCCTGGGCCAGTTGCTGGGGCGTCGCGTTGATGGCCGTCGATCGGAAGACGATGCTCTTGCCGCTGGCATCGGTGTAAGTCACCTCGGGAATCACCTGCCGCTGCCGGTCGAGCGCAATGTACGTGATTTTCGTTCCCGGGGCGAGGTGGTGACCGTGAATACCCTGCGGGCCGCCGGCATTTTCACCGCCAACTTTCATCTCCAGGATCGTGGTTTCCCGCGTATTCTTCTGGTCCGAATCGAAATGGTTCCGTACAAACAGAAGGTTGCCCTCGAAGCGCTGCGGCCAATGGCACTGCTCGCAGGTAGCCCGGGCCGGCCGCAAGCTGGTGACCGGTGACGGAATGGGCCGGGGATAATCATCACGCATGACCGCGAAGACCTGGTTCACGCCGGAAAGCTTCGAGCGCACGAACCAGGACGCGCCTGGCCCGATATGGCAGTCCACGCAGGGCACATGCGAGTGCGGTGAATTCAGATAAGCCGTGTATTCCGGCTGCATCACGGTGTGACAGGTCGTCCCGCAGAATCGCACCGAATCCATGTATTGCACGCCCTTATAAGACGCCGCCGTGAAAATCACGACGTTCATGAATGTGGCGATCGAAATGAGCGCCACCGCACGCCGCAGCAGCGGGTGCCCAAAATCGACGCGCGGGTAGAGCGTCGGCAGTTCGCCGCGCCGGATCAACCGGTGCCGCCGCCACAGCGCGCCGGCGGGCATCAGGATCAGCCCCACCACGAAGAGGGCCGGCAGGACCAGGTAGAAAAGAATGCCGGCATAGGGGTAGCTGGCCGCGCCGCCGCCGAGAACGATTTCAAAGAGCCAAAAGGCGATAACGGTGACGCCGGTGCTGGTCGTCAGCACCGCGCCGGTCAGCGAGATTGGATTCTGCCCGAGATAGACGAGCGGGCGAAGCCAGCCTCCGAGCTGTTCCTTCACACTCATAAACCTTCCCTTCGCCGCTCCCCGCAGCCGGCCAAGTTCTCACGAATTCTTCCCGTTTCGCGATAAGACGCCGCCGTGCCGATCGGAAGCGGCACTGCCAGGCCGGTGGTGGAAAGCGGCGATGGCTTTATTTCTTTGCCAAGGTGCGGACGAAGGCGATTACGTTGTCGATGTCGCTCGAAGAAAGTCCTTTTACCGCCGGCATCTTCCCTTTACCCTTTTCGATCGTTTCGCGGATTTGAGAATCGCTCATCCCCTGTACCTGCTTGGAACTCAGTGGCGGAATCGTTGCGTGAAGCATCTTGGCCAGCGACGGGTTGCCCTGTCCATCGGCGCCATGGCACATGCTGCAATGTGCGTGGTAGACCTGTTTCCCGGCAGCCGCATTGGCTTTGGGTGCGGCGAGCACGGTTGCCGGTAGCGCGAGTGCGGCAAACATGATGACGATGATTCGCATTCTCACTTTTTGGCCTCCTGTTGTCCTCTCGATTCCACTTTCCTGATCAATAGCCAAAAACCGATGACCACGCCCAGGATCACTATAAGGGAGATTCCCAGTCCCTTTCTACGGTAATCCCGCTCCGCCAGAGCGGCTACGCCCGCCTGGTAGGTCTTTTGCGTGATGACCAAGCCCGCTTGCACGTCCTTATCCACCGGCACGGGATTGAAGTTGTGCACGGCCACGCGTGCCTTGGTCAGATCGTCCTGGGCGTCGGCCAGCTCCAGCTTGGCTTGGCCCACTTCCATCCCCGAGGCCTCCGCGCGCGTCAGAATGCCATTCGACCGCCGGATGGACGCCTGGAGTTCGCCCAGACTCCGGTGAATTCTGGCCGCCGCAACGTAGCCGGTGTCGCCCCGCGTATGGCAGTTCACGCAGACAGCCCCCTTGCCCGTGCCGACGAACGCATCGGTGGGTTCCACGATGCGGTGGTTGCTGTGGCAGACGACGCAGCCCGGCAGGCCCATCGTAGCGAAGGCTTGCTTGTGCGGGCTGCGGTCGAAAAGCCGGGCCTGGAAGACGTGGCAGGTCGAGCAGACGTTCACCACTGAGGTCACACCCGGCGGCACGGCGCCGTGGCTGCCGTGGCAGGTGACGCAGGTCGGCGCGCTCAGGTCGGAGCCCACCGTCAGGTCCTCGTAATGCACGCTGGCGGTGTAGGCGGCGTACTGATTGGTGGGAATCTTGTACGGCTTCATGTAGGCGGCGTCGGCATGACAAGCGGCGCAGGTCTTGGCGACGTTGAGCGGGTAGACGCTCGATCGCGGATCGGTGGGAGCGCGAATGTCGTGCAGACCGTGGCAGTCGGTGCAGACGGCGACCTTGGCGTCTCCCTTCGCCAGCAGCTGTCCGTGAACGCTGGTTTGATACTGGCTGAACTGATCGGTGCGCAGCGACGGGTTAAACCTTCGCATATAGGTGGCGTTCGAATGGCAGCTCGCGCACAGGGCCGGGATCTGCTTGCGGCCGATGTGTCCTTTGAAACCGGCCGCGGGGCTCATGGCCCTGGCCATGTCGCTGCTGGTCGCATCGCCGCCGTGACAGCTCACGCAGGTCAAGCCATTTTGCGCGTGGATGCCCTTGGCGAAAGCTTCCGGGTTGACTTCAAGTGGAGGATCGAGCCGGCTGTGGCAAGCCAGGCAGCTGTCTGGGGCCGTCTGCGCGCCCGCGCCCGGCAAAAACGCCAGGCAAAAAGCGAGACAGGCAAGAATGGGGAACCAGCCCAACCTGCCGCCTTGCGCGGGACTCTTGCCTTCCATGTAAGATTTCCGCCTTCCTTTTGTTCCTTTGCCCCTACTTCGCCATCACCCCGTAACCATAGGCCGTTAGCGCCAGGACGTAGGCGAGCGCGAAAACAACCGCTCCGGCCGCCCAGCGATGGCGGCGGCCGCGGCTATCCCGGTCGAAAAACGGCAGCAGGGTCCAGAGCGCGGCGGCCAGGCCAAAGACGATCACTCCGAGCGATTCCCCGGTCATGAACCCAACTCTGGCCGGAAGCAGCTTCAACGTCTCGAACATGAACATGAAATACCATTCCGGACGGATACCGGCCGGGGCCGAAGCGAACGGCTTGGCCATGGTGCCCAAGCTCCACGGCCGGAGCGCCGCAAGCGATCCCAGCACACCGAGCGCCAGATACCACGCCATCAATTCGCGCAGCAGGAAATTCGGAAAGAAACCAATTTCGCGCCGTTCGAAAGGATTCGCCTTCCATCGCGCTTCGACGCTCGGAGGCACGCTGATGCCGAAGCGCTGAATCAGCAACAGATGCAGCAGGATGAAAGCCGTTGCCAGTCCCGGCAGCACGGCAACGTGGAAAGCGAAGAAGCGCCCCAGCGTGGCGGCCGTGACGTCCTCGCCGCCGCGCAGGAAAATCAGCAGCCAATGCCCGACGAGCGGCACCTGGCCCACCAGATCCGTCCCGACCGTGGTCGCAAAAAAGGCCAGCGTGTTCCAGGGCAGCAGGTAGCCGCTGAATCCGAAGCCGAGCACCAGAAATAGCAGCACCATCCCGCTCAGCCAGGTCAGCTCACGCGGCTTCCGGTAGGCCTTGAAGAAGGCTACGCTGAACATGTGCGCGAACGCCGTAAAGATCATCAGGTTCGCGCCCCAGGCGTGAATCGAGCGGATCAGCCAGCCGAAACGGGCCTGGGTCATGATGTATTGCACGCTGCCGAAGGCATCGCTCGGCGTGGGGCGATAGTAAAGCAGCAGCAAAATGCCTGTAACCACCTGGAGGCAGAAGAGAAACAGCGTGATCCCGCCCAGGTAATACCAGTAGGAATAGCGGTGCAATGGAACGGTTTTGTGCCGGAGGAAGGAAACCAGATCGTTCCAGCCAAACCGCTCGTCCAGCCAATCCCGAATCTGGGCCGCCGCGCTCATCTCAAGAGGCCGCCGGGCGGCTGACGTAAATATCGTTGCCGCGCACGTGCACGTCGAATTCGACCAGAGGCCGCGGCGGCGGGCCGCTGATGTTGCGCCCTTGGAGATCGTATTTGCCGTTGTGGCAGGGACACCAGATTTCATGCAGGTCCGGCCGGTACTGCACCGTGCAGCCCAGATGGGTGCAGACGGCGGTGAAGGCCACGTACTTGTCGCCGGGGGTAAGGATCAGGATGGCCGGCTTGTCGCCGAAGCGAAAAATCTTTCCTGAGTTCACCCGCAAGGCGCCCACATTGGCCGCCAGAACCGTATTACTGCCCAGGTCGGATCGGGGCGGAGGAATCAGATAGCGAATCACCGGGTAAAGAAACGAAATCAGGGAAGCGACGATGCCCGTTCCCAGGAAGATTTCCAGAAAATGTCTTCGGGGCGGTCTTTCGCTTTTGCTCTCGTCGGTCCGTGTCAATGCGATCGTCTCGCGGAAAAAGCCAGCACTTGCGCTGGATTCTACTCGCCTTTGACGCGATCAGGCGGCATGGGAAGCCGCCATCTGCTTCCGCCCGTCCTCGATCGCCAAAGACAAAACTCGCTTCAGTTCGTCACGCTGCGCTGGCAATGGGACGCAATCAAACGCGCCACGGCGCAACAGATCCAGGTACAGATGCTTATCCGCGTGGCGGAGCAAGGCAAGCACGGGCGGGATGCCCGGCCGGCCCAAAATCGGAAGAAATTGCTGCCTGCTCGGGCACACATGCACCATGATCGCGTCGACCGTCGTATCGCGCAGCAGCGAATTCAGTTGCTCGGCGGTTTCCGGCAGGTAGACGTTGCAGCCCATTTCAACGAGCAGCGCCGCCAGCGGATTCAAATCGTCCGCATCACATCCGCAAAGAGCTACCGAAGATCCCTGGAGAGGATTCATTTTCCGCTCAACGTTCATTGGCGTCATCCTTTATTGGCTGGCCGGTGAGTAACTTCCGCTCCCCTTCACGTTTGCGTTGCCGCCGACGGCCCCGCATACACCTTGACGTCTTGGCCGCTCCATCCGTTTGCTTTGCAACCTCAGGGCTCCCGACCACCTGCCAACATGTGTGCGTGCAACCGGCGGGCCAAACCTCATGCGTCCCTTTTCTCCCAAGTCATTGCGCAACTGCGGATTAGATAAAACTTCCGGTCCGTGTATCTGGAAGCGACAAATGGTGCGCGTTTTTAAATACGGAACAGGCATCTAACTGGGGCATATCGCGCACGACATTAAAGATGGGGTGTGGGATTTTCGCCCACAAAACAACCGCCAGATCGAAACGTCGGGACCTCTTCTTACCGATGGCTGAACTCGTGATCGTTTCCCCGCCACGCACCTTTTGCAATTCCCGGCAATTTTTTGCCAAAAAGTGACCTTTTTCACGTTTTTCTCACGGAGATTTCCGGCGTCGAGCCATAACCAGCCGAAACATGCATAGCCACGTTCCCCCCACCCCAAGCAATCTCCACATAACACAAGTTTTGGTCCGTCATCTGCTTCAGGGGGGGCGGAGGCGAATTTATGCAGCCCTTTTATGGATGGAGCAAATGGGCCTTGGTAGCAGTTTTGCTAGCCTTGGGCTCGTTTGCGACGGGCAACCTTCCTGCAGGCACGATCCAACAACCCCAAAATGGAACGCAAAAGGCGGCCGCTCCTGCCGCCAAGCCAGCTCCTACCTACGTCGGCACGGATACCTGTAAGACCTGTCATGCAGACGTCTTCAACACCGAATTTCAAAACACCCCGCACTATAAGACCTTGCTCAACAAAGAGGCTTCGAAGCAAGGTTGCGAGGGGTGTCACGGTCCCGGCTCGATGCACGTCGCTTCCGGCGGCCAGACCCCCGTGCCGTACGATTTCCCCAAAATGACAGCCCAGGCGATCAGCCAGCGCTGCATGGTCTGCCACCAATCCCGGCACGAGAACATGCAATTCCTCACTTCCGTGCACTATCGCAACGGCGTCAGTTGCACCGATTGCCATTCTGCCCACCACTCGACCGACATGCAGACGCTGCTGGTCAAGCAGCAGCCGCAGCTTTGCTACAGCTGCCACAAGGGGATCGAGCCGCTTTTCCGCATGCCCTTCCACCACCGGGTGGACGAAGGCATGGTGCGGTGCAGCGATTGCCACAATCCGCACGGCAGCTTTGCCGCCGCCGCGCTCGAGCCCGGCGGCGAAAACAAGCAGTTGCGCACGGGCCCGGCCGGCAACGCCATCTGCGTGCAATGTCACGTGGACAAGGCGGGCCCGTTCGTCTTCGAACACGAGCCCGTGGTAACCGACGGGTGCCTGGATTGCCACGTTCCCCACGGCTCGCCGAACCCGCATCTATTGAAAGTCGCCAACGTCAATCAGCTTTGCCTCGAGTGCCACACCCAAATGAACGCCACCGGCGCGCCCGGCATTCCGAGCTTTCACAACCAAACAACCCAATTCCAGGCCTGCACGATGTGCCACACGCAGATTCACGGGTCTAACTTCAGCCAATATTTCTTCAGGTAAGGCGGCCATGAACAGCCAGGAGGCAATTGTGTCCATTCATACACAGGGAAACTGGCGGACCGCGCGGTATCTCGTGATTGCATTAGCTTTCGGCGGATGGTTCACGGGGACCGCTTTTGCCCAAACCGCAATCAACAATCGAGCCTCAAAGGGCACAGCGTCCGAGGCGGCCGATCCGCCCGCTTCGGATTCCGCTGACCCATCGTCATCCGGCGATCCAGCCGCGATGCCAACCGGCATCAACGCCGGCAATTACAACGTTCAGGGCTCGCTGACCTTTGGCTGGCGGTATAGCAATATCACCGGCAGCCAGGCGAATTACGACACCTTCGTCAATTTGCAACAGGGGCCGCGCCTGCTCGATTTCTCCTTCAATGCCCGCTCGCTCAACCACAATGGCGCGCTCTTCGACAATATGTCGGTCGCCGGCTTCGGGTTCGGCGGCGATCCGGTCGATGTGGTTCGGCTGAATATGACGAAAAACAAGTGGTACGACTTCAACGCCACCTACCGGCGATACAAATATTTCTGGAACTACAATCTGCTCGCCAATCCGCTCAACCCATCCAGTTCCGTTCCCGCGGTTCCCATCACCACGTCCCCGCACCTGATGGACTTGAGCCATCGCATGACGGACTTGCAGTTGAGATTGTTTCCGCAGTCGGCCGTCCATCTGCGGCTCGGCTATACGCACAGCCTGGAGGTGGGCCCCTCGTTTACGACCGATGGCGCGGCAACAGCCCCCATCGACGAGCTGGGAGCTACGGCTTTGCTTTACCAGAACTTCAAAACAACCGAAGACAACTACGACATCGGCATCGATTTCGATTTCCTGCCGCGAACCACCCTCAGCTACGACGAGTTCGTTGAGCACTACAAGGAAGACACATCCGCCATGGACGGAAACCTGAATTACGTGTTACCGGACGGCACTCCTGTGGACCTCGGTTTGGTGTTCTCGCCCGGCACCCCCTGCGCCACTCCGGTGACCGATCCCAATACCACTCCTCCGACAGCCACCGGAGGGGTCTGCCAGGGCAACATCCTGGCTACCCACGACGTTCGGCCTCGTGCCACCATCCCCACCGAGCGCTTCGCGTTTCAGACCACCTATTTTCGCAATCTCAATATGACCGGCCAGTTCAGCTACAGTTCCGGCAGCCAGACGATCGATAATCCTCTCAATTACAACACGTGGATCGGCGTGAATACCCGGTACGACGGCCTGGGCTCGAACGACACGGCAACCACCAAGGCCAAGCGGATCATCGTCAATGGCAACTGGAACACCGTCTATGACGTAACCGCGAAGTTCCGCGTCATGGACAGCTTCGATTACAACAATTTCCGCATCCCCGGAATTGACAATTTCAACGTCATCAACTATTTTGCGCCGGTGGGTGGTTTCTCGCTGGCCGGAGCAGCCGCGCTGGCCCAAAACCCCAGCCAGTACCTGTTCAATCCCGCCACTTGCCCCGCTCCGTACACGGCGGACGCTTGCCCGCAGCACGATTCCACGTCGGCCGGAGCTGATGCGGCCACCGGTTACCAGAGAAGCTATCTCGCGCAGGATTTTCGGTCGAACACATTCGAGCTGATTTACGATTTCACCCCGAAAGTCGGCGGCCACGTCGGCTATCGCTACACCAAGCGCATCATCACCGACATCAATACACAACTGTTCTACACGGCTGAAATTTTTTACCCTGGGGGTACGGTCGGAGCGGCGCGCGGAGATTGCGCGTCGGGATGCGCGCCCGGGCCCAATGGTTCCCTTGTTTTCACGGGCCTGGCATCCGGCAGCGACGCCTACAATCAAGCAGCCAATATCGATGGCAATTCGGCCCTGTTCGGCTTGTGGGTTCGCCCGGCCCGTAATTTCCGCACCAGCTTCAATCTCGAACTCTTCTCCGCCGATCAGTCTTTCACGCGGATCACGCCGCGCCTTCTCCGCCACTATCAAATCAATTCGACCTACACGCCGGTAGCGTGGGCCAACATCACCGGCACGATCGACATCGTCGATAGCAGCAACGATGTGACCGAGGTACAAAACAAAAATCACGACCGCAGCTACAGCATCTCCACCACCTTCATGCCGGCCAGCCGCTTCTCCTTCGATCTCTCCTACAACTACAACGACATCTACACCCAGGCGCTGGCTTGCTATACGGTTGGATTTGGCCCCCTGCCGACTGGCGCCGCTGCCTGTCCGTTCGCCGCCTCGCCCGTGCCGGTCGCGGCAATCACGACCTATTCGAGCAAAACCGACTACGCCGGCGCCGATATGATGGTCAAACCGATCAAGCAGTTGACCTTCACGTTCGGATACTCCGGCAGCTTCGTACGCAGCACTCCGTCCTGGTTCAATCCGCTCAGCAGCTACTCGGTCCCGTTCCTCGATCCGCTTACGCCTTACGGTCCGCTCCGATACAACTACCAGCAGCCGTACGTAAGGATGAATTGGGACGTCTACAGGGGGCTTTCGTATACGGCCTCCTGGAATTACTACGGCTATAACAGCCGCGGAAACGATAATCCCGTGGGTCTGGCTCCGCTCGGCACAGAGGACTTCAACGGCAACAACATGACTATGTCGGCGCGCTACGCGTTTTGAGCATGGCTTGGGATTTATTCAGTTTCGAAGCTCAGGGAAGCGGGCCGCCACGCTCGGGCGGTCCGCTTCCGAAGAACATTCCCGCCGGGGCTGATCCTCCTCCCCCCCACATCCCCCGGCTCCGGCGGGAACCCCACCCGACGCGGTCCGCGCAGACCGTCATCACGATGACGCGGTACCTTGAAGACATGGCGAATGCCACGGCGGCCAAAGCGGTCGTCAATGCTTTCAGCGGATACCGGAGCTCAGAGGATGCCGGCGCCCGGCTTTAGAGGGAGTCCTGAAGCCGCTCAACCGGTAAAGCAAATGAGGTATAAAGACACTTAGCACGGATGCCGGAGCGGCGCGGCCCCCAGGGTCAAGATTGGCATCTCTCGGGATCGTCTCCGCACCTCTGCCTGTAATCTACGCCACTGCTGCTACTTGGCGGATTTCCCCAGTTCGCGAATGTAAGCGACCACATCGGCCACTTCTTTGGCGCTCAAGGTCCGCTGGGCTGGCATCTTGCCGATGCCGTCGGTGATGTCTTTGGACAGCTGGACGTCGCTTTTGGCCTGGACCTCTTTCGAGTCCAGCGCGCGCATCGTTACGTGCATCATCTTGGCTATGGCAGGATTCCCCTCGCCATTGGCTCCGTGGCAACCCTGGCAGCTATGCGAGTAAACAGCCTTGCCCTCTTTCGCATTGCCGGGCGGCGCGGCCCAGGCAAGACTCGCCGCTGCCAGCACCAGCGCGGCGGTAAAAAGCCAGTTTTTGCGCATTTTCTCCTCCATTGGCCTTTGGTCTGTTTTCTACCATTTCTCGATCGGTGCGTGGATTTCCCGTCCCGGCCCGTGCGAATGGGCTGGCAATCCGTTGCATCGCCAAACCATATAGCTGTGCAATCGGTGGGCCACAACGGCAATTCGTTTCCATACCCGGGGCTGGTGATGGGCTTCGGGAGGGGTGAAGAGTGCCCTCCGCTTCTCTTGACGCCGTACTACTTCTGCGATGCTATCATGAAAAAATGCATTTCCATCCCGGGTGGCGTCTCAAAGCGGTACTGCCCGTGGCGGTCGTACTGCTGGGCGGGCTCGCTGTTTTTGAAATCGTCACCGTTGAATTGCAGGATTACCAGCGTTACCGCCTTTTGGCTGTGGCCGCAGGCGGCGCCTTAGCGGTGTGCGCCGTGCTGCTGGTAGCCTTGGCCTTGCTGATCCAGCGGCCGCTGATCGAACTCAGCCAGAAAATCGAGCAGGTCCGCGGCGGCAATCTCGATGCCCGCGTCGCTTTCTCCGAGCGGCAGGACGATGTTGGACGGCTCGGCCGGAATTTCAACGACATGGTGCGCCAACTTCGCGAAGGCCGGGACGAACTCCAGCTTGTCTACCAAACCCAGATGTCGCGCGCCGAACACTTGGCCACTCTGGGAGAACTGGCCGCGGGCCTGGCTCATGAAGTTCGCAATCCCCTGGCGGGCATTTCCGGCGCCGTGGACATCATCGGTCGGGAGCTGCCGCCGTCGAGCCCCCATCGATTGATCGCCGGCGAGGTGCAGCAGGAGGTGCGCCGCATTCACAGCCTGCTCACCGAGCTGCTGGATTACGCCCGGCCAAAGCCATGCGATATCCACTCGGCCGATCTCAACGCCACCATCGAGCACTGCGTCCAGTTGGCTCGCCAGCAGGTAGTCTCGCGTCCGATCGAGGTTGTTTTCGCCGCCGGTGATCTGCCGCCGGTCGCTCACGACCCGTTTCAGATCGAGCGGCTCATCCTCAATCTATTACTGAACGCCTTTCAGGCGATCCCCAAGGAAGGCACGGTAACCATCGGAACGGCGAGCGAGAAGGGCTTCGCTCTGATCGCGGTGCGGGACACCGGGACGGGCATCTCCGCCGAGCAGCTTCCCAACATCTTTCGGCCCTTCTTTACCACCAAGCGCCAGGGAACCGGCCTGGGCCTCTCGCTTTCTCGCCGCATCGTCGAACAGCACGGAGGGCATATCGAGGTTCATAGCAAGCCGGGCCAGGGCACGGAATTTCTGATATGGTTGCCTCTCGCATCGCAGGAACTCGCAGAGGCTGGGAGTCTCAAAAAATGGCAAAGTTCAAAATCCTGATCGTCGACGATGAGCGGCTGCTTCGTTGGAGCCTGCGGCAGAAGTGCGAGGAGTGGGGCTACCAGGTCTTCGACGCCGAAAATGGGACCGATGCCATCGCGCTGGCGCAATCGGAGACGCCGGACGTCGTTCTGCTCGATGTGCGGCTGCCGGACATCAGCGGCCTGGAGGTTTTAGAAAAACTGAGGGCGAGCGGCGATTCGAGCGCCGTCATCATGATTACCGCTGACCCGCAAATCGACGACGTGAAAGCGGCGCTCCGCATGGGCGCCTACGATTACGTCGGCAAGCCGCTCGATTTCGACGGACTCAGCGTTACCATCCAGAACGCCTTGGAAGTGCGCCGCCTCCGCGGGGAAGTCGAATCGCTGCGCGGCGAAGTTCGGCGGCAGAGCGGCTCTTACGAAGTGGTGGGCGCCTCGAAGAAAACCGTCGAGCTGATGCGGTTCGTCCGGAAAGTGGCCGCCAGCGAAGCATCGACCATTCTGGTGCAGGGGGAGAGCGGCACGGGAAAGGACCTGGTCGCGAAGGTGCTCCATTACGAAAGTTCCCGCCGTGACGGCCCCTTTGTGGCCATCAACTGCTCGGCCATTCCCGAAACGCTGATCGAGGCCGAGCTCTTCGGCCACGAGAAGGGCGCATTCACCGACGCCAAGGCGATGAAGAAGGGCCTGTTCGAGATCGCCCACGACGGCACGCTGTTTCTCGATGAAATCGGCGAGCTCACCCACTTTCTCCAGGCCAAGCTGCTGCGCGTGCTCGAAGATCAGGTGATTCGCCGCGTCGGGGGCGTCCGCGACATCCAAGTCGACGTCCGCGTCGTGGCCGCATCGAACCGTGATCTCGAGCGAGCCGTGCGGGAAGGCCATTTGCGTCAGGATCTCTACTACCGCCTCGCCGTCATTTCCATTTATATCCCGCCGCTGCGCGAGCGGAAGGAAGACATCCTGCCGCTGGTCGATTTCTTCATCCAGGATTACAACCGCAAATTTCGCAAATCCATCCGCGGAATCACCGAGGAAACCCGCCGTCTGATGCTGGCCTACGAATGGCCGGGAAACGTCCGCGAACTGCGCAACGCGGTGGAACGGGCGATGATTCTCGAGGAAGAGTCCCTGCTGCGGCCCAGCTACTTGCCCTTTTCGGTGACGCAGCCGCACGCCGGCATTACGGCCTTCGAACGCGCTTCCTCCCCTCTGGCCGGCGAGAGCCTTCCCGGAGGCCGCCGCCTCCCGTCGCTGATCATCCCGGAGGGCGGCACGTCGCTCGAGGAGATCGAACGCTCGATGGTTGTGCTCGCTCTCGAACAGGCTCATGGCAACCAGACGCAGGCGTCGCGCCTGCTGGATATCAGCCGCGACGCGCTCCGCTACAAAATGAAAAAATTCGGCCTGATTCACGCCGAGGACGGCGAGGAAGCGTCCGCCCCCGGCTAGCTGTTCCCGACTGACCGAGTCTTGCTGCGATGGATCCCCGCATCGCCTATTTCTCGATGGAAATCGCCCTCGACCCGGGTCTGCCCACCTACGCGGGCGGGCTCGGGGTCCTCGCCGGCGACACCTTGCTGAGCGCCGCCGACCTGGGCTTGCCGATCGCCGGCGTCACCCTGCTCTACCGCCGCGGCTATTTTCGCCAGCGCCTGGACGCCCAGGGCCATCAAGGCGAGCAGCCCGAAGAATGGCGGCCCGAGGACCTGCTCGAGCCGGTGGAACCGGTGGTGGACGTGGAGATCGAGGACCGCGTCGTCCGCGTGCGCGCCTGGCGCTGGCACATTAAAGGCATCGGCGGCCGTGGAGTTCCCGTCTACTTTCTCGATACCGCCCTCGAGCCGAACGCGCCCGCCGACCGCACCTTCACCGATTCCCTCTACCTGGGCGACGACCGCTATCGCCTCTGTCAGGAAGTCGTGCTGGGCATCGGCGGCGTGCGCCTGCTCACCGCCCTCGGCTACCACGCCATCGAAACCTTTCACATGAACGAGGGCCACGCGGCCCTGCTGTCGATTGCCTTGGTCGAGCAGCGCTTCGAAGGCCGGCCGCTCGCGGAAGCGACGGCGGCCGATATCGAGGCCCTGCGCCATCACTGTGTTTTCACCACGCACACGCCCGTCGCCGCCGGCCACGACCAGTTTCCGCGGGAGATGGCCGAGCGCGTGCTCGGCCATGAACGCGCCGCCGCTCTCGATCGCGCCGGCCGCTTTCACGACGGCGTGCTCAACATGACCTATCTTGCCTTGGAAGCTTCTCATTACGTCAACGGGGTCGGCATGCGCCACGGCGAGGTTTCGCGCGGCATGTTCCCGCACTATCCGATCCGGGCCATCACCAACGGCGTTCATGCGGTTCGCTGGACGGCGCCGCCATTCGCCGCCCTCTTCGACCGCCACATCCCCGAATGGCGCCGCGACAACCTCTACCTGCGCTACGCAGTCGGGATCGAAACTCAGGAAATCGCCGCCGCTCACACCGAGGCCAAGCGCGCCCTGATCGAGAAGGTTCGCGAGTATTGCGGCGTTAGGCTCGATCCTTCCGTGCTCACGATCGGTTTCGCCCGCCGCGCCACCGGCTACAAAAGACCGGAATTGCTGCTCACCGATCTCGAGCGGCTGCGCTCGATCGCCACTCGCCTCGGTCCTTTCCAGGTGATCTATGCCGGCAAGGCGCACCCCGACGATGCCAGCGGAATGGAAGCGATTCGCCGCGTATTTCAGGCCGCGGCCGATCTGCGAGGCTCCGTGCCGATTGTTTACGTCGAAAACTACGATTTGCAGCGCGCGCGATTCCTCACGGCCGGCGTCGACCTCTGGCTGAATACTCCGCAGCGCCCGCAAGAGGCCTCGGGCACCAGCGGAATGAAGGCCGCTCTCAACGGCGTCCCCAGCTTGAGCATTCTCGACGGCTGGTGGCTCGAAGGTCACATCGAGGGCGTTACCGGGTGGGCCATTGGCGCCGATAGCCATCGACCCAGCGATCCCGGCGCCGAAGCCGCCTCCCTGTACGAGAAACTCGAAAACGTGATCCTGCCGGCTTTCTATGGCCGTCCCGAGGCTTACCTCGAAGTGATGCGCTCGGCCATCGCCCTGAACGGCTCCTTTTTCAATTCTCAGCGCATGCTGCGCCAGTACGCCCAAAATGCGTATGGGATCGAATGCTGAAAGCCCCCCAGGCATTGCCTTCCATGCGAATCTGAAATATCACGCAGCGTGCGGCGTCGAAAGGCGCAAGACTGCGTACGACGGCCGCCCCCCCGGGCTATCGCTCATATGGCTAAGTCATGGACGGAGAACACATTAAAGAATCCCTCATACTGGAAGCCGGCGTGCCCTATACGAAGGCAGAAGTTGTTAAGGATCCGGATCCAGAAGTGGTGCCGCCAGTAACCCGGTGGCCAGAGGTGAAGATCCCGGGAAGCGACCTTCACCATCGAAACCACAGGGTGTGCTTCGGTCGAGAGCGAACCGAAGCGGGCAAGATGTGATCCGGATCCTTGGGCGGCTGCGCGTGGCAGCCTAGAAAGCGCCGGAATTTTAGGCGCACCGGCCACTGGGCCGGAAAATGCCGCGCCTCCAGCCGCCCTACTTTTTTCGCTTCAGGTCCGTAGCCCAGCAAGGCTTATCTTTCTTCTCCCCGTAGCCGTCCTCAGCGGAGGAAGTTCCTCATCCAGATGTCAGGGGAGAGGACTAACCTGTTGCATCTAACCCACGAACGGGAATCCTGCTGCCCAGTTCAGTTCTTGTCAGACTCTTCCGGCCAGCAGATCGTTAGCAGAAACGCGCTGTCTTCAACAGCTTCGACGTCATGCGGAAGCGCGCGATCGAGCGCCAGCAGATGCCCCGTGGGTAGATCGAAAATCTTGCCGCCCGCGTGCATTCGAAGGTAACCCGCGACAGTCTGCACGGAGATTCTGCCTGAGGCCTTGTGTTCATGGATGCGCGCCTGGGGTTGCAGCACGGTCAAAACAATCCGAAAGTCTGCCTGTTTGACAAGCGCCTTAGAGTTTCGCCCACTCTGCCAGGCATTCTCGCCGCGCAATCGCTCGATCTCCGTTTTTAGATCAAACGCAAGCGTCGGAGCTTCTAACGGACCGGGCGGCCGGAGCGCGCCAGAGCCACCCGGCGATTTGCGTGTAGAATCCACATCACCCTCCCAAGCCAAGATCGGGTTTCAGATTCATCTGGAAGCGGTAAGGATCCTTTTCATCCTGCTCGAAACCGACGCCATGGGCTAGCCGCAGCATGGGCACATTGTCGCGTTCCGTCATTCCCCACACAATCCGCAGTCCCAGCCGCCGCGCTTCTTCGACCACTGTTTTCAACAACCGGCTTCCAATCCCCTGCACCCGGTATTCCTGACGCACGAAAACAGCTACCTCACCGGCGTCCCCGTCAGGGCACAGAACGGCGTGGCCCACCACTTCCCCGCCGGAGACGGCAACGAAATCCACAGTCCCATTCAGTTTTTCGAGCCACTGATCCAGGCCCTGGCGCGGAGGCAAGCCGAGCGACGCCGGCCTTGGCTCGAAGCCTTCATACATCGCGCGAAGCAGAGCCCGATCGCTCGTGCTTGCCGGGCGGACCAGGATTTCCCGGAGAGTACCCATTTCGGCCAGAGCTGTCATGAGTAGTTTCCGAGAGACGCCTCTTCTTCTCCTGCGTGGCGGGCGACGCGAAGCGCGACGGCGCGGCTCTGGCTGCGAAGCCGGGTGGCGGCATCGGCCCGGTCGAACGTCTTCTCCATCTCCCCGGCCGCGCGAATCAATTGCGCGAGTTCGTTCAAAAGATCCCGATGTTCCGTTTTTAGCTCGTGGGCAAAGGCGGATATCTCCGCATCGGAATCCGGCAATTCCGGCCAGTCTATCGTCTCTTTCGATGCCAGATGTTGCGACAAGTGCAGCCGCAATTGCTCGGCGGATTCCCGAAACCGCGCAACGTTCTCGGAAGTCTCCGCACCGCTCGCCCCGGGGCGGATTCGATCGGCGGCTTCTTCGAACAGCCGGAGTTTTTCGAGCACTTGTTGCCGCCGGCCTTCAGCCGAGCCTGCCGATTCGCTCATGGCGCCACCTGGGCTTATGGCAGCACTCGGGCTGCCAGAAATGCTCATACTCCACGGCTGCTCGATTTCCGGAGAGAACAAAGGGCTTACCAGTAAATCCTCCAGCCAGGCGCGGAGCGCAACAAGCTCTGGCCTTGTGCGGCAGAGCGCACGGCCATGCGCCAACTGGCGCAGCTTCCGCAAAGAACAGTCTGCCAGCCGGCCTAATCGCCTGATTCCTCAGCAGTTGAATTTACCGATTCTGGCAGGCTAAATGCACACTCAGGTAGGAAGGCCAGATTGTTTCTAGCTCTGACCCGATGAAGCCGCCCGGAGGACGGAAATGAGAGCACAAGAGAACCCTCAGCCCCTGGTGGCAACAGGCCCGGAGGTGGTTGCCGTGGAAATGCCCAATCGGGTGAATCTCGGTACGATAGTTGTCGCCACCGATTTTTCACCAGCGTCGGATCGCGCCCTGAACTACGCTCTGGCGATCGCCCGTCGTTACGATTCCCATATCTATGTCGTGCACGCGATTCGGCCCGATCTCTACACGCTCACCCCGCCCGAAGCCTCGGTCGGCATGGTCGAGTTGGTCCATCAGGCGGCCGAGCAGGAGATGGCCGAACTTCTGATTTCGGGTCGCTTGCGCGAGGTGCCGCATCAGGTGATGATCGAGGAAGGGGACGTCTGGGATGTGCTCTCGCGCATGGCAAACCTTCATAATGCCGACCTGGTGGTCCTGGGCACGCACGGCCGCACCGGTTTCGAGAAGATGTTCCTCGGCTCGATGGCCGAACGGGTGTTTCGCCTCTCGAAAGTTCCGGTCCTGACCGTGGGACCGGGCGCGCCGCAGACGGCGCCCGTGGAGGTTGAGGTGAAAAATATTGTCTACGCCACCGATTTCTCGGAAAATTCCCGGCGCGCGCTGCCCTACGCGCTTTCGCTGGCGGAGGAGCACCAGGCATCGCTCACCCTGCTTCACGTCGTCGAGAACGCCCAGGAGCTTTCCCCGGCCACGACCCAAGGACTGCGGGAATCCTTCACCGAGCGCCTGGAAGGCATGCTTCCACCCGGGTCCGATCTGTGGTGCTATCCGAAGTCGGCCGTGAACTTCGGCGTGGCCGTCGAGCAGATTCTGCAAACGTGTGATTCGGCCAAGGCCGACTTGCTCGTGCTCGGCATCCGCGGAGGCGGTGTTGCGATGGGACATTCGCCGGCCGCCAGGGCATATCAGATCGTTTCCCAGGCCACCTGCCCGGTGCTGACGGTGCGCGGCTAGGCGAGTGGCTCTCCGGAAACAGACGGCGCCGAAGATGCCGTGGTGTATGCCGGTTTTCTACACGTAATCGAACAGGGTCATGAACCCGAAGTCCATGTGGATCTGCTGGTGGCAATGGAAAATGGTGAGGCCGGGATCGTTCGCCACGAAATCGATTTCCATTTCCTGGTAGCCACCGAGCATCACCACGTCCTTGGCGACTCCCGCTGTTCGCACTCCCGCCACGCGGGTCAGCTCGAAAACATGCCGATGAAGATGAATCGGGTGGATGTCGTCGGTGGCGTTGCGCATGCGAATGCGGTAGCGTTTCCCTTCCCTCAGGTGAAATGCGGCGGGAACCATCACGCCCGTCGCCGGGAAGGCCACGCCATTGATGGTCCATTGGTTGAAGCCATCCAAAGCGGCGTTATTTTTCTGGAACAGCATGTCAAACGTCTCGTCGGGCTCGGGAGCGGTCGCTCCAGGCTTGGCGAAGCGCATGTAGTCCCACCGGGAGGGCGCGGGCGTGACCCACTGCGCCTCGCCCGTTCTTCCCGCGTATTCGACGACGATGCCCATGCCGTGATGGCGGTCGTCGTTGTCGAGATCGCCCATGACCCACACGCCCGGATGGTTCATTTCCACGATGGCATCGATCCGTTCGGCCACGCCGAGCCACACCACGGGAACCTTGGCCGGGTTCGGCACGGGGTTGCCGTCGAGCGCCACGACCTCAAAGGAATGCCCCGGCAGGGCCAGGCTCCGGATCTCCGTCGCGCTCCCGTTCAGAATGCGGAATAGGACTCGTTCGCCCGGCTTGACGCGAATCGGCTCGCCGTGACCGAGCATGCGCCCGTTGATGGTGAACGACCCGTAACCGACTTCGTATCCGCGCGGCATGCCCTTGGCGAGAGAGGCCTTCATCTCCGCTTCGCCTTGTTCCTTGAGAGACTGCACCTGGGTCGCGGGGGAAAGGAAATCCAGATTCATATCCCCGCCATGGCTGAACGTTGGCTGGAACTCCTTCATCACCAGAAATACTTCGCGATCGTAGCGCCCCGGATCGTTTCGCGGCTCGATGTAGACCGGACCCACTTCGCCGCCATAGGTTCCGGCGGAAAGATTTGCGCCCGCGCGAATATGGGAATGATAAAAGCGGAAGCCGGCCGGGCGCGGCGTGAACACAATGCGCCGCCTGCCCTCTTGCCCTTCTCTCTCTGCGGGAATGAACGGGGTGCCTTCTTCGGCGGTGCCGTCCACGCTGTCCGGAACCAGTTGTCCGTGCCAGTGCAGCTGCTCGGGTCTCCGGGTGCGGTTGATGATATCGACGGTGACCTGGCGTCCTTCGCGGAAGCGCAGCAGCGGCCCTGGAAACTGGCCGTTATAGGTCGTCACCGAAACGATTCGCTGGGGAGCGATCTCGACGGGCCTGGTTTCGATTTCGATGGTGTAGTCGGCCGGGCCTTCCCGCGCCGGCTGGCGGGATTCCCCTTGCCGCAACGCCGCGCCGGTCGCCAGCGCGGCCTCTTTGGGTGCCAGCAGCGCCCCTCCCGCCAGCATTCCCGCACCCTTCAAAAATCCACGTCTCGACTCCTTGAACTCCTTCATGACTGGATCCTCCCGTTTTGTCTCTTCCGTCCTCGTGCGTCGAGCGACCATGTGCCACCGCCCGCCGCAATCAGAAAAAGCAATGAGCAAAGCATGGCAAAATCGGCCCGCGCATCGCTCACCATGTACCAGAAGCCCTGACCCGCGCGAAACAGCTCGGGAATCTTCGTCGTCGCGATCGCCGTCAAGATCACGATCAACAACGGAACCGCCGCCACGCGCGACCAAAGGCCCAGCAATACCAGGAGCCCGCACGCGGTCTCGAAAGTTCCCACGAAATGAGCGGTGAAATAGGGATGCGGAAATCCGATTCTCGCGAAGCGAATCACGCCCATGCGCGCATCCGTGTACTTGAGAATCCCCTGGGTGAAAAAAATCAGCCCGACGGCCAGACGGATGAGTAGAATGGCGGGCCGGCCTCGCGGAGGCTCGAAGAAGAAGCGAATCAGCGGCTTCATATCATTGATTGGTCCTTTTCCCCGAGACGCTGCCGGGCCATCGGGCCGCGGGCCGGCCCGCGGATGAACGGGCAAGCGGGACGGGAGCGGCCCCGGCCTATTTTCTTTCTCGGACCACAAGCGAAGCCCGGGTCAAATCCCAGTCGAAGCGCATCGTGCAGGCGCTGCCGCCCGGCACGAGGGAAATCGTAAAATCCTCCCGCTTCGACGGGAGCTTGGAAATGGACATCGAGAGGCGCGCGAGATCGGAACTTTTCCCCGGATAATAGGACATAAATCCAATCGCGTCTCGCGAGGTTTTGTTGACGATCAGGGTCCACGAGTCCGGGTTCGGGATGGCGAAAAGCGTGTACTTTCCCGCCGGTATCGGCTTACCGTCCGCCGTCAAATTGGCCGTGGTATCGAATGTCGTCGCCTGATTCGCGCCGAGGATCCACACCTGCCCGTAAGGCACCAGATCACCGAAGATTTTCCGGCCGCGTACCCGCGGACTCGAATATTCCACGGTGATGATTTTCCCGTCGGCGAAGCGGCAACTGGCCTTTGCCGGAGGGCTTCGCCGCTCGCCCCCAAACTGCCGGGCCATGCCGGGAGCCACCCACACGGCCAAACCCAAAAGAGCCACGCCAAACATCGCGAAAAGTTTCCGCATGTTTTCGCGCCTCCCCGGCGTCAGCGAAAATTGTACTCCATTTGGCCGGCCGTGAAGCGACCGGGTCACTTCCGGCCGAAGTGGCCGGGAATCCAACGGTGAAAGGGGATTTTCAGGAGGGTTCCGGCGCCGGCGGCTGCCTGCGACGGCGCCCCGCGGCCGATCCTAGTGAGTCATGGCGTAAACGACGTAGTTGATTCCGATGCGGGTTCCCAAATTCGAGAATTTTTGCGGGTAGCGCGGATCATTCATGCCCTTCCACGAATCGCCGATGTCCGAATTCAAGTCGAAGGCCACCATGATGCGGCCATGATCGTCGCGAATGGCTTGCCAGCGCGCCACCTTGCCGCCATTTTTATAGCCCGTGAGCAGGTGGTCGTAGCCCGTGATTCTGTACCGCTTGCTCAAATCGTAGACCGTGTGGAAAATCGGGTCGCCGGCTGGAATATCCACGAGGGAGCGGTTCGGGAACACCATCTTCATCGTCTTTACGAAATAGGCGTCCTCTTCAGGGCCCCAGCAATCATCGGCCATGAAGAAACCGCCGCGAAGCAGATATTCGCGCAGAATTTTCGCCTCTTTCTCCGTCAAGCCCCATTCGCCCACCTGGACCGCATAGAGAAAGGGCCAGTTGTACGCGTCGTTGCCGTCTTCCAGCATGATGGGTTGCTCGGCCGGGCGCGCGTCGACCAGAGTCAACCGGCCAACCGCCGCTGCAAGATTCCGATCGGCCAGTGGATAGTCCTGAGTCCAGAGGGTAAGACCCTTTCTCCAGTCCCCGTCGAAACGGCCGCGATAACCGTCGAGAGGACCCCCGGGAAACATCAGGCGGGCGAATGTCCATTCGGCCGGCCTGTTATAGCCGGCCGGCAGTGGGACCTGGCCCCAGCCGTATTGGACGGAGGGGTATTGGCGAAACGGGCGCTGCGCGTAGGAAACGCTGTAGAGGGCGCCGGCCAGTATGACGGTACATAAGAGCCAGCGCAGCCACCCCCAGACCTTCGTTGCATCCATATTGCATCCTGTTGGTCAGAGGATAGCACGTCACGGCCTTGCGGCGTGGCCTCGCCGGCTGCCCGCACGCATGCGCGAATGGTAATGCCCTGGCGCCGTTGAGGAAGCCCGATCGCATCTACGCTATCATGTCGGTTTCGGACCGGCATCAGATGGCATGGGAGAGGAAAGTGGCAGAACGTGAGGACGACTAAAAGGAATCCGCGCCTCAGACGCGCTCTTCTGGCGTTGAAGTTTTTAGTCCCCGTGGCCCTAATGGCCATGTGCCCCAATCTGCTGGCGCTGGAAGGGCGCGTCTCCGGTACCGTGCGCGATTCGAGCGGCGCGCCGGTCGCTGGCGCTCGAATTCAACTGCGAACCAACTCCTCTTCCTCCGCGACTACGACGGACTCTCGCGGCCATTTTTCCTTCGCTCGAGTCCCGGCAACCCAGGGCACGGTTGTCGTCCAAGCGCGCGGCATGCAAACCGTCACGAGGCACTGGAGCGGCGCTGCGGCAACCCTGGATATTACCCTCGAGCCGCAAGCCGTGAAGCAGCAAGTCGTGGTCACGGCAACCCGCACCCCAACCCGCCTGGGCGAGACGCCTTCGAGCGTCATTCTTCTCTCGCGCAAGGATCTTCAGGCCACCCCCAGCCTGATGCTTGACGATGCTCTGCGCCAAATTCCCGGCTTTAGCACGTTTCGCCGCTCCAGCAGCCGCACGGCGAACCCAACCACCGAAGGCGTTTCGCTCCGCGGCCTGGGCGCCAGCGGATCGAGCCGCGCCCTCGTACTCGAGGACGGGATTCCGCTCAACGATCCATTCGGCGGATGGGTCTACTGGGACCGGATTCCCAGCCAGTCGATTGCCAGCGTCGAGGTCGATCAAGAAGGCGCATCGAGCCTGTACGGCAGCAATGCACTGGGCGGCGTCGTGCAAATCCTCTCGCGCCGGCCCCCGCCGCCGGCCGCCTCCCTCGAGATGGCTTACGGTAACCAGAACACGCCCGACCTCTCCTTCTGGGGCGGCGAGGATTACAAGGGCTGGCAAGCCTCGCTCGGAGCCGAGATGTTTCGCACGGATGGCTATTTCCTGGTTCCGCAGGCCGATCGCGGTAGCGTCGATACAAAGGCGAACCTGCGGTATGCGACGGCTGACCTCACGATCGGCCGCAAGATTGGACGCCACGACTACGTTTTTGGCCGCGGCTGGTATCTGAATGAATCCCGCAACAACGGCACCGTTCTGCAGGTGAATAGCACCCAGCTCGCTCAGGGAGCTCTGGGCGCCGATCTCGACCTGGGCCGCGCCGGCAGCCTCTCCCTGCGCTTCTATGGGGACTTTCAGCATTATTACCAGACCTTCTCGGCTGTCGCGGCGACTCGCGACAGCGAAACCCTCACCAACCGGCAGACCGTCCCCTCTCAGGGCGTCGGCGGCTCCGCCGTTTGGTCGCGTTCCCTCGGGTCCCATCAAACCCTGGTTGCCGGCTTCGATGACCACGAAGAAATCGGCCGCAGCGATGAAATTATCGGCACGCTGGCAGCACCTACCGCCCATCAATCTTCCGGTGGCCGGCAGAGAACCACCGGTGTTTTTGGAGAGGATTTGATTCAGATGGCGCCGCAATGGCTCCTGGGCCTCAGCGCGCGCTACGACTACTGGCGCAACTTCGACGGTTCGCAGATCCGCACCCCCGTATCCACGGGGATTACCGCGACGACTCCATATCCCGACCAGTCCTACGACGCCTTCAGCCCCCGCGCCACACTGGTGCATCAGCTCAACGATCGCGTCTCCTGGTCGGCTTCCATCTATCGCGCCTTCCGCGCGCCCACCCTCAATGAGCTCTATCGAGGATTCCGTGTGGGCAGCGTAACCACTTCCGCCAATCCCAACCTGCATGCCGAGCGCGTCACGGGTGGCGAAACGGGTTTAGCGATCCGGGGCATGCAGGGCCACCTCTTCGTTCGCGGCACGTTTTTTTACAACGAGGTAATCGGTCCGATCGCCAACGTACAGCTCACCAGCACGACGGCCCAGCGCCAAAACCTGGGCCGCACGCGCGCCCCGGGATTCGAAATCGACGCGACCGCCCGGATCACCAGCCATCTCGATTTCTCAACCGGCTATCAGTACGTCTACTCGACCGTGGTCAGCGCGCCAGCCGAGCCCTCGCTGGCCGGAACGTGGGTAGCGCAGGTTCCTCACAACGCCGCCACCTTCGAGCTCCATTACGCCGATCCCCAACGAATCGATTTTTCCGTGGACGGCAGCTTCGTCGGAAGGCAGTACGATACGACCGGAGTGCCGCTGGGGAAATTCTTCGTGCTCGACGCGATGGCTTCGCGCCGGCTGACCGGCGGCGTCTCTATTTTCGCCGCGGTGGAAAACCTGCTCAACCAGCAGTACTTCATCACAGCTCCAACAGCGTCGTCTCCTCCGGAACTTGGCCTGCCCGTTACCGCGCGCGTCGGCTTTCGCTTCAACTTTCCTCGCCGCTAGGCGAAACGCCCCGCGGAACTTCATTGCACACCCGCCATCAGCGGGCGGGGACTGCCCGAGGCCGCGGCGGGGGATTCGGTTCGTAGGCCACATCGGCGTAGGCGCACGAAAATCGCGCGACCGGGTGGTAATTCTGAAGCAGCGCGGCGACAAATCCAGGCGGCCAGAACGAGTTGGCCGCTCGGGGATGGGCTGCATCCATTTCGAGCGCGGGAATATTCTCGTCAATCAGGATCAAGCCGAAAGATTTATCCAGCACCATCCGGATGAGAGGCTGCTGGTCGAGCCGTCCATCCTTTCCGAGGAACGCGTATTCGAACGTATTCGAAAGCCAGACTTTCTTCCCCGACAGAACCGCGGCGCCCGGGTTTCCCGTGAGCAATTGCCCCGGCTGCCCGGCCGCGAACTGGTAGGCCGCCTGGCAGCCCTGCAGCTCCGGATTGAGCTGCCGGCTTTCGGGCAGGCCCAGTAGAACCAGCACGATGATCCCAATGGGAATCAGAGCCACCACGGGATCTGGCCGGGGCCGTTGCCGCAAAGCGTAATAGCCGCATCCGGCGGCCAGGCACATCGCCGCCTGCCACTCGATCAAATGATTGGCGTCACTGCCCAACTTGCCCGCCGTCAGCGTCATCACGCTGGCGAGCAGAAAATAGAGCAGGGGCAATGAGAACTGCCGCCGGCGAATGTCGCGGGCGGCCAGCGCGATAGCGCCAGCCAGCAGAGCCGCGTCGAGCAACGCGAACGGCCGAATGGTGTTCCAATAGCGCGAGATGGAATAGGGGTCGGGATGAGTCAGGAACATATTGAAAAGCCCCCATCCCCGGGTGCCCCATCCCAGCGCGATCAATCCCAATGTACCGAACGCGGTCATCCATGCCGTCAAACGCCAGGCGCGCCGGCGTTCGCCCGAGAGCGCCAAGTAAAAGATGCAGGCAACGGGCGCGGCGAGAAGGGTGATCTTTGTGAAAAGCCCCGCCACAAACAGCAACGCGGACCCGATCGGGCTTCGCCGCGTCGCGAAAACGTAGAGCCCGGCCATCGTGAGGGCCGCGCCGAAAATATCCACGCGCAAAACGTATATCCAATCCCGGACCAGCGTTACGGCCAGGAACGACAATCCGAAGCCCAGCGCGATCCTCCAAGAGCCGGTCCACCGCTTGAGGAGCAAAATGACAAACAGCGACACGGCAAAGCCGGAGGCGAGCACCAGCAGCCGCGGCGCGGTGAAATTCAAACCAAACCACTTCACCAGCGGGGCAACCGCGTAATAGAAAACCGGCCCGTACGGGTTCACAACGTAGGGGAGGCCGCCGACAGGAGGATAGGGACTCTGCCCACGGGTGATTCGCAGGGCCGCATTCAGCACGTTACCTTCCTCAAAGTTCACCGCGAACCGCAGGGGAATGTAGTAGACCGCGAAGCGGAGAGTATCGAGAAACCCCAGCAGGACAACGGCGACGAGCAGATATTCCAGACGGCGAAGAAGCGCCAGCGTCCCGGCCGGCCGGCCGGCTTGTCGTTTCGGGCCCCGGAGTTTTCGGAAGGTTTGTCTGCTCGGCTGCGCGATGAGCCATGGCGCGAGGCAAAGGATACAACACGGCATGGAGCGAAAGTACCGCTCGTTTGCAGGCCGGTAGCAAGATGCTCAACAACCGGCCGCGGCCCTCTGGATGGGCACCACGCCTTCGCGGGCCTCAGCGTTTAGTCGGCAGATCGCGGAAGGAAAACTGGTGCCCGAGGCCGGAGAACGGCTTGCTGTCGAGTTCGGCGTAGGGATAGACGAAATAGTTCAGCGACTGGTTCCGTTGCGGCGGGCTGAGGCGAAGGTCGCGGCCCATGGTGAACATGACCCGGTCCGGATCGAGATTGCCGAAATAGAAGTTGTGCCGGGCGGGGTCTTGCCAAGCCTCCGAGGCGTCGATCGGCACCCAGCCCACCCGGTTGATGTAGAACTCGGCCCAGCAATGATAGCCGGGGATTTCGCCTTGACGCTCGTTTTCCGGCAGGGGAAATCCGATCCGGAACCGGGCGGGGATACCGGCTGCGCGCACCATGCCGATGAAGAGCGAGTGGAAATCGGTGCAGTTGCCCCGGTGCGAGGTGCAGGCCCAAACCGCGTCGCCCCGGCCCCAGCCCGTCCCCGACTTGTCATAGCGCATGTGAGCGATGACGTATTCGTAGATCTTGCGAACCTTCACCAAGGGATCGCTAACGCCCCGGGTCGTCTCGGCCGAAAGCTGGCCGATGATGCCGCCCAGCGGAATCATGCGCGCGGGCCGAAGGTAGAAGGCCAGAGCGGGACTCATTTTCGCGCCGACCGGTTCCGGATCGCCCGCGGGCAGGCGGGTGGTGTGCTCGCGCCGGAAAACGTCGAAACGCATGCGGATCTCGGTGGGTTTTCGCAGTTGCGCCCCGCGCAGGACGAAATAGGCGTCCTCATTGCCCTCGGCGAAGCGAGAGACGCGATAGGCAACGGGGCTTTCGATGCGCACATGGGAAATCGTTTGGTAGCGGCCCGAGTGGGGCACCGGAACCCACAGCCGCAGTTCTCTTCCGCTCGTCGCGGGCACGCGAACCACGTAGGTAAACTCGAACCGCCGCGCGGAGGGGACCCGCGTGGCGCCGCCGGCCCCGGCAACGGCATCCATGGCGCCAATCGCCAGTACGGAAGCCAAAAATATGGAAAGAAATCCGATTCGCTTTCGTGGCATCGCTTCCCCCGATCCAATTCTCACTCGGGGTCTCCCCCGGGCCTTTTGCACGGCGGTTGGATGTGGAAACGCATGCGCGGGATTCACGCCTTGGTCCCCACCGCACGGCCCCGCGAAAAAAGCTTCCCACTCCCGCAGCCCGGCACTTTCTTGATCGACGCGCCGCTACCTATTCTCTTACGCGCGGTCCAAAACCACCAGCGACTCCATGTGCGGCGTTTGCGGATAGAAATCGAAGCCGGCAAGCGCGACCGGCCGGTAGCCGGAACCGAGCAGGGCGATGTCGCGCGACTGCGTCACCGGGTTGCAGGCCAGGTAGATGATCCGGCCCGGCCGCGTTCGCGCCAGCGCGGCGACCAGTCTGGCGGGCAGGCCCGAGCGCGGAGGGTCCATCAGCACCACATCCGTCTCGTCAAGCAACTGTTCCGCGCAGGACTCGGTCTGGGCCCATACGGGGCGATAGTTCTCAGCGCCAACGCTCCGGCGGTTGCGTTCGGCAAATGCAACCGACGCCTGGTTCGATTCGACGGCGATAATTTCCCCGGCCAGGTCGCACAGAGCGAGCCCGATCGAGCCAACGCCGCTGTAAAGTTCGAGCACGCGGGCCGCCGGCGGAACGTAGCGGCGGATTTCGGCGATGGCGCAGGCGAAGACCTCGGCGTGGTTCTGAAAGAAGCCTTCGAGCGGGCAGGCCAGTTCCAGGCCGCCGACGCGCGCGGTGAACTGCTGCGGGCCGCGGCGCGCCAGGATTTTTGTGGGAACCGAAGCCGGCGAGAGCGGATCGCTATAAATTATGGCCAGTCCCGCGCTACGCTCGGGCTGAAAATTGAGATCGGCCAGCCGTTCCTCCATCACGTAGAGCGCAATGAGCACCTCACCCGTGGCCGCGCCGCCTCGAACCACCAGGCTTTTGAGCGATGACGCGCCGATTCCGCGCGCGTTCAAATGCTCGACCATTTCCAGGGCGGCGGCGTTCATCGTCTCGCCGGCGAGCCGGCAACCCTCCGGCAACGCCAATTTCCGATGGCGGCTGGCGCGTTCGTGAAAGGCGAGATGCAAGCGTCCCCCGTCCTCGGTGAAGTTGAATTCCAGTTTGTTGCGATAGCCCCAAATGGTTTCGGCCGGGACGAATCGCCCGAGCGGGACGTGGGGAAAAAGGGATTCCAGGATTTGCCGTTTCCAGCGCACTTGCGCCGCATAATGCATCGTTTGCCAGGGAGAACAGCTCAAGTAATGCCCTTCCCGCGGCGGAATACGGTTGGGCGAGGCTGCGAGAATTTCCTCGACCCGGCAAAGCAGATTCCCCTGCTGCACGCGAATGGGCGCGACGCGCGCCCGCTCGCCGGGGAAAACGCCCCACGCCAGCGCCGTGCGGCCACGGGCGTCCGTTGTGGCGGAGGCAGCCATGCCGGTGGGCGTGAAACGGTCAAATTCGAGTTCTATCGTCTCGCTCATCCGTCTCGTTCTTCGGGCAGTCTTCATTTCCTAGAATGCCAGCGGAACGCCAGGAAAGAAACTTTCGCGGCTCTTTACCCGAATCCGCCGCAAGCGCCAAGTTGCCAAGACCCAAGTTGCGAAGGCCCAGGTTGCGAAGTCATTGCTTCGCGGGTATGCTGGGCCGCCATACGGCGCAAATGTTCCGAGCCATCACCATCAGCCGCGAGTACGGCAGCGGAGGAACCAGTGTCGCCCGGCCTATCGCCGAACGGCTCGGCTGGCAGGTAATCGACGATCCGCTCGTCGAAGAGATTGCCCGCCGCGCCAACGTTTCACCCGACCTCGCCCGCCGGTACGACGAGTGCGTGAACCCCTGGTTTCAGGGGCTGATTCAATCATTGTGGCGAGGCGGATTCGAGGGCTCGGCGTCGAATGTGGAGACGGTTCCGTTCGACGCGGACGAAATGACGCGGCTGTGGACGGAGGTGATCCGGGAAGCGGCGGAAATGGGCCAGGCCGTGATCGTGGGGCGCGGCGGCCAATGCATTTTGCGCGACCGCGAGGATGTTTTCCATGTTTCCCTGTACGCCCCTATCGCCTTGCGGGTCGAAAACCTGCGCCGGATGCTCAAACGGGAAGACGGCCTGGCAGAGCTGGCGGCTGCAACCGACCGCCGGAGGGCCACCTACATCCGGCGTTACTTCGGGCAGGACTGGAAGGACCCGCTGCTGTACCACCTGGCGGTCAATACATCGATCGGTTTCGAGCGCGCCGCTGGCGCCGTCGTGGCGGCGGCAGGGCTGGCCAGCGGCGCCGCGTAGAAATCTCTCCAGGGCCGGAAAATACCGCGAAACCGAGCCGATGCCGCTCAGACGGCCAGCAGCTTGTCGAGCGCGCGCCGGGCCGCATCCGGATCGGGATCGATGATGATGTTCGCCCGATCGTTGTTGGCGTTGTGACGGAGGATGTAATCGGGGTCCTTCAACTGATGGCCCGTGAGGAACACCACGACGTCCGCTTCGGCGGCGATTTTCCCCTGCGCGCGCAGCTTGCGCACGCCCGCCACGGTTGCCGCCGATGCCGGCTCGCAACCGATACCGTCGGAAGCCAAGGCCGCCTTGGCCTCGTCGATTTCCTGATCGCTGACGGCTTCCACCATACCGTGCGTCCATTCCAGTTCCCGCCGGGCCTTGCGCCAATTGGCCGGGTGCCCGATGCGAATGGCGCTCGCTTCTGTTTGCGGAGGAGTGACCGGTTCCAGGTCCCCGCCGGAGATCCATTGCCGGTAGAAGGGCGCCGCGCCCGCCGCCTGCACGACCACCAGACGCGGTGAGCGGTCGGTGGCCCCCAGGCCGGCCAGCTCCCGCAGAGCCTTCCCCATCGAGGAGACGTTGCCCAGATTCCCGCCGGGCAGAACGACGAAATCCGGCGGGCGCCAGTTGCGCTGTTCCAGCAGTTCGACGACAGCCGTTTTCTGCCCTTCCAGCCGGAAGGGATTGATCGAGTTCACCACTTGCAGCCCGCGCTCGACGGCAACCGTGTCGAGCAGATGGAAGGCGTCGTCGAAGCTACCGCGCACCTGGATCACTCCGGCCCCGAACTCGATGGCCTGGGCCAGCTTGGCGACGGCGACGGCCTGATACGGCACGAACATCACCGCCCCCAGACCGGCGCGCGCGGCGTAGGCGGCCATCGATGAAGAGGTGTTGCCGGTCGAAGCGCAAGCGACCACCCGCGTGCCGGCGGCGGCGGCGGCGCTGATGCAGGTGGTCATGCCCAGGTCTTTGAACGAGCCGGTGGGATTCGCGCCCAGATGCTTGGCCCACAGCCGCACCCCGCCCGCCCAGCGGCCAGCGCGCGGAGCCTCGATCAGCGGCGTGCGGCCCTCGCACAGCGTGGTGGGATGAACGCCCGGCCGCAGGAACGGCAGAAGCTCGCGGAACCGCCAGACGCCGCTGCGGTCGATGGCGGCGTCGCTCGAGAGGCGGTCGCGCCAGCAACGGCGCAAATCCTCCACCGAGGCGGAATCGAATTCGTAGGTGACGTCGAGTTGATTGCCGCAGGCGGAACACTTCGGCGCCGTCCACCCGATCGGGTGAACGCGGCCGCAAGCGGCATCGATACATTTCAGAAATGCGTGTGCCATAGCAGGTCGAAAAAAAGTACGTAAAAAGATAGCACGGCGGTACGCGGCGGCGCGAACCGGCCTCCACGGAAACTTTCCGCCTCGCTCATCCGGTGACCGGGTCATCCTGCGGAGGCCACGGAAGCAAGAAAGGCCCGGCTCACCGAGCCGGGCCTTTCCCTGAGGAGATTACTGCAACAGCTGGATTCGACTTATTGCTCCGCCGAATTGGGCGATGGATGGGTGGACCCCAGGTCCAGCTCGAGCGTTTTGGTTGGGGAAATGAAGAGGAAGATGTTGTTGCACGTGGTGCTGGTTGCCGAAACCGTGCAACCCGACGGGCTATGCCCCAGGCCGTTCGAATCGACCGAGTAGGTTTGGCTGATCGAGCTGCCCGCGTCGAGAGTTCCGGCAGAGTTGTCATCGCTGGTTCCGGTGATCACAGATGTACCGTCGAACGTCGCTACTCCCACGCTGTCACTCACGCTGGGATCCTCCGGATTGATCGATCCGAAAGCGAAGGTTCCCTTGACAGAGGAAGCCGAGATTGTGCCGCTTTGCGGCTGCATGAAGCCCGAGTTCACGCTTCCACCGTTATCGAGTATAAACGCTTCGTTCGTGCCCACGGCATAGAGAACAGGTGGGTGATTCCCCGCCCCGGTGCCCGCCGTAAGCGCGCGCCCGGTCGAGGAATCGATCGTAAACGTGCCGGCCACGTTGCTTTGAAAGGCAAAGGACCCGCTAAAGTTCTGGTAGCTCGTGATCGTGAAATTCCCGCTGGTCCCGCTGTTCCCGCTGCCGGAGATCAGACCGACCTGCGCCCCGGTGGTTCCGGCGCCTCCGCTGCCGAGCGCGGATTCGTAGTACACGCCCGTGCCGCTGAGCCACGAGGACGAGAACGAACCGCTCGCCTGCTTCAATGCGGTTCCCGTGTAAATCACGTTCGAGGCCTGCGCAGCGCTGGAAAGAACGAGAAACTCGTTCGAGGAGATCACGTAGATCACGTTGGGCACGGCGCCGCCTGCCCCGCCCGGCGTGAAACTCAGCGTGCCGCGGCCGCTGGTCAAGTCAATCGTGTATGTGCCGCCGGCGCTGATGGTCCCCGGACTGGATGGCCAAGCCGTGTTCGATGTGTTCCCGTCCAGTTCTCCGTTCTGGTTGTAGTCGACTTCGCCTCCGCTCACGACGCCAGCGTTGAGATTGAAGACGCCGACAGCCGCGAACTTGCCGCCAGGCACACCGTTATCGTTGGTCTCGCCAGTATTCTGTATCGAGGAAAGGCCAAAGGCGAAGTTGCCGGTGACGGCCGTCGTCAAAAACGCCGATTTCGTCTGCTGCAAGAGCACGCCAGTGGTGAACGGACCAGTTGTGTCGAAGTCGATCATATGGCCCGTAGAGGCGACGCCGGAGGTAATGCCCCCGAGCGAGAACCGGTAGTCTTGCGTTCCCGCCGAAGTGGTAAGCGTCATGCAGCCGCGATGGTCCGAACCAATCGTGTAGGAGGAGGAACTGGAGGTCACGGCCAAACCCGCCTGCACGCCTGTGTTGAGGTTCATGTCCATCGTCCCGGCCGTTACGTCCCCGCTGCCGTCGACGGTGATCACTCCGCCGACAAGAGCGGGATTGCCGGAGCTATCGAAGCCCTTGAGCAGGAAAGCGTATTGCCCATTCAAAAGGGATTCGCTGCCCGAACCGCATGTCGCGGCAATGGAAGTTGCGAGCGTGATCGTGGCCGAAGCCGTCTTTGTCCCATCGGTCACGGAAGTAGCCGTGAGCGTGACCGTCGGCGATGTTGGCACGCTGGCCGGAGCGTTATATGTGACCGAAGTCGTGGTGACGCTCGTGAGCGTGCCACAAGTGGGGGTGCAAACGCCGCCACCCTGCGAGAGCGCCCAGGTGACGCCGGCGTTGGCCGGATCGTTCGAGGCCGTCGCGGTGAAATTCTGTGTGGTGCTTATCACCACTGTAGCCGACGTGGGCGAAACGGAGACGGTGATGGCTGGAACGGTAATCGTTGCCGAGCCCGATTTCGTCGCATCGGCGTTGGAAACCGCGGTGAGGGTCACGGTGAGATCGCTCAGCGGCGGCGTGGCGGGAGCCGTGTACGTTGTCGGATTCGAGGTAGGGCTGCTCAGCGTGCCGCACGTCGGCGAGCAGGGCGTTACGCCCTCCGTCAGCGTCCACGCGACCGCCGTATTCGACGTTCCGCCGACCGTAGCCGTGAACTGCGCCGTGCCTTTGGCCTCAACTTGCTCTGTGGTAGGCGAAACGGAGACGCTAATCGCCGGCACCGTAATCGTGACCGAAGCCGATTTGGTATTGTCGGTTGCCGAAGTCGCGGTGAGAGTGATGGTGAGAGTGCTTGCCGGCGGCGTGGTGGGCGCGGTGTAGGTGGTCGCAGCTCCGCTGGCCGTCGCCGCTGGGGAGACGCTGCCGCAGGTGGGCGAACAAGGCGTCGCGCCCTGTGTCAAGGTCCAGTTCACTCCGCCGCTGGCCGGGTCGTTTGAGACGGTCGCCGTAAACTGCGCCGAGGAGCCGGCATTCACCGTCTGCGGTGTCGCGGGGTTCACCGAAACAGTGATGGCGAGGACGGTGATGGTCACCGTCGCCGATTTCGTCGGGTCTTTCACCGAAGTCGCCGTGATCGTGACCGTCAGGTTGCTCGACGGCGGCGTCGCGGGCGCGGTGTAGGTGGTGGTGAAGGGGCTGGTGGTCGACGATGTGGGCGAGACGCTGCCGCAGGAAGCGCCGCCGCAAGATACGGCCCACTTAACGCCCTGATTGGTCGAATCGTTCGTCAGGGTAGCGGTGATCGTGGCGCTACCGCCCGCTTGCAGGCTGCTGGCCGAGGACGACGCGGAAACCACGATCGCCGCCGTCGTTCCCCCACCGCACCCTACCATCAAGCCCAAACCTGCAAACAAGACGACAAGAAACTTTTTCATGCTGCCTCCCCGCATACACGCGGCCTACCATTGCGAGAAGCTAAAAGCGATAACCGAATGGATCCCCAGGGAAAGCACGACCAACAATTCTGCTAAAACTAGCATGAGGCGGTTAAGGAAAACAAGTGCATACGGGAAGTATCCATAAAAGAGGAAGCGAAATGTTAAACAGTATCAGTACTTCTGGAGCTTTGGCTTGGGGCTTGCTACGGATGGTGTAGCCGTGGATGCCGGCGGCAAGGCGCTCAGCGTCACGCTTTGGCATGGCGTCGCCAGGGCTCAAAGCCTTCCGGAGAGATTCCTCGCCCGGCGAGGCGGGCACGGAATGACCACCATTGTCTGCCTGCCGGAGAAGAAACGGCCTCCGCGGGAAATTTCCCGCGGGGGCCGTTTCGCGCTGCGGTTGTCTTAATCCGTAGGCCGTTTCCTACGTTTCCTCAATGTTGAATGATGTGAATCGCCGGAGCGGTGTTTGTGGATTTAGTCTCTATCATGACCAATTTGTTCGGCGAAATGATGAGAAAGATACTCTTGCACGTCGTGCTGCTTGCTGTAACCGTGCAACCGCTCGGATCATGGACCAACCCAGTCGACGAATCTACTGAGTATGTTTCGCTGATCGAGAAGTTTGCATCCTGCCCCCCATTCGAGTTGCCGTCGCTCGTTCCGGTGATGGAGGAGCCGTTGGCCGTCGTCGTACCCACAACATCACTCACGGCGGGACCCTCTGGATTGATCGTTCCGAATGCGTACGTTCCACTAGCCGACGAAGCCGAGAACGGACCGGCACTCTGCGGCTCAAAGAAGCCCGACTCGACGCCTCCGTTGCTGCCCAGGAAAAACGCCTCATTCGAAGTAACCAGATAGAAGAGAGGTGCATGAGGCCCGGAGCCCGACAAAAGCACACGCCCGGTGGCAGCCACGCTGAACGACCCGGACCCGCTAAAGGTACTGAAGCTGCCGCCGTCGTTCTGATAGCTGGAGAACGTTAAAGTCCCCGTGGTACCAGTGGTCGCTAACAGACCAATCGTGGCCATGGTGGCTCCCGGGCTGGCACCACTGGGCTGTGAGGTGTAGAGCACGCTCGTGCCATTGAGGGACGAGTTCGAGAACGATCCGGATTGCTTGAGGGCGGTTCCGGCGAATATCACGTTCGAGGTTTGGTCCTCGCTGGACAGAATGAGGAACTCGTTCGCGTTGACCACATAGATCACGCTGTTCACAACCGATGCACTGCCTGGCGTGAACGCCAGCGTCCCACGGCCGCTGGTCCCGTCGATCGCATAGGTGCCGCCGCTGGCGATGGACATTGGGGTGGACGGCCAAGACGTGTTCGCTGTGTTTACGTCCAGTTCACCGTTGCCGTTGACGTCCAATTCACCTCCGCTGACCGCGCCAGTCGTAAGGTTGAATACGCCGGCAGCCGCGAATTTACCGCCCGCAATGCTGTTATTGATCTCGGCGCCATTCAGCGCGGAAGAAAAGCCGAAGGCGTAGTTGCCGGTGACAGATGATGTAGAGAATGCCGTCGTATCCTGTTTGAGCAGCACGCCGGTGGTGAACGGGCCGGCACTATCGAAGTCGATCATGTTGCCCGTCGAGGCGACGCCGCCGGAAATGCCCCCAAGAGAGAACCGATAATCCTGCGTTCCCGGCGTCCCTCCCGACACCGTGAGTGTCATGCAGCCGCGCTGGTCTGAACCGATGCTGTAGGTGCCGGAAGTTATGCTCAGACCTGACGACATGCCAGCATTCAGATTCTCGTCCATGGTTCCAACCGTTATATTCCCGGAGCCATCGACGGTGATTACGCCGCCGATCAGCACGGGCTGGGGGGAGCTATCGAAGCCTTTCAGCAGAAATGCATATTGCCCCTTGAGCAGGCCCTCGCTGCCCGAGCCGCAAGCCACTGTAGCGGTGACGGTGATGGTCGCTACGGCGGTCTTTGTCCCGTCGGTCACGGAAGTGGCCGTCAGGGTGACCGTCGCCGGGCTCGGCACGGTGGCCGGCGCGGTGTAGGTGGCTCCGGTCGTGGTCCGATTCGAGAGCGCGCCGCAGGTCGGCGAGCATGACGTTCCGCTTTGCGTCAAAGTCCAGGTCACGCCGGCAGTCGTCGGGTCGTTGGAAACTGTCGCGGTGAAGGGCTGCGTGGTGCTAATTACCACAGATGGCGAATTCGGCGCGACGGACACCGTGATCGCCGGAACGGTAATCGTGGCCGAGCCCGTTTTCGTCGCGTCGGCGGCGGAAACCGCAGTGAGGGTTACTGTTAAATCGCTCGACGGCGGTGTGGACGGAGCCGTGTAGGCAGTGGGATTCGACGTAGTGCTGCTCAACGTGCCGCACGTCGGCGAGCAGGGTGTTACCCCTTCGTACAGCGTCCAGGTAACCCCGGTATTCGAAGTATTGCTGACCGTCGCACTGAATGATTGTGTCTGCGTCGCCTCGACGGTCTGCGTCCCAGGGCTGACGGATACCGTGACGGCGGCGACCGTGATCGTGGCCGAGCCCGTTTTCGTCGCGTCCGCGGCGGAAACCGCGGTGAGAGTAATCGTCAAATTGCTTGAGGGCGGCGTCGCGGGAGCCGTGTAGGTAGTGGGATTCGAAGTAACGCTGCTCAGCGTGCCGCACGTCGGCGAACAGGGCGTTACCCCTTCGTACAGCGTCCAGGTGACCCCGGTATTCGAAGTGTTGCTGACCGTCGCGGCGAATGATTGCGTCTGCCCGGCTTGGACGGTCTGCGTCCCAGGACTGACGGATACCGCAACAGCCGGGACCGTAATGGTGACCGAGGCGGATTTCGTGCTATCGCTGGCGGAAATCGCGGTCAGAGTCACAACCAGATCGCTCGCGGGCGGCGTCGTCGGCGCAGTGTACGTGGTGGCAGTCCCGCTGGCTGTCGATCCCGGCGAAACGGTGCCGCATGTGGGCGAACAACTCGTCCCGCCCTGTGTCAATGTCCAGTTAACCCCGCCACTTGCCGGGTCGTTTGAGACGGTCGCCGTGACCTGCACCGAGGAGCCGTAATCTACCGTCTGGGGTGTCGAGGGATTAACGGAAACGGTGATGGCGAGGACGGTGATGGTTACCGTCGTCGATTTCGTCGGGTCTTTCACCGAGGTCGCCGTGATCGTGACCGTCAGGTTGCTCGACGGCGGCGTCGCGGGCGCGGTGTAGGTGGTGGTGAAGGGGCTGCTGGTCGATGAAGTGGGCGAGACGCTGCCGCAGGAAGCGCCGCTGCACGATACGGTCCAGTTAACGCCCTCACTGGACGAGTCATTCGTCAGGGTAGCGGTGATCGTGGCCTGACCGCCCGCTTGCAGGCTGCTGGCCGAGGACGACGCGGAAACCACGATCGCCGGCGTTCCCCCGCCGCAACCCACCATCAAGCCCAAACCTGCAAACAGTACGACAAGTAGCCTTTTCATGCTGCCTCCCCGCGTACACGCGGCACACAATAGCGAAATAAGTAAATGGATCCCCAGTAAAAGACAACCACGAAGTCAGGCGAAAACTACATGACCTGGTTTTGGCAGGCAAGCGGATTCCGCCAAATTTTGCGTTGGAAGTACGAACTATTAACCGGGCCTGGTACTCCGGTACTGCTCATTCGGGATCGCACGCAGATGGAATGCGCGGTCAATGGGCGGCCGGCCAGGCCGGTCAGCGGCGCGCGAGCCGGACGCGAATGCCGTGTTTGGGACGCAATGTGATCGAGGGCAGCATCTGGACCGCGTGGCCGGGAACCAGGGCCATCTGGAATTTCGACGCGATCGAGGCCAGCAGCAGCACCGCTTCCATCATGGCGAAGGCAGCGCCGATGCACACCCGGGGACCGCCACCGAAGGGGAAATAGGCGAAGCGCGGCAGCTCGCCGCTCCGCACGGGATCGCCCCGCCATCGTTCCGGATCGAAGCGCTCCGGGTCGGGAAAGAAGCGCGGATCGCGGTGAACGATCCACTGGCAGAGAAGGACGTTGGTGCCCGCGGGAAGCCGATAGCCGCCAATCTCGAACGGGCCGATCGCCTGGCGGCCGATTCCCCACGCGGGCGGATAGAGCCGCATCGATTCTTGGATCACCATTTCGGCGTAGCGAAGCCGAGGAAGATCCCCGGGCGCGGGCGCCCGTCCGCCGAGGACGCGGTCGAGCTCTTCGCGAAGCCGGGCCGCGATTTCCGGATGGCGAGCCAGCAGAAGCCAGGTCCAGGACAGGGCGAGGGCGGTGGTCTCATGTCCGGCGAGCAGGAGCGTGACCGCTTCGTCGCGGATCTGGCGATCGCTCATGCGGCGGCCCTGCTCGTCCTCGGCGTGAATGAGCATATCGAGCAAATCGCCGGGACGATCCGCGCCGGCGCGCCGCTCGTCGATCATGGTGTAAATGATTTCGTCGAGGCGGCGCAGGGCCCGGCGCAGCTTGCCGCTGCCGGGCACGGGGATGCTTTCCGGCAAAACGAACGCCAGACTGGCCATCCCGATGAACTCCCGCACGAAAATCCCAACGGCGAGGCCGACGCCCTGGGCATCGCGGGAGATTTCGACTCCGAACAGGGCCTGGGCGGCGATCTCCAGTGTGAGCCGCATCATGTCCTCGTGAACGTCGCGCTGCTCGCCGTCCTTCCAGGAGGCGAGCATGCGCTCGGCGTAGCCGGTCATGATGGCGGCGTAGGACTCGATTCGTTCGCGGTGAAAGGCGGGCTGCATGAGGCGGCGCTGGCGTTTCCATAGCTCGCCCTCGCTGGTGAGCAGGCCGTCGCCCATCACGCGCCGCATCGCGCGATAGTCGCGGGACTTGGTGAAGTTCCGGTCGCCCGTCACCAGAATCGATTCAATGAGATCGGGACGGCTCACCAGACAAACGGGCGTGCGGAGAAAGGGGAAGAAAACCACGTCGCCGTACTGGCGGGCGCAGCGCGTAAGCGAACCCATCCAGTCACGGGAAAGCTGAAAGGCGTTGCCGACCAGGAAGAGACCCTTGGGACCCGGAGGCAAACCCGATGCGCTCGAGGAAACTCCGGCGGCAATCGGCGGGTCGGCGGGCATGTAAAAACTATTGTATTCCCGGAGGAACCTCCCGGCGCGCCGCCGGCCGCTCGCCCACGATCGCCGCAACCGCAAGGCCAGTGAGCACCAGTTCCAGCAGGCCGTAGCCCATCCAGCGAAGCACCAATTGATGCGGCAGGTACATCGTCACGAATTCGGCGAGCGAGGCCGGAACCACCGTCAGCAGCCAGACCAGAAAACCGTAACGGATTCCCTGCGCCGGCCACGGTTTGGCTTCGATCCCGCGTGTGTAGATGTAAACGAAGGCCATCGAAAAGATCGCCTGGCCCGCCAGGACGATCCACATCCGCGCCCGAATCAACGAAACGGGACGGAAAGAAAGAGCCATCGCCCGATATTCGTCTCGAAGCAGAATTCCGTGGACCAACCAGTTACTGAGGACGATGACGGCGAATGCCGCCACGATTGCGCCAATCCATCTCCCCGTCCGCATACCGCCCTCCGGCAGCACGGTGCCGATTCGCGCCGAGCCTATCACAGATCGCGCGCGGCGGTATGGCAGTTTTCGCGGGGCACGGATCGAGCGGGGATCGCGCCGGAATTGCCGGCGTCAGGATTACAGGCGCCGGGCCACGCGGCGGCGGTGAATGCGGACGTCGCGGTTTCTATCGCGGCGCGTCCTATGGGCGGATCGCCGGTCATGGCAAATATCCCTGTGAACGGCGAGGGCCTGCGGGCTTCCCTTCCCGTACCGCCGGCGGGCGGCCCGGAGATGGCGCGCGTCTTGGCGGATGTCGCGGCGATCGCGCCGGAGCTGGCGCGTATCCTCGCGGATATCCCGGCGCGTGCCCGCCGGGGCCTCGCGCGGCTCCGTGTTTCGTGGTTGCTGCGCGCGCGCGGCGAGCAGGGCAAGGGCCGCGCCGCCGGCCAGGGCGAGCGCGAAAACCGCGTGGTTCCATCGGATTCTCATGTTTTTCCTCCCGAGGAAGAAACACGAGAGAGACGGGAATGTTGCGCGGCCGGCGCGCATCGCCGGCCGGAAAAGAAAGGTGGATGATGGCGGGAAACCGGCAGCCGGAATCGCCGATGGCCAGCGGCGCTATACGCCCCAGCCGTAACCTTCGGCGTGCTGGGCCGGGTGGGCGAGCTCGTGCCGAATCGCCGCGGTCATCGCTTCCAAACCGATGACGGGCTCGCCCGGCGCGGCGATATCCGCCGTGCGGTGGCCGGCAGCGAGCGCGCGATCGACCGCTTCCTCCACCCAGGCGGCTTCGCGGGCCAAACCGAACGATTCGCGAAACATCATGGCGACCGAGAGAATCGCGCCAATGGGGTTGGCGGCGTCCTTGCCGGTCAGTTGCGGAGCCGAGCCGTGAATCGGCTCGTAGAGGCCGGGGCCGGGGCCGTCGCCGGAACCGTAACTGGCCGAAGGGATCAAGCCGATCGAACCGGCCAGCGCGGCGCCCTCGTCGCTCAAGATGTCACCGAACATGTTGGACGCGAGAATGACGTCGAACTGGCCGGGATCGAGAACCATCTGCATGGCGGCGTTATCGACCAGAAGATGGCGCACCTGAACGTCGGGATAATCCTTGGCGACGCGATCGACCGTGCGGCGCCAGAGCTGCGAGCTGATGAGCACGTTGGCCTTGTCGACCGAAACCAGCTGGCGGCGCCTGGCCATGGCGCGCTCGAAAGCGACCTTGGCAATTCGCTCGACCTCGCGCGCGGAATAGCTCTCGGTGTCGAAGGCGGTCTCGTTGTCTTTCTCGCCGCGATGCCCGCGTTTGCCGAAGTAAATACCGCCCGCCAGTTCGCGGACGATCTCAAAATCCACTTTGCTGGCGCGCTCGGGCCGCAAGGGGGAAATCTTTGCGAGCGACGGGCGCAACCGGACCGGGCGCAAATTCACGAACGAACGAACCAGTTGCCGCAGATCGAGCATGCCGGTCTCGGGACGCCGGCCCACCGGCAGGTCGTCCCAGCGCGGCCCGCCGACCGCGCCGAGGAATACGGCGTCGGCGGCCAGGCAGGCATCCTGAGCCGGCTTCGGGAATGGCCAGCCGGTCTGGTCGATGGCGGCGCCGCCGATCGGCTGCTCGATCAGCTCGAAACTGTGGCCGAATTCATGGGCGCAATCGGTGAGAACCTGAGCGGCGGAACGGGTGACTTCCGGACCGATACCGTCGCCAGGCAGGAGGACGATAGTCTTTTTGAGTTTGGTCATGGCCAGTTATTCTCTCACGCCGCTGCAGGCGCCGCTGCAGGTTTTGTCTGAATTGTCTTATTGCGGGAGCAGGCGTGCTGTTTGGCCGGCGCGCTTGGATTGGATGGCGATGCGCAACATATCGCGATCGCTCACGTCCTTGTCGCGGTCGGCAAGTTCGATCACTTGGCGGTAGGCGGCCTCGAGCGTTTCGCCCGAAAGCGGGCAGCCCAGCTCTTCGAGACGCGCCCGAAGCGCGTTCCTCCCCGAATGTTTGCCAATCACCAGCCGGCGCGGCGGAACGCCCAGCGTTTCCGGCGAGATGATCTCGTAGGTCAGCGGATTCTTAAGGATGCCGTCCTGATGCACGCCGGCTTCATGGGCGAAGGCGTTCGCGCCCACCACGGCCTTGTTCGGCGGCACCGATACGCCGGTGATTTCCGAGAGCAGCCGGCTGGTTGGATAGATCTTGTCGAGGGATATGCCGGTCCTCACGCCGTAGCGGTCGCCGCGCACGGCCAAGGCAACGACGAACTCCTCGAGCGACGCGTTGCCGGCCCGCTCGCCGATTCCGTTGATCGTGCATTCCACCTGCCGCGCGCCGGCGGCGACCGCCGCCAGCGAGTTGGCGACCGCCAAACCCAGGTCGTTGTGGCAATGGGCGCTGAGCACGACCGGGCGGTTGCCGAGCCGCTCGCGCACGCGGCGGAACATCGCTCCGTACTCCTCGGGGGTGCTATAGCCGACTGTGTCGGGCAGATTGAGCACGGCCGCGCCGGCATCGGCGGCAACCGTGATCACCTGGACCAGGAAATCGGGATCGCTCCGGCTGGCATCCTCGGCCGAAAACTCCACTTCCGGAGCGCGCTCGCTGGCGTAACGAACCATCTTCCCCGCCCGATCGAGAGCCTGCTCGCGCGTGATGCGCAGCTTCTGGTGGAGATGCAAATCGCTGGTGGCCAGAAAGACGTGGACGCGGGGCCGCACGGCGGGCTCGAGCGCGCGCAGCACGGCGTCGATATCGGCCTGCTCGGCGCGAGCCAGCGCGGCCACCTGCGCCTGGCGCGTTTGCTTGGCGACGTCGCGCACCGCCTCGAGGTCGCCGTCCGAGGCGATCGGGAAGCCCGCCTCGATCACATCAACGCCCAATTCCTCGATCTGTGCGGCCAGGCGCAGCTTCTCCTGGCGATTCATCGAGAAACCGGGCGACTGTTCGCCGTCCCGGAGGCTGGTATCGAAGATGCGTACGGTATCCATGGTTTTCCTCTCCCGCAAGAACCAGTACAGCGCGAACCGGGCATCTAGTCAATTTTATTCTTCTTGCAGTATTCATAAGGACGATTTATAAAATAATCATGGACCTCGCCGCCCTGGAGACCTTCCTCGCCGTCGTGCGCACGGGAAGCTTCTCCCGCGCCGCCGAAAGCCTGCACCGGACACAGCCGGCCGTCAGCATCGCCGTGCGCAAGCTCGAGGAAGACCTCGGCCAGCCGCTGATGGTGCGCGGCAGCCGGGAGCTGAAGCTGACCGACGCCGGCCGCGTGCTGGTCGATTCGGCCGAGCGGATGCTGAACTTGCGGGAGGAGCTTCTCCGCTCGATCGAAGACCTGAAATATCTGCGGCGCGGACTGCTCAGCCTGGGCGCGAACGAGAGCTCCGTACACGCCGTATTGCCGGCCCTGGCGCAATACCGGCGCCGTTTTCCCGACGTGCCCATCGCCGTGCACCGGACGTTCTCGCGGGATGTGCCACGCCAAGTGCTGAATTACCGGCTCGATCTCGGGGTCATCTCATTCGTGGCGCAGGAGCCGAACCTAACTTCGGTGGAATTCTTTCGCGACGAGCTGGCGCTGGTCGTCTACCCCAGCCACCCGATGGCGCGCCGGCGCCAGGTCGATATCGCCGAACTGGGCAAAGACACCTTCATCGCGCACATCGTCGAATCGCCCTACCGCTGGCAGGTCATCCAGCTTTTCGCCGGGCATCACACGCCGCTGCGGCGGGATATCGAGCTTCCGACGATCGACAGCATCAAGCGGTTCGTGCAGATGGAGGCGGGCGTCGCGATCGTGCCGCGGATGTGCGTGCGGCTGGAACTCGAGCGCGGGGCTCTGGTCGCGCTCAACATCCCGCAATTGCGGATCGCGCGCAGCCTCTATCTCATCCACCGGAACGATCACCAGCTCCCACAGGCTGCCCGCGCGTTCATCGAACTGCTGAAAGAAACAAACTCGAGCGAGCGCGTGGCCCGTCCGTCCGCGAAAGCGCGGCGGGAGCCGAACCGGCGGCGGAAGGCGTGATATCGCCGCTACGGCTGATTTCGCGGCGCGCTTTCAGGTTCGGTGATTCGGGATAGATCGCCCGGCAATTTCCAGCTCCTTCAAACCGCTTTGCATATTGAGCAACGCTGAAATCGCAATCCCGGCCCCATGGGTTATCCTCTGCCGATGCGATGGTTCGTCAGCGGCGACATCGACGGCTTCTTCGGTCTGGGCCTGGATAATCTCGTCCAGCTCCTGCTCATCGACACGCTCTGCCGGTCCGTTCTCGGCTTCCCATCCGAGCTCATTTATGGCCGCGTGCTTCCCGGAGCCGCCGTATCGATCCTGGTCGGCAACGTATATTACGCCGTCCAAGCCAAACGGCTGGCCGCGCGAACCGGCCGCACGGACGTATGCGCCCTTCCCTACGGCATCAATACGGTTTCCCTGATCGCCTTCGTGTTTCTGGTGATGCTGCCGGCAAAGATGCTCGCGGCCCGTGCCGGCGCGCCCGATCCTTCGCAGGTCGCCTGGGAGGCCGGCCTCTTGGCGACGCTTTGCTCGGGCATCATCGAGTTTTCGCTGGCATTCGTCGCCGAAGCGGTCCGCAAAGTCACGCCGCGAGCGGCGCTGCTCTCGACGCTGTCCGGAATCGCCCTGGGATTCATCTCGCTCGGTTTTCTCTTTCGGGCGTTCGCCCGGCCGATTGTCGGCCTGACCACGCTGGCCATCATCCTGCTCACCTATTTCGGCCGCGTACGATTCAAGGGGAGGATCCCGGGAGGCTTGGTGGCCGTCGCGGTGGGCACCCTTCTCTCGTGGATGATTGGCATAGCCCCGGTCGGCGAGCATCCCCACGGGGCGGCGGCGTTGCGCCTGCCGGTCCCGGTTTTCGGCAGCCTGATGGCGAGCATCAGGAGCAGCTATTTGCTGCCGTACCTATCGGTCATCCTTGCCATGGGCCTGTTCAACGTGCTCGGCTCCTTGCAGAACATCGAGTCGGCCGAGGCGGCGGGAGACTCCTACGACACCAAATCGTCGCTCATGGTCAACGGCGCCGGCAGCATCGTTGCGGCCCTGTTCGGATCGGCATTCCCGACGACGATCTACATCGGGCACCCCGGATGGAAGGCCATGGGCGCGCGCGCCGGCTATTCTCTCATCAACGGCGCGTTCATTACCGCCATTTGCATTACGGGAACGCTCCAATGGATCTCGTGGGCCGTGCCGATCGACGCCGGCATCGCCATCGTCCTGTGGATCGGGATCGTGATCTGCGCGCAGGCGTTCCAAACCACGCCCCGCGAGCACGCGCCCGCCGTGGTGGTCGGGATGCTCCCGGGGATTGCCGCGTGGGGCGCGCTAATGGCGAAAAGCGGCCTTCTCGCCGCCGGGATGGGCACGGCGGCGCGGCCATTCAGCAGCGCGCTCGTCGCCCAATTCGCCAAGAGCGACGTATGGATCCACGGCGCCTTCTCGCTGGAACAAGGTTTTCTCTTCACCTCCATGCTTTTGGCCGCGGCCGTCGTGTGCGTCATCGAACGGCGGTGGATGGCGGCGGCGGCGTGGTGCTCGGTGGCGGCGCTGCTCTCGGCCGCGGGACTCATGAACTCCTACCGATGGACCGTGAACGATACGGTCATGAAATTGGCCCCGGCCTGGCCATTCGCCATTGGATATGCGGTGATGGCGCTGATCTTCTTCGTTGCGCCGTGGGTCACCGAAGGCGACGCGGAGCACCGATAGGCGGGCAGCCGTTGACCGGCTCGGTCGTTGGCGCTAGCATCAGCCGAAATTGGCGGTAAGCCGGGAGGATGCGTGCGCTGCGAGCGATGCGGGGCCTGGGCGGAAGAAGGGACTGCGGTTTGTCCCTCGTGCGGCGAGCCCTTGACCGCGAAATCTTCCGAAGCTCCGGCGTCGCCCGACAGCCAGGTGCGCACAGCCTACGCCGGATTCTGGCTGCGCCTGACGGCTTACGCCATCGACCTGCTGATCCTGAGCGCCGCAACGCTGATCGTCATGGTGCCGCTGGCGCCGATGTTTTTCGGGACCCGGCCGCCCCGGCCGCCGATGCCGGGCCAAGCCCTCGGGCCAGCCACGATGATGTTCGTTTCGACCGTGTACGGACTGGCTTTTGTGGGCAGTTGGCTGTACTTCGCTTTATTTGAAAGCTCGTCGTGGCAAGCGACGCCGGGCAAGCGCGCGCTCAGCCTGTTCGTCACCGATATGCAGGGACGAAAAATATCCTTCGCCCGCGCCACGGGCCGTTTCTTTGGGAAAATGCTATCCGGCGCGATCCTGATGATCGGCTATCTCATGATCGCTTTCACGAAGAAAAACAAGGCCTTCACGACATGCTCACCGACTGCCTGGTGCTGCGCCGCATCTGATCCCTTGGGAATCCCGCCGCCGGCGCCGGCCATCAGGCTTCGGGCCGCTCGCGCAGGTAAATCGCCAGTGCCTCCTGCCACGGCGGGAGTTCCGGAAATCCCGCCTCCCGCAAGGCAAAATTATCGAGCACGGAATAGGGCGGGCGGCGCGCCTTGGCGCGGAATTCCGCGCTCGAGACCGGCTCCAATTTGGCTTCGAGGCCGGCCAGGCGAAAAATTTCAGCGGCAAACTCATACCACGAACACGAACCGGCGTTGGTCAAATGATAGAGTCCGAAACGCCGGCTGCCGAGCAGCGGAACGAGATTCTTGACCAGGTCCCGCGTGCTGGTGGGAGTCGCCACCCGGTCGTTAACGACGCGAATCGTGCGACCCTCGCTCGCCAGGCGCAGCATCGTTTCGACGAAATTTCCGCCCTTGCTCCGCGAACCGGTACGGCCGTAGAGGCCGCAACTGCGGATCAGAAAATAGCGCTCGGCGTAGCGGCCGACGATCTGTTCGCCGGCCAGTTTCGACATGCCGTAGATCGAGAGCGGGCGGGGCGAGTCGGTTTCGCGGTAGGGATGGCGCTGGGCGCCATCGAAGACGTAATCGGTGCTGAAATGCACGAGCGTTGCGCCCAACTGGTTGGCGAGCCCGGCCAGGTCCTTGAGCGCGACGGCGTTCACCTGGAAACTGCGCACGACCTCGTCCTCGCAGTCGTCGACCCGGTGATAGGCCGCCGTATTGACGATGCAATCGGGATGGAACTGGCGCGCGTAGCGGCCGACCTGGGCGGCGTCGCAGATATCCGCCAGGGAATGCGGCAAAGCCAGATGCTCGTGGCCCGCCAGGAAGCCCTCGAGCTCGCTCGCCAGCTGGCCGCCCCCGCCCAGGATCAGAACGCGCACGGACGGTCTCCAGCCCTGGCGCGCGGGAAGCGAATGGCCTCGTTTTCGCCGCCGGGAATCACTGCGGAAGCCCTTGGCGGGCGAGCGTTTTCTTGCGCTCGGTGTAATGACGCCGGTAGTAGGAGCGGTAGGCACCGCTGCGGCAGCGCCCGAGCCATGCCGCGTTCGAGCGGTTCCATTCCACGGTAGCGGCCAGCGCCTCAGCGAAACTGCGCAGCGGCTGCCAGCCCAGCTCCTTGCGCAGCTTGCGGCTGTCGAGCGCGTAGCGGCGGTCGTGTCCCGGCCGGTCCTCGACGAACGTGATGAGCGAGCGCGGTTTTCCGAGCCGATCGAGCAGCGCGCGCACGACTTGCAAATTCGTCCGCCGCGACCCCGCCGAAACGTTGTAAATTTCGCCGGCGCGGCCGGCTCCGAGGGCCAGCCGAATCGCCCGGCAACAATCCTCGACGTAAAGCCAGTCGCGCACGTGCCGCCCGTCGCCGTAAACGGGCAGCGGCCGGTCCTCCATGGCGCCCGCGATCATCAGCGGAATGAGCTTTTCCGGAAACTGATAGGGGCCGAAATTGTTCGTGCAGCGCAGGATCAGCGCCGGCAGGCCGAACGTATGGACGTAGCTCAAAACGAGCAGGTCCGCGGCGGCTTTGCTGGCGGCGTAGGGGCTCGAAGGGCGCAGCGGCGCCGATTCGTCGAAATCCGCGCCGGCCGGGGCGCTGCCGTAAACCTCGTCGGTGCTGATGTGAATGAATCGCGAGACGCCGTGCCGCCTGGCGGCGTCGAGCAGCACCTGCGTGCCGGCGACGTTGGTGCGGAGAAACGGCGCGGCGTCCTCGATGCTGCGGTCGACGTGGGTTTCGGCGGCCAGATGAATCACGGCGTCGAAGCCGCGCGCGAATGCGCGGTCGACCGCGCGCGGGTCGGCGATATCGGCGTGGATGAAGCGGTAGCGGGCGGAATCGGCGACGGCGGCCAGATTTTCCAAATTACCCGCGTAGGTCAGCTTGTCGAAATTGGTGATTTCCAGCTCCGGCGATTCGCGCAGCAGAAAACACACCAGGTTCGAGCCGATAAAACCCGCCCCGCCGGTGACGAGAACCTTCACTCAATTTCGCCTTTTCCCGCGACCGTCCGGTTCGCGCCGGTTTCCGCCACCAGATTCGTGGCGCGGCGAAGCGATTCGAACGTGCCGGCGTCGGTCCACCAGCCTTCGAGGATGCTGTAGGTGAGCGTACCCTCTTCGAGGTACATATTGTTGATATCGGTGATTTCCAACTCGCCACGGCCGCTGGGCCTGAGCGAGCCGATGCGGTCGAACACGGTGGCGTCGTAGAAATAGACGCCGACGACGGCGTAGGGGGACGGCGGCGTTTCCGGTTTTTCGGCGATTCGGAACAGCCGGCCGTCCACGATCTCCGGGCAGCCAAAGCGCTGGGGATCGGGGACTTCTTTCAGCAGGATGTGGGCGCCGCGCTGCTGGCTTGCGAAGCGGCGCTTGGGCTCGAGGATGTTGCCCTGAATGATGTTGTCGCCGAGGATGACGCAAACCGGATCGCCACCGGCGAAATGTGCCGCCAGGCGAAGCGCGTCGGCGATGCCGCCCTCGCCCTCCTGATAGGCGTAGTTCAGGTGGTGCAGGCCGAAATCCTTGCCGTTGGAGAGCAGGCGGAGAAAGTCGCCGGCATTCTGCCCTCCGGTGACGACGATAATGTCGCGAATGCCGGCGGTCACGAGCGTCTCGATCGGGTAAAAGATCATTGGCCGGTCGTAAACCGGCAGCAGGTGTTTGTTGGTGACGCGGGTCAGCGGGCTCAGTCTGGTTCCCAGCCCTCCGGCAAGCACAACGCCCTTCATGCCATTTCTCTCCGCTGAATGCCGTCACCCAGCCCGCGGAACAGGCCAGCATTGTACGCCAAGCCGCCACCTTCCACGCCTGTTCATAGCTTGTTCCTATCCCAATCTATGGCGAAACGCCACGGGTGGGCCGGACCTCTCCCGCCGTCGCCCCGCAGCCGGCTTGCTTGGACCCGGCCAGGCACCGGATGTCGTAGAGCGTCACCAAGCCATTTGGGCTGCGATAGACCACGGGAGAGCGCGAAAGTATCTGCTTTTGCCGTTCGGGCACGATCCCGAATCCGCCTGGGTCATCGGCATTGGGATCGTAGGCCGACGTGAGCCAATAGGATGCGCCGACGTGTTTGGCGACATCGGCCAGGCGGGCCGCGTCATCCCTGGCAAATCGAGGGTCGTGCAGGAAAAAACTTTCCGGCAAGCTTGCAATAGGCAGAATCGAAGGGTGCCCAGTGTAGAGGTAAGCGAGCCCATCTTCGTAAGCCAAAACGCTCGCATCGGGCGCAGCGTGCTGCCGAATCCAGGCATATGCCCCAAGCTGAGCCGCTAGAATGCGCGAGTGTAGCTTGCCAAGACGTTTCAGTTCGGCCGGTACGCGATAGGAGTAGTTGATCAAGGTCGCCGCGCAGAGAGCGAGACTGACCAAAGCCAATACTGCGCCGGTGGCTCGTTCGGCTGCCGGCTGTCCCTTTCGCATCCGATCGGCCAAGAGGGAACCGATATGCCGGCTCTCGGTCCAGATTCCGTCGAAGAAAAGCGGAAGGAAGAGGAGCAGATAGCGGTTCGGGTTAGCGGGAAAGACCAGCACAATCGGGGCATAGCAGCAGAAGATGGCATGGATCGGCCGCCAGCCCGTCCTCTTCCACCGCCGGAAAATCCCCGCGTACGCGAGCGCGCTGGCGAGCGTCATCGCCATGAGGCTGACGGGCGTGCCACGCGACGTCAGAGGATCGAGCAAGTACATGCCGGGTTGCAGCGCAATCAGCTCGAGATTCACCTTGATGATTGCGGCGAGCCCGCGCAGGCCGCCCAGACTCATGCGCAGGGCACAGCCGTAGCTTGTGTAAAAGCACAACGTCTGCGTCCACCCCGATTGGGTGGGGTTCTGGATGTGAAGCGACGTGCCGGCAATCCCCAAAACGGCCGCTACGGAGGGCCACGCCCAGAAAATGGTGAGCGGAACCCCCAGAACGCAGAACCAGATCAATTGGCGGTATTTTCGCTTCAAAAGCATCAGGAGACCAATGCCGATCGCTACCGGGACTCCCATGCTGCGCAAGCCAACCGAAAGCCCCACCAAAAGACCCGCCAGCAGGGCCTGCGGCGCGGTCCCGCGGCCGCCGCGCAGGCTTCGCTCGGCCAGCCATGCCGCCGCCAGCGCCAGGGCGAGGAACGGGATATCGCTCATGACGCATGCGCTCATGTATAGGAAAAAACTGCTGAGCCCGCACGTTCCCACCACGGCCAGGGCCATCCAATCGTTCATTCCAGGCCACTCGCGCAGCATCGCGAACGCCACGATCAGGGAAATGCAGCCAAAGGCGAGCGTCAATCCAACGGCGAGGGAGATGTTGGCCGGAAAATCAGGATTGATCCTCCAGACGGCGGACAAAAGCAGCGGGTACAATTTCGGGTATTTGAATGCGGGCAAGCGGCCGGGGAAGCTGGGCAGAATATACCCCTGGCCCGCCGCGAGCGCCTTTGCCGCGGAGAAGTAAAGGGCGTCATCGGTGAAAACGCCGAACGTCGCCAGCGGCTTAACCCGCAGGGCGCTGAACACGTAAATAACGAGAAGAACGGCGAGCGCCGCCCAAACCTTGGCGTCAACCCTCCGCCCAACCCTGCGCATACGCGTATTATCGCCGCTGTCCGTGTTTAGGCCGCCCGATGAAAGGATGGCGCCGGGCTCCTCGCGGAATTCCGTGCCAGCGAAGGGAAGGATAGCAAAACCGCCTCGCAGCGCAGGCAACCTGGGAAACTCACCTTGCCCGAGACGTTACCCCGCATGCGGACGGTAATGCCGGCGCGCCGGCGCGCACGAGGGTTGGCGATTTGGCGCGCATGCGCGGCCGCCGGAGGCCGTGAAAGTAAGCGTTAGAGCTAGTCGCACGACAAATTGTCCGGCTCCCGGAATCTGCAGCTTAGATGGGCGCTTGGGCGGAGAAAGTATCACACGGTGTCAATCAAACTTTCGGTTATCGCCCATGTTTTCAGTCACTTGATTTTTTCGGGCGGGAAGCCACGGTTTCGCTTCCGGGCATGGCTGCCACCTTACTATAAGGGGAGAGATGAGGTAACCGGCGGGGCACAGCGCGTCCTTGCCGCATGCTCCGATCTCGCCCTTTTCCGGTCACAGCCGACGGCGGTGAAGACAGCGTGCGTGCGGGGTCAGCCGCTCGTTGCAAGACGCGCGGCGAAGTGCCTGGCCAGCACCTTTGTCCTACGCCCGAAGACCAACCTCTCATGTAGGGTGCCAACGGTCCGCCCCAAGTTATGAATTCTCCTTCGTCTCCGTGGCGTTCATCGTCGCGGCAGGCCAAGAACGCTCAGGAAGAAACTGGAGAGAATCGTCTGGACTCCCAGCGTCAGCGCCACCACGCCGGGGATAACGATCCGAAGAACCTGGTCCGGAACGAGCGGCCCGAACTCGTGGCTGCGCCAGTAGCCAAGGCCCACCACCCAGATCGCCACACCGGCCAGCAGAAGCAGCGTTCCCGCGATCAACCCGACCTCCAGCGTGATATAGCGGAACATGCGGTTCAGGCGAGCGTCTTCCGGCAGCAGCCCTTCGCTGATGGCGAAGACCTTCGTGAATATGGCGAAAACCATCGATTGGAACCCGACCAGTATCGCCATCGCGCCAAAAAGCAGCGTGTCGTAGTCGAAAGTCACCCCGCCAATCGTCTTCGGGCCGGGCAGCAGCCACGCGGAGACCGCGATCCCCAACGCGATGAGAGCGATACCCGGGTAGAGAAACAACCATCGCGGACTATAGAGCAGTAGAAACCGCAGATAGCGCCAGCCGTCACGCCAGGTCCTCAGGTGTGGCGGCCGGTCCCGCCCGTCGGGCGAGAGGGTGGTCGGAATCTCCGCGATCCGCAGATGGAACTGGGTGGCCTGGACTACCATTTCGGTGGAGAATTCCATGCCTGTAGTCCGCAGGTTCAGACGGTCGATCGACTCCTTTCGGAAACCGCGCAGGCCGCACTGGAAGTCCCCCACGGGACACCCGAAGAATAGCCTTCCCAGCCAGCTCAAAAAGGGGTTTCCAAGATAGCGGTGCAGAACGGGCATCGCGCCGGGCCGGATGCCGCCCCAGAATCGGTTTCCCATCACCAGATCGCAGCCTTCGCGCAATTTTTCCAGAAACGGCCCGAGCTGCGTGAAATCGTAGCTGTCGTCGGCGTCGCCCATGATGACGTACCGGCCGCGCGCCGCCTCGATGCCTCCGCGCAAGGCGCTGCCATATCCGCGCGCTTCGACAGGCACGACGCGGGCGCCCATTTCCGCCGCGATCGCCTGCGAGCCGTCGGTGCTGCCGTTATCGGCGACGATCACCTCGCCGCGCACCTGGAGACGCTCCATGGCCGCCTGCGCCTTGCGGATGCAGGTTCCGAGCGTCCTGCTCTCGTTCAGGCAGGGCATGACCACGGAAAGCTCAACGTCGTCCTCCCGGAAGCCAGCGTGCGGCTCGAAGATCGTGGCATCGGTAGCAGCGTCTTGGGGATTCACGCCGTCGTCTCCCTGCTCAAGTCTCCCACCTCTCTGGGATTTGAAGCATTGTACCCCTTCCCCCACCGCCGCTCCGCGCGACCGTTGGTTGATGTTTTCGCTTCACCGCGGCGGGAACTCGTGGCGGATCGGGCGCCGGGAAAAGAATATAGTTGCCTGTGCTTTTCCGAACCGAGCTTGGTCTTGCTATCGTGGCCGTCATCGTGGCGATTGTCCGGCCCGAAACGGGGTCACGATGGTTCGATTTCATCGAGAAGAAACTCGCTCCACTCGCCCGGCGCCGCAGGCTCGCCGTGCTGCTTGTCGGGCTGCTTGCGCTCGCCGGCCGCGCGGCCGTGCTTCCGATTCTGCCCGTGCCGGTGCCGCGAATCGACGACGAATTCGGCTACCTGCTCGCGGGGCAAACGTTCGCGCGCGGCCGGCTGACCAATCCGACGCCTCCCCTGTGGCAGCATTTCGAAACTTTCGGGGAAATCCTGCGCCCGACTTATCAGACGAAGGAGTTTCCCGCGCAGGGCTTGGTTCTCGCCTTTGGAGACGCCGTGGCGCATCAACCGTTTTTGGGCGTGTGGCTGAGCGCGGGAGCGATGTGCGCCGCAATCTGCTGGATGCTCCAGGGATGGATGGCTCCCGAATGGGCGTTTTTAGGCGGACTGATCGTCGTTCTGCGATGGGGGATTTTCAGCTATTGGGCAAGCAGCTATTGGGGGGGCGCGGTGGCAGCGACGGGCGGGGCGCTGCTGCTGGGCGCGCTGCCGAGAATTTTGAAATGGGCGAGGCCGAGAGATGCCCTTCTCATGGGACTCGGGTTGGCGATTTTGGCCAACGACCGCCCGTACGAGGGTTTGGTGCTGAGCATACCGGTGGCTCTCGCGCTCCTGATCTGGCTGCTGAGGAAACGCGGGCCGGAGCTTTGGCGGATTTCGCGCCGCGTTGTGATTCCGCTCGTTTTGCTATTGGCAGCGACGGCGGGGGCAATGGGCTATTACAACTGGCGGGTGACCGGCAGCCCCGTTCAACTGCCCTACCAAATTTACTTCCAGAGATACGACCCGGTCCCTCAATTTTCCTGGCAACGGATCAGACGCATACAGATTCCTCCGCCTGGGGCGTTTCGCGATTACGTGACTTACTACGAAATGCCGCAGTACGAACGGATGCAGTCGCTATCGGGTTTCGTCAAGACGAACCTCCGCAGACTTTACAAAGTCTGGCTTCCGTTTTTCGGGCCGGTTTTCTTCCTGCCTCTGATTGGAATTCTCCCGCTGGCATTCGCAAAAGACGCTCGGGGGAAACTGAGCTGGGAGACCCGGTTCCTGCTCGCCGCGGCTGCCTTATCCGCCGCCGCGCTCGCGGTCGAAGTCTACTCGGAACCTCACTACGGCGCTCCGATACTTTGCGCGGTGCTGGCGCTGGCGCTGATCGCGCTTCAGTCCTTGCGATGGATCGAATGGCGCAAGCGGCCGGTGGGGCTGTGTCTTTCGCGGGCGTTTCCGGCTGTCATTGCGTTCATGTTCTTTTTCCGAGCTGGCGTGGGCCGTCTAGACCATTGGTACTTCCCGAGTTCGTGGACGCCGGCGTGGTATGGATTGCCCTCCGCCTGGACGCCTCGGTCGGAGGTCCTGAATCGGATCGAGAAGATGCCTGGGAAACAGCTCGTTCTAGTTCGCTACCACGAACACAGCCGCCCCGGCCCGTTTGGACAAGGCCAGTGGCCGCATGAGTGGGTCTATAACGGCCCGGATATAGAACAGCAGAAAGTCGTCTGGGCCTGGGACATGGGCGCTTCGGAAAACGAGAAGCTGATTCGCGCTTATCCCGGCAGGAGCGTCTGGCTAGTCGATTTGGCCGGCACGCCGCCGAAGCTCGCTCCCTACCACGCCGGGCCGTAGCGTGTATCCGGCATGCATCGGCCTTGGCTTGGGCAAGGGGCTAGGCGGGCGGCCGGTCGGGCCTCCGGGGGGGGCCGAAAGGGGTGGCCCCAGGGCTCGTGTAGAACTCCGTGCGCGCTGCGGGGTAATTACGGCGCCGTCTCGCGACTCCGGCGTCCTAGAAATGTCTCCATGATCGAGGCGTTGCCCGGCTTCGAGAGGGGAACGACGCGCTGGGGTAGGGCGTGTGCTGTCGAGCGGTCTATGTCAGAATTAGGTCCCATGGGTTCTTCGGCGCCGCGGACAGAGTCAGCGAGGAGGGTCTTCAAGGAGGTTCTCGCGAGGGCGGCTGGGGAGAGCGGCGCCTTCGACGAGGCCGCGTTCCCGGCCTACGCGCATGAGAACCTTCTCATTGACCGCGTTTTCTGGGGGCGGCTTTCGGCTGTGGAGAGGTACTTCGCTGCGGCCCCACCGGGGTCCGTACTCGACTTTGGCTGCGGCGGCGGAATCATGTCGTTTATCCTAGCCGGGTTGGCGGACCGCGTGATTGCCTTTGATATAGACACGGCAGCTTTCGAGCGTGCGAGGTCTTGCGTGCGCTTCCCCGAGAGGATAGAGCTCACCGACTTGCGGGGGGCTGGGGCTTCCCGGTGGGAGGGGGCCTTCGATGCGGTGGTGGCGCTAGATGTGCTCGAACACGTGACCGATCTTCCCGGGACCCTCGAGTTACTTCGGAGGGTTCTTAAACCCGGGGGTGTCGCTGTCATCTCCGGGCCGACCGAGAATCTCCTCTACAGATTGGGGAGGCGCGTGGCGGGGCGGCGGTTCACAGGAGACTACCACGTTACGGATATCGGGCGGATAGAAGATGAATGCCGACGCCGCGGCGCCGTAAAGGGCGTCGCGACCATCTACCCGTTTCTCCCGCTTTTCAGGATATTCTCCCTGCGCTTCTCCGATTCGGTTCCCGAGGCAGGATAACGGCAGGCCACGGCCGGGGGCGGGCGGGGAGCTGGGCCGCGCGGCTCCTGTGGGGGACGGTGTTTGCCGGGCTCCGGCCGCTTGCCGTCTCGCCCTGCGGCTACGCGCGCGGAAGCCCGAGGACACTCAGAAAAAAGCTCAGGAGAATCGTTTGAAAGCCGACAATCAGGACCACTAGGCCGGGAATCACTACTCGAAGAGTCCCGTCCGGGTTCGTGGCGGCGAAATGATGGCTGCCCCATGCCCCAAGGCTAAATGCCCACGCGGAGGCTCCAGCGAGGAGCAACACCGTGCCAGCCGTTAGGCCCACCTCCAGATTCACATAGCCGGACAGGCGGCTGAGCCGCGGGTCCTCCGGGAGCAAGCCTTCTGAAATTGCGAAAACCTTACTGCAGAGGGCGAAACTAATCGCTTGGAATCCGGCAAGGATGATCATTCCGGCAAACAGCAGCGTGCCGTTGCCGAAGGTGGCGCCGCCGACCGTACGCGGGCCGGGGAAAAGCCATACTCCCAGACCGACGCCGAGCAGAACGAGGGCAAAGCCCGGATAGAGAAACAGCCAGAGGGGGCTATAGAGCAGCAGAAAGCGCAGGTGGCGCCAGCCGTCGCGCCATGTGCGGAGGTGCGGCTGGGCTAGGCGGCCAGCGGGGAGCATGATCGTGGGAACCTCGGCGACGTGGAGCCGAAAGAGGGCCGCCTTGACAACCATCTCGCTACAGAGTTCAAAACCTGTCGTGCGGAGGCCGAGCCGCTCCACAACGTCCTTTCGGAACCCGCGAAAGCCGCTGTGGAAGTCCCCCACGCGTGATCCGAAAAACAGCTGCCCCACCCGAGTGAGGAGGGGATTGCCCACGTAACGATGCAGCGGCGGCATGGTGCCCGGGCGTATGCCTGCCCGGAAGCGGTTTCCTATGACCATGTCGTACCCCTCTCGGAGCTTGTCCATGAAGAGGGAAATTTCGGAAAAGTCGTGGCTTCCGTCGCTGTCTCCGGTAATCACGAAGCGTCCGCGGGCCGCTGCAATTCCGCCTCGCACCGCGCTGCCGTAACCGCGCACGTCGACGGACACCACGCGGGCGCCTAGCTCCGCCGCAATCGCCTGCGAACCATCGGTGCTTCCGTTATCGGCGACGATTACTTCTCCTCGAAGCCCCAACTCCTGGATCGAGCGCTGCGCCCCGCGGACGCAGGCCGCGAGCGTCCGGCTCTCGTTCAGGCACGGGATAACCACCGACAGGTCCAGTTGGTCCGGCGCACCTCTCGGCGTCGCCGAGGCGTGCGCACCTGTGGTCGCTTCTGCCGGGCTCATTGGCTCGCTCCTGCCTGGGCCGTTCCGCGTTCGGCGCCCACCTACCGGCCGATCACGGCCGTATTGTAGTTCCTCCCGAACCAACGCGGGCACGTTTCTCGTACCGCGGTTTCGGAAAAGTCTCTCGGCACGACCAAGCCCTGGGACTCGGGGGTGCCGCGCCGGTGCAGTTTTCGCGCGGCGACTGCGGAATTCCCTGGTGGGGTGGTTGCAAACCCGCGAAGATATTGCCCGATGCTATTTGTTCTGGCGGAGAGCGTTCTTCTCGCAATAGCAATCGGTGTGGCCCTTGAGCGGCCCGAGACGGGATCCCGATGGTTCGATTTCATCGAGACCAAGCTCGCGCCACTCGCCCGGCGACGAAGGCTCGCCGTGCTGCTTGTCGGACTCTTGGCGCTCGCCGGCCGCGCGGCCGTGCTTCCGATTCTGCCCGTCCCGGTGCCGCGAATCGATGACGAGTTCTGTTATATGCTTGCGGGGCAAACGTTCGCCCGCGGAAGACTGACCAATCCTACACCTCCGATGTGGCAGCATTTTGAAACTTTCGCCCAACTTATGAGGCCCACCTATCAATGCGAGGCCCCGCCGGCCCAGGGCGTGGTACTCGCATTTGGTGATGTTGTGGCGCACCAACCGTTCCTGGGCGTGTGGCTGAGCGTCGGTGTGATGTGCGCCGCAATCTGCTGGATGCTGCAGGGATGGATGGCTGCCGAGTGGGCGTTTTTAGGCGGACTGATCCTCGTTCTGCGATGGGGCGTATTCAGCTACTGGGCGAGCAGCTATTGGGGCGGCGCGGTGGCGGCGACGGGGGGCGCGTTGCTGCTGGGCGCGCTGCCGAGAATTCTGAAATGGGCGAAGCCGAGAGATGCACTTTTTATGGGATTCGGGTTGGCCATTTTGGCCAACGACCGACCGTACGAGGGTTTGGTGCTAAGCATACCAGTGGCCCTGGTGCTCTTGATCTGGCTGCTAAGGAAACGCGGGGCGGAACTTTGGTGGGTTTCACGCCGCGTTGTACTCCCCCTTGTCTTGCTGCTCGCAGCCACGGCAGCAGCCACGGGATTTTACAACTGGCGAGTGACCGGGAACCCCCTCCAATTCCCCGAGATTGCATACCACAAGATGTACGACCCCTTCCCGCTCTTTGTCTGGGGGAAGCCCGCTCCCGTGCGGAGGTATCGTGAGGCGGCGCTTCGTGACTTCGTGGCTTACTTCGAGGCGCCGCATCTCCGGAGGGTTGAGTCGCCTACGGGCTTCCTCGATGTGAACATGCGGAGGCTGTTTGATATCTGGCTGCCGTTTCTCGGACCGGCCCTGTTCCTGATGCCCTTTGGGGTGCTCATCCCGGCAAGCGATGACGACGGGGCACCGTTTGGGGAATGGGAGTCCCGTCTTCTGGCCGCGGCCGCGGCTTGCCTTGCTGTTGCCCTCGCCTTCGAAGTGTACGACGCGCCTCACTACGGCGCCCCGGGGCTATGCGTGATTCTGGCCCTGGGCCTAATCGGGATTCGGCGCTTGCGCGGCGTTCGGTGGCGCGGCCGGCCGACGGGGCTATTTATTTCACGGGCCATTCCAGCCGTCCTCGCGTTGATGTTCGTGCTCCGTGCCGGAGCGGGAACTATCTACCCACCCCTGGTCAACGGCTGGACGCCAGCGTGGTACGGGCTTCCCTCCGCCCAGACGCCGCGGTCGGAGATCCTGAATCGGCTGGAGAAGATGCCTGGGAAACAGCTCGTCCTGGTTCGCTACCACGAGCACAACCGCCCCGGCCCGCACGGACAAGGCCAATGGGCGCATGAGTGGGTATACAACGGCCCGGATATAGAACAGCAGAAAGTCATCTGGGCGTGGGACATGGGCGCTGCGGAAAACGAAAAACTGATTCGCGCTTACCCCGGCCGGGGCGTCTGGCTGGTGGATTTGGCGGGCACGCCGCCGAAGTTGGCTCCCTACCACGCCGGGCCGTAGCGCCCCCCGTCAGGCTGAAGTTATGACGCCCAAAGCAAGGCGTTTCCACTGGCATTTTTGGGCACCGATGGCGCGGTTGGTTGCGCTGGCCGAACAACCGCCATACGGCTCGCGGTATGATTCGGCCGGGAGCTCAGACGGGAGGTTAGGCGTTGGCGGTCGAGCCGAATATCGCAAAGGAGCGCCGCTTTTTCTTCGGCAGAGCCGAAAAGGTCGCGTTTGCCATTTTGACTGCGTTGCTGGTGTGGCCATATGTGGTCGCCTTGAGAACGCCCGCGGTCGGATCGTTCAACGACGACGGCATCTACGTTGCCACGGCCAAGGCGCTGGCCGAGGGACGCGGATACACGATCATCAGTCTCCCCCACGCGATCCCGCAGACGAAATACCCCATTCTTTTCCCTCTGGCGCTGGCGGGGGTTTGGAAGATCGATCCGAATTTTCCCGGAAACGTCAGGCTGCTCCGGCTCGTTCCGTTTCTTTGCGCGCTCGCGTGGTTCTGGATTTCCTTCCTGCTGGTGCGCCGCGAGACGGGATCGAGCCGCGCGGCCCGCTGGGTGGCGCTGCTGACGGCCGGGCTGCCGGCGGTGGTCTGGGCCGGCACAACCATCATTTCCGAGACGATGTTCGCCGCGCTGGCAACTGCGGCGCTTCTTCTGCTCGCGCAGATCGAAGAGAGCGAGGGAAACAGGCCAAATCTGGCGGCCGCGAGCGCGGGGATTTTGGGCGGCGCCGCGTTCCTGGCGAGGACGGTAGGCGTGGCTCTCTTGGCGGCGGGAGCCATCAGCCTGGGCCTGCGGCGCAAGTACCGGGCCGCGGCGGCATACGCGGTGCTGTGGATTCTGATTGCCGCGCCGTGGGCGATCTGGCAGCGAATGGAATACAAGCCGTTGCCCACCGCGGAAGTTTATTACTCCTTTGCGAACTACAAGGACTGGAACCTGCTCGATAGCTTCAACTGGCATCAGAAGGCGGCTATTGCCTGGCAAAACATCCGGATGCTGGCGATAGCGCCTGAGCAAATGGTCGCGATCGGACCCCAGATTCTGCTCGGTCTGGCATGGGTGGTTACGGCGCTGGCGCTCTGGGGCTGGCTCGCCGACCAGCAGCGCTGGAAAAGCTCGTTGTGGCTGTTTTTGCCGTTTTATTTGGGAATAGCGGTCCTTTGGGCGTATCCGCCGGCGCGCTTTCTGCTTCCCGTCATGCCACTGGTGCTGTATTACGCCTGGCGCGGCATCGAAGACCTTTGCCCGCGCGCGAGAGTTCCCGAATGGAAGGCCGGAACGGCGTGCGTTGCGGTCCTCGTCCTCCTGCTGGCAAACGGACTCGTGCGCCAAGCGCGAATCACGGCACGCTCAGGTTATGTTTTTTTGAACACCGGGACGGAGACGTGGCACCAAATGAACGGAGCGTTCCGCTGGGTACGGTCAAACACGCAGCGGAGCGCCGTGTTCGTCTGTGGCTGGGACTCAGCGATGTACCTGTATACAGGCCGGCGCGCCATTCGCGGGTACAATCCAAACGCTTTCCAAATGGACTACGCCGCGCATCCGAAGGACCCGCTCGGGACGACCGCAGCCTTCGGGGAGGCTATCCTTCGCGAGGGAGTGGATTACGCGGTGGTCGTGCAAGATCCCTCTGCGCGTGGCGAGCCGCACTTCTACGCCGAGCTTTTCGGACGATTCGAGGCCCGCTATCCCGGTACCCTCCGCTCTCCCGTCGAGGTCGCGCCGGAATGCGTCATCTACAGGGTTGACCGCGCCCGCCTGGCCAAGGAAATGGCTGCCGGCAAGCCCGCTGCCGCCGAGTGAGCCGCCCAGGCCCTCCCCGTAGAGATGTCTCCGCTTCGCGACGGCAGAGCGCGCCGTCCCCTCGGTCGAAATGACAAACTTTGAGCGGAGGCTCAGTGAGCGGGGGCTAGCGGGCTTTTTGGCAGCGGGATGGGCTCGTAGGCGACGCTGGCGTAGACGCAGGCGAAGCGCGCAACCGGCCTGTAATTCCGGGTGAGGGCGGAAACGAATTGCGGCGGCCAGATTGCCGATGCGGTGTGTGTATCCAGCGGCCTCTCGAGAAGCTGGGAAGGTTCGCCGCCTAAGAGAATCACGCCGAAAAACTTGCGCTGCACCATCCGGATGAGTGGCTGTTGATCGACCGTGCCGGACGTGCCAAGAAATTCGTATTCGAATGGATTCGAAAGCCATACGCGTTTTCCCGAAAGAACGGCGGCGCCGGGATTCTGCGAGAGGATCTGGCCGGGGCTATCGGCGACGAAACGATACGCAGCGGGGCAGCCGACATTTTCGGGGCCAACGCGCGGAACCCGCGCCGCCGACACCAATATGACCAGCGCCAGCCCAACCGGAATGAACGCCAGCGCGGAATCCGGCCTCGCCAGCGAACGCATCTCCTGATAGCCGAATCCGGCAGCCAAACACATGGCCGCCTGCCATTCGAGAAGGTGATTCGCGTCGCTGCCCATCTTCCCCGCAGTGAGAGTGAAGACTGTGGCCAGCAGAAAATAGAGAAGCGGGAGCGAAAACATCTTCCGGCGAGCTTCCTGAACGGCAAGACCGGCAACGGCGAAGAGCAGCGGAATATCCAGCAGGGCAAAGGGACCGATGGTGGAAAGGTAGTGGCCGAAGCGGTAGGGATCGGGATGGGTGAGGAAAAGATGGAAGAATCCCCAGCCGTACGTCGCGTACTGAAAGACCCCCATACCCGCCAGTCCCAGAGCCGTCATCCATCCGGCGAAACGCCAGGCGCGCCGCCGCTTGCCCGCCAATATCAGGTACGCAAAGCAGGCCAGCGGCGCGGCGATCACAGTTACCTTCGCGTAGAGCGCCGCCACAAACAGCATCGCGGGCCAGAATAGGCGTTTGCCGTCGCAGAACACGTACAGGCCGGCCAGCACGAGGACGACCGCAAACAGATCGACCCGCAAAACGAAAAGCCAGTTCCGCACCAGCGGCAACGCCAGATACGACAAGCCAAAGGGAAGCGCAACGAGCCAGGGCGCCTTTCCCCGGCGCAGGAGCAAAACCAGAAAAAACGCGGAGGCGAAGCCCGAGATAACCACCAGCAGCCGCGGCCAGAAGAAGCCGACTCCAAACCATTTCACAAGCGGCGCAAGAGCGTAGTAGAAGACCGGTCCGTAGGGATTCACAACGTAGGGCGGCCCCCCGACCGCGGGGTACGGCGTTTGTCCATGCACGATGCGGAGGGCCGCATTCAGGATATTGCCTTCCTCGAAATTCGAGGAAAAATGCAGCGGGAGGAAGTGAGCCACGTAGCGAAGCGTGGCAATGCAGCCCAGAGTCACGACGATCAGAAGACCTATTTCGGCCCGGCGAAAAAGCTTGCGGATCTTCACCGCCCGCCCGGATTCGGGCCCGGACGAAACCTTCGCTGCCGGTGCGCCAGAAGACATAAGCCGCAGCCCAGCATACAATGCACGTCACGGCAATCGCCACTTGCAGTTCGGGCCCTGTTGCAAAGCGGGAGCACAGCCTCTGCCTCAGTGCCGCCGCGAACACCAGCCAACCTGTCCCGACCGGTTGTTGAACAGATTGCCACCACTCGGGAAACCGGCCGTATCTCAGCGCTGCGGCGTAGTGTATTCTTTGCCTCGCCGAATGACTCGCAACACCTCAGCGCAAGTGGATTCATCGCCGGCTTCTGGCGCGGAGGCCGGCTCTCGTGCCGGCATGCTGGCGCTTTTTCGCTGGGTGGAATATCTGCTCGTCGCGGTTGTCATACTGGGTCTTCTCGATACCCTCCGTTTCGCGGTCTATTACATTCCCCTGCGCTTCGCGGTGAACTTCGAGGAAGGCAACGTGCTGAACGCCGCTCTGCGAATCACCCACGGCCAGAGCCCCTATCCTCCCGTCGGCGGCCTTCCATACGTCGTGAATCCCTACGGGCCGGTTTTCTACTATGCGGTCGCTCCCCTAGTGAAATGGTTTGGATTGAGTTTCACCGCGCCGCGGCTGCTGATTTTCGCCTGCTGCATGGCCGTGGCTCTGCTCTTGGTGTTGCTCTTAAAGCGGTTCACCGCATCATGGAGCATCGCCCTGGGTTTCGGTCTGTCATTCCTCGCCGTATCTCTGGTGCGTACGTGGGCAACCATCCTCCGCGTGGACCTGTTCGGACTGGTATTTTCACTTGCCGGAGTCTACGTTTTCGCCGTTGGCGGGAGCTTGGCTTGGGTCGCGATCCTATTTCTAGCCGGGCTCTTCTCCAAGATCACTCTGCTGGCAGCGCCAATCTCGTGTTTTTTGTATCTGTTCCTGACGGGAAATCGGCGCCGCGCCTGGCAACTGGCCGGCTGGATGACGGGCTTCGGCCTGGCCGGGGTTGCGGCGCTGGCGATCGGAACGCGAGGGTGGGGACTTTTTCATATGTTTCTCACCCACCCCGATCCCTATTCGCTCGCCCAGTACGCATCTATCATCCGGCCGTTCGCTTTGCTGGACGTCGGTTTGCTGGCTGGCGCCATCGCACTGGCCGTCCGCGATATTCGCCGCCGAAAATTCTCACTGCCCCTGCTCTATTTCCTGCTCGCCAGCATTATGACGCTGACGGCGGGCAAGTCCGCGAGCGACGCGAATCACCTGCTCGAATGGCAGGCAGTCGTGTGCCTGGCCGCGGGCTGCGGATACCACGCGCTGCGCTCTTGCTCGGAACCGGATCCAGCCGTTGCGCTGATTCCCATCGGCGTCATCATTCTGGTCATTCTGGGATTCTCGCAGCCCGTTCGGCTGGGGCCAGCCTTGGCGGGTTGCCCCGCGGCGTACCGGTTGGCCGCGCAGGAGCCGGTACAGATATTGACGGAAAACCCCGGTGCCGCGGTTCTTTCCGGGAAGCAGGTCTGGCTCTCGAATTCCTTCGAGTACGGATTCCTGTCCAAGGCGGGCCGGGTCGATCCCGAGGGGCTGATTCGGCTGGTGAACCATAGGTTTTTCGGTCTGATTCTAATCGGGGGCGACCTAGCTACGCTCGGACGTGACGCCGCCCACCCAATGGCCGCACATTCGGTCTGGCCGCCGCCATTCGTCTCCGCTCTAGCCAAGAATTATCACGAAGTTTCGCATTTTTCTTGTGCTTACGCCGAAACGGCCTACGAACCAAATCCGCCCCCGCAGCCTCCGGCCGCGTCCACCCGCTGATGTCGAGGCAAAGCAAGCGTATTGGGGCAACTGAAGCTGCACAGCCGTCCTCTACTCCAGGTCGCGGCCGCGTCCACGCGGCCCGTATTCTCCTGCTTCTGCTGCTGGCCGCGGCCCTGCTGGTTCCGATCTGGACGGTCAGCTATCCGCCGCTGGTCGATTATCCCAATCATCTTGCCAGCGCTTTTGTTCTGGCTCACCTGAAGGACAGCGCCTTTGATTTCGGCCGCTACTACGCCGCCGACTGGAACACGTTCCCCTATCTCACCATGGACTGGATTCTAGTGGCATTGCAATGGGTCGTGCCGATCGACGTCGCCGGCCGCCTGCTGCTCAGCTTGTGCGCTCTGAGCGTTCCGGCCGCGGCATGGTTTTTTCTGAGGCAGGCCAATCCGGGCGAGGAGAGCCTGGCGCTCTGGTCGCTTCTCATCGCCGAAAATCTCTACTTTTTCGTCTACGGCTTCATCAACATGCAGTTGAGCTTGGCTCTGTGTCTGGTGGTGCTAGGCGTTTGGCTCGGCTACCTCAAGCGGCCGCGAATGACGCTGTGGCTGCTCCTGCTGCCGCTCACGACGTTTCTTTACTTCACACACTTGATGGGATTCGGCGTGGCGGGCGTCGTGATCACGGTATACGCCGTCATAGCGCGGCAGCGGCTGAAGCGGCTCCTGTTCTCCTGGCTGTTGTTCCTGCCGGGACTGTTGTTTTTCTTGCACTCCCATTCCCATTTGAAATCCTCCTGGAATCTCCAGTTTCGCGGCTTGGGCGCCAAAGTTTCGGGCCTGCTGGCCGTGATGGTCGGAGCTTCGCCAGCCCTGGATTTTCTCACGTTGGCTGTGATTGCCGTTTCGCTCATCCTGGCCATGTCGCAGAACCGCGAGTTCGGCTGGAACCGCCGCTGGCTGGGCGTGGCGGGCTGCCTGTTCGCGTTGTATTGGATTTTCCCGGCGAGCTACGCGACGGGAATGAACGCCGACCGGCGACTGCTGCCCTTTATTTTCATCATTGCGCTGGCCGCGGCGCGCGTGGGCAAGCGGGCGCGGGAGCTGGCTATCATCGCGATCCTGTTGTTCGCGGTTCGAACGGGGGTCCTCGCGAAGCGTTTCATTTCAGAGCAGCCTCGCTTGGCGCGAATGGTTATGTCCTATGCGGTCATACCGAAAAATGCGAAGGTGCTGCCGCTGGTCGGCTGGGCCGGCGGAACTCCGCAGCCCGAACGCAATCTGTGGGCCTACGGCGTGATCGAGCGCGGCTGGTTTTCGCCATGCTTGTTCCACGATCCGGGAGTTCAACCCCTGCAACTCAAGGTGCGACTGTACGATCCTTACGGGGCTGGTTTCGGCGATCTGGGGACGGTCGATTGGCAGCGGGCAAGCAGCGATTACGGCTACGTTTGGGCTGCCGGAGTTCCGCAGTTCACGAAAACTCTGGAAGTGATGGGAAAGCCGATATTTAGGTCCGGCAATTTACAGGTCTACCGACTGTTTTCTAGCTCGCCGGGCCCGCAAGACAAAAGCGGGCTTCGGTCTGCGCCGACAACTTCGGCGCGGGTAGTCATGGTCGGCGATCGGCTGGCCAGCGGCCGCTCGAAGCGAGGTTACCGTAGCACAAGGCCGGAAACCGGGAGAACACTTCGATACAGGGCGGCTTCTAAACTTCGGAGTGAGGGCGTTCGATGAAGGCGCCGCCGGCTTTCGCGGCCACTTGCACGCGAACCAGGGCGCGCTGGAGGGCGGCTTGCGCGCGTTCCCAATCGACTTCCGGTTCTTGCATCTTCGCCAGGCGCCCTTGGGCGCGCGCCATCGCCTGTCGGGCGCGCTCGAGGTCGATCTCCTCGGCGTGCTCGGCTTCTTCGGCCAGCACGATGACGCGGTCGGCGAGGACTTCGGCGAAGCCGCCAATGGCGGTGAGATACGACCAGGAAGCTCCCTTGCGGTAGCTCAGCATGCCGATGCCCAGCTCGGTCATCAGCGGCGCGTGGCCCGGAAGCGCGCCGATGTAGCCCTGGCTTCCCGGCACCTGCACTTCGTCCACATTTTCCTGCACCACCCGGCGGTCGGGCGTAACGACTTCAAGCGCGATGGATTCGGGCAGCATGGCGATCAGGCGGCGGCCGACTGGAGTTTTTCGGCCTTTTCGAGCGCTTCCTCGATCGTGCCGACCATGTAGAAGGCCTGCTCGGGCAGATCGTCGAGCTTGCCGGAAATGATTTCCTGGAAGCCGCGGATGGTGTCCTCGACCTTGACGTAGCGGCCGGGGAGGTTGGTGAAAACCTCGGCGACGAAAAAGGGCTGGGAAAGAAACCGCTGGATTTTCCGGGCGCGGGAAACGGTGCTTTTGTCCTCGTCGGAAAGTTCCTCGATCCCGAGAATGGCGATGATGTCCTGGAGGTCCTTGTAGCGCTGGAGAATCGATTTGACGTTGCGGGCCACATTGTAGTGTTCCTGGCCGACGATGCGCGGATCGAGAATGCGGGAAAAGCTGGTGAGCGGGTCGACGGCGGGGTAGATGCCCAGATCGGAAATTTGCCGGCTGAGGGTCGTTGTCGCGTCGAGATGGCTGAACGTGGCCGCCGGGGCCGGATCGGTGTAGTCGTCGGCGGGCACGTAGATGGCCTGCACGGAGGTGATCGAGCCGTGCTTGGTCGAGGTGATCCGCTCCTGCAGTTCGCCGAGTTCGGTATTCAGGGTCGGCTGGTAGCCGACGGCCGAGGGCATGCGCCCGAGAAGGGCGGAAACCTCGGCGCCCGCCTGAACGAATCGGAAGATGTTGTCGATGAACAGCAGCACGTCCAGATTTTCCTCGTCGCGGAAATATTCCGCGACGGTGACGCCGGCCAGACCCACGCGCAGGCGCGCGCCGGGCGGTTCGGTCATCTGGCCGTAGATCAGGGCGACGCGGGATTTTTCCGGATCGCCGGCCACCATAACGCCCGAGTGCTGCATTTCGTTCCAGAGGTCGTTGCCTTCGCGCGTGCGCTCGCCGACGCCGGTGAAAACGGAAACGCCGCCGTGCTTCATCGCAACGTTGTGGATGAGTTCCTGAATCAGGACGGTCTTGCCGACGCCGGCGCCGCCGAACAGGCCCACCTTGCCCCCCTTCAGGTACGGCTGGATGAGGTCGATCACCTTGATGCCGGTCTCGAAGGTTTCGAGCGCGGTCGATTGCTCGTCGAGGGCCGGCGCGGCCCGGTGAATCGGATAGCATTTGTCGGTCGCCACCGGGCCGAGGTTGTCGACCGGATCCCCCAGGACGTTTAGCACGCGGCCGAGTGTGGCGCGGCCGACCGGGACGGTGATCGCCTGGCCCGTGTCGATAGCCTTCATTCCGCGCACCAGCCCGTCGGTCGGTTCCATGGCGACGCAGCGGACGCGGCCTTCGCCCATATGCTGTTCGACCTCGCCGATAATGTTGATCGGGATGGGCGAATCGAAGCCTTCGCTGGTGATCCTGACGGCGTTATAGATCGTCGGCAGGTGCCCTTCGGGAAAGGCTACGTCCACGACCGGCCCGATCACCTGTACGACGTGTCCCTCAATCTCTTCCGGCACGAGCTATCCTCCTGGCGGGTGGCCTTAGGCGGCTGTTGCCGCGGCCCCGCTAACAATTTCGATAATTTCCTTCGTGATGGCCGCCTGGCGCACCTTGTTCATTTCCAGCGTGAGACGCTCGATCATGTCGGCGGCATTATTGGTGGCGGCGTCCATCGCCGTCATCCGCGCAGCCTGCTCGCCGGCGGCGGATTCGAGCAGAATGCGAAAAATTTCCGATTCCAGATAACGAGGCACCATGCGCTCGAAAACCGCCTCGGGCGGATCCTCGTAGATGTAATCGGACCGGTCGCGCGGGCGGTCCGCGGCCTCGCCTTCCGCCGAGACCACAACGCGGGGATCGAGCGGCAGCACCTTTTCGACGACCAGCTTTTGCACCATGACGTTCTTGAACTCGTTGTAGATGGCGTAGACGGCGTCGATTTTCGGCTCACTGAACAGGCCGGCGGCCTGGTGCGCGATCTGCTGCGCATTGCGAAAATCGATATGACGAAAGATGTCGACATATTCGCCCGCCAGCGGCAGGCCTTGGCGGCGGAGCGAATCGCGGCCGCGGCGCCCGACGGCAATCACCTGCAGTTCGCGGCCGCCGTGGGAACGAAGAAACGCGGCGGCGCGGCGAACCACGTTGCTGTTGAAAGCGCCGCACAGACCTTTGTCGGCGCTGACGACGATGACGAGCAGGCGCTCTTCGGGCCGCCGCTCGAGCAGCGGATGGAACGGGATTTCCATGCGGGCGGCGGCCGAGCGCAGCACGCGCAGGATTTCTTCGGCGTAGGGGCGCGCGGAAAACACGCGGGATTGAGCGCGCCGCAACTGCGCTGCGGCGACGAACTTCATGGCGCGCGTGATCTGCTGCGTCTGCCTCACCGACCGCAGCCGGTGCCTGTATTCGAGTAGCGTGGGCATAGGGATTCTCCAGGCGCGGCTTAGCCCGCCGCCACCGGAGCCGGTCCGGAAATTGCCCGGAACTGCTCCTTGAAGCCGTCCAGGCCCGCGCGCAATTCCGCGCGCAGCTCATCGTCGAGCTGTTTGCGCTCGGCGATTTTCGCCAGGACGCCGGGATGATTGGAGTCGAAGAAATCGTAAAGCGCCTTTTCGAAGTCACGGCACTGTTCGACTTCCAGGTCATCCAGATAGCCTTGCGTGCCGGCGAAAATGATCAGAATCTGTTTGGCCACCGGCACCGGCTGATATTGGTCCTGCTTGAGGACTTCGGTCAGGCGGCGGCCGCGGGCGATCTGTGCCTGGCTGGCGCGGTCGAGTTCGGAGCCGAATTGCGCGAAGGCCGCCAGTTCCCGGTACTGCGCCATTTCCAGGCGGAGCGTCCCGGCCACCTGCTTCATCGCCTTGATCTGCGCGTTGCCGCCGACACGGCTGACCGATGTGCCGACGTTGATCGCCGGACGGATGCCGATGTTGAACAGATCGGCTTCAAGGTAAATCTGCCCGTCGGTAATGGAAATCACATTGGTGGGAATATAGGCCGTGACGTCGCTGGCCTGCGTTTCGATCACCGGCAGGGCGGTCAGGCTGCCGCCGCCTTTCTCCTGGCTGAGCTTGGCGGCCCGCTCGAGCAGGCGCGAATGGAGATAGAAAACGTCGCCGGGGAAAGCCTCGCGGCCCGGCGGGCGGCGCAGGAGCAGGGAGATTTCGCGATAGGCCTGGGCGTGCTTGGAGAGGTCGTCGTAAAAGACGACGGCATGGCGGCCGGAATCGCGAAA
>Ga0307372_10000396_pt1 | contig 77365 bp, 61 predicted proteins | sample OX1MG_FD_202533 | JGI IMG/M metagenome (GOLD analysis project Ga0307372, IMG submission 202533) | Soil microbial communities from Risofladan, Vaasa, Finland - OX-1 | ecosystem: Environmental > Terrestrial > Soil > Coastal area > Acid sulfate soil | place: Finland: Risofladan, Vaasa | collected... | reverse complement strand
GGCCGCGAAGATTTCGCCCTGAGGGTCAAGCCGGGTTTCGCGGCAGGAAATTCAAACTCAGGCTCCAGAAAGTCGCTTTTCGCTCCGCGAAAAAGGCGCTTTTTTCGCGGAGCGAAAAGCGACTTTGGTTGCGGCTTCGCCGCTCCGTGTAACGTGGCAGGCGCATCAGGAGCCGGGCTTTGCGGCGGCACCTCCAAAAGTTGGCTCCTCCGCAGAATCCGTGGGTGGTTTCGGCACTAATGAGCGGGGCCGTGGTTATCCGTTGCCTTACTTGCTCGCCTGCAAAGCCTGACTCCGGTGAGCACCACTCCGCCGGTCATTCTACCAAGGATTATTCGCGCCCATGTTCCCACTGCCATTTATTTGCCCGGCAATGCCTCGAAAAACGCACCTTTCCATCGCTCTACGGCCCAAACTGTCGACAGATTTTGCTGGGGAGCCCAAAAGTTTAGGGGGCGCCTACCGCAATGATTTCGCACTCGCATACTGGAAGATCCCCCTAGGAGAAAACAGAGCTTATCGGGCGACGCGAGTCAAGAATCTGGGGCAGTCCAGGAAGAGCGACGAAACTTTTCCTGCCCTGCCGCGTCTAACTCGATAGAACGTCCGACATTTCCCCGGCTTGGTTTGGGAGGCTTTCGCCATGTTTGGTTCCCTTGGGTTGCGCTCGCGCGGCGGTTCGTTGTCGCTGAATTTGCTGTTGGTTGTCTGGGCCGCGACGGGCCTGCCGTTGTTGCCGCCCGTGAGCGTTTTCGCCCAGGGGCTGCTGGTGAACGTGAATGTCTCCGAGCATGTTCGCCTGCCGCGGCCTCTGCCTGGCGGTCTCGTGGCGCCGCCGGCGGCGAGCAGCTACAAGCTCAAGGAGATCGACGTCCACGCCAGGCTGGTCGATCAGGTGGCCAAGGTGCAACTTTCGCAGTCGTTCGTCAACACCGGCAGCGTGCAGATGGAAGTCTGTTTCATGTTTCCGCTGCCCTACGACGGGGCGATCGATCAGCTGACCTTGCTCGTCGACGGCAAAGAGTTTCCGGCCAAGTTGCTGGCCAAAGACGAAGCCCGGCGGACTTACGAAGCGATCGTGCGCAAGAACAAGGACCCCGCCTTGCTGGAGTGGATCGGCACGGGCATGTTCCAGACCAGCGTCTTTCCGGTGCCGCCGGGGGCCGAGCGCAAAGTAACGCTGAGCTACACGCAGTTGTGCCGCAAGAACGGCCGCTTGACCGACTTTTTGTTCCCGCTCTCGACGGCCAAGTACACCAGCCAGCCGGTCGAAAAGCTCGCGATCGAAGTCGCGATCGAGAGCCAGGGCGACATCAAGAACGTCTATAGCCCCACGCACGACGTCGAAGTGAAACGCGACGCGCACCACGCCACGGCCGTCTATAAGGCCGAAAACCAGACGCCCGGCGAAGACTTCCGGCTGCTGTTCGATATCGACTCGGGCAAGCTCGGCACGAGCGTCATTTCCTACCGGCCCAAAGCCGACGACGACGGCTACTTTTTGCTGTTGACCAGCCCCGAAATCAAGCGCGACCCGGCCGAACGGCCCAAGAAGACGGTGCTGTTCGTGGTCGACCGCTCGGGCAGCATGACGGGCGTCAAGATCGAGCAGGCCAAGAGCGCGCTGAAGTTCGTGCTCGACAACCTGCGAGAAGGCGACACGTTCAACATCATCGCCTACGACAGTGCGGTCGAATCGTTCCGGCCCGAGTTGCAAAAGTTCGACGACCGGGCGCGAAAGGCGGCGTTGGGCTTCGTCGAGGGGATTTACGCCGGCGGCAGCACGAACATCGACGGCGCGCTGACCGCGGCGCTGGCGCAATTGCAAGATTCAAGCCGGCCGAACTACGTGCTGTTCCTCACCGACGGCATGCCGACTGCCGGCGAACGCAACGAAATGAAGATCGTCGCCAACAGCGAATCGAACAACCGCGCGCGGGCTCGCATCGTGGCGTTCGGCGTCGGCTACGACGTCAACAGCCGGCTGCTGGACAAGTTGGCGCGGCAAAACTCCGGTCAGAGCGAATACGTGCGGCCCGACGAAAACATCGAGGACCGCGTCAGCCGGCTTTACAACAAGATCGAGGCGCCGGTGATGACCGACGTGGCCATCAAGTTCGCCCTCGACGAGTCGCCCACAGAGGCGAGCGAGCCGGTGAACCGCCTGTACCCGAAGAAAGTCTACGATCTGTTCGAAGGCGATCAGCTCGTGCTGGTCGGCCGTTACAAGCGGCCCGGCGCCGCCAAAGTCAACGTCACGGGCAACGTCCGCGGTCAAAAGCAAAGTTTCGAGTTCCCCGCCGAATTGACGGCCAAGAGCAACGACGAAACGTTCGCCTTCGTCGAACGCCTGTGGGCCATGCGCCGCGTGGGCGAGATCATCGACGAATTGGATCTCAAGGGTCAGAACCAGGAGCTCGTCAAAGAACTGGTCGAGCTCTCCACGCGTCACGGCATCATGACGCCCTACACGTCGTTCCTGGCTGACGAAAACGTCGATCTCCGCGGGCTGTCGCAGAATGCGGCCGAAGTGCGCCAGAGGCTGAGCCTGCTGGAAAAAGCCGAAGGGCAAGGCGGCTTCCAGCAGCGCGAGTTCAAAGGACGATTGCAGGCGGCGAAGCAAGCTGGTTCCGGCGGCAGGCGCGAGTACTTTTTCGGCGGCCTAGGAGGCGGTCAGCAGGCCGGAGCACGTTACGGCGCGGCAGCCAAGAAACCCGCGACTACGTTCCCCGCGGCGGCGTCGGCGCGCGAGTCGGCGAAGGACAAGGCGGCGGACAAAAATCTGCCGGCCCTCGAGCAAACCGTGCGCAACGTCGGCGCGAAGTCGTTCTACCGCCGCGGGAAACGCTGGGTCGATTCCGACGTAACGGAAACTCAAGAGAAGCAAGCCATCCGCGTCGAGCAATTCAGCGACGAGTACTTCAAGCTGGCCGAGCAGCAGGGCGGCAAGCTCTCGCAGTACCTGGCGTTCGACGAGGCCTTGCTCGTGAATTTCGACGGCCAAGCGTATCTGATCGAGCCGGGCGAATAGCTTTTTTCAGGCGAGCGGGGGGCGTCAGCCCCCTGGTTTGTGCCGCTGCGGCGCCAAGGCAGACGAGCAATCGAAACCGCCAGTCGTCAGCAATAGCGTGCGACTGTTTGGAATGCCCTCGCCGGCGCTTTGTCGGCGAAGGCTCGCCCGAGGGTGACGTTATCGAACTTGGCTACGGATTCGCTCGCCCGGCCGCCGTAAGCTAAGCTCTAGCAGCCAGTTTGCGCACTGCGCGGCACGATTGTTGCAGCCTCTACGCGCCGATAGCAGGCCGCTGGCGAGCCATACGGAATTCAAGAAGCTTCATAGGCGAGGAGGCCCGAACGTGACCGAAATAGATCCGCAGTCGCCCTCGGGCCCGCCGGGCCCTTTCGAATCTTTGGGACGGAAGATCGACGAGCGGCCAGAGGTCCAGGCGGCCGAAGAGGCCGTTCGGCGCGCACGCGAAGAGTTTGAAAAAGCTCAAGAGTTGTACCATCGCCTCCGCGAAGAGGCCAGCGAAGGCTTCGAACACTTGCGCGAAAAGAATGTCGGCGACCTGATCGAGGGCGCGATGGGCTTCGTGCGCAAGAATCCCGGCCCCGGCGTGCTGATCGCCGCGGCGCTGGGCTTCTTCTTCGGTCGACTGTTCAGCCGCCGCTAATCGTCCCCGGTTGCTTATGGCCGCCCGCAGATTGATCGACGTCGAGCACGAAGAGGCCAAGCGAAAGCTGCGCGCCGAAGCGGCGCGGCTGCGACGCCGCATCGATCGCGACCTGGCCGGCGCCTCGGTCGAAACCAAACGTCTGCTCTCGTGGCAGACTTACGTCAAGCGATATCCGCTGGCCGCGCTGGCGGGCGCCTTCGGCATCGGACTGGCCGCTTCGGCCGTCATTTCGCGGAGCAATTGGAAACGCTGGGTCGCCGCCAAGCTCTTCTCCGCCGCGGTCGCCGGAGTCAAGGCGGGAGTCTTGACCGAAGTCCTCGCCGCCTGGCAGCAAAGCCGCAACGGCGCCGCCGCGGCAGAACCCATCGAGGCGGGCCCGCATGGATGACGATCGAGAGCCGCTGTTTGCCGGCATCAAGGACGAAACGTCGCGGCTGAAGTCCGACTTTGCCCAGTTGCTGCGCGTGCGCTGGCAACTGGGCAAGCTCGAAGTTCGAACGGCCGCCCACTCCGCCAAACGCCTGGCGGCGGGCGCCATCATCGCCTTGCTGCTCGTCCTCGTGTCGCTGCCCGTGCTGGTCGTTGCGCTGGCCCATGCGCTCGACGGCGTGCTGCACATCGCATTCGCGGGTTGGCTGGCCGTGTTCGGCTTCGGCATGCTGTTGTTTGCGGCCGCGTTGGCCTGGTTCCGCTATCAGCGGTTTCGCGCCGAGTTCGTCGGTCTCGAACAATCGCTCGAAGAGCTGCGAGAAGACGTCGTCTGGCTGGAAGAGCGCCTCGCCGGGCGGCGAAGCGACGAGCAAAGCGAAGCGCCGGCCGGGTGACTCTATCGATGAGCCGAGCCGTGACCGTGGTTCGAGCCGCTTCCCGGCTGCCCGAGGAACCGAACCAAGCCCTCTATTCGGCCCCGAGGCGGCCGCTCCCCTGCGCGTCTTGCGGCCGGAATTCCGCCTCCTGCCAGTTCATAACCAAGAATTGATACGATGCCGGGGCTGAGCTTTTTCCGGACCTTTTGCCGATCGCTCGGGAGTGTGGATTTGAAACGCACGATTCTCTACGTCGACGACGAAGCGGACAATTTGATTGTCTTTCAAGCGACGTTCGCGGAGCAGTTCGAGGTGCTCGTCGCGAGCAGCGCCCAAGAGGCGTTGAGCATTCTGGAACAGACGCCGGTGGCCGTCGTCGTCTCCGACCAGCGGATGCCCCAGACCACGGGCGTCGAGTTGTTCGGCATCCTGCGGCAGAAGCACCCGCACACGCAGCGCATCTTGCTCACGGGCTACGCCGAACCGAAAGCGATGATCGACGCCATCAATATCGGCCAGGTGTTTTACTACGCGAGCAAGCCCTGGGATTGCCCGTACCTCGAGCAGGTATTGCTGAAAGCCGTCGAAATCCACGACATCAGCGTATCGGTAGCGGAACGATCGCGGTTGCTAGCGAAAGAGAACAACGAGCTGCGAGCCGCGCTCGCGGAAGCTTGCGAATTGCGCGAGTAACGCCGCAGCGGCGGGCGCCAGTTCGAACCGATGTCTTCAATCCGACGTTCGACTGCCGGCCAGCGCCGGCTTCGCGAGCGCCGGGAAAAAGAAACGATCGAGCATGCCTGCGTGGGCGGCGAAGTTCAGGTGCATACGGCTGGCGACGACTTGAAATTGCTCGAGCAGATCGTGTTCGTGTCCAGGCTCCGCCAGACACTCGCCCAGCAACCCGGTCGATTCGAGCGACCAGTTCGAGTTCAAATAGCCGCGGAGCGTCGTTCCCGCACGGCCAAGCCAGGTGTCTTTGGCGACCGTTACTTCGACCGGCCGCACCGGCGCGCGCTTTCGATTGAGCCGCGCAACTGCGGGCAGCACGCCCAGCATCGGCACGAGCTCGCCCTTGGGAGTTTCCAGGCGCTCGCACAAATAAGCCATTCCGCCCCCTTCGGCATACACGCGGCGGCCGCCGCGAACGTGATTCCGCAGGGCCAACAGCATGCAGTGATTGCTGGCCAGCGCCTCGGCCTGGAACTCCGGATGGCCGCAGCCCAAGTACACGACGTCGGCCTCCGGCAATAGTTCGTCTCGCAAGGGCGAGAAATCGACGACCTTGGCGCCGTGCAGCTCCAACAGATCGAGCGTGTCGGGGAAATAGCAGTTGAACGCGGCGTCGAAGGCCACGGCGATCGTCGGCGGACGTTGGCCGCGCTGTTCGCGGCGACTGCCGCGGTTGCGGGCCCAAAGCCGCTCGCCCGACGGGGCAAACAAGGCCGGACGAACCGGCGGAAAATCGCGCCGGCTCGCGAGTGCGCGAATCCGCTCGGCGCGCCCGAAGCGGGCCAATTGATCGCCCAAATGGCGGCACAAATCGCGCGGCGGCGACGAACCTCGCGGAATCTGCGACAGCGCTTCTTCCAGCGGCGCTCGTTTGTCGAGCGCGCCGAGCACGGGGACGTCCCACAGCGCTTCCAAGCAGGTTTGCACGCGAAACGCTTCGCCGAGGCAGGCGACTCGGTCGAGCAGCACGCCGTCGACCTGATCGGGCCGTTCCGGCAATTCGCAGTCGGTCAATCGCGACGCGTCGAGGACGACAATCCGCGGCAAGTCGAGCCAATCGCACAAGACGTCCAGCCGGCTGCCAGGCGACGGAGCCCGCGAATCGAGCGAATCGAATCGCCCTTCGACCAGCGACAGATCGCTGCCGGCGCTGCCGTGGACAAACGTTTCGCGGCAGACTTCGCGAGACATCAACCAACTGTCGAGATATCGCGTATTGAGCCCGGTCACGGCCAGCGCGGCGTTGAGCGGTAAGAAACTGGCCCGCGAGTGAAAGTGCTGAACCTGGGCGCCTTCGCGAGAGAGCAGGTCCATCAAGGCCCAGGTGCAAGGTTGTGTCTCGGCATCGGCTTGGAGAGTTCCTACGGCGACGCGTGGCAGACGCAACATTCGTCGAGACCTTTTCAAGAGTAGGCAGGAACTGAAGTTACGGCGAGCCGGCATTCCGCCTTGAATGAGTGCAGGCAAGCTTCCATGAACATCGCTCCAACTGCATCTCTCAAGAACCGTGGCTGAAAGAACGGCATCCGAAGGACTTCGCGGATTGAAGAAAATAGGAAGGCAGGACAAAAAATCGGCTTGAGCCCCGGCGTTTCTTTGGTTTTTGGCGCGCCCGCTGCCCAAGTGGCGCTGGTTCAATGCATTCTTAACGCGGCTGCGTGCAGAGTCAAGCTTTCTGGCAGCGCCCTGGCGGGGGGAAAATGAAGCGGACCCTGGCAGGATTCGCCCTGCCAGGGTCCGGCGAAAGTTCAAGTTTTTTCGGCGATCGGCGACTCGCGATTCCTCGCGAGCGGAGGCGCCGACGCCGCCGGTCCGAACGGTTTTAACGGCCGACGGACTGGCGGCGGGACCTCTTTTCGTCCGGCCTTAGCGTTTCAGAACCAGAAACCTGTTGCCGTCTTGCGTCCGCGCCAAGAGCAAGACGCCCTTGTCGAGCGAAGCGTCTTTCACGGCGGCTTTGAATTCCTCCACGCTTTCCACCTTGTGCGCGCCGACCTTCATGATCAACATCCCTTCGCTCAGCCCCGCTCGAGCGGCGGCGCTCTCGGCGTCGACCTCGGTGATGACCACGCCCTTGTAATCGGCGAAGCCGAACTGCTCGGCGTTGTCCTTGGTCAGCTCAGCCACCTCAACGCCCAGTTCATCGCTCTTGTAGCCGTGATGGCTGCCGCCGCGATGGTCGGATTGCGAAGAGCCGAGTTGATGCGAGCCTTCCGCCGGCAACGGCTTGACGACGACGCTCAATTCGACCGGCTTGCCGTCGCGCAGCACTTTCACCGCCTGCTTGCTTTCCACCTCGGTCCGTTCGACCAAGTGTTGCAAGTCGCGCGGCGAATGAACGGCCTTGCCTGCGTACTCGGTGATCACGTCGCCCGCTTCGAAGCCCGCCTTGGCGGCGGGGCTGTTCGGGCTGACCTCTTGCACCAGCACGCCGTGCTTGCCGCCGACGCCCAGTTGGTCGGCCAATTCGCCGCTCACTTCGCGGATTGCAACGCCCAAATAGGCCCGCTTGACCACTCCGTTTTCAATCAACTGCGACATGACCCACTTGGCCTGATTGCTGGGAATCGCGAAACCGATGCCTTGATAGCCGCCGCTGTTGGAGGCGATCGCCGTGTTGATGCCCACGACTTCGCCCTTGAGCGTCAACAGCGGGCCGCCCGAGTTGCCCGGGTTGATCGCGGCGTCGGTTTGAATGAAGCTCGCGCGCTTATTCGATTCCAACTCGCGCCCCTTGCCGCTGATGATGCCGGCGCTGACGGTCGAATTCAAGCCGAACGGGTTGCCCACGGCGATCACCCAATCGCCGATTTGCAGCTTGTCGGAATCGCCCAGCTTGGCCGCGGGCAGGCTCTCGTCGGCCTTGATGCGCAGCACGGCCAAATCGGTTTCTGGATCGGTCTTGATGTCGGTGGCCGTGAACTTCCGGCCGTCGGAGAGCCGCACAGTGACTTCGTCGGCGCCGGAGACGACGTGATTATTCGTCAGCACGATGCCGCTCTTGTCGATGATCACGCCCGAGCCCATGCCTTCGCGGCCGGGCGCCTGGAACGAGCGGCCGTTCTGACCCGGCCCGGAGTGAAATTGAAATTCCTTGTCGTTGAAGAAGTCTTCGAACGGAGTGCCCTTGAAGGGATTCTCGCCTCCAAGCGGATTCTCGCCCTGGAACTGACGGCCCTTGCCGGAACTCATGCGCGGTTTGGTGCGAGTCTCGATCGTCACGACGGTCGGGATGGCGTGCTCGGCCGCTTTGCGGAACGCGTGCGAAAGCTGGTCGGCATGTTCGAGCGCGACGTCCGGCGCCGGCGCCCGATCCTCGGCCACGCTATGCCGCTGCCAGACGGCGCCGCCGAGTGCCATCGCCGTCGCCACGGCGACGACCGCCCAAGCTCGGTTTCTGGGTTTGAGAAAAGTTCGTTCCATACGAGAAGTCCTCTGGTTGAATGTTGAAATCGGTTTGCTTGTACGAGGATCGGCCGCGCCCCCGATCGACGGCACGCGCGGCGTATTCGTCAAAACTTACAGCATGGGAGTTGTTGCCGCGGGCGGGGCTTTCTTGCAGGGCGAATGGGCAAGCCGCCGCGAACGTTGACAAAACATCAGGCTGCAATTAGAGTTATGATTGAACGTGTTCGTGAATTTTTCTGCATTTTGCCGGTTTGGAAGGCTAATGTTTTTCGCCGAGCAGGGGTTGTCGGCAGGACTTGGGATGAGTCGTACAATTGAGCCAGAGATTCCCGCAGATTGGGAAGCCGACCAACAGCGCTGCGAACGACGCATCGGGTATGTCTTCAAAAACAAGGCGCTGCTTCGCTCGGCCTTGACGCACGCCTCAGGCGCCCCGCACCGCTTGCGATCGAACGAGCGGCTGGAATTTCTGGGCGACGCGATTCTCGGCGCCGTGATCTGCGAGTTGCTCTACCATCAGTATCCCGAGCATCTCGAAGGCGACTTGACCAAAATCAAATCGGTCGTCGTCAGCCGGCAGACGTGCGCGAAGATCAGCGAAGCCTTGGGTCTGGAAAAGTTCCTGGTGCTCGGCAAAGGAATGACCACCAGCCCGAACGTGCCGCCGTCGCTGCTGGCTGACGTTTTCGAATCGCTGGTGGCCGCGATCTATCTCGACGGCGGCGATCAGGCGTCGCGACAGTTCATCGAGACCTACATGGGCCCCGAGATCGAGTTGGCCGCCGGCGGCGATCACTCGGGCAACTTCAAATCGCTGTTGCAGCAATTGGCGCAGCGCGAGCACGGTCAAACGCCGACCTACCAATTGCTCGACGAGAAGGGGCCCGACCACAGCAAGTGCTTCAAGATTTCGGCGTTGATCGGCCGCACGCGCTACCCGGCGGCCTGGGGACGCAACAAGAAAGAAGCCGAGCAGCGCGCCGCCGAAAACGCGCTGGCCGAACTCAACGGCGAACCGGTTCCGTTCCCCTCCGACTGAATCGTGCATGGAGGACCGGGCGCCCTCGCCCGGCGCGAGCAGCACGGCGGACCGGTTCCGTTCCCGTCCGATTGAACTCGCGCGCGTATGGCGGAGCGGGCGCCCTCGCCCGGCGTCATGTGATTGCCGGGCGAGGGCGCCCGGCCCTCCATCATTTCGGGCGAGGGCGCCCGGTCCTCCATCATTTCGGGCGAGGGCGCCCGGTCCTCCATGATTTCGAGACGCCCGGTCCGCCATGATTTCGAGACGCCCGGCCCGCCATCGCGATAGAAACAGAAACGCCCGATCGCAAGGACCGGGCGTTTCTCTCTCGTCGTTTCTTTGCCGCCGCGTCGATTAGCGCGAACTCGCCGAGCACGTTGCTCAAACCGTCGGGCCGCTCGTTGCGGCAGGGCAACCGAAGGCAGAAGGGCTACTTCTTCTTCGCCGTCTTCTTCTTGGCAGCTTTCTTCTTGGGAGCCGCTTTCTTCTTGGCTGCTTTCTTCTTGGCCACCTTGTGTCCTCCTAACAGAAAAGTTCGGCGACTTCCTTGCCGCTTGCCGGGCTGGGACGGAAGCTCGACAGGTTGGTCGCCACGGGCACGAGCGAGCCGATCGAGTTGCGACTTGTCAAGCACGCGTCGAAACGCTACGACAAGCCATCGTTCGATCGGTTGCACTCGCTCAGGTCGTTCGAGTTGCGATGTTGTTTGGTTGAATCGCTGCTCGTTCGTCGCCTGATTAACTGAAGTATGGTACGCATTTGCAAAAAATGTGCAAGGATAATTCCTGGTCCGAGCAATATAAATTGCGCCGCGCAGCAGCCCAGCGCTTCGGTCGCATCTTCGCGCTGCCGATCGTGCGGCGCGTGCGCGACGTGTTGTTGCAGTGCGTCGACGACAGCGCGCGCGTGCTTGAACTCGGCGCGGGCGATCGCCGCATGGGCGAGTTGCTGCGCAGCCGTCGCGCCGCGATCGATTACCGTTCGCTCGACATCGACCCGCGCGGCGAGCACGATTATCGCAGCCTCGACGAAATCGATTGCGCGTTCGATTGCGTGTTCGCCTTCGAAGTCGTCGAGCACATCGCCGTCGACGAAATCCCCGGCTGGCTGGCGCGACTAGGCGAGCTGCTCGCGCCCGGCGGCCGGCTCGTACTGAGCACGCCGAACACCTATTACCCGCCGGCATACTTGCGCGACGTCACGCACCGCACGCCCTTGTGCTACGACGAACTCGCCGCGCTGGTCGCCGCCGCAGGGCTGCACGTCGAGCGAATCGCGAGAGTCTATCACGACCCGGTCCATCGCGCCTTTCTGCGGCGCTATTTGTTCGGCTGGCTGTTCGAGATGATCGGCATCGACTTCGCGCAGCAGATCGTCTTGGTCGCCTGCAAGCCGGCGGCGAATGAATCAAAACGTTAGATGTTCGCGCGGAAACCGGCGAGCCGGAGGCGCCAGTCGGCGAGCCGGAGGCGTTAGCCTCCGGGTGCGCGGCGACAGACGCGGAGGCTGACGCCTCCGGCTCGCCATGCGCTTCGCTCGCCGAACTCCTTGCCGGCGCCGACCAAATAATTTCGCCTCTTTGCGCATCGTATCGGTTGACCCCCGTCTCTTTTCTCTTCCTTTTTCTGGGAGCCTTTGCGATGAAATTTGCCGTTCGCTCGAAATTCTGTCTCGTGGCGGCCTTGGTGTTGGCGATGTCCGTGGCGGCCGAAGCGCAAAACGCCAAAGCCGAAAAACAGGGCAAAAAGGCGAAGGCAAAGCCGACGCCTGCCGCTTTCAAGCTGCCGGCGGAGATTACGCTCTCGGCCGAGCAGCAGGCCAAGCTCGACGAGCTGAAAACGCAATACGCCGACAAACTCACCGACGCTCAGAAGAAAGTGAACGACGTGTTCACGGCCGAGCAGAAGGCGGCCCGCCTGGCGGCTCGGAAAGACGCCGTGGCGGCCGGCAAGAAAGGCAAGGAATTGAACGCCGCCGTCGATGCCGCCGTCCAACTCAGCGACGAGCAGAAAACACAGTTGGCCGATGCGCAGAAAGCAGCGCGCAAGCTGCAAGCCGAGGTCCGCAAGCAGGTCGTGGCCCTGTTGACTGACGAGCAGAAACAGCTTCTGCCGGGCAAGAAAAAGAAAGCCTGACGCCGCCTGCGGGCGCGCTTACGAGTGAAAGAATTGCAACGCTTCGGGCGCCTGGTAACGCACGCCGAGGTGCGGCGTTTCCAGGCGCTTTTGCCCTGCGGCCAGCGACTGCATGCCCGCTTGCACCAATCCGCTGGTGAGCAAGGTTCGCTCGACCGGATAAGGGGCCTTGCCGGTGAGGAACATCTCTTCGGCTTTCGACATCAGCGCCGCCGAATAGACGACGTTGGGGTTAGGGGGCAAGTGAAATAAAGTCGAGAGCGGCTCGGCTTGGCCCTTGAGCCGGGCGGCTACGGTGAAATCGTCGACCAGCCCGTTCATCAACAGCATTGTGGCCTTCAGCCCGTCGGCGTATTCGTAGCGATAAGCGATCGGCTCTTTGACCCACTCGCGCATCTGCTCGAAGGTCGGATAGCGATCGCTGAACGTTTCGCCCTGGCTGAGCGTGTGGCTCCGCGAGAGACAGGCCTCGAACAGCCGCGAGTCCCAGCCGCCGTCTTTCCAGGAACCTGCCTCGTCGGCTTTCCAAACAGCGTCGCCGCGCAGGGCGTGCATCGCCCGCACGCCCGTCTCGCCGCCGTGGCGCCGATCGACGAAACTCTGCAAGGCTTCCAGAGCGTGAAAGTCGTAAATGTCGACCGCCCCATGCGCGACGACCAGCGCCTCTTCGACCTCGGCGCCGTAAGGCAGATCGATCGAAGGCATTCGCCAAGTGACGGGCAGCGACGAGCCCGCCAACAGCGGAAAGCCCATCGAGTTCGCCGTGTCGACCATCTCCTTGGCCCACTCGAACTTCCACGACAAGTGCTTGTCGTTGAACACCGGCGCGGTGCGGCCGGAGCGGCGAAACACTTCGACGATCTGCTGGAAGAACTGATACCGCGGGTATTGTTTCTGGCCGATCTCGTTGAGCGGATAGTCGCCATGCTCGCCGATCACCAGCACCGCGTCGACCGCCAGCTTTTCGCCGCCCGCGCACAGCGCCTCGCCGATGGTCGGATAAATCTTGAAGCCGAATTGCTCGGCCCGGCCGCGGCTCAGATCGCCCTCGGGCTTCTGGTCGACATAGGCCGAAACGACCTCCAGCGGCGGACGATGCCAGCGTCCGCGCAGCGGATACCCGGCCAAAAACCGCTCGGCCATGTGCCAGGCGTGCGAGCGATAGTGCCAGGTCGTCGTCACCACGGCCATTCGCTTGCGCTTTTCCGAAGCGGGCGTTTCGGCGGCCAACAGCGGCGCGGCCAATAGCCCGGCGCCGACGGTTTGAACGAATTGACGACGAGTTTGCAGCGGCATGGGTGCGTGACTCCGGTTGTTTGCCGGGCGAGGGCGCCCGGCCCTCCTTAACGCTGCCGGGCGAGGGCGCCCGGCCCTCCGGGCGCCTATTCGTTGCGAATCTCGACGATCTCGAACTTCATCGTGCCGGCCGGCACGGGGATTTCCACCTTGTCGCCGGCCTTTTTGCCGACCAGCCCTTGAGCCAAAGGGCTGGTGATCAGAATCTTGCCGGCGTCGTAATCTTCCTCGCCGGCGCCGACCAGCGTGAATTCTTCCTTGTCGCCGAAATCGAGATCCTTGACGACGACCGTGCAGCCGAAAACCACCTCGTCCTTGGGCAGCGTCGAGGGATCGACCAGCAGCGCGCGGCTCAGCTTGTCGCGCAGCATGTTGATTTTGGCTTGCAGCATGCCCTGCGACTCGCGGGCGCCGTGATACTCGGCGTTTTCCTTGAGATCGCCCGCGCTGCGCGCCTCGGCGACGCGCTCGGCGACTTTGGGCATCTCGACCTCGTCCATCTGCTTGAGTTCGGCCATCAGCTTATCGTAGCCGGCGCGAGTCATCGGAATGACGTCGGACATGAGACCACCTTCCCCAAACGAACAATCCAAAACTGGCTTGCCGCAAAACAACCAGGAAAACAGATGCGGCCTCCCGATCCGGAGGCCGCGCCAACGAAGCTATTCTGTGCGCGATGCGCTTCGCTGTAAAGTGCAGTCGAGCCTCATTTCACAGCGGCTTCCAAACCCCGCCGTTTCACTTCGCCCCCCCCGGCGAGCGATCTTCGGGCAGATACAACAGCCGGCCGCAACTCTGGCAGGAGGTGATGCGGCCCATCAACAGCGAGTTGAAGATGTTCGCCGTGATCTGGTGATGGCAGCCGCCGCAGACCTCGCCCTCGACCTGGGCCATGGCGTCCATGCCCTTGCTGTTGACGCAACGGTGGTAGGCATCGCGAAAGTCTTCCGGCAGCGAGGCTTCGACTTTTTTCAGCTCGGCCTCGAGCCGCTGGACGTCGCCGGCGAGCAGGCCCTGCTGATCGCGGACCTGGCCTTGCGTCTTAGTCAGATCTTCGCGCGCTTTGGCCACCTTCTGCTCGGCCTCGGCGACCTGGGGCGCAAAGCCGTCGATCTTCTCCATCGCTTCGAGAATTTCGTCGGCCAGCACGCTGTTGGCCATTTCGTCGGCGGCGATTTGATCTTTAAGCGCCTGGTATTCGCGATTGCTGCTGGCGGCGTTGAGCTTGGCCTTCAGATCGCGGATTTTGCTCTCCCCGCTTTTCAGCAGGAGTTGACGTTGATCGGTCGCCACGCGAGCCGCCTTGACGTCGTTCTTGAGCTGGGCCAATTCGGCCTCCAGCCGGGCGACGTTGGCTTCGCGGGCTTTGATTTGCTTAGGACCCCGTTCGAGCCGCTCTCGCAGATCGCTCAACTGTCGATGAATGCGATGCAGTTCGCGTAGCACCCCGGCGGCGACGGACATGGATGGGTGGACTCCCATTTAGTTCTAATTGAATGAAGACTCGACCTTCTATGATACCACGAGCGGCCCGGGGTGCCATGCGCCGCGGTTGATGGGAGCGGCTTCGCATGGGACGCCGCCGGACTGAAGGCCCGCGGCAATCCGCGGGCCGAGCAGTATCTACGTCCGACGTTCCGCAAGGGCTGGGAAGTTTAGATTCGCCCCTTATAAGGCCGCGGTCGCCTCGGCCGGCGCCAATTCGGGCGCCAGAAAGCTCATGTGCATTTCGGCGTGCCGCAGGTGCAGACTGTCCCACTCGTCGAGGCTCAATTCGCCCAACACAGGATGGGGCGCCCGGTCGGTCTCATGGCGCAGCCGCTCGACGGCGCGGCGCAATTCGGCCAGTCCGGCCTGGCTGCTCATCGGCGGCGGAATGAGCACGTCGTGAGCGGCGCGAGGCACGCGAAAGCCCGGGGGTATCGGACCGCTGAGTAATCGCTGGCGAAAGAACAGCCGCGCAACCAGCCGCACCAACCACGACGCCTTGAGATCGGAGCCGTCGATCGACATCTCCATCACGCGGGCCAGGTGGCCGAGCACCTGGCCCAGCGACCAGTTGCCGAGCATTCGCAACTCCGAGACCGCCAGTCGCTCGGCGTCATTGAGCAAATCTTGATAGCTGTCGTAGCGCAGGTTGCGCCTGCCCGAAACTTTCTTTGTATTGACTGCCATAGTCGCAATGCCTCGGCAAAACAGACGGTGGCGTTACCTTGCGAAGCCCCTCAATTTAGCGGAGGATCGACGGATCGCCAAGCGACTCCGGGCGCAAAGAAAGAGCCCTCCCAGCCCAAGCCGGAAGGGCTCAAAACTGACGCAGACCTAATTCACCGTTTTCTGCTAGAAAGCTCGAGGGTTTGACCGTCAGGCTGGCCATCCTGCAGGGCGTTGGGAACCGCTTGCCAATCTTTCCGGGCTTGCCTGGCCGGCAAAAGGCCGCCAAACGCGAGGCGAAGCGGAGCTAGCGGAAAACGGGGGGATCGAACGCAACCAATGCATTATGTTGTGGAGTGCCTTTGGAGGCGCTATCCTGAAGTTGCCGATTTAGACTGACGTACCCCTTGTTTTTGCCAGAACGCCAGCCGCGGCGAAAGGTTCACTCATGGTTGCACTAAAAGATCGCGCCAGCCAACACGTTGGAATCGGCCTGTACAGCATGGCTGATGCGGCCAGGCTGCTGCATGTTCACCCCTCCACGCTTAGGCATTGGGTTTCCCAAATTTCCCCTCTCGTGCCTAGGCGTCTTCCCGTCGAGGAGCATGCGATAACATTCGCCGAACTAATGGAGTTGCATTTCATCAAAATGTTTCGGTCTGAGGGAGTGCCGCTGCAAACAATCCGCAAGGCATCCAAGGCTGCGGCCGAGCGATTCTCGACGACATACCCCTTTAGCGTAAAGCGGTTCGACACCGACGGCCGGACAATCTTCGCCACGATGATCCGCGAGGAAAGAGGCAAGGTCGTTATCGAAGACCTGAAGAAAGGCCAATACGTTTTTGACGAAATAGTCAAACCATTTTTTAAAAAGCTCGAATTTCGCGGCACACAGGACGTCGTCCGCTTTTGGCCATTGGAAAAAAAGGGGCGGGTGGTCCTTGACCCGAAGCGGAAGTTCGGCAAACCGATTGACGCAGAGTCGGGCATTCCCACGAAGGCGATCTATGACGCCATCTGCGCGGGCGGCGGCCAGGATGCACGCGAAGTGGCCAAGTGGCTCGAAATCCCAATTCAGGCCGTGCATGCAGCGATAGCATTCGAGCAGTCTCTGGGCGCGTGAAATACCTCTTCGACAACTGCTAGGACGCTATCCCCGGCCGGCGAGCGCCCCCTGCGGCGGCATCAGGGGCGCAAATCTTTAAGCTGTCGCCGTTTCCAAATCGCCCGTAGTGAGGCTGCGGGAGAACGGCGGCCGAGCTATAATCCGCCCTCGACTGGCGGCGCCAGGCGCCGGTCAGGTTTTGGCGGCCCACGGAAGAGGCGATCATTTCAAGGAGGAAACTCGTGACGCACAGGATCCGGATCGTCATTCAAGCCCGCATGAATTCTTCGCGGCTGCCCGGCAAGATTGCGGCGGACGTCGCCGGGCGTCCGATGTTGGCCTACACGGTCGGGCGATTGCAGGCCGCGGCTGAGCGAGGCGCCGTTTTCGCTTGCGGCGCCGGCCTTTCGGCTGCGCCGGTTTGGGAGCTCATGGTCGCCACGACCTCGGCGCCGGCCGACGACGCCACCGAGCGATTGTGCGAGTCGCTGGGCGTGGCTTGTTTCCGAGGTGCGGAAAGCGACGTGCTGGGGCGGTACGCGGCGGCCGCGGCCGATCTGGAGCCCGGCGATACGCTGGTTCGCGCGACGGGCGATAATCCGCTCTATTGCCCAACTCGCTCGGCGGCGATCGTGGCAGACCATGCTTTCTACGGCGGCGATTATACCTGCATTGAAAACCTGTCGTACGTCGTGCCCGAGGTCATGCGGGTCGACGCCTTGCGGCTGATGGCGTCGCTGGCGACGGACGAACACTGCCGCGAACACGTCACGCCTTACTTCCGCCGCCCGGATTGCGGCTTCCGCGTCGTCCAATTGGCTGCCAGATGGCGCGGCTTGCGGCCCGACGTTCGCCTGACCGTGGATACTCCGGCGGAACTGGCGCAAATGCGCCGGCTCGTGGACGCTCTGAAAGGCGACAAACTGGCGCCGCTCGAACGCGTCTACGAAGCTTGCGATCGCGTCGCCGTAGGACAAGACTCTCCGCGCGAGCCGGCAACGGCCGCAAGGAAGGCGGCGCTCGCGTGAGTTTGCAGTCAGCCGGGGCGTTTGCCGATCTCCGCGTGGCCGTCGTGGGCCTCGGTTCGATCGGTCGTCGGCACCTGGAGAATCTCGGCCGTTTAGGCGTCGGCCGCAAACTCGTGGTGCGCCGCGCGCACGGCGTCAACCCAGCCTTTGTTCCGCCAGCGGATGCGATCGTGGCGCATTCGCACGCGGCCGCGCTGGCTGCAGGGCCCGACGCGGCGATCATCTGCAATCCGACTGCCGAACACGTGCCGGCGGCGCTTGAATACGTTGCCGCCGGCGTACCGGTACTAGTGGAAAAGCCGATCAGCCATCGGCTCGACGAGGCCGAGCGGCTTCTTGCCGCAGCGAAGTCCGGCGGCGTACACGCCGGAATGGCCTACGTGATGCGCTATCACCCGGCGTACCGGCTGGCTCGCGAGGCGGTAGTCGCCAGACAATTGGGACGCCTTTTGTACGCCAACGTCTGGTTCGAGGCGTATTTGCCCGATTGGCATCCCTGGGAAGACTATCGCCAAGGCTATGCCGCGCGGCGCGCCTTGGGCGGCGGCGCCTTGCCCACCTTGGACCACGAGATCGACTTTCTCAATTGGCTGCTGGGGGCGCCCGAATCGACGGCGGGCTGCTCGGGCCGCAGCGGCGCGTTGGAGATGGACGCCGACGATTGGGCGACGCTTTCGATCGACTACCCCGGCGGCGTGCGCGCCAGCGGCGTGTTCAGCCTTTGCCGCCGCGATCGCAGCCGCGGCTTCGAAATCATCGGCGAGCTTGCCACGCTGCAATTCCGCTTCGAAACCGGGCGGCTGGAACTGCTCGGCGGCGAGCGAGCGCCGGAAACGCTTTGGGACGGCGCCGGCTACGATCTCAACGATGCCTACCTCGAGATGCTGCGCGATTTTCTCGGCTCCTTGTTCGAGCCCGACCGCGAACCGCCCATATCGCTCGCCGCCGGCTGGCACGCGCTGCGCGTCGCCGCCAGCGCGGCGCCGCGGTAGACGTAGACGCGGCATTCTGCCGCGCGCCATCAGTAGACGCGGCATCCCTGCCGCGTTACTTCAAGCGGCAGGGATGCCGCTTCTACTCTTGCGCAACCGGCAAGGATGCGGCGAAAATGGTGAACCTCTTGCGAAAATCCGCGACGCGACCGATAGTTGAGGCATGTCGAACTCGCATGAATCGACCTCGCTCGAATCGGCGAGCGCCGAAGGTTTCCTCAGCCGTCGAACTGGCCTACGACGCATTCGGGCCGGTGCGCAAAGACGCTACGTATTTTCCGGGCGAGCTGATCGTGTCCGACCCGAGAGAACCGAGCACGGTCGCCGCGAACTGATGGCGTGAGCATGACCGAACCGAAGCGACATTCTCCCAAGAGCATCCTCACGCGGCTGTTCGGCCTCGATGGACAGGCGGCCGTGGTGGTCGGCGGCGCGGGCCGCATCGGCCGCGCCTTGTGCCGCGCGCTGGCCGAAGCCGGCGCCGAAGTCGCCGTTGTCGATCTGGATCAAGCCGCCGCCGAAAGCCTGGTAGACGAATTGCACGAATCGACCGGCCGGTCGGCGATTGCCGTCGCCGCCGATCTGACCCAGGCCGAAAGCCTGAACGAGGCCGCAGCGCGAGTCACCGCCGAACTCGGTCCGGCGAGCATGCTGGTCAACTCGGCCCAGTTTCGCGGCGCCGGGTTTTATTCCTCCGAGGTCGAAGATTATCCTCGCGAAGCCTGGGAACAGGTGATCGAAGTCAACCTGACCGGCGTACATCTCGCCTGCCAGGCCTTTGGCCGCTCGATGCTCAAGCAAGGCGGCGGGCGGATCGTCAATCTGGCCTCGACCTACGGCCTCGTCTCGCCCGACCCGCGGATCTACGGCGCCTCGGGCGTGAACTCGCCGGTGGCCTACGCCGCCTCGAAAGCCGGCGTCATCAGCCTCACGCGTTACCTGGCCGTCCACTGGCGCGACAAGAACATCCGCGTGAATTGCCTCGTGCCCGGCGGCGTGTTCGACAATCAGAGCGCGGAATTCGTCGAGAACTACTGCATCCGCACGCCGCTCGGCCGGATGGCTTCGCCCGAAGACTATCAAGGCGCCGTGCTGTTCATGCTTTCGCAAGCCTCGGCCTACATGACCGGCGCCGTCGTCACCGTCGACGGCGGCTGGACGGCGTGGTAGTCTGAAATGATGCGATCCAGACGCGCGGCGAGATTGATGTTCTCGGCGAACAGCAGGAGAACGCGATGCGGAAAACCTTCTTGGGCGCGACAATCGGCGCCGTTGCGGGCGGCGCAGCGGGGGCGATGTTCGCCACGGTTAGCCTGCTCGTCGATTCGAGTATTACCGCCGACGCCAAATGGCTACTCGGGCTGAGCGCCGGAATCGGCGCCTACGCCGGGTTGTTGATCGGCTCCTTGAGCGCCGGCGCGGCGGCTGCCAGCGGGCGCACTCGGCACGCCGTCGCGGTCATCAGCTTGGGGCTGGCGGCGGCCGCACTGTCGGCGCAATTTGTCTTTGGCCTGCGGCGGCCGGTCGTGCTGTTGCTGTGCGCCACCGCCGGCGCACTGGCGGCCGCTCGAAGCTTCCGCCGCCTGCGTCCGGCAACCGCCGCGGCGCCTCGGCAGCGCTGGTTTCAATTCAATCTCGGCATGCTGCTGGCGATCGTCTTTGTCGTCAGCGCCGCATTGGCGACCTACGTCAGCGGCCCGCTCGAACAGCAGCGAATCGCGGCGAGAGTCGTCGCCAGCGGCGGCGAGGTTCGATATGAAGCCAGAGCGCCTGCTTGGATGACTGAGCTGTTGGGCGACTGGTCGCGACACTGGTTCGACCGCGTGACGGAACTGCAAATCCGCGACGCCGTCAATGCCGACATTCCGCAACTCAGCCGCTTGCCGCACTTGCGACGCTTGGCGCTAGGCGGCAAGGGATTGACTGACGAAGGACTGAGTTGCCTGACTTCCCTCAGGCGTCTGGAAAGTTTGAGCTTGTTCGGTCTGCCGGCGATTAGCGACGCGGGCTTGAAATTCCTGCCCGAGTTGGAAAGCGTCGACGATTTATGGCTCGCCGATCTTGAAATCGGCGACGCGGGATTCCAGCACGTCAAGCGCATGCCCCGGCTGCGCCAATTGTCGCTCTACAAGCTGCCGATTACCGATGCGGGGCTGACTGCAATCGAGGATCTTCGCACGCTCGAGGTTCTGTCGTTGCACGATCTGCCCGAATTGACCGACGACGGCTTCGAGTCGCTCGGTCGATTGACGGGATTGAAAGAGCTCGATGTGTTGAAGTGCAATATTGTGACCGACGCCGGGCTGGTGCATTTGAAATCGCTCGACAAGCTTGAGAAGTTGCGGCTCTCGACCGCGGGGGTCACCGGCGCCTGCTTTCAAGAACTCGAATCGTTGACGGCGTTGCGCTGGCTGGCGGTGCGCAGCATCGGCCTTACCGACGACGGGCTCAAGGCAATTGCGCGGCTCGACCGTCTCAAGTGGCTGGAAATCGATGATTCGAGCATCACCGATAACGGCCTTGCGAACGTTGAAAACCTGAAGGACTTGGAATTCTTGAGTTTCACGAATACTGCAATCACCGACGCCGGTCTGGAACACCTCAGATCGCTGAAGCATCTGAAGGGGTATCTCTATGCCGGATCCAAAGTCACCGAGGAGGGCGTCAGTCGCTTGCGAAACGAGATGCAACTCGGACAAAGTCGATAGTTTGGAAACAAAAAAACCGCTGGCGGGGTGTCAGGCGCCAGCGGCTAGGTCGATGGTCCTGCCCTTGTATCAACCGTCCGTGAAGATATTTCTCGGCTTTCACGGGCCAGGGGCTTTACCCTTTTTGAGGGGTTGTTGACTTGCCAATTCGTAAGCCATGCGAGCGTGTCCGCGCCACGGCCCGACCTCCAACCGCCCGGCGGAGATCTGGACGCGGACGGCGCCGCATTGGGCCGTGTTTAATACGCGAGCGTGATGGCGAACGTAGGCCGCCGAGACCTCGGGCCGATCGTCGCTGTGACCGCCGCTCACCACGACCCACTCGGGCGTGCTCCAGGCGGCGAAGCCGGGCGGATCGCTGCGGGCGCTGCCGTGGTGCGGCGCCAGGATCACGTCGCAATCCAAGGGCGACTCGGCGATCACGTCGTCCATGCCGGGCGACTCCAGGTCGCCGGTCAGCAGAATGCGGCGGCCTTGATACTCGACGGCCAGCACGATGCTGTTGGCATTATCGCTGGCCGCCGGCCGCTGCGTCGTCGGGTGCAGCACTTCAATGCGGCAGCCGCCGGTCGAGCGCAAGCGATCGCCCGCCAGCGCCTCGCGCAGCGGCACGCCGGACCGCTCGATCGCCGCGCGCAGCTTTTGCACGGCGGCGCCGTCGTCGGCCAGCATCAAGGGCGAAGCGTAGATCACGCCCACCGAGAACTTTTCCAGCAGTTCGGGCACGGCGTTATAGTGGTCGACGTCGGCGTGCGAGAGCACGATCGCGTCGAGATGCGTGATCCCGCGCGACCAGAGAAACGCCGCCACCGACCGCGCCCCGCCGGCCGGCGAGCCGAGCCGCCCCGCGTCGTAGAGCAGCTTCTGGCCGCCGGGCAACTCCAGCACCACCGCGCAGCCGTGGCCCACCGACAAGAACGTGCAATCGAGCCGCTCACCCGGCTGCGAGCGAATCGCCGCCGCCGAAAAGCCGACCGCAATCCAGCCCGCCAGAAGCGCCGCGCACCAGCGCGGCGGCGGCCGCAGCCGCGGCGCGACGGCCCAAGCGGCGAGCAAACCATAAAAGCCCCACAGCCACCATGCTTCAGGCCCCGGCGCCCAGAGATGGCTGCCGCGGCAGTGGCTGGCGAAATCGACGCTCGTGTCGACGATGGCCAGCGAGCGATCGCAAACGTAACCGCAGAGCGAACCGAGCGGCGGCAACAGCCAGCCCAGCGCAAGCGTCAAAAAGCCCGACATCAGGCCGACCGCCACCGGCAGCGCCAAGAAGGGCGTGAGCAGCAGCGTGGCGGGCGAAAACAGATGGAACTGCGCCAGCACCAACGGCGCACTGACGGACCAGACGCAACACGACAGCGCGGTCATTCCCCAGACCTTGCGGCCCAACCAGCGCGCGCCGCGCTCGGGCCAGGGCCGCGTCTCGGCGATCAATCGTTCGAGCGGATCGAGACTTCGCCGCCGCAGCCGCGGCCCGAACCAGGCCAACGCGGCCACCGCCAAGAACGACAATTGCGGCCCGGTGCGAAACAGATCTTCGGGGTTCCACGCCAGCACGACGAGCGCCGCGGCGGCCAACGCGTTGAACGGCGACAAGCGGCGCGGCAAGGCTTGCGAGAGGCAAACCAAAAGTACGATCACGGTCGCTCGCACGGCCGGCGGCTCGGCGTCGATGAGCAGCGAGTAGCCCAGCGTCGTCAGTGCGATCGCAGCCAGCGCCACGTTGCGCGGCGCCAAGCCGAGCCGCATCAGTCCGAACAGAAACCCGGCCAAAATGCCGACGTGCAAGCCCGAAATCGAGAGCAAATGCACCGTGCCGGTTTTGGCGAACGCGGCGTTGGCGTCGGCATCCAGGTCCGCGCGCACGCCGAGCAACAGCGCCGAGGCCAGGCCGGCCTGGTCGTCGGCCATTTGCTCGAAGAGCCGAAGCCGGCCGCGCTGGCGGAGCGATTCCAATTGCCGCCAGGGGTTCCAGCGGCTGGCTGCTGCTTGCACGCTGACGCAGTCGGGAAAGTCGGCCGAGAGCAAGCTCAGCTCGCGGTCGCCGCGGGCGTGGGCGGCGAAATCGAACTCGCCGGGATTGTGCATGCCGCCCGGCGCCGAGAGTTGGCCGAACACGCGCAAGCGGTCGCCCGCGTACACGCCGAGCAGGTGGCCGTCGACGAGCAGCCGGGCCCGGCCCGAGGCTGCTTGCCAGCGATCGCCCTGCCGCAAGCCGGTCAACAACACTTCGAGCCGGCTGCGGTCGCCGCGGGGAATGGCGCACAACGGATCGTCGGGCGGAGCGGGCAATCGCTCGACTCCGCTGTCGGCCATCGCTTCGACGCAAACCGGGTGCGGTTCCTCGCGCGCGTACAGCCCCAATTCGTCGCGCGCGAACAGCGAAAACCGCAGATGATGCCAGGCGCCGCCCAACGTCGCCAGACAAACGGCCAATGCGACGGCCGCCAGCCGCTCGCGGCCCCGGCGCCAGAAAACGAACCAGCCGCATAAGCTCGCCGCCGCGATGATCCACCAAAGTTCGGCCGCCGCCGGCGCACGCCGATCGAGGTAGATGCCCGTTGCGACGGCGGTCAGCACGACGACCAGCGGTTGATAGCGCGGGGTCGTGGGGCTCTGCACTTGAAGGTGAGCGACGACGGGTTTCATCGGCATCTTCAATTATCGTGTACGGGGCCAACTCTTAGCGAAGCCGAAAACGCCAGAAGCGCGCCTATGAATCGGCCGGGCGTTGTGCCTCGCCGCTTGGCACGGTCAAAACTCTACTTTTGCGATGCGCATTTGCACATTCGCCTGCCCCCTAACTTGCGCCGGACGACATTATTATTTTTGGGTTTTTGGATTTCAACTCTTGTAACTGCCCGTCAATGCCGCTAGGATTTTCGGTGCGTGGATCGTGCAAATCTCTTTCGCTAAAAGAGGAGGGTGGTGTCATGTTTCGCACGTCGCATCTCACGTTGATCGCCGGAATCGCGGCGATTTGCTCTGCATTTCTTGCCGGTTCGGCAAGCAACCGATCACCGCGGACTCTCGACCGTAGCGATCTTTGGGCCATACATGGCGGACTCGACAACTATTGCTGCGGTGATGTCGCGAATTGCGTCGCAGTTGCGAATTCGTGCTCGACTTTCAACATGGCCAACTGCACGGCGCCAGGAAACGACGAGATCCAGGTTTTTGGGGGAAATCGAAAGGGTTGCGTCTCTTTCATGCAGGGGAAAACTTGCACCAATCCGATCAACACCTCGCACGTCTGCGTGTCCGAGTACTCGTGTGTGTGGGATACAATGCTTAACATGTGCCTCACCGGCACGAAAGTAAGCGACAGCTACGCACCTGATCAGTGCCAGGATAGTTGCTGACCCTCCGCCCGCCGCAACTGCGATCATAATCTGCGCTCTGTTTCGGCGTATTGGCGGTGTTTAAACCGGCGGCTCTGTCCAGTAGCGAGTAATTGCGTCGCAGTTTACTGCACGTATTCGCTCGCCATCGGAACTACTCTCCCTGCGGCAAGGATTCGCTCGATTCCGTTTCTATTTCCTCGGGCGATTCCCTCGCGATTATGACGGAGTCCGCGCATGATTCGGATTTGCTTGACGTTTGGATGGCTGGGGTTCGCCGCCGCGCTAGCGTCCGCGGCGGAACCCGCTGATAACGAAATCCTAAAACTCTTGGTCGCCGCACAGGAGACGAATCGCGCCGGCTTCGACAGGGGGAGTCAGACCGCCGAAATCCACACGTTATGGGACGGCCAGCAGACCGATTTTACCGTGGATATGACCTGGGCCGAAGCGGGCACGTATTGGAAATACGCGATGGCACAGCAGGATGGTGACAACCGTACGCGGCTGAATTGTGAAATGATCGAGACCGCCAAGGAGATCATCTTCTACTGGCCGGACGTCAAGCACGTTCAGAAAGTGCGGGATGACATGCTCGGCTATCCAGAGCAGCTTGAAATACGCCCCGATCAGGCCTGGTTTCGGATCGAGGGGCTAGCCGAGTGGTCTGCCTTGTTCGATCCGGAAAAAGCACGCGCGGGCGGCGTCGTGGTGAAAACGGCGCGCGATGGAGATCTGGTTACGGTCACGCACGAATATCCATCCGGCGAAACTTTGCGCGTATTCGCCTCCTTGGGGGCCAGCGGCAACGTCACGGAATACGAGGGCCGTCCCGGACCCAAATCAACCATTTGGCGTGCGGGCAAGTACGAATGGTCGCCGCTCGGCGACGGGAGATCGTATTTGAAAAAGTACGATTACCGCCGGTCCCTTACGAACAACAAGGCGCACCCCGAGCGGACGTACTCGCTTATGATAACGTCTTTCGACCCAACTCCGCGGATTCCCGGCGACCGATTCGCACTCTCCTCCTTGAGAATTCCGAAAGACGCGCTGATCGAAGAAATAAGCGCCGCGGGCACGCGCAGATACCGGCTTGGAAAAGAGGTGTCGGTCAGCGACGAGAGACTGCACGAATTGGGCCGCAAGCTAAAAGAGAAAGGATTTGCGGCGGAGAAACATTGAATGGCGGCGATCATATTGAATATGCTGCTGATTGGCGGCGCGACCGACGTCGAGCCGGACGAACATTGCGGCGCCTACTGCTTGTTTGTCAGTCTTGCGGCGCTCGATACGCGCGTTGGCACGTTTAACGAATTGGAAAGACAGCTTGGCGCCCCTGGGCGGGGCGGTTACTCGCTAGGGCAGTTGGCGGACTTTGCGGAAAGCAAGGGGTTGAGCACGCTCGGCGTTGTTACCAACGTCGATAACCTACAGCGGCGCGAGGGGCCTTTCACGTGTATAGCGAAGGTCGACGACCACCATTTCGTGAACATCGCAGGCGTTGGCGATGGGCGCGTTCAGGTGATTGATCCGCCGCGCGAATACGCCATTCCCATCCCTACTTTTGCCGCGCGCTGGGACGGGACCGCCCTGTTGATTGCCAGAAACCCCTTGGTGCGTGAAGAAGACTTACCATCCGGCAATTCGACGTCGCAATGGGCATCCGTCTTCTGGGTCATGCTTTCGATCGCTTGTGCGGGGGCGTTGGCAATCGCGTGGAGATTGGCGCGGGCGAAAGGCGGAGCATGAGCATGAGGTCGCAACGGGCGATTTTGCTGCTGCTCGTGATCACTGGATGCGGCCCTCGCGTACCCGCTGCAGGTCCGCCGAGGATTCATGTCCGTCAACGAGAGATTGATTTAGGCAATTTGCCAGTTGATCGCGACGAACCTTATTCCGTTGAAGTGCGCGTCCAAAATCAAGGCGAATCGCCGCTTCGCATACTCAAGATTTCCGCATCCTGCGGATGCACGAGCCCGGCGATCGATAAGGCGATTATCGAACCTCGCGGCGCGGCCTTGCTTGGCGTGAAGGTGTCTCGCAAAGTGCCGGAGAAGCGCAGTGCAAGCGTAACGATCGAGACGAACGATCCAAACGCGCGCTACACGCGCATCGTCTTGTCGTGGCGCGCGGCGGCGGCTGTTGAGTTCAGACCAAACGTGCTGGACTTTGGCGCCTTGGCGCCCGGAGAATGCGGCGAGCGCGAAGTCGAGTTGATATCCCAGGATCTAGGGGACGGACAGAGTTGTGCGGTCCTGGATATTGTCGATGCTCGGCCGTCTCTCAGTGCGTTTTGGAAGAACGACGCGCTGCGGCATGCTCAATCTCGGAAGTTGGTGGTAAGAGTTGTTGCGGGTGATGCATGTGGCAGCGAAAGCGGGCGAGTCGTCGTCAATATCGGCGGGTGCAAACAGACGATGGCCGCGGTCGCCGTTCGCTGGCGCGTTCAGGAATTGCTGGAGGCTTTTCCGCGGTCGTTGTTTCTTGGGACCGGCAAACCCGATCAAGTGTACGCAAAGTCGATCATGGTCCGGTCGCAGTCGGCAGACGGACTCGATATCGAAAGCTGCATCGTCACCGGTCCCTCGCCGGCGCCAGGGGTAACGCCTCATCGAATCAACGACCGCACAGTGCGTCTGAGCGTCGTCTTTACCGCGCCGGACGTCGATGGGGCGCTTTCCTGGGTAATCAAGCTTCGGCATTCCCGGCCGGTCGAGGGCGAGCTTGAGATCCCTGTGTCGTTATTCACGAAATCCGGCAGTTGAGCCGGGTGCAGCAAAGCGCCGACAGTATGAGAACCAAGCCGCCACGCGCGATGACGACATTGGAAGTCCTGGCGGTCATTGCGATTTGCGGCTTATTGCTGGCAATGATCCTGCCGGCCCTCCAGGCAGCACGAGAGTCGAGCAGACGAATCCATTGCGCGTCCAATTTACGCGAGGTCGGTTATGCACTGCACGGATATTTATTGGCAAATCGAGTGTTTCCACCGGCGCTTCCCGCGATTGATGGCGATCCGCGTAAAGGCGGGAATGCCTGGTACTCGCCCCAGGCGCAACTGATTCCTTATATGGAACAAAGACAACTGGCCTCTGAGTTCGACGTTCGCGTTCCCATTTCGCCGTCGTTGTTGGGATCGTTTTCGGGCGGCGCAGCCCCGGGTAAACCCGAAAGAGTGCGGATCGACGTATTTTTATGTCCTTCCGATCCGGCGGTCGGCAGGTCCGGGCCGGGCAACAGCTTCCGCGCATGCACCGGGCCTGGCGCGTACGCGGCGGAAGGCAGTACACTGTCGCCGGGCGGCGGCCTCGGCGCGTTTACGCCGCTGGTTCCGCACGCCCCGAGCGACTTCACCGACGGGCTGAGTGCAACGGTCGGCATCAGCGAGAAAGCCATCGGTTCGGCAGACCTGGTTAAATTCCGCATGAGAACCGATTTTTGGTATAGCGGAGCCGGCCAGTTCGGATCTCCACTGGCCACCGATGCCATGGTGGCGCTTTGTGGCGCCGCATCGACCTGGACGCCGCCCAGCTATTCTGCTTTTGCCGGCAGCACTTGGCTCTATGCAGGCTACGACAACAGTTGGTACAACCATGCCGTTTCGCCGAATCAGCCGATTCCAGATTGTTCTTCTTTGCCTGGTCCGATGTCGGCCGCCGCATCCATCGGCGGAGTCTTCCGGGCAAGCAGCTATCATCCCGGCGGGGTGAATTGCCTGCTCATGGACGGATCGTCGCGATTTATTGCCGACGGAATCGACATTTTTGTCTGGCGAGCAGCGTCGACCCGGGCCAATCACGACACAGCGCCCCTGTGACGCGGCTGGATTCCAGTTGATCCTTCCGGCCACCACGTCATCGAGGGTTTACCGGCGCTCCGCCAAGCGGCAACAATTCGCGACTAGTGCGGGCGCATTACGTTAATTCATGGCCGCACCGCGCGCCAATGCAGGCGCCAGCGTATCAACACGAGCGCCAAGGCCCAACGGCTGCCTCTAGCCAGGCAACGATTCGATGGGCTATCTTTGTCGTCGGAAGCTTTTATCCGGGGGAGATCGCTGAAAATCGCCGCTTTTGGGAGGGCGTTGCCGAGATGAAACCGAATCCGATTCGCAGGGCCGCGTTGGCCGTAGGGGTCGCTTTGACGCTGGGCTGCAACCCGGCGGCCGATAAGCCCGCGGTAGAACCGGTCGCCGCCAAGCCGCAGCCGGAAGCCGTCGAAGCTCCGCCGGCCGAACAATTGCCCGCGGCGCCGACGCCTGAAACTTCAGCGGCCGCCGAGAAGCCGGCGCCCGCCAAGCCCATGCCGGCCAAGCTTGCTGCGCCCGACGAAGCGCCGCCCGCCGCCGCGGAACGCAAGCGCAAAGCAAGGACCGCCGAGGAGCCCGAAGTGAGCCCAGCCGCCGAGCCGGACTATCTTAAAGACGCGCCGCTGATTCCTCGCGAAACGTTGTTCGGCAATCCGGACCGCACGGCGGCGCGCGTCAGCCCCGACGGCAAGCAACTGGCCTATCTGGCGCCCGTGAATGGCGTGCTGAACGTGTGGGTCGGACCGATCGACGAGCCGTCGGCCGCACAGCCCGTGACCGAAGACAAGCTGCGCGGCATTCGCAGCTATTTCTGGGCCTACACCAACGAGCACGTTCTTTACGTGCAAGACGCTGGCGGCGACGAAGACTGGCACGTCTACCGCGTCGATCTGGCCACGCGGAAGACGCTCGACCTGACGCCGCTGAAGGGCGTCAACGCGCAGGTGCAGGGGGTCAGCCATCGCATCCCCGACGAGATTCTCGTCGGGCTGAACGATCGCGATCCGCAAGTCCACGACATCTATCGCGTCAAGCTCGACTCGGGCGACCGCGAGCTGATCGAAAAGAACACCGAGCAATTCGCCGGCTACGTGACCGACGAAGATTTTCGCGTCCGTTTCGGTTCGCGGATGTTGCCCGACGGCGGCAACGAACTGCTCGGAAAAGAAGGCGGCGCCTGGAAGCCGTTCGTCTCCATCCCGAGGGAAGACACGCTCACGACCTCGCCGCTGGGTTTCGACAAAAGCGGCGACGTGCTGTATTTCATGGATAGCCGCAATCGCGACACGGGCGCCTTGACGGCCTGGAACTTGAACGACGGCAAGCAGTCGGTTCTCGCCGAGAATCCCCGCGCCGATCTCGGCGAGTTGCTGTTGCACCCGACGGAAAACACCGTCGAGGCGGTTTCGTTTACCTACCTGCGCAAGGAGTGGAAGCCGCTCGATCCGTCGGTCGCCGACGATTTCGAATATCTCCGCACGGTGGCCGACGGCGACATTTCGATCGTCAGCCAGACGCTCGACAACCGCCGCTGGATCGTGGCCTTTCTGCTCGACGACGGACCGATCAAATATTATCGCTACGACCGCGGCGAGCAGCCGCAGGCGACCTTTCTGTTCAACAACCGCGACGATCTCGAAGGCTTGCCGCTGGTCGAGATGCACCCGACGGTGATCGAGTCGCGCGACGGCTTGAAGCTGGTTTCTTATTACACGCTGCCGCCCGGCTCGGACGCTGACGGCGACGGCCGGCCCGACGAACCGCTGCCGACGGTGCTCAACGTCCACGGCGGTCCCTGGGCCCGCGACGACTGGGGCTTCGACGCCGAGCACCAGTTGCTGGCCAATCGCGGCTACGCCGTGTTGGCGGTCAACTTCCGCGGCTCGACCGGCTTCGGCAAGTCGTTCGTCAACGCGGGCAACCAAGAGTGGGCCGGCAAGATGCACGACGATCTGTTGGACGCCGTCGACTGGGCCGTGAAGCAAAAGATCGCCGATCCGAAGCGCATCGCCATCATGGGCGGCAGCTACGGCGGCTACGCCACGCTGGTCGGGCTGACCTTCTCGCCCGAGGTGTTCGCCTGCGGCGTCGATATCGTCGGGCCTTCGAACATTCTCACGCTGCTCTCCTCGATTCCGCCCTATTGGCGGCCGATGCTGCAGATGTTCAAGGACCGGGTCGGCGATTTCGGCAGCCGCGAAGGCAAAGAGTTCCTGACCCAGCGCTCGCCGCTCTCGCGCGTCGAGAGCATCGCCCGGCCGCTGTTGATCGCCCAAGGCAAGAACGATCCGAAAGTCAAGCAGGCCGAGGCCGATCAGATCGTGGGCGAAATGCAATTGAAAAAAATCCCGGTGACTTACGTGCTGTATCCCGACGAAGGGCACGGCTTCGCGCGGCCGCAGAACCGGCTGTCGTTCAACGCCGTGAGCGAAGCTTTTTTGGCCGAACACTTAGGCGGCCGCTTCGAGCCGATCGGCTGGGCGTTCCACGGTTCGACCATCACCGTGCCCGTCGGCGCCGAGCAGGTGCCGGGGCTGAAAGAGGCGCTCGATAAACATCAGGCCGCAGCCACGGAGTAGGCCGCCGCGGGCGAATGCAGCCTTTTTTGGAAGGGGGATAGGGGGATGAAGAGGAGATGAGGGAGATGGAGAAAGAAGGGATAAAGAACGAAGGGCCTCACGCGGAGGCGCGGAGAGGAAGAAGAGAAAAGACTTTCCGCGGCTCCGCGCCTCCGCGTGCGCGTCTGTCTTCGTCCCCGCTAAACGCCTTGAACACACGTTGGTTTTCCCCGATTCGCATCTCCCGATCTCCTCCGTATCTCCATATCCCCTTTCAGAGAACGTGCTAATCCTCGACGAACAATCCGCCGCCGAATACTTGCGGGGTCGCGGCTGGGTGCGAGGCGACGAGCGCGTGGTGGTGCGCGAGCTTGCTGGCGGCGTGTCGAACGAGGTGCTCTACGTTTCACGGCCCGAGACGCCCGAAGGCGATTTCGTGCTCAAGCAGGCCCGAGCGCAACTGCGTACGCCCGATCCTTGGTTCTGCGGCGTCGAGCGCATCTGGCGCGAAGTCGAAGTGCTGCGCGTGTGCGCGGAATTGCTCGACGCTCGCCAGGCGCCCGCCGGAGCAGACGAACCGCTCGTGGCGGAAACTCCCCGCATTTTGCGCGAAGATCGCGAGAACTACGCCTTCGTCATGTCGGCCGCGCCGGAAAACCATCGCGTCTGGAAGGCCGACCTTCTCGCCGGCCGGGCCGATCCGGCGATCGCGCGGGAGTGCGGGCGTTTGCTCGGGCGATTGCACGCCGGCAGTTGGCAAAACGCCGCAATCCGCGGGCGTCTCGAAGATCGCCAGATTTTCGACCAACTGCGGCTCGATCCCTACTATCGCACGCTGGCCCGCTCGTTTTCCGGCGACGCGCCGCTCTTGGAGCAATTGATCGAGTCGGTCCTCGCTCATCGCCGCTCGCTGGTTCACGCCGACTTCAGCCCCAAGAATCTGCTCGTCTATGAAGGCGGGCTGCTGTTGGTCGATTTCGAAACCGGCCACTTCGGCGACCCGGCCTTCGATCTGGGGTTCTTCTTGAGCCATCTGGTGCTGAAGGCCGTTTATCATGCTGCGGATCACGAGCGTTACTTGGAGTTGACCGAGGTTTTCTGGAGCGATTATCAAGCCGAATTGGCCGCCGCGGTCGGCGACGCCGAATGGCGCGATTTGCAGCGCCGCGCGGCGTTGAACTTCGCCGGCTGCGCCTGGGCGCGGCTCGACGGCACGAGCAAGGTCGACTATCTCACGGACCCCGGCCGCCGCGAAATGCTGCGCGGCTTTTGCCGCGGTCTGCTCGCCCATCCGGCCGCCGATTGGCCGGCCGTGCTCGGCGGGTTGCGCGAAATGCTGCGGGCTGGCTGACGTTATCGCCTCGCTGGCCTTAGCCATCACACTACCTCAATTTCCGAAGGCGTCGGGTCAAGTTTACGGGGCTCAGAACGCCTTCTCGAATGCAGCAGAGGGGTCGGCGCCGTCAACGACATATCAAGTTTGCGGCCACATCGCCGGTGGGCCATTGGATGCCGAACCGACCAGCCCCGCCACCAATCTACGTGTTCCGCTCGTCCTGCCTGGATCGGGCTAACTGCATCGGTCGATGTGACTGGAGCGTGCAACGGCGCCGGCAGCAATGATCGATCCTCCGGCCGCCACGTACGGCGGCGGGGCGCGACCGTTCAAGCGGTTCCGGAGAATATTCTCGATACCTCTTGACACGTTTATCACATCTGTAATAATCCCGATTACTACAGCCGTGGTCATTCAGGAGTGAGGCATGACAAAGGACGCAACGATCTCCGAAGCCGAGTGGCAAGTGATGGAAGCAGTGTGGTCGCTTGGCGGAGCGACTGCCGCGGCGATTATCGAGGAATTGGCAAAATCCACAGCCTGGAATCACCGTACCATTCGGACGCTGCTCGGCAGGCTGGTGGAAAAGGGAGTCCTCGAAAAGCAAGGACAAGGCGCTGGTTCGGTTTATCGTGCTTTGGTTCCGCGCAATACGCGCGTGCGGTCCGAAGGGCGCAGTTTTCTCAAGCGCATGTTTCAGGGAGACACGACCTCGTTGCTGCTTCACTTCGCCAAAGAAGCAAAGTTGGGGCCGGAGAAGCTGGCTCAACTGCGTGAGCTGCTCGACGATGAGTCAGGCGAATCCAAGAAAGGAAACCTGTGATGATCGATGTCTTTGCCTCGTGGTCGCGCAGCGTGGATCCTATTTGGAAGCTGAATTTGCAGGCTGCACTGCTGGCTGTGATCGTCGGAGCCGTCTCGCTGGTTGGTCGACGACGGCTTACACCGGGATGGCGCAGCATGTTGTGGATGCTCGTGTTTGTGAGGCTGATCGTTCCGTTCGGACCATCGTCGAGCTTCAGTTTGGCGAACGCCATCAATGCGGCGTTCGCTGCACGCTCGTCCGCTGTCAACCCAGTCGAGGCAACACGGCCCAACCATGAAACAGGATCCGTCAGGGTTGAGATTCCGGTTGAAAATCGGCCGGAACTGCCCGTTTCTGACATCGGAATGGCGCCGGAGAGCGTGCAAACGGCCATCGTCAGCGACCCTTCGCGATGGTCGGCACTCGAGGCGTGTACGGCGATCTGGTCCATCGTCGCCGCGGTTCTTCTCGGCAGACTTGGCTGGCTCAGGATTCGGTTGTCACGGTACCTCTCGCGCCTCGAAGTGATTCGCCAGCGGGAAGTGGTCCAACTGGCGAAATCTGCGGCATGCAATGCGAAATTGACTCGTGTACCTCGATTGCTTTGGGGATCGCCCGAGTGCAATCCGGCGGTCTGCGGTTGGTTGTTTCCCGTCCTGATCCTGCCAAGCGACTCGCCGATTCTCGGACCGGCCCAACTACGTGCAGTACTGTTGCACGAACTTCGTCACATCCGGACGGCGGATACGTTGCTGACTTGGCTGCCCCGCGTTTTGTGTGCCGCGTTCTGGTTCAATCCGCTGCTCTGGTACGCCAGCCGCAAGTGGCACGAAGAACGAGAATTGTCGTGCGATGAATGGGTGCTCCGGCAGATTGGGCAGGACCAAAAACGTTCGTATCTCGAAACGCTCGTGGCGATCGCCACTCGAACGTCGCGAAGACCCTCGCTTGAGCTCACGGCCAGCATTGTCTCGTCCTACGCCACTCTAGAAAGGAGAATTATTGCCATGAAACGTTTCCATCCCCCGACGTGGACCGGGCTGGTTGTCGGTTTGCTGCTGACCCTGCTAGCAGGAGCCGTCGGCCTGACCGATGCGGCCCAGGCACGGAATGAACTCGTTGCCGACCCCAATTCTGCCCAAGTTCCGACTACCAGCACCGATAAGGACACCGGCACGCCAGTGGCCAATCAGCCCGACGTTGATGCGGCGCCGGTAACCCCCGTCGCCGAAATCGAGGTCGCCCTCCAGGAAGCCGGGCTGATCGCGGAGCTCAAGACGAGCGAGGGTTCTGAAGCCCGGCAAGCGACCAACCAAGCTGCGCCACAGCCCAAGACGCTGAAACCGAAGATCATCTTCGCCCAGCATGTGATTCTTTGGGAGGGGACCGAGATTCTCACGCGAGACCAGCTGAAGCAGCAGCTCACAAAACTACGGGCCGCGCAACCTGTCAAACCGAAAGTGTATCATTCGTTGGGATTCCTCCGGGACAGCCTCGGGTCGGTTTCGCAGGCGGAAGCCAACGCGCGCGCCAATAAAGCCGTCGGCGAGAGCCTGGAATTGATCGGACGCGACCAGTTGAGCTTCGTGAGCTTTCTGTCGCGGCGCGGCAGCGGAGCCGTGGATCGAATCCGAAATGAGGACGATCTGAAAATCAACCCCGTGCGGAGTCTGAAGGGGCGTGTTACTAGCGAATGGATGCGCGGGGAAATCATACGCGCCGCACTCAAAGACGCTGCAGGCAAAGAACGCGTTGAAGTAGTGGTTCCGCTGGGGCCGCTTCCCGTCAAAGGAGCCCAGGTGGTGATCCTCCCTCTCGGCGAACCGTGTGTCGTCCGTCTGCGAGACGGACGCCTTCGCGAGCCGGAGGAGGAGATCTGGTATGAAACGAACGCCGACGGGACGTTTCAGGCCGATCCCGCATCGCTTGCGTTCGACCCAGTGCTTCTTTATGGCGATGGCAAGTACCTGGCTCTCATTCTCCACGAAACCGGGTATCGCGTGATCAACGGCCAATTGGCCGCCTCCGATGCAACCTATGAGCTTCTACCCTGGCGCAAGTTGAAGATCGACACCCGAAATCTAAAGGAGGATGAGCAGGTCGAAATCTGGATGACGCCGGAAGGGGCCCACGAGAAGTTTCCCGAACTCTCGATCGGCTGGGTAGGCCGCAGCGACCAACCGGTCATGTTGAAAGTGCCGCGAGGAAAAGGGCTCGCTGCCTACTGGAGCAAAGTGAATGAACAGTGGAGCGACGCCAAATTCCGGCATCCCATCCAGTTTACGGCCGACGACGGCCCTACGGAACACATCCCCAAGGAAATTACCTTGCCGGCCGTTCCCTGAATGGCGCCGCTCGATGGTCGAACCGGCCGATTCGGAATTGGCCAGCTTAAGACCGAACCGGTCCTTCCCACGACCACCGAGGAAAAGCCAGAAAACCTTCACCGGACTGCCTGCGTTGTGGCGCGATGCGCCGCACGATGACTTCCACCTGCTCTCCGTCCGAAATCCCGGCATCGTCCTCTAACTCGATGACATTGCCGTGAACGACGCCGCGCAGCACTTTATTTCGCAACATCTGCTTCTCCTCTGCGACCTTCTGATGTTCGACCCAACCTCGCTGACGCTTCGGGTTGATATTGGCAAAAGAAGCGATTCTTAACGCCGCCAGCGGAACGAGCGCACGCGCCGCACGGCGCTCGCCAGCCGCGAACCGAACAGCACCGCCCCCAGCGCCGCCAGAATGCCGATTTCGCCGCCGCTCAGCCGGCCGGGCGAGGCGAAGAGCACGAAGCCCAAAAACGCCACGCCGAAAATCGCCAACGCGGTCAAACCCGCAAGCTTGACCAGCCGCCGCCGCTGGCGCAGCGCCCGTTCCTCCGGCGAAAGCGGAGGACCGAGCAAGTTCAACAGCTTAACCTTCCACTGCATAGCCTAGCGCTTCACCGGCCGCTGGCCCCAGGGAATCGGCATCGTGGGCGGCGTGCGATGGCGGTCGCGGCGCACGTCGAGCGGCCGGTCTTTGAAATAGGTCACGAAGCGGGCGAGTTGCTTCACTGCTTCGTCGTAGGCCCGTTTGCCTTTTTCGGCCGTGGCCAGTTCCGCCTCGCCCAGCACGCCGGTCTCTGAATAGCTGCTGGTCCACGAGATGATCGTCGCCGGGCCGGCCGCGAACAGGTCGACCCAGTTGAACGGGCTGTGCTCTTCGTTGAAGCTGATCGCGCCGTTTTTGATCTGGTCCTTCCGCACGTTGTCGCCGTCTAGGTACAGATACAGCGACGTTTCCAACTCGCAGGCGTGCGCGCAGCCGCCAGGGAACTTGCTCTCTCGCCAACTCGGCATGAACTCCTTGTCGACCGTCAACAACTGCCACCACGCGGCCAGAATGCACTCGGCGTCGGTCTCCAGGTTCGTCCGCCGCGCGACGAGGTCCAAGTTCGGCATGTTCGAGCCGTGCCCGTTCAGCAGCACGATCTTCTTGAAGCCGTGGTAGGCCAGCGACTTGGTGATGTCGAGCACGTGGTGCATGAAGTGCTCGAAGTCGTTGTTGATCGTGCCGGGAAAATCCATCACGTGCCCGGTGTAGCCGTAACAGACGGTCGGCAGCACGAGCATTTTGTCGGGAACCTGCCGGCCGGCGCCGCGGGCGATCTCGGTCGGGCAAATCAGATCGACGTCGAGCGGCAGGTGCGGGCCATGCTGTTCGACCGCCCCGCACGGCACGACGCAGACTTTGCCCAGTTCAATCGCGTCGTTGATCTCGGGCCAGGTCAGTTTTTCGTAGCGGTATTCGGTCTGGGCGCGGCTGGGCATGGGCAGGCTCTCGCAGGCGGCTGGTGGAATGGATTGAATCGCAGGCGGCTGCAAACATTCTGCCAGATCGCCGCGACGATTGAAATACGCCGCGAACGCAGGTAGGGTGGGGCGCGAACCCCACGCGCCGATCTTTAGCCACGGATGAAACACGGATGGAACACGGATTGATTGAGAATTGCCTGCTTGCGTGCTGTCGAAATGAGGTTCCGCGCGGTTTTATCCGTGTTCGATCGGTGTTTCATCCGTGGCTTGCTCTGCCTGCTTGTATCCGGGCAGATTATTTCTGACGCTTGACGCCTTTCGAAAAACATGAAAATCACCGAAGTTCGCACCATCGCGCTCCGCGGCGCCACGCACGACCATGGCTGGCCGGGCGGAACCGATCCGAACGTTCAATACAATACGCTCATCGAAGTCTCGACCGACGAAGGACTGACCGGCTTGGGCAGTTGCTATACGACGCGGCCTTTGGTCGAAGGCTCGCTCGAACTGCTGCGGCCGCACCTGATCGGCGAGAGCGGGCTGGAGGCGGAGCGCGTCAGCGAAAAGCTGCGGCAGTCGATGTTCTGGCTGGGCCGCGGCGGTTCGGTCGAACATACGATCAGCGGCGTCGATATCGCCCTGTGGGATCTGCTGGGCAAGGCGGTCGGCCAGCCCGTCTCGCGATTGCTGGGGGGCAACTATCGCGATCGGATCAAGCCCTACGCCTCGATGCTGTTCGAAGAACCGGGCCTGCTGCGCGAGAAGCTCGTCGAACAGTTGGAACGCGGCTTTCGGGCGATCAAGCTCGGCTGGCGCCCGTTCGGCCGCGTCAGCCGGCAGTACGACGAGCTGCTGATCAAGACGGCCCGCGACACGGTCGGCGAGGCGGTCGAGATCATGGTCGACGCCGGCGGCAGCGAACAGTTCTGGCCGCACGGCGTCAACTGGGCCAAGGAAACGGCCAAGATGCTCGGCGAGTATGGCGTCATCTGGTTCGAAGAGGCGCTCAAGCCCGACGACGTCGAAGGCTTTAAAGAGCTAAAGCAGGCGTCGCCCGTGCTGATTGCCACGGGCGAGGTGCTCACGCGGCGGCAATCGTTCCAGCCGTTCATCACCAGCCGCGCGCTCGACATCATCCAGCCCGATTTGACCAAGTGCGGCGGGCTGAGCGAAGGTCGCCGGCTCGGCTGGATGGCCTACGATCACGGCGTGTTGCTCGTGCCGCACGGCTGGAACACGGCCGTCGGCGTGGCGGCCGATCTGGCCCTGACCGCCGCTTTGCCGGTGGCCCGCTGGGTTGAATATCAAACCGGCGTGCCCTACATCGAAGAGATCATTTCGCCCCCCTTTGCCCTCGACGCCGACGGCATGCTCCGCGTGCCGACCGGGCCGGGGTTGGGGATTACGCTGAATCAGGACGCGATTTCGAGGTATGGCGGGTAGCCGTAGGTGGGCACTGCCCACCGGGCGCGGTGATGCCATTTGCCAGAGTGAAGGAGAATAGTGAACGACGAGTTGCGTTGCAGCGGTGAGTTGACCCGCTCCGTGTTTGCCGCCAGCTTTAGCTGGCGGTCAGCGACGGCCGCGAAAGCGGCAGGCTGCCGCTTCTACGCTCGGCGGCGCCGCTGGACGGCCGGCGCCGCCGAGTCATAATGACGCGATACGAAAACCTTACGGCGGCCTCGTGCCGCGCAACCGTCCAAGAGCCTTGGGGAGATTCGCATGTCGCAGTCGTTTTCACGCAGAACTTTTTTGGGCGCCGCAGCCGGCGCCACGGGCATGGCCTTGCTGCCCGGCGCCTTACGCGCCCGAGCCGCCGCCAAAGACACGGGGGGCTTCTTGCTGGGCATGCAAAGCTACTCGCTCCGCAATTACAAGGTCGACGAGGCGCTCAAGCACATGCAGGAACTGGGCGTGCAAACCGTCGAGTTCTCCACCGGGCATTTCAGCGTCGGCAGCACGCCCGAGCAGATCGCCGCGATGAAAAAGAAGGCGGCCGCCGCGGGGATCAAAATCCTCGGCCATGGCGTCAACCCGTTCACGAAGAACCATGAGGCTAACCGCCGCATCTTCGAGTTCGCCAAGCAAGCCGGCGTCCGCAACCTCTCGGCCGATCCGACTGAAGACGCCTTCGAAAGTCTCGACAAGTTGGTCGCCGAATACGAGATTCGCATCGCGATCCATAACCACGGCCCTGGCGCTCGCTACGACAAGATCGACGACGTGCTCAAGGCGATCAAAGGGCACGACGAGCGGATCGGCGCTTGCGCCGACCTGGGGCACTACATCCGTTCGGCCGAAGACCCGGTCAAGGCGATCACCCTGTTCGAAGGCCGCCTGTACGGCGTCCATCTGAAAGATTTCGCCGAACCTCGCAAGGACGCCCCCGGCACGATCCTCGGCAAAGGGCAGCTCGACGTCGAAGGCGTGTTCAAGGCGCTGAAGAAAGTCGAGTTCCCGGCCGACGCCGCGCTCGCGATCGAATACGAAGAACATCCCGACAATCCGCTGGCCGATCTCAAGGAATGCATGGCGGTGGCCGCCGAAGCGGCGAGGAAAGCCGGGTGACGTGGTAGGCGGCGGGTGGCTGGGGCTGAGCCTAGGCGAAGCCTCAGAGTTTCGGGGTAGCGTTTCGCTCCGCCGCTAGCCAGGATTATTCATCAGCCCAACTATTACTTGACAAAGCGCTCCATGCAAACCCGAAGCGCCAGCGAGGTAAGTGCGTTGCTCCGCCTCGCTTGCGCTTCGGGTTGGTGTGGGCTGATGAATAATCCGGGCTAGGCGTCCAAGCAGCAATCGGGATTGCCAATGCTCAAAATCGCGGGCGTGCAGATCAACGTGGCCTTCGGCGATGCGGCCAAGAACCTGGCCCGCGTCTCCGACGCGCTGCGTGAAACGACGCGAGAGGGCGCACGGCTGACGGTGTTTCCGGAGTGCGCCTTGCCGGGCTATTGCTTCGAGAGCCTCGCCGAAGCCCGGCCGCACGCCGAGCCGATCCCCGGGCCGAACACCGAGAAGCTGGCCGCGCTGTGCCGCGAGTTGGATACGTTCGCCGTCGTCGGGTTGCTGGAGGCCGATGGCGAACGGGTGTTCAACGCCGCGGCCTTGATTGGCCCCGAGGGAGTCGTCGGCACGTATCGCAAGCTGCACCTGCCGTACTTGGGCGTCGACATGTTCACGACGCCCGGCGACCGGCCGCCGGCGGTCTGGTCGGCGGGCGAGGCGCGCGTCGGCCTGAGCATCTGCTACGATGGCGCCTTCCCCGAGCCGTCGCGGGCAATGGCTTTGGACGGCGCCGATCTCGTCGTGCTGCCCACCAACTGGCCGCCCGGCGCCGAGTGTACGGCCGATTTCGTGATCAACACGCGGGCCATGGAGAACCACATCTACTACATGGCCGTGAACCGCGTTGGCGAAGAACGCGGTTTTCGGTTCATCGGCAAGAGCAAGATCTGCGGCCCAAGCGGCGACGTGCTGGCCATTGCGAACCACGCAGACGAAACCATTCTCTACGCCGACATCGACCCGCTGCTCGCTCGCCGCAAGCGGATCATCCGCGTCCCCGGCAAGCACGAGATCGATCGCTTTGCGGATCGTAGGCCGGAGATGTATGGGAGGTTGATGGCGAAGTAGGGGGGAGTCGTTGAGGGCAACGCCGCTAGCCCGGATTATTCACCGGCCTACACCAACCCGAAGCGCAAGCGAGGAATAGGAACGCTTTTACCTCGCTTGCGCTTCGGGTTAGTGTGAACGCGCTGTGTCAACTCATAGCGTGGGCCGGTGAATAATCCGGGCTAGTGCTCCGTCAGTCGTGAATTGATGCAAGCGCAACTGATGGGTGGCTGGGTCTGAGCCTTGGCGAAGCCCCAGTTTTCTGGGGCATCGCTGACGCTCTGCCGCCAGGCGCCCGGCCCGTCGGCATTCATCCAAGCATGGCTGACAAAGCACTAGGCATTGTCACTGCTGCGGCGTTGGCGGATCGCGTCGCAGCCGGGCGCATGCCTTTTGAAAGGTTTTGCTTTGGCTGAAACCTCCGATCGCCAAGCACGCTCCGGCCCATTGCACGTATACCGCGACGCTGACAATTTGTATGAATGCCTTGTAGCTGTTTTCGAAATCCGTAGCGTCGGGCGGACCGATATCCGCCGCGTGCCACATATACAGCCACGTCGCCCAAACGAAACCCCAAGTCCCGACAAACAGACTGGCGCCGAACAGGGCGATATGGCCCGCTCGCAAGCGGCGTCGTGGCTGGGCGTGAGAATCGCCCGATTTCGGCGAAGCGTAGGGATTCGCGTCCATCATTGAATTATGCTGAGTGGCTCGCACGGATGGCGAAGGGATGGAGACTCGTCCGCGGGGGTCGCGACACTCCCCTATTGTCCATTCGAGTTCCTCGCGCGCTTCTCGCGTCAGTTGAAAACTTCTGCGAGCGGCATTTTGAAGCCCGGAATCAGCTCGGGCAATTCGACTGTTTCGGCGGCGGTAAAGAGGCGAGGTTCGCTGTCGCGGCGGTGCTCGGCGAGGGTGCGGGCGACGGGGTCGGCCACCCAGACGATGCGCACGCCGGCGAGCAAGTAGTCGTCGACCTTGCGCCGGACGTAGGGCCCCGTGTCGCTCTTGCTCACGACTTCGACCACGAGGTCGGGAATCGTATCGAGATAGCCTTCCTTGGCGAGCCTCGCGGGCAAGTCGGCCGCGCGGATGAAAACGACGTCGGCGCCGGCGACGCGATCGGGATTTCGCCACAGCAAAATCCCCGAGTCGCCGCCCGAGACTTCGCCGTGCCCCTGCCTGACGCTCGCCTCGCGAAGCGCCGAGGCGAGCGCCATTTCGACCTTCCCGTGAAGATGCCCCGGCGGCGACATGGCGATCAGGCTCCCATTGTCGAGTTCGTAACGCACCGGGCCGGAAGGCAGCTCTCGCGGCATTTCGGCCAGATCGGCGGCCGTGAACAGCCGCCGGCTCTCTTCTTGCGGCGGGCGAGATTGGACGGCAGTCATGAGCAAGACTTTTCCGAAGGAAATAAGCGAAAATCAGCACGGTCGAAGCGAAAACTGCCCTTGTGCCGATTATAACATCTTGCGATCGCTAGCCGCAAAGCTGCGATCATTGGATTATACTGGCCGGGCCGGCGACCGACGTCGACGGGCGGTTCTGGCTGCGCTATCGCCGGCAGCAGCCCGGCGTGGGTGAATTACGAGCCGAAATAGCTGCGACGTTCAGGCCGGACGATTCGTTGACGCGATACAAACGCGAAGTGTAGCATGCCGTTACGCTTGGACGATGGCGAGCGGCGGAAAAGAGTTGGATGCCCACGCGGCCGCTCACGGCTTGGCGCCGCAGCGGTCGGCCCAGCGCTGCCATCGCTCGGTCAGCTCTTGCACGAGTTGCGGATGTTCGGCGGCCAGATCCGTCGTCTCGGCGCCGTCGGCGGCCAGGTCGTAAAGTTCCCAGGCTTTGCTCGCCGGCGATTCGACGAGTTTCCAATCGCCCGAGCGAATCGCGCGATTGAGAGGCGCGCGCCAGGCGAGCAGCTCGTGGCCCCGCGGCGATTCGCCGCGGAACGCCGGCAGCAGGCTCTGGCCTTCAAGCGGCAGCGGTTTGCGACCCTGGAACTCCGTCGGATAACGGGCGCCGGCGACTTCGGCGAAGGTGGGCATGAAGTCCATCAGGCAGCCGACCGTGCCGGCGATCCGCCCGCCGTCGCGGATGACCGCGGGCCAACTGGCAATCAACGGCGTGCGAATGCCGCCCTCGTAGGCCGTCAGCTTCGTGTTGCGCAGCGGCGCGTTGCTCACGCCGGCCCAGGCAAGTCCGTAAGCGGCAAACGTGTCGGCCGGGCCGGGCAGATGGTCGGGGCCGCTTCCCGCGCGAATCGCCCCGCCGTCGAGCCGCCAGGCGACGCCGGGCCGAAAGCCGAAGCCGCCGGTCGTGGGCTTCACGTCGCCGTCGGGCGCCGCGCCGTTGTCGGAGAGGAACAGCACGAGCGTGTCCTGCTCGGCGCCGGCCTTCCGCACCGCCTCCATCACCCGGCCCAGGCTCGCGTCGAGCGAGGCGACTTGCGCGGCATACACAGCCATCCGTTCCGCCTGCCAATCGGTCAACTCGTCGCGATGCCAGGCCGGGATGGCCCGGGGCCGTTCGCTCAGCTTCCACGACGCCGGTACAAGACCCATTTCGCGCTGCTTGGCGAAGCGCGCGGCACGCCATTCGTCCCAGCCCTTGCGCCGATATCGCTCGCGATGCGGCGCGATATCGGCCTCGCGCGCGTGCAGCGGCCAGTGCGGGGCGATGTGCGCCAGGTACAGGAAAAACGGCGCGCGCGGCTCGCCCTGCCGCTCGGCCAGCGCTTCCTCGACGAACTCGACGGCGTAATCGGTAAAGGCGTCGGTCAGGTAAAAGCCTTCGGCCGGCACGGTCCAGCGAGTCTCGTCCAGGTAAAACGGGTTGGCCTGCACTTCGTTGAAGTAGCTGATCTTCCCGGCGCACTGCGGCCCGAAGAAGCGATCGAAGCCGCGTTTGGCGGGCAAGTCGCGCTCCTGCCATTTGCCGACCAGCAACGTGCGATAGCCGGCCGTTTTCAGCACCTCGCCGAGCGTGACGCACTTCGAAAAATCGGTGGCTTCGTTCCAGTCCTTGCCGCTATGGCCGACTTGCTGCGGATACAGGCCCGTGAGCAGCGCCGCACGCGACGGCCCGCAGACGGCGCAGTTGTAGAACTGCGTGAACCGCAGCCCGGCGGCCGCCAGCGCGTCGATATTCGGCGTAGGGATTTCGCCGCCATAGCAGCCCACGTCCGACCAGCCCAGATCGTCGCAGAGAAACAGCACGATATTCGGCCGCCGCGCGGCGGCGGCGCCTTCCGCGGCCTTGGCCGCAGTTGGCCAAAGCCAGAACGCGAGCAGCAGGGCGAACAGGCAAGGCAGGAATTTGATGTTCATGGCGAGTTTCTTGGGGGGACTCTACGGGGACGATACGCGATACATGCGTTTAGTCGCCTAGTCGCCTCAGTCCCACCAGAGGAAGACCGCCTTCGTTCGGGCCACTTCTTGTTCAAGTTTCTCGACCGTGCCGACGCCTTGATCCACGATATCGGGGCAGAATTCATACAAGTCCTGGCAAAACGCCGATAAATCGTCGGGCATCGATCGGAAGGCGAACTCGATCGTGTCGGTCTCGGCGTGGAAAATGTCGATGCCGTATTTCGCATCGTACTCTTGCAGCTTCCGCACGAGGTCTTCGGTTTCCATGTCGAAATTCACGGCGTCCGACTGAGCGACTCGCAAAATCTCGAATTGGTCGTCGCCCGCGGCCACCACGATTTCGCTCCCCTTGTCGGGCGGATCGGCGAGCGACCGGGTGCAGCCGATGAACGCGAGGAGGCCGGGGCCGAGTTCGCGCCGCAAATCATCCAGCACTCGCCGGGCGTCGGCTTCGCGAACCAGCGCCGACCTTGCGTCGGGATTCTTCTCGCGTCCGAAATCCCGGGTGGCGAACGGACGAATCGACTTGCCCGAGATGCGCACAAGTCGCGTCGCAGCCTCTTCTAGATTCATGGCTTTCCCCACGGGCGGCGCCGGCTGGGTTGAGCAGCCCGGTGCGATGACGCTAACGATCAGGGCAAGCAGACGACGCATGTTGCGAATCCCTTGCGGCACATGAATGGACGGCTCAAGAATAAGCCCGAGCCGCCGAGATTGCCATCCATGCGATCCGTGAAAACCGAGTTATTCTTGGTTCGCCCTTCAGCCGGCGCAAGCCGGCCCGCATCCTGAAAAAACGCAATCGGCCGCCAAGATCGGCCGAGACGAGACGAATACCGAGTATCTCGGGCGGATTGTTTGCACCCTGGCCCATGAAAAGGCCCATGAAAAGGTGTCAGGAACCCATATAAAATTGGTTCCTGACACCTTTTCATGGCCTGTTCACGATCGCGGACGAATTGGCGCGCGTACTGGCCATTCGCCACGCTGCTCAGGACCGGTTGCAACCGGAAAACCTCTCGAACCAACCGGCGTTCGATCGGAATTCGTCGCCTCCAATCCGTGAAATCAGTGTAATCCGTGGTCTGTTCTTCGGCCGGCGGATGAACCACGGATTTCCCAGCGCGGCCTTCGGCCGCAACCAATTGAGCCTTCCCAGCGCGGCCTTCGGCCGCAACCAATTGAGCCACGGATGAAACACGGATAAAACACGGATGAAATGCAGAATGAGGCTCTTCCGCAGAATCTATGAGTGGTTTTATCGCCCCTTAGCAGGGTTGGGGTTGCGTTTTCCAAGGCATTGCCGGGGAAATAAACGTGGCGTTGGTCAGTGAGACGCCGGTGAGGAGCCGAATTGGAAAACACCATGTCCGATCCGTGTTCGATCCGTGTTTCATCCGTGGCTCGCCCCCCGCCAACTCGCCCCATAAATCTTCGCGAGACGCGGAGAAATAGAACGTTTGTAGTACGGCGGCCGCTTCAAGCAGCTTTCGCAGTTCGGCGGGAACGCGATCAAGGAGTTGATCGCGTGAAACAGAGCGGTTCGGCGACCGAATTCATCAGATAGAGTCTGCCGCCGCTCTGAAACCGATTACGCCCGCCGACGGCTTGTCGTGCGGTGATTTAATTGGCTTTTCCTTCTGGTCTTCGGCGCGGTTCCAAACGCTGCCGCCCCACATCATGCCGTCGTCGCACCACTCGCCGCAATTGCCGAGCATATCGTAGAGCCCCCACGGATTTGGCTTCAGAGACGCTACCGGATGAAGCACCTTTCCGCCATTTTCCAAAGTCCAAAAGTAGTCCCCAGGGCGATCCAAGTAATATGAGCTACGCTGACCGGCCAGATACGCATGAGTCAGCTCGCCCTCGTTCGGAAGTCTGAATTTAAGACGTCCTGCGGCCGCGCTCACTCTATTGAGAAACGATTGGCAGTCTTTAACGGAGACCAAGCCGACCGGCAAATTGTCGCCTTTCTGTGCACTCGGATTACTCCCCATCACCGCCATCCATTGCTTCTGCGTCACCTCCGTCTGCCCCAAATAAAACTCCTTGATTTTGCCGTCCTCGCTCGCGGGGATTTTGACCAACCGCATGACCACGCCCGGCGCTAGGGTCACGTTGACGAACTTGCCGTTGTCGCCGCCGTTCTGGCTGGCGGCCGCCGCCAAAGCTTCCTCGCCGGCCTCGGCGATGCGCTTCTCGATGCGAGCTTTGGCCAGGCCGGAGAGACCGACCACGGCGCGGGTGTACCAGAACACGGCCCGGCTCTGGTAGCCGGCTTTATCGCGCGTGTCGCGGGCGCTTTCGGCCAACGACCACCAGAGGTCGCCGGCTTGGGCCATCTGCTTGGAGCCGCTTTCCAACGATTGATCGACCACCGCGACGGCGCGGAGCTGCGCGTCTTTGGCTTTGGCCAGATGCTTGAGCCCGGCGGTCCAGTCGCCCAAGTCGAACGCCAGGTGCTTGCCGAGCGATTCGTTGGCGGCCGAGTCGCCTGGATCGGCTGCGAGTTTCTTGCGGGCGTCGGCGATCTCGCTTTCGACGCGCGAGGCTTGCTTGCGCGCCTTTTCGACCGTGCGGCGCTTGGCGGCGATTTCCTTGCGAAGATGGGCGTCGCGCAGCTTCGCCGATTCGCCGGCGGCGGTCTTGAGCGCAGAGTCGGCCAGGTCGAACTTGCCGGCGGAGACCGCGGCGTCCGCCAGTTCCAGACCGCGGTTCGCCACGCTGACCCGGGCGTCGTTCGTCTTGGCGTGCTCGGCGGCCAGGTCGAGAAGCGAGCCTTTCGTCGCCAACACGTCCACGTCGAACACGCGGGCCAGTTGCTCCACGGCGTCGAACGCCAGCCGGGTATCGCCAATGCGGGCGGCGATTTCCGCAGCCGAGAGATACAGGGCCGCTTGCGAGGGAGCGTCGCCCGTGGTCTTTTCGGCCAGTTCCAGCATCGCCTTGACGGCGGGCGCCTTGTCGGACTCGGAGAGTTCCTTGGCGAACGTCTCGGCGACGAGCCGCTTGGCCGCCTCGATGGCGGCTTTCGACGGCAGCTTTCGCTCGCCGGCTTGCGCCGACGTGCAGAACGCGAGCGCTAGAACGAACGCAAACGAAAAACGCATGGCAGCCCTCCTGGTTTCGGTCTACCATCGCATTTTAGCTTGCAGCAGATCAGCGTCCAAGCCTTTCCTGCTGCTCCATTGGAAACCTGAACGCTGGCCGCGGAATTGCACCAGTGCTTTGCCAGGCCCAGGAATTGGGGTTGGCAATTTCAAGCAGCGGGGGTGGCTGGCGGCGTTCGGCGGCTGGCTCGGCGGAGCGTTCCATCGAGCCCGCGGGCGGCGAATGACCGCTTTTTTCGGCGCGTCCGAGGCTGAAGTCAAGGAATACCCAGGGGGTCAAGAAGGAGCGAGGCCGATGAAGGAGTCTCGAATCGCATTGTATTGCTCGTTGTTGGCGGCGGCTTTTTCGATCCAACCCGCGACGGGGGCCGAACAGGAAGCGAGCCCGGCGCCGGCGGTCGAACGGCGCGACTTGCGCAAACAGTTGCTCGCGCGGGATCAAGAGGTGCGGCAGAAAACCATCGACTGGATGAAGGAAAACAAGGTGTCGTTCGAAGACTTGCCGGACGACTTTCTTAAGCAGCCGGTGGTGCAAGAAGAAATGCGCGTCGATCGCGAAAATCGCGAGTGGCTGAAAACGATCGTCGAGCGACACGGCTGGCCGGGCAAAACGCTGGTCGGCGTCGACGGCACCCACGCGGCGTGGCTGCTCGCGCAGCATGCCGATCATGAATTTCGGCGAGCTTGTCTGCGGCGGATGCAGGAGCGCCCGGTTGGCGAAGTGGCCAAAGTCGACGTGGCCTATCTGACCGACCGGGTGCGGTTGGCCGAAGGCAAGCCGCAGATCTACGGGACGCAACTCGAAATCCGCGACGGCCGCTGGCAGCCGTGCAAGGTCGAAGACCCGGAAAACCTCGATCGCCGCCGCCAGGAAATCGGCCTGCCGCCAATCGCCGAGTATCTGAAAGACGCCGAGGAGGTCTACGGTCCGCCAAGTAAAAAGGCGGAGTCCAAGTAAAGGGGATGCAGTTCAAATTTAACGAACTGCGTCTCATTTTTGACTACCCCTGCCGCCAATCCGCCGGCAGGTCGTGCTTGGTGTCCAAGAGGATCTCGAAGATCGCCCGGCGGTCGTCGGCCGAGAGATGGGCGAAGTCGCGGCTTTGGTCGGCGCCGGAGAGAATCTCTTTCAGCCGCCGGTAGACGTATGCTTTCACCACCGGCGGAAGCGAGTCGAAAGCGTCGGAGTAGATTTCGTAACTGCACGGGTATTCGAACATCCGCCGCTTCAGATCGAAATCTCGCAGCGAACGCCCGCGAGCATCGCGAGGGCCGCGGGCGACGAAGTCCTGGACATAGCTCGAACTGCCGGCGACCGGCTTGGCGAGCTGCGCCTCTTCCGAGAACAGCAGGTACTTGATGAGCTTCTCGGCCGGACTTTGATAGCGGCGGACCGTGCTTTCGGAAAGCTCGCCTTCCGGTCGGCCGAGCGCCTTGTTCAACCCGGCCTGATAGTGCAGCGCCAGCCGGGCGTGATAGTTGGCGGCCGTAATCAGATTGTGCATCTTGGTTTGATGTTCGAGCACCATCAAAGCCACGATGTCGCTCGAGGGCGCCAGGTAGGGCGACGTGTCGAACAACTCGTCGAGGCTCGTGCGATTGGCGCCGGCGGCGCGATCGAGTCGCTCGGGCTCCTGGCGATTGGCGACGACCACGTTGCCCATGTGCGTCTGGGCGCCGTGCGTGCCGGAAACGTACCAGCCGCCCCAGCGGTCTCGCAGCGGGCTTTCGTGCGTCGAGAGGAAAGTGCCCGCGTTGAACACCGGCATGCCGCTGGCGTCGGGATAAACCGAGCGCACCAAATGGCCGGGCACGTCCTGCGTCTTCGAGGACGAGTGGCATTGCAGGCAGTCGTGCGTCTGCCGCTGGAAGAGCGGCTTGCCGCCGGACTGTTGCGAGAGCGTATAAAACACGGCGCCTTGTTCCGGGTCGACGGTCGAAACCTCCAGCACCTCGCCCCGCTGCACGTAGCCGATGTACGTGTCGTCGTTGAAATACACCGCACGGGGCGTGCGCGGCGAAATCCTTTGACGCTGGAAGCTGGTTTTGGAAAAGACGAGCGTTTGCGAGGACCGATCGATGCCCAACTGTTCGAGCACGGCCGGCAGATAGCCCCGTTCGTCGTCGTACTCGAGTTGCGCCTCGCCGCGGTCGAGCCGCGCTTGCAGCCTGGCGATCGGATCGTACACCGGCGTCGTCAGATAATTGATCGGCTCTTGTTCGTAAGGCAGCTCGGCCTGGGCGGCTGGCCCGGCCAAGAGCGCGGCGGCCAGCGGCAGCGAAAAAGCAGAGACCACGGCGATTCGGCGGCAAACCCCTCGATCACAGGCGGGCATCGGTCGATCTCCTCGGCGGGTGCTTTGGGGCGGGTGAGCTTGGGCGGGTCTTTTCTCAGGCCCTTTAACTATACCGGGTTCAATTAAGGACAACAAGGTCCACTTATAAAGAAATTCCTTCGCGCAGGCCCCGCTGACGGGGCGCGAACCCGACAAAAAAAAGAATTTCTTCGTGGCGCTTGACGATAAAGACATAATGTCTTAACATCGCCCCCAGTGCTGAGCGGCAAGAGTCGCTTGCCGCCTCGGCCCAAGCTAACGTGCAGCGGTCATCCCGTTCATTTCTTCGCACGGTGAGTCACATGGCCCGTTACGTCGCACTGGCGGTCGCCGTCGTCGGGTTTGCCGGATCGCTCGGCTACGGCCAGCAGGCCGAGCCGCCGAAGATGACCTCGCAGGAGCTGGCCGATTGGATCGACGCCCGCTTCGACGAACAATATCGCAACGCCGGGATCGAGCCGGCGCCGGCGGTCGACGACGCGACCTTTCTGCGGCGATTGTTTCTCGATCTGCAAGGGCGAATTCCGACCGTCGCGCAGTTGCGCGATTTTCTGGCCGACCAAGGCAGCTTGAAGCGGCCGAACTACGTCGAACGATTGGTCAACGCCAACGAGCGGCCCGACCGCTTCGCCGATCGCACGGCGGCGAGTTTGTCGCGCGTCTGGCGGCGGATGATGGTTCCGGCCAGCGCGCCGGGGGCGGCGATGGCCGTGCGGCTGGAACCGTGGCTGGCCCAGCAGTTCGCCAGCAACACGCCCTACGATGCGTTCGCCCGCAAGCTGCTGTTGGTTTCGTTGCCGCAGGCGGCGCCCGGCGTCGTGCCGCAAACGCAGCCTCCGGCCGATTCCGACGCCGCGGCGGCCGTGTTTCAGCAAGCCGTCGGCCCCATGCCCGAGAACCTGGCCAGCGCCTACGTGCGGGTGTTTCTCGGCGTGCGGTTGAATTGCGCCCAGTGCCACGACCACCCGTTCACCGATTGGAATCGCAACGACTTTTGGGGCGTGGCGGCGTTTTTCACAGGCGACGGCTCGAAGCCCGCGGAGCCGCGGCCCGCGCCGACGATCGTCGCCGACAGCACCAGCGGCGTTTCCTACGCGGCCAAGCTGCTGTGGGACAAACAGCCGCTCGAACAACTCCCCGCCGGCAAAGCGCCGCGTGAAGTGCTTGCCGAGTGGATGACCTCGCCCGAGAACCCCAACTTCGCCGCGACGGTCGTCAACCGCACCTGGCAATATCTTTGCGGCCGCGGCCTGGCCGGTTCGGTCGACGATCTCGACCGCGCCAGGCCCGAGGAACGAAAAGTGCTCGACGAGTTGGCCGGGTTGTTCGTCGCCTCGGGCTACGATCTGCGCTGGCTGATCATGGGCGTCTGCCAGAGCCGCACCTATCAACAAGCTTATTCCGACCAGGCGGAGGGCGAGGCCGAAGGGTTTACGCACCGCCCGCTGAAAACGCTGCTGCCCGAGCAGGTCTTCGACTCGCTCGAACAGGCGCTCGGCCTGTCGGTGTCGAAGGCCGACAACGGCCCGCGCTACAACGGCCTGCGAGATCAATTCGTGGCCCGCATGAACGAAGCGGCGCCCGAGTCGCCGGTCGATTTCAAGGCGGGCATTCCGCAGGCGTTGATGCTGATGAACGGCAAGCTGACGGCCGACGCCACGAACCTCGACTCCAGCCGCACGTTGCGGGCCGTGGTCGAGGCCCCGTTCTTGAAGCCGCAAGACAAAATCGAAACGCTGTACCTGGCCGCGCTGACGCGCAAGCCCACGAAGGATGAGCTCGTGTTTCTGCTCGATTTCGTCCGCCGCCAGCCCGGCGAGTCCGAGCGCAAGCAAGCTTTCGCCCAGGTGCTGTGGGGGTTGTTGAATAGTCCTGAATTCGTGCTCAGCCGTTAATTATTGTGGTCCTCATTGCCGGTGACTTGAGAGGAATGGATGTGGTGCGTTTTGCAAGACCAGGCAAACCGCCAAGCTGCGGTAGCTACGGGTTCCTCTTCTCTGTTTGCGGGGATGACTGCAGCTAGCCCGCGAATCGATCGTCGATAAAGCGCAAGCGGCGACGCTCTGGGGAAAGAAAAGACCTTAGAACAGAAGTCGCGGAAGGAAACAGAAGAACCGAGAACAGAGAAGAGGAACCCGTAACGAGGACCGGTCGCGCGAACATCGCTTAATCATTACTTCGAGTTCGAGTCAAAATGTTTCGTCCAAGGAGAATCGCCATGCTCGATCGACGCTTGTCGCTCTCCGTGCCCGTTCGTCATCCTCGCGCCGCTGCGGTGACGGGGCGTTTCGCTGCCCCCTTTTCGCGCCGCGAGTTGCTCGGCTTCGGCCTGGCCGGCGCGTTGGGAGTTTCTTATAGCGGCTGGCTGCCGCGGCTGGCGGCTGCGGCGGGCGAGGCCGCGAAAAAGCAGGGCAAATCGTGCATCCTGCTGTGGATGAGCGGCGGTCCCAGCCAGACCGATACCTTCGATTTGAAGCCGGGCCACGCCAACGGCGGCCCGTTCGAAGAGATCGCCACCGCGGCCTCCGGCGTGCGGATCAGCGAGCACTTGCCCGGCGTCGCGAAGCAGATGAACGACCTGGCGATCATCCGCAGCCTGGCGACCAAAGAAGGCGAGCACGGCCTGGCCACGCGGTTGATGCTGACCGGCTACCCTTCGCAGCAGGCGGCGGTGCGCTATCCGTCGCTCGGTTCGCTGTTGGCCAAGGAACTGGGCAACGACGAAAGCGACTTGCCGAACTTCATCAGCCTCTCGCCGTTCCGCATGGTCGACGCCGGCTTCCTGGGCCCGAACTACGCCCCGCTGACCGTCTCGGGCGCCAGCAACGACCCGAACACGCGGGCGAACTTGGCGCTTGAAGATCTCAAGCCGCCCGGCGACCGCGGCGATGCGGCGCTCAAGGATCAGTTCGACATCCTGCGGTTCATGACTCGCGAGTTCGACAAAGGCGCCTCGGCGGAGGCGGTCAAGGCGCACCGCGCCAGCTACGCCAAGGCGATGCGGATGGTCGAGACCCAAGCCCGCAAGGCGTTCGAACTCGACCAGGAGCCGGCCGAACTACGCGACGCCTACGGCCGCAATCGCTTCGGCCAGGGCTGCCTGCTCGCGCGGCGGCTGGTCGAACGGGGCGTGGCGTTCGTCGAAGTCACGCTGGCCGGCTCGCCGGGCAACGTGGCCGGTTGGGACACGCACATCGACAATTTCAACCAGGTCAAGTCGCTCTCGGAAACGCTCGACCCGGCCTGGTCGACGCTGATGAAAGACCTGCGCGATCGCGGGCTGCTCGCTTCGACGCTGGTGGTGTGGATGGGCGAGTTCGGCCGCACGCCGAAGATCAATCACAACGGCGGCCGCGACCACTTCCCGATGGCCTGGAGCGTGGCGCTGGGCGGCGCCGGCATCAAGGGCGGTCAGGCGATCGGCAGCAGCGGCGCCGACGGCCAAGAGGTCGCCGAGCGGCCGGTGAAGGTCGCCGATCTGTATGCGACGATCTGCACGGCGCTGGGCATCGATCCCAAGAAAGAAAACATCTCGCCCGAAGGCCGGCCGATTCCGCTGGTCGATCGAGCGGGCAAAGCGATCAAGGAACTGGTGGGCTAATGGATCGCCAGACTCTAAGTAATACGTAACAGGTTCGATCGCTGGAGGGGTGGCTGGCGGCAGAGCGAAGCGATGCCCCAGCGAACTGGGGCTTCGCCGAGGCTCAGCCACCAGCCACCCAATTTTCAGAATAGCTGTTGATAGGCGCTAGCGTGGTTATGGCGAAATGGATCTTGGTGTTCGGCGCGCTGGGGGCCGACGGCCCGGCGCCGGCGGCTGCGCTGGCCAAGGTCAAAGCCGAGGCCAGCCAGAGCCGCAATGCGCAAGCGCTCCAAGCCGCCGGGCCCGCCGATCGCAAAGACGTGCTGCTGTTGCTCGACGACGGCCCGCTGCACTTCCGCCTGCGGCTGTCGTTGGGCGGCGTGTCGCTGGCCGAAGCGCGGCGGCAGTATATCGACCGGCTGATTGAATCGCTCGACGCCAATCACGACGGCAAGCTGAGCCGCGACGAAGCCTCGCACTCGCCGCTGCTGCGAGTCAAACAACGGCGGGCGGCGTCGCAGTTTCTCAAAAGTTTGGGCGGCCAAGCGTCGCTGGCGCGGCGCGACGTCGAACGCACGGTCGACCGGCTGGGCGGCGAGGCGGTGGCCTATCGGCAAGACCTTAGCTCTTTGCAGAACGACTTGGAAGTCTTCAAGCTGCTCGATGCCGACAGCTCGGGTCTGCTCGACCAGAAGGAACTGGACGCCTCGCCTGACCTGGTGCTCTCGAAAGACGAAGACGGCGACGAGTGCGTCAGCTTTCAGGAGTTCTTTCCGCCGCAGCCAGCGCCCGATCCGACGCAGGTGCTGCTGGGCGTGCAAACGAAGCCGACGCCGCTGGCCACGGTGGCCGATATCGTGCGCGACGCGAGCGAACCGCTGCTGGCCCGTCGTCTGCTGGCCAAGTACGACCGCAATCGCGACCGCTCGCTCGACGGCGGCGAACTGAACTGGTCCGACGAGCGGATCGCGGCGCTGGATGCCGACGGCGATCGCCGCCTGAACGCGGATGAGTTGAAACGTCTGTCGGAAGCCAAGCCCGACGTCGACCTGTCGGCCGATCTTCGCAGCGCCGAGGCGGGCGGGGGAGCGATCGACGTCAAGGACGCTGGCGGCGAACGGCTCGACGACGCCGATCGGGCCGATTACGCCAAGATCGCCTTTTCCGGCGCGGTCGTGACCTTCTCGCACCGCAATCTCGACCCAATCGCCTCGGCCATCGAAAATGCCATGCGGCAGTTCAATCAGCTCGACGCCGACGCGAACGGCTACTTGAGCCGCGACGAAACGGCCGACCGCATCCGCTTCGAGCGCGGCTTATTCGAGCTGATGGACGCCGACGGCGACGACAAGGTGTTCGCCGACGAGATGAAAGACTACGTGCGAGCCCGCGGCGAACCGGCGGCGACGACCTGCCGCGTGAACGTCTACGACACCGGGCACGGTTTCTTCATGGCCCTCGACGCCAACGCCGACGGCCGCGTCTCGGTGCGCGAACTGCGAGAGGCGCCGAAGGCTTTGGCCCGGCTCGACCGCGACCGCCGGCCCGGCATCGGCCAGAAAGAGCCCGTGCGGCACTTTCACATGGAGTTCGTCCGCGGCAGCTATCAGCTCTTCGGGCCCAGCGAGCAGTTGGCCGCGCAGACGCCGGCCTTCCAGCAGCGGCGGCCGATCGGCCCGATCTGGTTTCAGCGGATGGACCGCAACAACGACGGCGACCTGACCTGGAACGAGTTCCTCGGCCCGCGCGAAGTTTTTCACGACCTCGACGGCGACGCCGACGGCCTGGTCGATCCGCAGGAGGCGGTGAAGGTGAAATGATTCCGTTTCATAAGTATTAAAGCAGTGTGGCGGTTCTGGATTGAACCACAGAGACACAGAGGCACAGAGAAGAAGGACAGAGGCGAAGACGAAAAATGCAAAAGCAACGATTTAAGGACCTCTGTACTACGAACGTTTTATTTCTTGGCGTCTCGCGAAGATTTATGCGGCGAGTTGGCTGGGGAGAGCCACGGATGAAACACGGGTCGAACACGGATCGGACATTGCGTTTCCGATTCTGTATTTCATCCGTGATCCATCCGTGTTTCATCCGTGGCTCAATCGATTGCACCCCCAGGCCGCGCTGGGTAAGACTTCTGCCACGCCTAGATACAAAATCAAGAATCTCTGTGCCTCTGTGTCTCTGTGGTTAACAATGAACTTCCAAACGATTCAATAATCTCATTTCCGCCCCAGGGCCTATTCCCGTTCAAGACCCTCGCAAATCACCGACGACCACGGAGCACCGCATGAGCCAGGTAACAAAACCCTTCTCGCCCTCGGCCGCACCCTCGGAAAACGGCGCCGACGATCTGGCGATCGTCGCCCGGCTGCGCGAAGCGCGCGACCGCGTGAAACAGGAAATGAGCAAGGTCGTGGTCGGCCAGCACGAGATCATCGACTCGCTGCTGATCAGCCTGCTCTGTCGCGGGCACGTGCTGCTGCACGGCGTGCCGGGCTTGGGCAAGACGCTGATGGCCCGCACCTTGGCCCGCACGCTGGAGATGGAGTTTCGCCGCGTGCAGTTCACGCCCGATCTGATGCCGGCCGACATCACCGGCACCGACGTGATGGAAGAAGACCAGGCGACCGGCAAGCATCGCGTGTCGTTCGTGCCCGGTCCGGTGTTCACCAATTTCCTGTTGGCCGACGAGATCAACCGCACGCCCCCCAAGACGCAGGCCGCCTTGCTGCAGGCCATGCAGGAGGGCGAAGTCTCGATCGGCCGCGAAACGTATCAGCTCAAGCCGCCGTTTTTCGTCGTGGCCACGCAGAACCCGATCGAGATGGAAGGCACCTACCCGCTGCCCGAAGCCCAGCTCGACCGCTTCATGTTCAACCTGAAGGTCAAGTATCCGACGGTCGACGAAGAGGTGCAGATCATCAAAGGCACCACCAGCACGCTGGCCGCACACGCCGACAAGGTGCTCTCGTCCGACGAAGTGTTGCGGCTGCAAGACCTGGTGCGCGGCGTGCCGATCGCCGACAGCGTGATCCGCTACACGGCCCGGCTGGTGGCCGCTACTCGTCCTGAACTGGGTCGCGGCGCCGGCGGTCCGCTGGGCGAAATCCACAAATATCTTTCCTATGGCGCCAGCCCGCGGGCTTCGCAGTTTCTGGTGCTGGGGGCCAAGGGCCGGGCGATCCTGACGGGCAAATACCACGTCGATTTCGCCGACATCCAGGCGGTCGCGGCGCCCGTGCTGCGGCATCGGCTGGTGCTCAATTTTCACGCTCGAGCCGACAATCTCGACGCCGACGCGTTGGTCGAGCGGCTGCTCAAGGCCGTGCCGGTGGAGGAAAAGCCGTGATGCCGAAGCGAAGCCTATGGCGTTCGATCGCGGGCGTCTTTCTGCTGATTGCGACGATCGTCTGCTGCGCCGCGCTGGCCGCCAATCTGGCCAACGGGGCGGAAGACGAGGAGAAGCGGCAGGCGCCGAAATTCTTTCGTGCTCGACTCACGGAAATGACCAAGGAGACGATCGAATGAACCACATTCTGCCTCTGTTGCTGTGGACGATCGTGGCGACGCAAGCCGCGCCAGGTCGTTGCGACGACGAAACGAAGCCATCCAAGGGCGACAAGCTCGCGGCGCAGCGGTTGAAAATCATGCGCGAGGCGATCGACGGCTTCCGGATCACTTCCAAGGAGATCGATGCGGACTCCTCGCTGAAGTTCTCGGCGCGTCCCCTGTTGCGCTACAACGATCAGACGCGCAATTCAGGTTCCGGCATCAAGGGAGTCTTGGACGCTACCGTCTGGCGCCTCGGCGAAAGCGGCCGGCCCAAAGCGATCGTGACGCTGGAGATCTACCTCGTCAATCAGGGAAACCCCCTGTTGACCTACGAGTTCGTGTCGCTCACGCCTGAGAAGTTCGAGATGCAGAGCCTGCGCGGCGTACGCTGGATGCCTCACGATACCGATCTGTTGATGACCGAGTTCGACGAGGCCCCGCAACCTGGCGATAGTCCGAGGGCGCGCCTGGTGCAAATGCGCGAGTTGGCCCGCCGCTTCGCCGTCCAGGAGATGCTCGGCGCCGAGAAAATCGACCTGCGTTTGCTCAGCCAACCCCTCGATCGTTACGACGATCCGGCGGCAGGCATTCTCGACGGGGCCCTCTTTGTCTTTGCCAATGGAACCAACCCGGAAGTGGGACTGCTCTTGGAATGCTCCGAGAAGAACGAGAAGAAGTGGTCGTACGGCCTATTTCGACTCGCCGCCGCGAAACTTTTGGCGCAACTCGACGGCAAGTGGATCCTGCAATCGACCAAGCCGCCCGGCTGGCCGATCGACGCGCCGTACACCGCGACCCGACATGCGGTTGCTTTGCCGGAAGAAGACGAAGGAGAATGAAATGAAGCACGTCTTTGGCAAGCGGTTGGCGCCGGCCGTCCTGCCGGTAGCGGCAAGCGCCTTGCTGCTCGCAGCGGCTGGCGGGCTTCGCGCCCAGGAGCCGGTCGTCGAATCTCCGGCGCTGGCCGTTCGCCCGCCCCGGCAACGACCGTCCGTGCCCGGCCTCCCGCGACTCGAGCCGCAGCCTGTGCCGGGAGTCGGGGAGTTGCGCCGAGCTTTTTCGCCTTGTCTGAGCGCCGACCTGAAAACAATCGTGTTCGCCAACTGGTTTAGCCGGAAAACCGAATACGATCTGTATATTGCCACGCGAGAAAAAATCGATGTCCCGTTTGGTCCGGCCGAACTGATCAAGGGCGCCGCGACCCCCAGGACCGACGCCTACCCGGCGCTCTCGGCCGACGGCCTGGAACTCGTCTATCTCAGTGCAGACGACGCCCATCTGGAAAAGACGCCCAAGCTGCTTCGTTCGACGCGGCCGGACGTAAATTCTCCCTTTTCGCAGGCCGAGGAGTTGCCGCTGCCGCTCATCGGTGCAAGCCGCTGGCGCATTTCGAACCCGCAGTTCCTCGACAAGCGGCGGTTGAAATTCTGCCTGATCCAATCGGCGGAAACGCGATCGGTTCGCATCGCCTCAAGAAGCAAAGAGCACTCGCCGTTCAAGAGCCTTGAGTTGTTGCCGTTGGAAAACCACTGGCCTCTGTGGTGGGTCTCGGCCGACGGACTGCGCGCGTATACCGGCATCGACGAAGGAATCTGTCTCGCGAATCGCAATTCGACCGCCGATGAGTTTGGCCCGATGGAAGCGGTCGTGCCGGCGAAGGTGGTCGGTAAGATCGACGGCCCGATCTGGCTGGCCCCGCAGGAAGACGTGGCGTTCTACTGTTCGCCGGGCGAGCAAGGCAGCCCCGACGCAGGTAGGCATTTGATGATGGTGGGCTTCTGACGGCCGTTTGTGTAACGATTCTGGCTCATGCAACCCCGCTGACGAGAGTTTAATCCCCAAACCATGCCCACCGATGCCCGACAACTTGTCGACCCTGCCTTCTTTTCGCGGCTGGAAAATCTCGAGCTGCGCGCTCAGGGCATCGTCGAAGGCTTCATGCACGGGCTGCACCGCAGCCCGTTCGTGGGCTTCAGCGTCGAGTTCGCTTCGCACCGCGAATACGCCCAGGGCGACGACCTGCGGCACGTCAACTGGAAGCTCTATGCGCGGCAGCGGCGGTTGTACGTCAAACAGTTCGACGCCGAGACGAACATGAACCTCTACTTGCTGTTGGACATCAGCAAGTCGATGGATTGCCGCAGCTTGGGCCTCAGCAAGCTCGAATACGGCGCCGCGATGGCCGCCGCCTTGGCCCACCTGGCGCTCAAGCAGCACGACGCCGTCGGGCTGGTGCTCTTGGCCGACGAAGTCGTGGCCCATCTGCCGTCCAAGGCCCGTTCGCACCAGTTGCAGGAAATACTGCGCGTGATCGAGAGCCACCCGCCGCGGGCCAGCGCCGATTGCGGCCGGGCCTTTCAACAGGCGGCCGAGTTGTGCAACCACCGCGGCATCGTGGTCATCGTCAGCGATCTGTTCGACGATCTCGATTCGCTGATGAAGGCCGTCGAACGGCTGCGGTTCCGCAATCACGAAGTGATCGTGTTTCATATTTGGGATCCCTGGGAACGGCGGCTGCCGCTGGAAGGGCACTTTCGCTTTCACGACCTGGAGACGGGCGAAACGCTGGTGACGCAGGCCGAAAGCGTCCGCGACGATTACCTGGCGGCCGTCGAAGCCTGGCGCCAACAGCTCGAAGCCGAGTGCCACAACCGGGCCATCGACCGCATCGAACTAACCACCGACGAACCGCTCGACCAGGCCCTGCTCGACTATTTAGTGCGCCGCGCGAAGGCCGGGTGACATTGTCGTGACGCGAGGGGGGAGTTCACCACGGAGACACGGAGCACACGGAGAAGGATGAGAGGAATGCTTATGCGATCGCGAACGCGCGAGAGGCATTTTGAACCACAGAGACACAGAGACACAGAGATTCGTCAAATTCGATTTTCGAATGCGAGGCGCGGGCATGGCTGAAATCGGTTGCGGAAAAGATTCAATGAAACATTCGTCTATCCGTTGTTCTCTGTGTCTCTGTGGTTCAATGTGAACTGCCGCTTAGGAAACAACTCCCCCTAAAAGGTCAGGCTGAACAGGCTGAATAATCATGTCCTTCGTGCAGATCGGATTTCTCGGCGCGCTGGCGGCGATGGCGATTCCGATCGTGATCCATCTCGTGTTTCGCCAGAAGACGCGCCAAGTCGAACTGGGCACGCTGCGATTCTTGCGCGTGGTGCTGGAGCGGAACGCCCGGCGGCGGCGCGTGATGCGGTGGCTGCTGCTGGCGCTGCGGCTGGCGTGCGTAGCACTGTTGGCCGTGCTGTTCGCGCGGCCGTATTGGCTGGGCTTTCGCGCGGCGGGCGAGAAATCGACCGTGGCCGTGCTGATCGACCGCTCGGCGACGATGGAACTGAAGCAGGACGGCGCGCGGCTGGTCGACCGGGCGGTCGAAGCAGTTCGCGAGCTGCTGGCCAAGGCCGAAGACGACACGCGCTTCGAGATCGCTTTCTTCGATCACGCCGTTCGCCCGTTGCACGCAGCGGCGCCGGCCGAAGGCGAGGCGGGCGACGTTTCGGCGGCCGATTTGGCCGAGCAACTCGCGGCGCCTGAAGCCTGCTGCGGCGGAACCGACTACGGCGCCGCGATGGACTGGGCCCGCGACGTGCTGGCCAAGGCCCCGCCCGGCCCGCGGCGGTTGCACGTCTATACCGACTTGCAGCGCAGCGGCCTGGCCTGGAGCGAAGTCGGCGCGCTCGGCGACGACGTCGAGACCGCCTTGCACGACCTGGGCCGTTCGGCCGTCAACAACCTGGCCGTTACCGAAGCCCGAGCCGAACGGGTCTGGCTGCGACCGAACGAAGCGACCTCGGTCCACGCCACCGTGTACAACGGCGGGCCCTTCAGCACGGAAGAACTCTCGGTCGTGCTGCGATTGACCGACGGCGACCGCAAGCTGGAACTGCGCGAGCGCGTGAAGATCGAGCCGGGCGCCGCCGAGTCGCTCCGCTTCGATCTGCCGCCGCTGGCCGCAGGGTTGTGGCAGGGCAAGGCGCTCGTCGAGGCCAGCGACGATCTGCCGCTCGATAACGAACGCTACGTGGCGATTCTGGCTGCCAAGCCTTACCAGGTGCTGCTGGTCGACGGCCGCTCGGCCGCGTCGCCTTGGCAGGCCGCCACGCACTTTTTAGAGGCCTCGCTGCGGCTGGCCCCGCCCGGCGAGTTGGATGACGCCAGCTCCTTCGAGCCTACCTCGGTCGCCGCCGCCGATTTGCCCGCGACCTTCGACCGTTACGACGTCGTCGTGCTGGCCGACGTCGGCGCGCTCGACGAGCGCGATCTACGGCGGCTCGCGCAGTACGTCGCCGCAGGCGGCAAGCTGTTGGTCTTCGGCGGCGAAAACGTCGCGCCGCAGGCCGCGGCCGCATGGCAAGCGGCCGGCCTGGCGCCGGGCAAGATTACCGGCGTCCACGCGGCGACCGATCTGCCGTTGCGAATGGAAACGTGGGACGTCAAGCACCCGATCTTCGCGGCGTTCAGCGATCCGCAGCTCGGCGATTTGCGGCGGCTGGCGTTCTCGGCCTGCCTCGACGTGACGCCGGCCGAAGACGCGCGCGTGCTGGCCTCGTTTCGCGGCGGCAAGCCGGCCTTCATCGAGCGCGAGGTCGGCAAGGGCTCGCTCGTCTGGTTCACGTCGAGCGCGGACCGCCAATGGAGCGACTGGCCCCGCAGCCGGCTTTATCTGCCGCTCGTCTACCAGTTGCTCGGCTACCAGACCGGTCTGACGGCCGGCGGGCGCGTGCGCTCGGCCGTGCTCGAAGGCGCCGTCGAGCTGCCGGCCAACGTCCGGCCGGGCATCGTGACTGCCGAGGGCTATTCGCTCGTCGTCAACACCAGCCCGCGAGAGGCCGAAACCGAACGTTGCACGGCCGACGAATACATGAACCGCTTCGGGCTGAAGGTGGGCGACGACGACGCGAAGCAAACCGCAGCGACCGCCCAACACGCCTCCTTGGGAACCGAGATGGTCGACAGCGAGATCTGGCCCTGGGTGGCCGCGCTCGTGCTCGCGGCGCTGATCGTCGAAGGCTTAGTGGCCAACCGCACTGCGGCATAAGAGATCGAATCCGCTTGACTGAAGTTTTCCACGCATACGGTGAAAGTCATGTCGCGTACAGAAACACGTTCCGTCTTCGTGCGTCGTTTCGACCGCATCTGGCTGCAGGCGCGGCGAGTGCAGTTTTGGCAGGCCGCATGCTGGGCGCTGTTGACGGCGCTGGCCGGCGTGGCGCTGTTGGCGGCGGCCGATTACGCTTGGGAACTGCCCCGCCCCTGGCGCCAAGCCGCCGTGGCGGCGATCGCCGCGGCTTCCGCCGGCATGGCGCTTTGGCTGGCGGTTCGGTCGGCGCGTCGCTGGCGCCGCAACGCCACCGCTTCGGCCATCGAGCGCGTCTTTCCGCAGCTCGGGCAACGAATTCGCACCACCGTGCAATACTGCGATTTGTCGAGCGGCGAAATCCAAGCCTCGGGCGTCACCGGCGTGTTGGTCGAGGCGCTCGAAGATGATACGATCCGCCTCGCTCAGCCGCTGCCGCTCGACGCGATCGTGCCCTGGAAGCGGCTGGCTTTCGCCTCGCTGCTGGCCGCCGGCGTCGGGCTGCTGTTGGCCGGGGCTTCGGCCTTCGATTGGCAGTGGCGGATCGCCGCCCAGCGGGCGCTGTTGGGCGAAGAGCCCTACACGCGGCTGACCGTGACGCCCGGCAGCCAAGCGGTCAAAGAGGGCGAGTCGTTGCCCGTCGAGATCGTCGTCGAAGGCCGGATCGGCGAGCACGTTTCGCTTGCCACGCGCCGGCTCGACGAGGAAGGCGCCGAGTGGTCCGAAGAACTGCTGCCGGCCGCCGACGGCAAAGACGCGGGCCGGCTGCGGTTGGCGTTCGAGACGTCGCTGGCCCGCATTCGCCATCCGCTGGAGTACCGCGTGGCGGCCGCTTCGGCGCAGAGCGAAACCTATCGCATCGACGTGCGCTATCCGCTGAAGCTCGTCTCGATCGAGGCCGCGGTCAAGCCGCCCGAATACACGCGGCTGCCCGAGACGGTTTCCGACGGCGGCGACATCACGGCCCTGGTCGGTTCGCGGGTCAAGCTGGCCGTCGAACTCGATCGCGTCCCGGCGAGTGCGCACCTTGAAGTACAAGACACGAGCAGCCGGGCTCGCCGCGAAAAACTGCCGCCCGAGCGGATTCCGCTGGCGATCGACGGGACGCGGCTCACCGCCCAGTTCGACGTGTCTTCGGACAAGACCTTCGCCGTCGTCGCCGCGTCGGCCGACGGCATGGAGTTGGCCGAGAACAAACATCGCCTTCGCGCCCGCCAGGACGAGCCGCCGCAGGTCTGGTTCGAGAGCCCGGCCGAAGCGCTCGAAGTCCATACGCTGGCCGAAGTGTTGATGCGCATCCGCGTCAGCGACGACTTCGGTCTGTCGCGCGCGGGCATCATGTTCGAAGTCAACAACGAAGAAGAGTATCCGCTGTTGGCCGAAGACTTCGCCGCGGCGGCCGAGGAATTGAAGACCGGCGGCGAGCTGTCGCCGCAAACGCGGGCGGCGCTGGAGCGGGTGCTGCCGCTGGAGCACTTCGAACTGACGCAGCAAGACAGCGTGATGTATTACGCCTTCGCCGAAGACATTCGCCCGGGCTCGCCGCAACGCACCGAGAGCGATTTGCGGTTCATCGACATTCGGCCGTTCCGCCGGCAGTACCGGCTGATCGATCCCGACTCGGGCGGCATGGCTCAAGGTCCGCAGCTCAAAACGCTCGAAGAACTGATCGCCCGCCAGCGTTACGCCCTGAACCGGGCGATCCGCCTGTCGCGGGCGATGGAGCGCAGCGGGCAGGTCGATCTGCCGGCCGTCGATTCGCTCACCAAGTTCGAAGGCGAGTTGGCCAAGGCGACGCGCGAACTGGCCGAAGGGCTCGAAGCCCGCGGCATCGACGAAACGGAATTGTTGTACCAGGCCGAGAGTGCGATGCTGGCCGCCGCCGATTCGCTGGCCGCCGGCAAGTACGACACCGCCACGCTGCAAATGCGCGACGCGCTGAAGGATCTGATCGAAGGCCGCAACCGGCTGCAAATCTTTATTTTCAAGAACCCCGATCGCGCGCTGCTGGCTCAATTGCGGCTGTTCGACCGCCTGCAGCGTCAGAAGCTGCGGCGGCCGAAGACCGACGAAGAAGAGGTCCAGCAACTCGTCGAGCGGCTGAAGGAGTTGGCCGACAGCGAGGACTTCGTCTATGCCGCGCTGGCCGGCATCATCGATCCCAATGCGCCGCCGGCGAACGCCCCCGGTTCGAGCGACCAACCGGGCAAGTCCGGCGACGAACCGCCCGCGGAAACCGATCCGCCGGCCGAGAACCAACCGTCTGCCGAGCCGGCTAAAGACAACCCGGCGGCTGAGAAGAACGATGCCCCGCAGAATTCGCCGCCCGGCGGACCGCCGCCGGGATCGAACGCAGGGCAAGCGCCCGGAGTCGCCGGCGCGCCCTCGGCGGCCGAGCGGCGGGCCTCGCTTGAGGACCTCGAAGATCGGCAGCTCGACGCGGCGCTCGAAGCGCGCGAAGTGGAAAAGGCCCTCGAAAAGCTGAAGAACGCCACCGACTTGTCGAAACAGCGGATGGCCGAAGCCGCCAAAGCGGCCGAGGCGGCCTCTGAAGCGCTCGACCAAGGCAAGACCAACGAAGCCCGCGCAGCGGCCGGCGACGCTAATGCAAAATTCCGCGAACTGGCCGCACAGGTCGCCGCGCTGGCCGCCAAGGAGCAGGCCGATCGGATTGCGGCCGCGCAGCAAATGGCCGCCGATCTGGCCCAGCAACAGCAGGACTTCAAAGACCGCTTGGCCAACGCCGAAGGCGATGCCGGCCCCGGCGGGCAGCCGCGTCCCGACGAGAAACGACCGAAAGGGGGCGTTGGGCAAGGAGACGCCGGCGGCGATAACGAAGGCGCACGTATGGCGGCGGCGCAGCAGATCGCCGACCAGGCCGAGACGCTGGCCGACGTGCTTGCGGCCGCCGCCCGCGCCGACAGCCCGGAAGATCAGCAAGCGGCCGCTCAGGTCGACGCCTTGATGAAGTCGCTCGATCTCAAGGGGCTGGCCGAGCGGCTGGGCGACTTGCCCGAGCAGGTCCGCAACGAGAAGTGGGCCGACGCCCGGGCCGCGGCCGACGATGGCGCCGAGCGGGCCGAAGCCGCGGCCGAACGATTGGGCGCCTTGCGCCGCGCGATCGTCTCGCCGCGCGTCGACGAACTGGCCAAGCTCGAAGAAGCGCTGGCCGGGCTCGACGAACGGCTGGACGAACTCGATGCGGAGTCGAAGATCACCGGCTGGCACGTCGACGCCGACGAACTGGTCGAACGGCTCGAAGGCGCCGGAATCGACGAAGACTTGCGCAAGGCATTCATCGACGAGCTGCGCAATAACGGCTGGAGCCTCGACGCCGCGAGCCGACGCTGGAACTGGACGCTTATCGGCGGGCGTTACTCGGCGCCGATCGCCTATCACCGCTTGCTCTCGCGGCTGACGACCTCGTTGCGGGCGCGGATGCAGGAGTTGATGCTCGGCGACCTGACCGCCGCCGGCGACGAGCCGATTCCGCCGCAGTACCAGGATTTGGTCGACCGTTATTATCAAGTGCTGGCGGCCGAGAAACGAACCGCCGAGGCGGCAATCAATGCGGCAGAGTAATATCCGGAGCAACGGATGAACGTGCGAAGACAGTTATGGACGGCGTGCCTGTTGGCGCCGTTGGCGGCCCAAGCCGAGGAGCCGGCGGACGGCAAACAGCCGCAGGCCGACTACCTCGGCAAGGTCTATCGCGCCGAAGCGGAAATGCACGCCTTCTACCGTGACGCCGAGCACAGCCAGCCGCTCGAGTTCGTCGATCATCCGATCATGCGCTGGAACAACGAAGGCGTCTGGTCGGGCGAGGTGTTCGTTTGGACCTATGCAGGGCGGCCCGAAATCATCGGCTGCATGCTCTCCGGTCCGGCCGGCAACGGGCGGCGAAACGTGTTCGACGAGTTTCATCTGCTCGCCGACTCGCCGATTGCCCCGGCCGATTTGCAAACGCACCGCCGCTGGGCGCCCGAAGCAGGACTCAAACTCGAATTGCTCTCCCACGCGGCCAAGCCGCCGGCGAGCGCCGCGGCTCGTCTGACGCAAATGCGGAAGATTTCGCGCGAGTTCACGGGCCACATGCAGTTCCGATCGCCTTGGGAATTGCGGCTGTTGCCGCAGCCTTTGTTCCGCTACGGCGACGAGCAGGGCGACGTCCGCGACGGGGCCTTGTTCGCTTACGTCTGGAACTTGGGCACCGATCCGGAACTGATCTTGCTCCTCGAATGCCGCCGCGGCGCCGACGGGTTCGCCTGGCACTATGCGCCGGTTCGATTTTCCAATCGCGAGCTCTGGCTGAAGTACGCCGGCAGCGAGGTCTGGAGGGTCGAGGCTCACCAAGAGCCGCAGGGCGGCGTGGTCACGGCGCTTTACACAACGGCCTACGCCCGCACCATCCCTGGCAAAGATCCCAATCCTGGCGAGGATCCTAAACCCGACGATCCCAATCAAGACGCCGTTTCCAAGAAATCAACCAAGCCGGCGGATTCCAAATGATATCGACCGCGCCCGCATGCCTACGCCGGCTATCGCCGACGAAGGCATGCCACCCAAACTTGTAACCCGTCGCCTGTAACCTATCGCCACACATGCTCTTCGCCGCCGAAATCCTGCCTCAGCTTCCCGCCCGTGTCGCGCTCGGCCTGGTCGTCGGGCTTCCGCTTGGCGCCTGGCTGCTGGGCAAGTTCCTGGGTCCGTCGAACGCCGTCTCGCGGCGCTGGAGCTTGTGGCTCTTGCGCGGTGCGATTCTGGCGGTGCTTGCGGCGGTGCTTTTCAATCCGGTGCGGGTCGACGAGTCGCCCGGCCCGGTCGAACGGCCGGAAATGTTCTACCTGATCGACGCTTCGGCCAGCATGCAGATGGGTAGCCCTGTATCGCGCTGGGACGAGTCGCTCGATTTGATCGCGAATGCAAGGCGCCTGGCGCCGGAGTCGCCCGTGCTTCCCAAGCCGTTCCGCTTCGGCCAGCAACTGGCGGCCATCGAGCATTTGCCGCAGCTCGGGCCGGCCGCCAACGACGCGCGTAGGACGGACTTCCAGTCCGTCATGGGCCGGACAACGGACCAGAGGTCCGTCCTACGGCCGACCGACGGCGATACGCGGCTGTTGTCGGCGCTGCGGCAGATTTCCAGCCGTTTCGGCCGCACGCCGCCTTTGGGCATCGTCGTGTTTTCCGACGGCCGGGCTCGCGACGAAGACGGGCTCGAGCAGCTCGCCGCCGAGTTCGCGCGGCTCAAGACGCCGATCCACGTCGCGCCGATCGGCGACGTCACCAAAGGGGGCGACGTGGCCGTGGCCGCCGTCGTCGCGCCGCAGCGAGCCCGCAAGTTCACCGAGGTCGAGGTGCAGGTCTTTCTGCGCAGCTTCGGCTTCGACGGCCGCCGGGCCAAGGTGCAACTGCTGGAGGTCGGCGCCGACGGCCGGCAGAATCGCGAACTGGCGCCGCCGCTGCCGATCACTTTGCAGTCGGGCTTTCAATCGGTCAGCCTGACGTTTCGCACCGAACTGTCGACCCGCAAGCTGCGCGTGGCGATCCCGCCGCTCGACGGCGAAATCTCCGATTCCAACAACCAGGTCGAAACCGAAATGGCAATCGACCGCACCAAGCTGCGCGTACTGTACATCGAGGGCAGCCGGCAACCCCTGGCGACCGCCTACTTTGGCCAGCGCTATCAAATCCGCGGGCCGTTCTCCGAGTTCAAGCAGGCGCTGGTCGAAGACGAAGACATCGAATGCGTCGTGCTCTGCCGGCAGGGCGGGCTCGGCCGGCTGGTGCGCGTGGCCGAACAAGGGCAGATCGACGGCGTGCATGCGTTTCCCGCGACGGTCGCCGAACTGTCGGCCTTCGATGCGCTCGTGCTGAGCGACGTCTCGGCCGATCTGCTCAGCGACGAACAAATGGCCTGGCTGGAACCGTGGATCGGCCAGCGCGGCGGCGGCTTGTGCATGATCGGCGGCGAAAACAGCTTTGCCTCGGGCGGTTGGCAGGACACTCCTGTCGCGGCGATGCTGCCGGTCGAAATGCAACCGGGCGGCGACGATTGGTCGGCCGGCGACGAGGTGCAGCTTGCGCCGGAACTGCCCGCGGCGCCGCACGCCATCTGGAGTCTGCTGGCCGACGCCAAGCAGAACCGGCAGGCCGTCGGCGCGATTCCGGCGGTCGCCGGCCTCAATCGTTGGGCCGCGGCCCGGCCGAACCTGACGACCGTGCTGGCCACGGCCTCGGCGCCGGGTCTGCGCGCGGCCGTGCGACAAGGCGCGCCGGTGTTTGGGGCTTTGGCCAGCACGACCGGCACTGAAGAAGGAGTGAAGGGGCCCTCGCCCCGGCCCTCTCCCAAAGGGAGAGGGAGTACGGACGAAGGCGAGCTGCCGGCGATCGTGGCGGGCCGCTATGGCCGCGGGCGAACGGCCGCGCTGGCCTTTGCGATCACGTCGCCGTATGCCGGCGATTTGACGCAGAAATGGGGCCAGGGCGACAACCGCTATTACGCCAAGTTCTGCCGCAATCTGGTCTACTGGCTCACCGAAAACTCGGCCATCGGCCGGCGCCGGCTGATGGCCTCGGCCGACAAGCGTTTCTATCGCCCCGGCGAAACGATCGCGATCTCGGCGGCCACCTACGACGAAACTTCGGCGCCGACCAAGAACTACCGCGTGGTGGCGATGGTCGAGCCGCACCTGTCGGCCAGCGAAGTCGAGAGCGATGCCTCGCCGTTGCGGTGGCCCAGCGGCCTGCCGCGGACCAGCGGCGAAGAAGATCCGTTCATCGTCTGGGGCGAAGAATTCGAGCTGCCTTTGGGCGGCGGCCAGAAGGCCATGAATCACTCGATCGAACTGCCGCTGGCCGAAGCCCTGGCGGGCGGAACTTCGAGCCAGTCGCTGCGCGTCGAGTTGACGGCCTACGAAGACTATACTCAGATCGACAGCACCTCGCTCGACATCCAAGTATTGCACGACCCGTTCGAGCAGCAAAACCCGTTTCCGAACCACGAGTTGCTCGCCCGGCTGGCCACAGCCTCGGGCGGCCAGGTGCTGCGTTCGGCCGACGAACTGGCCGCGCTGCTGCGCGACGCGCCGGTCGACGTCGGCCCGCCGATCGTCCGCCGCGTGCCGCTGTGGAGCAACGCCTGGGTGCTCGGGTTGCTGCTCGGCTTGTTGACGGTCGAATGGTGCTGGCGGCGGAAGCTGGGGCTGGCGTGAGGCGTGAGGCGGTAGAGCAGCTCATGGCGCCAACGTCGACTCGTCGATCAACTTTTGGTCGGCGCGGTTGGCCAGTAGTCGATGGATTCTCGGTTCGATGTCGAAACTCATGGCGCGCACGCGACCGTCGCAAAAAGCGACGTTCCAGACGCCCGGATGAGCGCTGCCGAAACGGCACGTGTCGTTCACCGCGACGAAGTCGGGCGCGGGCGGCCGATAGCCGCAACGGCAGATGTCGTCTTGGTAGCCGGTATACATGCTCCAGTCGTCGCCGTGATCGCCGCCGGTCGTATAATTGGCGCCGCTCACGTGCTTCTCGCCGAGCAGGTAGGTTTGGCTCAGCCCGTCGAAAATCTGGCCCGGCTGGATTTGGCTGCGCAAGAAGCAGACGCCCGTATGGTCGGAAACGTCGGGCCATTTGAATTTCGGGTCGTCGCCGTCGGCCAGCGTGTGCGGGCCGCCCCACAGGTACACTTCGCAGCGCGACTGATCGCCGGCGTTGGCGGCATAGTCGCTCCGCGCCGCCGCGCTGATCGGCGCCGATTCGAGCGGATTGGCGGCGTAAGACGGTATCGGATACGCTTCGGCGCGGCGCCGCGTCGGGCAATTGAATAAGTTCACCGCGTTGGGGACCAACTGGGCCAGCGACTTCTTCTTTTCCGCCAGCGGTTGTCCGTGCCCCAACTGGCTCAAGTCGCGCCGTTCGAGATAGGGCAACACGCAGTAAATCCATCCGCCCGGTTGCGCTTGCCCCGAGCCGCGGTCCGGATCGCCAATCCACCAAGCTCCCCAGCCGCCCGTCGGCAGCCGGCCGGTGGCCGATTCGAGATTCAGCACCGCCAGCGATTGTTGCTTCAGATTGTTTTGACACTGCGTCCTCCGCCCCGCCTCGCGCGCCTGCTGCACGGCCGGCAGCAACAGCGACATCAGCATGCCGATGATGGAAATAACCACCAACATTTCCAGCAGTGTCACCCCGCGCCTTGCAGAGCACAGCGCAGCAACTGATGCGTGAGTGACCAACCGCGGATGTACGCCCCGGCGACGGGCATCATCGCAAAACATGACTGCCTCCGAGATTCGCGGCTGCCCAAAACAACAGCATGACTAAATTATCACGACTCGCCCGAAGTGGCAAGTCGCGGGCAAAGTTCGACCTCGGAAAAAAGAATTCGCCGCTGGGGATTGACTGTAAGTATTCGCGAGTTAGACTCTCGGCTGTGCTGGCCATGGTGCGGTTCCGGCGGTGCGTGAGCAATTCAACGACTGACGGTTGACGGTCTGCCGCCCTGGAAGTGTTGGCAGTCCACTGCGGAGGCAGTTTCATGCGGCTCGTGTCGGACAGCTATGTGCGTCGCGCGCGAGGGCTGGCGGTCGCGATGTGCGGCGCTCAGCCGCTCAGGCGAGTCGTTGTTGGCTTGTCTGTCGTTTCCCGACCAAAGGCGGTCGTCGCGACCTTGTTGTTGATAGCGGCTGGACTCGCCTTCACGGCGATTTTCCACACTCCGCAACGCGATTCTTCAGGTCAATCTTTCGCATCTGGCGTTGGCGTCTCCGCAACGGCTGCTGATGTCCTAACGACAAACAGCGTCGATCGTGATCGGAACTTTGCAAGCCGAGTGCTCCATCCGTCTGTGACAGGAGTGCTGCCGCTTGATGCCAAAGGGCTGGCTGCGTTAAACGACTCGTTGCGAGTTGGGTCAGACGACACGTTCTCGCTGCTTTTGCACGCCGTCGCTGTTTACGGTCCCACTGCGTGCGTCTCCTCTCCCGCGTGCGGCGGTGAGGTCGGCTTGACGGAGCTCGCGCTCGACTCGGACTTGAGCGCTCGGCATTTCGGCGGATTTCGCGCGCTCTGTAAGACGAGATACGGGGCACGGTTTCCCCTCGTGCACAAGACGCTCGCGCACGTTGAAGTGGGCGCTGAAGCGCACCCGGGGCAGGCATTGGCCGTTCTGGCAGCGAGCGGCGCCGATTTGGCAACCCCACTTTCGCTGCCGGGCGGGGAGAGCGGCGAGCTGCGCCTCGTGCTCGATGACCTCTTGGCAAACTTTTCACTTGATGGCGAGCTTTACTGGGACGCGGTGGCACTGTCGCTGCTGCTGCCCCCCGCGCAAACAAACTGGACGAACAAGTTCGCGCAATCGTTTTCGTTCGACGACCTCGCCAATGAGTTGATCGCGAGACCCGAAACGGCATCCGCTTGCCTTGGGATTCATCGACTCATCAGTCTGACGGTGCTGTACCGCGCGGATCGGGAGCGCCCGATCTTGACCGAGGCGGCTCGGGGTCGAGTGAGCGAGACATTGGCTCTGGCCGTCCAGCGGCTGTGCAGCAGTCAAGCCGAAGACGGATCTTGGAGCTATCGATGGTCGCAGGAAGCGGCCAAACAAGTCTCACAATTCGCCGTGAGCCTCCCCGAAGACCCAATGTGGCATGTCGTGGCGACGGGGCATCATTTGGAATGGCTCGTTTTGTTGCCTCCGGAGCTTGCTCCGCCGACGTCTGTTTACCGACGAGCGGGTAGCTGGCTTTACAACAGGCTTATGCAGCAAATCGACGATCGCGAGTGGGCGAAAAAACTGTACTGTCCTGTGTCTCACGCCGTTCGTTGCCTCAACGTGCTGAACGCCGGAGACCGTCTCAACCCGGATCGTTTATAGGAGATTGATAATGCGAACGTTGTTGTCATTTTGTTCGTTTGCACTCGTCGCGGGCGTGGGGGCGGTCTACTTGCTGGGCGAGCGTCCACTTTACGGTGTCGCCCCGGTGGACGAGGTCGAGGCAGCCGAGATTTCCGGCGGCCTGAGTTGCTTCGGCACCGCCGAGACAGAGATCAATTGCGGCGACGCAATTTGCAATGACAACGGGGTCGGAATCTCCTGCGGCGGCCAGACCGATTGTCTTTCACAATCTGCTGGCGACTATTACGCGTTGGAGGACAAGCAGTATTGCTACGCGTCGTGCATGGTGCAGAACTCCTGCGGGCAAGGCGATGTTTGCCAAATCATGTCGGGCTGCAGCGGGAGCTAGCGTGTCTCAGGCATCGTCACTGCTGCTCCTTGCCGCACTTACGTTCGCTGGCGCCGTTGTCTGCGGTGCCAATGGCGACAAGCCAGCCGCCGACGTCGATAATAGCGGGGCCAAACGAATCTGGAGGATTCCGCAACTGTGCGGCGTGAACTCGCTCTATGTCATGCTCTCTTGTCATGGTATTCGGCCCGATTACAGCCGCCTTCGGGAGGGACTATCGGCAGACGGCAGCGAGACAACGTTGGCCCAACTCAAGGAGGCGGCTGCATCGCACGGTCTGCGGGCCGTCGTGGCCCGTGCGACGCCCGATGCGCTCGGCCACCTCCCAGTCCCCTTCATTGCTCACCAGGAACTGGTGCGAGGGAGAGGCGACAGTGGCGGCCATTACTGCGTCGTGTACCGCGTAGAGGGCGACCGCGTCGGTTATTTGGACGGCAGCACCGCGATCTTAAAGTCTGCGCGCCTCGACGACTTCGCCAACGACTGGACTGGGTACGTTCTATACGTTCCGGAAAAGTCGACCGGCTCGCGTTGGTGGCTGCCGCTGGTCATCGGCGCCTGCTCGGGCGCTTTTATCTCCGCGCTTTGGCGACACGGTGCGCCTTGCCGCGCGCGGTTCACTTCGAGAGGGTTGGGGGCGTAAGCTGCTGCGGCAGCCGGAATGCGTCGTTCTAACGGAGAAATGATCATGTCACCTCAAGAGAAGCGTCGCAATGTTTCGAGGGTTGTCGCCTGCGCAGCTTTTATAGCGATGACGTCCGGCCAGCAGCCCGCCGTCGCCGCCGATGCCCTTCCGACCCTCGACGACATCCGACAAGCTTGGTCGGTGAAAGCCGCCGTGATCAAATCCGTCCACGTCGAATATGACGTCGTGGGAACCGAGATTGCTGACCGGAAAGAGATCTACGAGAAGCTCCACATCCTCTCGATGGGCAAACAGCATGCCGTCGAGACGGTCAGCGGAAAAAAGCTGAGCCGGAAATTTGTCAGCGAGACGCGGCGGTACGAGCTGGCGATTAAAAACGCGCGAGAGAAGCTCAAGCGAGAGGGGAAGAAGCTTCCCGAATCCCCCTCCGCATTCCTGAAGGACTACAAGCCGATGCCGTTGGAGAGCAAGGACTATCCGTTCGAGTTGATTGCACCCGAGTTCGATGCCCTTCCACTCGATAGAATTGACCAGTGGCACATGTTCGATGGAGAGATGATTTACCGGTTAGCGCCGCCCCAAGTAGGCAAAACTCGGCGGGTTTACCAGATCAGCCTGCCCGAGGTCAAGAATATGTACCTCGTGGGGATGTTTTATCTTGATCTAATCGGCCACGGGGTGCGCGACCCTGGGCTCGCAGACGATTCGCCGCTCTGGAAGCGATTTCACTTGCCTGACGCCTTCGACGTGGCGCCCTTCGTCATCCTGGGCAAGCGCGAAGAGATCGACGGGGCCGCCTGCGTCGTGGTCGAGGCCGAGCGCTTCCTGAAACTCTGGCTCGACCCCAACCTGGGCTACGCCATCCGCAGGCAAGACGTTTGGGTTGAGGGCGAGAGGCGGACGGAGGCACGGCACGAAGATTTCGTCGAGGTCGCTGACGGCCTCTATTTCCCGAAAACGATCGTGCGGGATAGCCTCGGCGGCCCCAATTTCTCGGCTAGATATCGCGGAAAGCCAGTGATTCGCAGCGAAATCACGCTTGTCACCCTTGAGGTGAACCGTGGGTCGCACGAGGCCGATTTCGAGTTCAACCCGGAGCCTGGCGCAAAGGTTACCGATGCCAGAATCCCCACTGTCGACGCCGAAGGAAAGCCGCGCGAGCGCCGAGTTTGGCCGCACGCGAAGGAGGTGGTCGGATACATTCAGCCCGCCGACAAGGCCGACCTTGACAAGGCGATTCGGCAGGGCCAACTGAGCTCGGCGCTCGGGAAAGAACCAACCGATCTACGGCCGTCGTTCGCGCGGCAATACGCGGTCATCGGCGGCATCGCCGCACTAGCCGCCATTCTTGTCATCTTGCTCTGGCGGACGAGGCGATTGCGCGATTTGAAAACGACATAGGCCGGCCGAGTAGGCCGACTCTGTTTGACGCGTAACGTACATGCTGGCGACGAGACAACACTGGAGTTGCGAAGGTGGAGAGTGTCTTTGTCTCGATCTGTTTGGCTTTCTGCTCGGCGGCGCCACGCGAGGGGGCGACCAACGAATCGCGACTTGACGACCTGAGGATTGCTGTGGCCAGCGCACGCTCCAAGATGCGAAGCCTGAGAGTGAAGGCAAGACTCTTCAACCTCGCCAACGATCCGAAGAATTACGTCGTCATTGACGCGATCGCGGCCGGTCCTCGCCGCTTAGTTTCGATATCGCACTACACAGACAACATCTTGTTACGAGATACAAATGACTCGCGGCACTATTTCGAGCCAGGCGCGGTTAAGTCGTACTATCCGTTCCGGCGAACCTACGAGGTGACGCACCGCTTCTCGAGCGTTGCTGCCCTCACCGACAAGATCAGGCGTTACCCGCTTTTCGAGGGTCTTGGCTGGTGGCCGCCCGATGATGCGACGGCGCCGCCGAAGTTCTTCGACGCGCCCTGGTTCACCCACGAAGTCCTTGCAAGCAAGGACGCGGTGCTCGAGGAGGCCCGTTCAACAATTGATGGGCTCGAGTGCGATGTTCTCTCCGTGCCTGGCGTACACAGGCTTTGGTTCGACGCGCGGCGCCGCACGCTGGTGCGCCGCGAACGCTACGCCGGCCAACCACTAAAGCCCGTCGCGATATGCGTCTTGAGCGACTATCGAGAGGTGATCCCTGGTCTTTGGCTCCCCTACGAGATCGTTCGCGAGCTCCCGGCGGTTCCGCTTAAAAGCCGTTTCCTAGTCGATCGTTACTCGATCAACGACGTAAAGAGCGAAGACTTCGCATTCGATCCGCCGCCTGGGACGATCGTGGCCGACAGGGACACAGGCTCGGCAACGCAGTTGAGGGGAGGCTTTGATCACCTTGACTTTGTGGCGCGAAGCGTCAAGGCCCTTGCGGGCGCGCGAGGTAAGCACGTTTCACCCGCCGCAGGCGTCGGCTGGCGCGCAGCAGCCGGCCTATCGGCTGCAGTGGTCTCGTTTTTCATCGTGGCTCGCCTGCCGCGCGGCCGGCGAGTCCGACCAAAGGCGCTTCAGGCTGTGGACAGGTAGCTAGCACCGGCCAAGCGGTTGCGCTCAAAGACCCAGATTCCCGTCATATTCGCGACTCGCTATGAAAATTCTCCTGGAAGCGGAGGCCCAGCGGAAGCGCGGCCACACGGCGAATGCAGCAGAGCCAAGAATTACCCGCTGCGCGACTTCTCGGAAGGGGCCAACCTCAACTGGGCAACCTTGTATTTGCTGCGAGTGTAGAGAGTCAACATTGGTTTACCGCGAGAAAGTCCCGCGCCTGCGAAAGTGCAAATCGTGCGGCCTCGCGTGGGTCGATCCGGCGCCCTCGGCAGCGGAACTCGCGGAGATTTACAGTGCCCGTTATTTCCAGACGTTCGGATACGATGCCAGCGCCGATAAGCGATATCGCCACGTCCGCGCCGCGACTTCCGATCGCGTCCTGGCAATTGCCGAGCGGTGCCTCGCCGTCGGAGGCCTCCTTGATGTCGGCAGCGGTTTGGGAGATTTGCTGGCGGCTGCGATTCGCCGCGGTTGGGACGCACGCGGCATCGAGCCTAATCCGTGGGCGCGAGCCGAGGCGGACCGGGTCGCGCCGGACGCGACCCGTACGTGCGCGATTGAGGAATTCGAGCCTGGCAAAGTGCGTTTCGATCTTGTCACGTGCATCGACGTCATCGAGCACTTGCGCAGGCCCGACGAAGCACTGCGAAGATTCTTCGGCTGGTTGCGTCCGGGCGGCAGCTTGGCCCTGACGACGCCCGACATCGGCTCGTTGTTGGCGCGCCTGATGGGCGCTCACTGGCCGCACTTCCACGTCGACCATCTCTGGTACTTCAACCGCGAGACGCTCACCGCGATGGTCGAGCGGGCCGGGTTCGAAGTCCTCGACTGGCGCCGGGCGCCGAAGGTCTTCAATCTCGCCTATATCGCGGGAATCTTCGAGCGTCATTCAACCAGCGCGCCCGTCCGCCGCATCGCGGAGGGCATGCTCAGACGCTGCCCGCCGCGACTTCTCGGCGCCCCTTGGCCGGCGATCCGCGAGGGACAGCTTCTGATAGCGCGGCGGCCGTCATGCTGAAGGATCTCCAAGCCGGCTTCACGTATTATTACGTGACCAGCCTGGTCGTACTGCTGGGCGCCCTCTTCGGTTTCAGTTTCGTGGCGCCGTGCAAGGAGGCTCCAACCAGCGGAACAGGGGACTTCGTCGACGCGCTGTTCGCCTGGGACGGCCGGTGGTACAGGGGGATAGCGACGGAGGGCTACTCTTTCGACGCGCACGAGAGATCGAACGTGGCATTCTACCCAGCCTATCCCGGCGTCTCTGCGGCGCTGTCGTGGATCAGCGGACTTCAATTGCGATATTCCCTCCTGCTCGTATCGCACGGTTCGCTCGCCGCCGCGTTTGTCTTGCTGGTGCGCTATGCGCGACTTCGCTTTCCCGAAATGTCGGACGAGGCGAGGGACTATATCCCCGTCTGTTTCGGACTGCTGCCCACGACCTATTTCTTTCGCATGGGTTACTCGGAGTCGTTGTTCGTGCTGTTGTTGCTCATGGCGATGTGGGGCATCGAACGGCGGTGGCGCACGGTTTGGATCGTCTTTGTCGTCGGTGCCGCGACGGCGTGTCGCGCGGTCGGCGTGGCACTGCTCGCTCCCTTGGCCATGCACTTATGGGAAACGTCGCGCACGCGAACCGCCTTCACTTTGCGCAGCGCCGTCTGGCTTCCTCTGGCATGTTGGGGCTTGGCCGCCTGGGTGGCATATCAAGCGGTGGAGTTCGGCGAGCCCTGGGCTTTCATCCAGACGCAGCAGCACTGGAGTACGCGGCAAACGAGCCTTTTTAGTTGGGACGGCATTGCGGCCCTGCTGAGCTTCCGGCCGATCCGCTCGGTCTACGATCCGGCCTCGCCCTGCTACTGGGGGAACTTTCCACCGCGCGACAACCCGGCGTTCAACCTGATGTTCGCCAACCCGATTTATTTTCTTGGTACGGCGGCGCTGGTCGTCGCGGGCCGCGCGAAAGGTTGGCTGTCGAACCGCGAAACGGCCCTCAGCGCCGCGCTGTTGCTGATTCCCTACGTGCTGCAAGCCGATCGCGCCTGCATGGCCGCCGAGGCGCGGTATGCCAGCTCCGTCTTTCCGGCGTATTTCGTCATGGGGCATTTACTGGCCCGTCTGCCCGGCGCCCTGGCGGGCGTCCTGCTGGGCCTCAGCGCGACCTTTCTCGCGATTTACTCCGCCTTGTTCGTCCGCTGGTATTGGTTTTACTGACGTGCGGCGCTCAAGCTCGTCAGTGCGCGTATCGCTTTGGCCAGACACGACGGTCGAACGACTTCGGAGAAGGAAATCGCTTGCATTCCAGACACAATGTCTTTACCATAGCGGACTGCAACCTTCACCGGCCGACCTTTTCAATATGCCCCGTTCGCCGCAAGACGTCACCGATGCCGAACTGGCGATCCTGGAAGTGCTCTGGGAACGCGGTTCGGCGACCGTTCGCGAAATCACCGAACGACTCTATAGCGGGTATTCCGCCTCGCAGCACGCCACGACGCAAAAACTCCTCGAACGTTTGGAAGCCAAACAGTGCGTGCGCCGCAATCGCGGGCTT
>Ga0307372_10000395_pt1 | contig 77432 bp, 81 predicted proteins | sample OX1MG_FD_202533 | JGI IMG/M metagenome (GOLD analysis project Ga0307372, IMG submission 202533) | Soil microbial communities from Risofladan, Vaasa, Finland - OX-1 | ecosystem: Environmental > Terrestrial > Soil > Coastal area > Acid sulfate soil | place: Finland: Risofladan, Vaasa | collected... | reverse complement strand
TGTCGATTGCCGATGCGTGATCGACCAGGCCATGCGCCAAGAAATCTGCGAGGCGGTGATCGGGCTCGATGGCGACCAGTGGCAACGCGCCCCGTCGCAGCAGCTCCCGCGTCGCTTTTCCCGTGCCCGGACCGATCTCGAACGTGTGCGTCGGATACCGGAGACCGCACCGTTCGCGCAGCACGTCGTAGACACGTTCCAGATAGGCGAGCCGCGCACGGTCGTAATTTGCGGGATCGCCGCCGAATGCGTGCTGCCCGCAGCTACGATCGATTTCGGCCATGTTCCAGCCGATCCGGTTTACGCCGGCTCAGCCAGCCGGCAAGAGCGCGGCGGCGACGCGGCGTTCCTCCGCCAGCAGAATGTTGTAGGTGCGGCACGCGGCGCCGGTATCCATCGCATCGATGACCATGCCTTTCGCCTTGAGTGCCGCGCGCAATGCGCCCGGCACCGGCACCATGCGCGCGCCGCAGCCGAGCAGCAGGATCTCGATGCCGCGGTCGAAAAGGACGCTCAAACTGTCGGGCGTGACGTCACCGAGCGAGGCGACACGCCACGCAATGGTGGCTTCCGCCGTGACCAGGATGGCGCCTTCGTAGGCGACGCCGCTGACATGGAAGCCGTTGCGCCCGTAACTGTCGACGACTTGGCGCCCGGCGGGAATCAGGGGCGTGACATCGGTCACGGCGCCCCGGTCTTGGCTCGCTTCTGTTCCGGCGCGCCCAGCGGCGCCACTGCCGGCGCCGGTGCGGGCTCGCCGCCGCGGCCATGCACGCCCTTGGGCCGGATGTAAAAGAGGAGCGGCGCGGCGATGAAGAGCGACGAATAGGTGCCGACGACGATGCCCCACAGCATTGCGATCGAGAAGCCGTGCAGAACCTGACCGCCGAAGAAGAACAGCGACAGCACCGCGAGCGCCGTGGTGCTGACGGTGAGGATGGTGCGCGACAAAGTCTCGTTGAGGCTCTTGTTGATGAGCGTGGCGAAGTCCATCGTCTTGTAGCGGCGCATGGTCTCGCGCACGCGATCGTAGATCACCACCGTGTCATTGATCGAATAGCCGGCGATGGTCAGGATCGCCGCCAGCGTCGTCAGGTTGAACTCGATCTGCAGCAGCGAGAACAGCCCGATCGTGGTGATGGTGTCGTGCAGCGTCGACAGCATCGCGCCGATGCCGAATTGCCACTCGAAGCGGAACCAGACGTAGATCGCGATGGCAACCAACGCGAGGATGGTCGCGATGGTTCCGGCGCGGATCAGCTCCGCGCCGATCGTCGGGCCCACCACGTTGGTGCTGCGATAGTCGATGCCGGGGCCGAGCGCCTGCTTGACCTTGGTGACCGCCTGCTCCTGCGCCTGATCGCCGCCCGGCTGGCGCTGGACGCGGATCATCACGTCGTTCGGGCCGCCAAAGCCCTGGAGCGCGACTTGGCCGATGCCCAGGCCGTCGAGCTCGGCGCGCATCGCCGCGAGATTGGCCGGCTGCGGCGTGCGCGCCTCGATGACGATGCCGCCCGAGAAATCGATGCCGTAATTGAGGCCGTTGACCGCGAACAGCACGATCGAGCCGATCGTCATCAGCGCCGACAGCACGAAGCCGAATTTGCGCAGCCCCATGAAATCGATGTTGGGGATGCGTCGGATGACGATGAGCGGGCGGAACATCGGCGCGGCCTAAATTGGAATCACTTTGGGCTTGAAGCGGCGCAGCCAGGTGACGATCAGCAGCCGTGTCACCAGGATGGCCGAGAACAACGAGGTCAGCACGCCGAGGCTGAGCGTCACGGCGAACCCTTTCACCGGGCCGGAGCCGAGCCAGAACATCAGCGCGCCCGCAACCAGCGTCGTGACGTGGCTGTCGAGAATGGTGCCGAAGGCGCGCTCGAAGCCGGCTTGCAGCGACGAGATCATCGAGCGGCCGCCGCGCACCTCCTCGCGGATGCGCTCGTAGATCAGCACGTTGGCGTCGACCGCCATGCCCATCGTGAGGGCGATGCCGGCGATGCCGGGCAACGTAAGCGTCGCGCCGAGAAACGTCAGCGCCGCCATCATGATGCACAAGTTGAAGAACAGCGCGATGTCGGCGAAGAGCCCGAACAGGCCGTAGAACACCACCATGAAGACGACGACGAGCGCGACGCCGACGATGCTGGCGGTGGCGCCTTCGCGGATCGAATCCGCGCCAAGATCGGGACCGACGCTGCGCTCCTCGATCACCGTCAGCGGCGCCGGCAGCGCGCCGGCGCGCAGCAGCAGCGCCAGATCGTTTGCCGACTGCACCGTGAAGCTGCCCTCAATCACGCCCTGCCCGCCGAGGATCGGTTCCTTGATCACCGGCGCGCTGATCACCTTGTTGTCCAGCACGATGGCGAACAGCTTGCCGACGTTTTCCTTCGTTGCCTCGGCGAAGCGCCGCGCCCCGACGGAATCGAACTTGAACGACACGACGGGCTCGCTCTCCTCGAAGGTCGGCTGCGCGTCGGTGAGCATGTCGCCCGACACCAGGATGCGGCGGCGCACGACGTACGCGCCGGGCAGACCGGGCCGGTTCTCCGTCGCCGGCAGCAACTCGTCGCCCGGCGGCACGTGGCCGTTCTGTGCGTCCTCGGCCGACGCGTTGGCATCGACCATCTGGAAGGTGAGCCGCGCGGTCTTGCCGAGCAACGCCTTGACGTGCTCGGGATTGCTGATGCCCGGAAGCTCGACCAGGATGCGCTTATCGCCCTCGCGCTGGATGGTCGCTTCGCGCGTGCCGGTCTCGTCGATGCGGCGGCGCACGATCTCGATCGACTGATCGACGGCCGAGCGCTGGCGCGCCTGGACCGCTTCGGCGGTGGGTTTCACCGTGATGCTGCCCTCGGCCTGGCTCGCGATTTGAAGGTCGGGATCGATCTTGAGAATGGCGTCGTGCACCTCGTCATATTTCGACGCGTCGAGCAGCTTGACCGTGGCGTGATCGCTGGCAACGCCGAGATTGGTGTAGCCGATATGCCGGGCGATCAGCGCCGTGCGCAGCTCATCGACGAGGTTGTTGAGGCGATCGCGTTCGACCGACGCGGTGTCAACCTCGAGCAGCAGGTAAGACCCGCCGCGCAAATCGAGACCGAGGCTTACCTGACTCTTGGGCAGGAACCCGGGCCAGGACTCAACCGTCTGCGGCGAAAATGCGTTGGGTAGCGTGAAGATGACCCCCAGCGCACAAACCGCCAGGATGAGGGCGATCTTCCACGTCTGGAAATACAGCATACGCTAGCCGACTTTGGCACTGTCCTTTGTTTCGTCCTTGGCGGCCTCGTCCTCGCCGTCCTCGCCGTCGTCCTTGTCCGCCTTGGCGCCGGCCGGTGCCGGCTTGGCCAGCACGTTGACGATCGTGCTGCGCACCACACGGACGCGGACGTTCTCGGCGATGTCGACCAGCACTTCGTCGTTGTTCGCGACCTTGGCGACCGTGCCGATGATGCCGCCGCCGGTGACGACGCGGTCGCCGCGGCGGACAGCCTCGAGCATGGCCTTGGTGTCCTTCGCCTTCTTTTGCTGCGGCCGGATGAGGAAGAAATAGAAGACGACGAAGATCAGCGCGAGTGGTGCCATCTGCATGATGGCGCTGGTGCTGCTGCCCCCGGCTGCCTGTGCATAGGCCGGCGAAATCAAGAACATATCGGACTCCCGCGCGATGTGGAGCGCATTGGTAATGGACTTGGGTTGAAAGCGCAAGGCGAGGGCGCAGTTGACGGCGCGCCGCCGCACGCTTAGGTTCGCGGCGAAATTTTCTCTCCTGGCCAAAGGCTTAGCGCCCCTTCGATGACCGACGAAAAGAGCCACGACACGCTGCTGCGATGCATCGCCGACGCCCTCGAACGCTTGGCGCCGAAAGCTCATCCGGCGACCGATTTCGACGCCGCCGACGCCTTCGTCTGGCACGCCGAAGGTCAACGGCTCGAGCCGGTGAAGATGGTGAACCGCGTCGACATCGAGCTGCTTCAGGGCATCGAGCGCGTGCGCGATATCCTGCTCGACAATACGCGGCGTTTCGCCAAGGGGCTGCCGGCCAACAACGTGCTGCTGTGGGGCGCGCGCGGCATGGGCAAATCGTCGCTGGTCAAGGCGGTGCACGCGGCGATCAGTCGCGACCAACCGCGTTCGCTGGTGCTGGTCGAGATCCACCGCGAGGACATCCCGTCCCTGCCCGTGCTATTGGCCAAGCTGCGGCAGACGAAGCGGCGCTCGATCCTATTCTGCGACGATTTGTCGTTCGACGCGCAGGATGCCAGCTACAAGTCGCTGAAGGCGGTGCTCGAGGGCGGTATCGAGGGACGACCCGACAACGTGGTGCTCTACGCGACGTCGAACCGCCGCCACCTGCTGTCGCGCGACATGATCGAGAACGAGCGCTCGACGGCGATCATGCCGGGCGAAGCGGTGGAGGAGAAAGTCTCGCTGTCCGATCGCTTCGGTCTGTGGCTCGGCTTCCACGCCTGCGACCAGGAGACCTACCAGGCGATGATCCGCGGTTACGCGACGCGCTATGGCCTCGACTATCCGGCCGACAAGCTCAAAGCAGAATCGTCGGAATGGGCGATCACCCGCGGCGCGCGCTCGGGTCGCGTGGCCTGGCAATACATCCAAGATCTCGCCGGCCGCCTCGGCAAGAAACTCGAGACGCGGTAGGCGCGCGCAAGGGCTCTAGCGCCCCGCACTCGCTTGCGGGCCGGCCAGATATTGGTCGGGATCGAGCACCTGCGTGCCCTTGCGGATCTCGAAGTGGAGCTGCGGCTGGCTGACGATGCCGGTGGCGCCGACGGTCGCAATCTCCTGACCGCGCTTCACCACCTCGCCGCGCTTGACCAGAACGGATCCATTGTGCGCGTAGGCGGTCATCCACCCGCCGGCATGCTTGATCAACACCAGGTTGCCGTAACCGCGCAATTCGTTGCCAGCATACGCGACGACACCGGCATCGGCGGCGCGCACCGGCGCGCCCTTCGGCGCGGCGATGTTGATGCCGTCGTTATGCGTGCCCGAAGCCGACGTGCCGTAGCGGCCGATGACGCGCCCCCGAACCGGCCAAATGAAACGACCGCCGCGCGGCGGCGGCGCCGGCAATGCGGCCTCCGGCGCACGAGCCGCCGGTGCCGCCGGCGTTTGTCCCGGCGGCGGCAAGCTTGCGACTTCTGGCTTCTGCGGCGGTGGACCCGGCGGCCCGATCGCCTGCGAGCCAACCGGCGCAGTCGCTGGCGGTAGCTGGGTCGTCGCGATTTCAGGCTTGCCTAGCGGCGGTGCGGGCGGCGGCGTGGCCGGCGCCAGCGGCCGCGCGACTGTCGGCGGCAGCTTCAACACTTGGCCCTGCGTTACGGCGAAGGGCGGCGTCAGCTCATTCATTCGTGCCACCGAATAGAGCTCGACGCCTTCGGCCTCGGCGATACTGCGAAGCGTCTCGCCGCGCTGCACGACGTGCGTCGGCGTCCGCGGCACGACCAGCGCGCGGCCGGCGGCCAGGCGATACGGCGGCCGCAGATGATTGGCATCGATCAGGTCGCGCACCGGGGCGCCCGTACGCTGCGACACCTGGTAAATCGTCTCGCCGCGCCGTACGGTGACCTGGCCGCCGGGAATGTTGCCTGGATTCGGAAAAGACGGCTTCGCTGCCGGCGCGGTAGCGGGCGCGGCAGCCGCCAAGCTTGACGGCGGCTCGCCGAGTTTGACGCGCACGTTCTGGCAACCGACGAGCGCCGCCGTCAGGGCGAGCGCGAGCATTGAGACGCAGCGTCGCCGAGCGCGCAGGATCATCCGCTCAGTTTATGATGCCCGCGGCGGCCGCGACAGGCCTTCGCGCGCCCGCGGCAGGCCGGCGACGAGCGGCACGAATCGCACGCCACCGAGATCATCCACCGCGAGGTCGCCGTTCTTGCGCTGCACGCGCAGCAATTTCTGGTCGCGCCGCGCTGGCCCGACCGGCGCGACGAGGATGCCGCCCTCGGCCAGATGCTCGAGCAGATTGCGCGGAATCTCCGCCGCCGCTGCCGTCACCATGATGCGGTCGAACGTCTCGTGCTCGGGCCAGCCCTTGGCGCCGTCGCCGAACCGCGTCACGACGTTGTGGAGTCGCAGCTTGGCGAAGCGCGCCTCGGCTTCCTTGAGCAGCGCGCGATGGCGCTCGATCGTCAGCACGCGGCGGCACAGCCGCGCCAGAACCGCCGCCTGGTAGCCCGAGCCCGTGCCGATCTCGAGCACCTTGTGGCGGTCGCCGACGTCGAGCGCCTGCGTCATCAGCGCGACGACGTAAGGCTGGCTGATGGTCTGGCCGTGGCCGATCGGCAGCGCGACGTTCTCGTACGCGCGCTCGCGGAAGGTCGCCGGCACGAACAGTTCGCGCGGTGTGCGCTCGATCGCGTTGAGCACGCGCTGATCCGAGATACCTTCGCCGCGCAATTCCATGATCAGCCGCGCGACCTCGGCCTTTTCCTCAGTCGCCGTCACCGGAATGCCTTGCGCAAGCGCGTCAGCACGCGGCGGCTGGTGAGGTCGAAGAACACCGGCGTCACCGAGACATGGCCATCGACCACCGCCTTGACGTCGCTGCCGCGGCGGGTGCGCTGCTCGTCGCGCATCGGACCGACCCAGTAATAGGGCCGTCCGCGGGGATCGAGACGCTCGACCAGATTGTCGCCGATCTTGCGCCGGCCTTGCGCCGTGACGCTGATGCCCTTGACCTGGCGCGGCGGCACGTCCGGGAAGTTGACGTTGACCAGAGTGTTGCTCGGCCAGCCTCGTTCGACCAAGCGGCGCACGACACGCGGCGCGTATTCCGCCGCCGTCGGCCAGCAGAAATTCACTCCGCTGGGCGAGTGCAGGCTGAAGGCGATCGCCGGCACGCCGAGCAGCGTCGCCTCGAGCGCGGCCGCGACGGTGCCTGAATAGATCACATCCTCGCCCATGTTGCCGCCGGCGTTGATGCCTGAGAACATCAGGTCCGGCTTGCGCTCGCGCATGAATCCGTTGACCGCGAGCAATACGCAATCGGTCGGCGTGCCATCGACGGCATAGCGCTTAGCGCTAAGCTTCCGGATGCGCAGCGGGCGGGCGATGGTCAGCGAGTGGCTGGCGCCGCTCTGCTCGGTTTCGGGCGCGCACACCCAGACATCGTCGGAGAACGAGCGCGCTATCTTGACCAGCAGCTTGAGGCCTGGCGCCTCGATGCCGTCGTCGTTGGAGACAAGGATGCGGGCGCGACGCAGGGCGATCGGAAAATTAAACGCCACCGGCGATGACCTCGATTCCCGCCATATAGTGTCTTAACGCTTCGGGAACAGCGATCGAGCCGTCCGCCCGTTGAAAATTCTCCATCACCGCGATCAGCGTCCGGCCGATCGCAAGCCCGGAGCCGTTGAGGGTGTGGACGAAGCGTGTCCCCTTCCCGCCCTTGGGCTTGAAGCGCGCCTCCATGCGCCGCGCCTGATAGTCGCCGCAGTTCGAGCACGACGAGATCTCGCGGTAGACGCCTTCGCTGGGCAGCCAGACTTCGATGTCGTAGGTCTTGCGCGCGGCAGCGCCCATGTCGCCGCTGCACAGCAGCATGACGCGATAAGCGAGGCCGAGACGCTTCAGCACCTCCTCGGCGCACCGGGTCATGCGCTCGTGCTCCTCGCCCGAGGCGTCGGGATGCGCGATCGATACCAGTTCGACCTTGTCGAACTGGTGCTGGCGGATCATGCCCCGGGTGTCCTTGCCGGCGGCACCCGCCTCGGAGCGGAAGCACGGCGTCAGCGCGGTGTAGCGCAGCGGCAGCGCGGCTTCGTCGACGATGTCCTCGCGCGCGAGATTGGTCAACGGCACCTCCGCCGTCGGCACGAGCCACAACCCGGCCGTGGTACGGAACAGGTCGTCGGCGAATTTCGGCAACTGGCCGGTGCCGAATACCGCCGCATCGCGCACCAGCAGCGGCGGCGCGACTTCGGTATAGCCGAACTCGCGCGTGTGGAGATCGAGCATGAACTGGCCGAGCGCGCGTGCCAGCCGCGCCAGTCCGCCCGATAGAACGACAAAGCGCGCACCCGAGATTTTCGCGGCACGGGCGAAATCCATCCGGCCGAGCGCCTCGCCGAGCGCGACGTGATCTTTCGGCTTGAATGTAAATTGCGGCTTGGAACCGACTTCGCGCACGAGCTTGTTGTCAGTCGCGTCCTTGCCATCGGGCACGTCGTCGGCCGGAATGTTCGGCAGCGGCGCGAGTGCAGCGTCGACCGCCGCGCGCAGCCGCGCCGCCTCGGCTTCGAGGAAAGCCTGCTTCTCTTTGCTCTCGGCCATCTGGCGCATCAACGCGGCCACCGCGTCGCCACCCTTTGCCTTGGCCGCCGCCATCTCCTGTCCGAGCTTGCCGCGTTCTGCTTGGTTCTGCTCCGCCGCGGTCTGCGCCTCGCGCCATTCCTTATCCACGCGGAGAATTTGCGCCGACAGCGGCGCCATACCGCGCCGTGCCAGGCCCTTGTCGAAGGCCTCGGGATTCTCGCGGATCCAGCGGATGTCGAGCATGACGCAGGCTCAGGCCGGCACGGCGACGCGCAGCGGTTTCAGTGCCATGAACTCGGACAGCCGGCTGCCAGGCATGTAGGCCTGCTTGAACGCCGGCCGCGCCTGCATGCGCGCGTACCATGCGGTCACGCGCGGCCGCTTCGACCAGATTGCCGACAGGCCGAGATCGTTCATGCGGTCGATGCTCGGCGTGACGATGATGTCAGCGAGCGTATAATCCGCACCCAGCAGCCACGGTCCCTTTTCCAGCGCCGTCTCCATGCGGTCGACGGTGCGCTGCAATTCGTCGAGTGACGCCGCGACGTCCTCGTCGCTGAAACCCTTGGGACCCATGCGGCGGTAGAAATTCTTGCGCAGCGGCCGCACATCGGCTTCGGTCTTACAGAATTCGCCTTCGTCGAGCGCATTGAACCGCGTGGCGAGCGCCAGATGAAAGCTCGGCACTCGGATTGCCACGGTGGGCACCTCCTCGAGAAAGCGCATCCAGGCGCGCATATGGGCGCGGCGTACCGGGTCGACCGGCGACAAACGCGGCGTCGGAAACACGTCGTCGAGGTATTCGAGGATGACGCTCGAATCGATGATGACGTTGCCGTCGTGCACTAGCGTGGGCACCACGCCGTTGGGATTGAGCTTCAAGTACTCCGGCCGTAGCTGCTCGTTCTTGGCAAGATTGACACGGTGATCGACCCAATCGAGATTCTTCTCGGCGAGCGCGATGCGCACCTTCTGGCTGCAGGTCGATTGCGGCGCATGGTAGAGCTCGAGCGTCATTGCCCCTCCTCTCAGGTCTTGTCGGTTGGTTTGGGCTTCAACCCGAGCTCGGCCTCTTCCTCGGCCTCGCGCGCGGCGCGCTTCTTCTCGACCATCCGGCAGGCGACGATAGAGATCTCAAAGAGCAAAATCAGCGGCACCGCGAGCGACACCTGGCTGAAGATATCGGGCGGCGTCAGGACCGCGGCGGCGACGAACACCAGTACGATGGCGTAGCGGCGCTTCGCGGCGAGGCCGGCCGCGGTCACCAATCCTACGCGCGCCATCAGCGTCAGGAGCACCGGCAGCTGGAACGCGAGGCCGAAGGCGAGCATCAGCCGCATCACCAGGGTCAGGTATTCGCTAACCTTGGGCTCGATCTCGACCGGCAAGACACCGTGGCCGCCGGGTTGTTCGAAGCTGAGGAAGAAGCGCCAGGCCACCGGAAAGATCACGAAATACACCAGCGCGCCGCCCATAATGAACAGCACCGGCGATGCGGCCAGATACGGCAGAAACGCGCGCCGCTCGTTCTTGTAGAGACCGGGTGCAACGAACAACCAGAGCTGCGTCGCCATGAACGGAAAAGCGAGGCAAAACGCCGACCAAACCGAGACGCGCAGATTGGTGAAGAACGCCTCGGTCAGATCGGTATAGATGAAGTGCCGCCCCGTTTGCCCGGCGAGCGCATTGGCCAGCGGCCGCGCCAGGAAATCGTAAATCTCGCGCGAGAAGTACCAGCACGGCACCAGCAGGATCAGGAAGGCGATGATCGAATAGAGCAGCCGCTTGCGGAGCTCGATCAAGTGGTCGAGCAGCGGCATCTTGCCGCTTTCGAGTTCATCGTTCGTCGGTTCGGTAGTCATCGCTGCTTCGGCGCGTCGGGTGCCGGCGGCTCGGCGTCCGCAGCCTTCGGCTCATCGGGCGGCAACACGGCCTGTCCGGCCTCGGCCAGATCCTGGCCCGGCGGCGACGGCTCGCCGGGCTTGAACTCCGGCGTCACCTCGAGCGCGTCGGGCGCTGCCGCGGGCTTCGGTTGATCGGCGAGCGGATTGACGAGCTCGGGCGCCGACAGCGAACGCGCCAGCTCGCCGCCCGGATCGATGGTCTTCGACATCTCCTCGTCGAAGTTGAAGCGCGTCGCCTGATCGAGGTCGCGCTTGACGTCGTCGAGCTCGGCCTCACGCACCATATCCTCGAGACTGCCTTGGAATTCGCGCGCGATCGAGCGCGCCTTGCGCACCCAAAAAGCCACGTTCTTCATCACCCGCGGCAGGTCCTTGGGACCAATGACGACGAGGGCGACAGCCGCGATCAGCGCGAGCTCGGACCAGGAGAAATCGAACATGTCAGTCCTGGGTGCTCCGGCCGAGTTCCTCGGCGGCGGCCTCGGCTTCGGCCTCCGCCTCTTCCTCGGCTTGGCTGGCAGTGGTGTCGGCGCCTTCGACGGGCAGCTCGGCGAGCTTGCCGGTCTCGCTCAGGATCGTCTCGGGCCGCGGACCGATCAGGCCGGCGGCGCGTAGCTCCTCGATGCCCGGCAAGTCACCGGCGGTCGCCAATCCGAAGTGCAACAGGAAGGCGTCGGTCGTGCCCCAGGTCACCGGCCGGCCGACGGTCTGGCGGCGGCCCTTCGGCCCGATCCAGCCGATCTCCATCAGCAGGTCGAGCGTGCCCGACGACACGACGACGCCGCGGATGTCCTCGATCTCGGCGCGCGTCACCGGCTGATGGTAAGCGACGATGGCGAGCGTCTCCATCGCCGCACGCGACAGTTTGCGCGAAATCTTCTGTACGAGCTTGAGTCGCGGCCCAAGATCGGGCGCGGTGCGCACGGTCCAGCCCCCCGCCACCTCGACGATATTGACGCCGCGGCCGCGATAATGCGCATCGAGCTCGGCGATAAGCGACGGAATGTCCGCGCCCTCCGGCAGCCGCGCCTTGATCGCCGCTTCGTCGACGGGAGTTTGCGAGGCGAAGAGTAGCGCCTCGAGCAGCCGTAAATGGTCGGCGCGGGGGTCGGTTGAGTCGATGGTCATCTAGGCCTCGGAAGACGGACTGCGAAGATAGATCGGGCCGAACAAGGAGTCCTGGCGGAGCTGCACCTTGCCGGTGCGCACCAGCTCCAGGCTGGCGGCGAAAGTCGCGGCGATGGCCGAACGGCGTACCAGCCCATCGCCGAGCTCGGGCGGCAGGAAGCTCATCAGCGTGCGCCATTCCGGCATATGGCCGAGGAAGCGAGCCATGCGCTCGAGCGCCTCGTCCATCGAATAAAGCTCGGTCGGCGCGATCTGGAGGACGCTCACCTCCTGGCGCAGCTTCTGGTCGCCGTACGCCTTCAGCAGGTCATAAAGCGTGTCGCTCCACACGGGCTGGTACGTCCGCGGTAGGCCTTCGGGCGCGCCGCGCATGAATACATCGCGGCCGAGCAGCGGCCGGGCGAAGAGACGCGTCGCCGCCTGCTGCATCGCCTCGAGCCGCTTGAGCCGGTGCGCCAGCGCCGCCGCGAGCTCGTCGCCGCTCGGTTCGCCGGCGCTCGGCGGCTGCGGCAACAGCAGGCGCGATTTGAGATAAGCGAGCCATGCCGCCATCACCAGATAATCGGCAGCGATCTCGAGCCTGAGGTTGCGCGCTGCCGAGATGAAGGCGAGGTACTGATCGGCCAGCTTGAGGATCGAGATCTGCAACAGGTCGACCTTCTGCTCGCGCGCGAGGCTGAGCAGCAGGTCGATCGGTCCTTGATAGCCTTCGAGGTCGACGACCAGATCGGCCGCCGGCGCGGGCTCGGGCATCACCATCTCGAAGGGTTCGACGTCGCTCATCCGACCCCCGTGATCCGGCTGATCGCGCTGAGAATCCAATCCACCGGACCCTCGACGACGTGGCCGAACAGATTCCAGTCCATGTTGAGGCGTGCGCCGACCATCGGCACCAGGATGAGCAGCGTGATCAGAATCATCAGACCGTAACGCTCGGTCCGCGCCAATGGAAACGCGAGCGCGTCCGGCAGGATGCCGACGGCTACCCGGCCACCATCGAGCGGCGGCAGCGGAATCATGTTGAACGCGGCGAGTATGAAATTGAACGCAACCGAATACTGCAGATTCTCGAAGAACCACTGCTGGAACACACCGGGCAGATACGGAACCGCGTAGAAGAGCAGCGCCGAGACGATCATCAGCAGAATGTTGACGGCGGGTCCGGCGAGCGCAACCCAGACCATGTCGCGGCGCGGCCGGTTGAGCCGGTTGAAGTTGACCGGCACGGGCTTGGCGTAGCCGAACAGGAAGCCGGTGACGAAGAACAGCAGCAGCGGCATGATGACCGTGCCGAACAGATCGATGTGGCGCAGCGGATTGAAGGTGACGCGCCCCGCGCGCAACGCGGTGTCGTCGCCGCAGCGCAGCGCCACATAGCCGTGCGCCGCCTCGTGCAGCGTGATGGCGAAGATCGCGGGCAGCGCCAGCACCGAGATTTCGCGCAGCAGCCGGGCGAAGTCCGGCGAGATCATGCCCGCCCTCCGAACAAGGCGTCGAGCCGCGCCCTGGCGGCAGCGCGATCGAAGGCGGCACCCTTGTCCGCTGCCCGCCGTCGTGCCTCGCCGCGCGCGAGCCGCCGATGCGTCGCCGCGCTCAAAGGACCGATCGAGCCCGCGATTGCCGCCATTTCCACCGGGTCACCATTACAATGCAAAACCACGTCGCATCCCGCCTCGAGCGCGCCTTTTGCCCGCTCCGCCAAGGTTCCGGGAAGCGCCGCCATCGAAAGATCATCCGAAATCAGCACGCCGTCGAAGCCAATGCTAGCCCGAATCGTCTCGCCGATCAGCCGCCGCGACAACGTAGCCGGCCGGTCGGGATCGAGCGCCTGATAGACGATATGCGCCGTCATCGCCCAGGGCATGTCGTGGAGGGCCCGGAACGGCGCGAAATCGGTCTCGGCGAGCTCTCGGGCCGCCACCGTAACCGTGGGGAGTGCCGTGTGGCTGTCGACGGTGGCACGGCCGTGTCCCGGGATGTGCTTTATGATGGGGAGCACGCCCCCCGCCAACAACCCCTCGCACGCCGCCCGACCGAGTTCGGCCACCGTTGTCGGCGAGGCGCCGTAGGCGCGATCGCCGATCACCGGATCGGCGCCGGCAAATGCCAGATCGAGCACCGGCGCGCAATCGACCGTGATGCCGAGCGCCGCCAAGTCAGCGGCGATGAGGCGGGCCGCGAGCGACACCGCCTCACGCGGTGCAGCGGCAGCGGCCAAGGCGGCGGCGGCCGGATAGGCCGGCCAATGCGGCGGCCGCAGGCGTGCGACGCGACCGCCTTCCTGGTCGATCAAGACCGGCGCGTCGGCGCTGCCGATGCTGTCGCGCAACGCCGCGACAAGCGCCCGCACCTGTTCCGGATTATCGCAATTCCGCTGGAACAGGATGAAGCCGAGCGGATTGGCGTCGCGGAAGAACGCGCGTTCGGCATCCGACAGCGCCGTACCCGCGCAGCCGAAAATCACCGCCCGCGGCTCACGGCCGGAGGATGAGGCAGGCGACATGGCGTTGCTGGAGTGAGTGGCAGAGATGCGATGCGGCGCCGGCATCGGCAAATGGTCCGGCCTCGATCCGATAGAGGACGGCGTCGCCGCGATCGACGCGCACCGCGTTGGCCGACAGCGAGGCCAGCAAATCGGAATGAGCGCGTTTTAGCCGCGTCCATTCCGCTTGCGCCGCCGCCGTCGAGCGCACGGCGCCGAGCTGGACGAACCAGCCGTGTCCGGCGATCTGCGGCGGCACCGTTTCGTGGGAAACCGCCGCGGTCGGTGCTGGCCTCGGCGGCGAAACCGCGGCGACGCTTGCCGGATGCGTCGGGGGCGTGACGGTCACCGCCTGGGGCGACGGCGCTTCGATGGTCCGCGGCGGCGCGGCAGTTGCAGGGGGCGATGCGCCGGTCGACGCCGCGGGCGCGGCAGACGGCGGTGGCGGCACAGGTGTCGCCGTCATGGCCTGCGGTGATCCGGCCGGTGCGGGTGTCGCCTGCACGGCAGCGGGCGGCGACGCTGGTGTCGGCGACGGCAACGGTGTCGGCGGCGGCGGCAGGATTTGCTCGACCTTCGGCTGCGCCGCCGTGCCGTTGAGAATGATCTTGTCCTGATCCGGCACGACCATGCCGCCCGGCTGCTTCGGCGCTTCCTTGATCGGCTGGTCGCCGGGGCCAAATACCGGCACCGGACCCGATGGTGCCGACGGCGTCAGGAAATGCTCCTTGACGTAGTGCCAGCTCGAAACGCCGACGGCACCAAGCACGACCAACACGACGCCGACGCGCACGAAGGCGCCGAAATGGCGCTGCCAACCGGACACGCCCTTGAGCGGCGCGGCAGGAATGCGGTCTTCGGGATCGATGCCGAGCGTCATCAGCGCAGCTCCTCGGCCGGCGTGACGCCGATCACCTTGAGTCCCGAGGCGATGACAAAGGCCATCGCCTGGACGAGTGCCAAGCGCGCCCGCGTGAGATCGCGCTTCGCTTCGACGACGAAGCGCAGGCCCGCGTCCGTATTGCCCTTGTTCCACAACGCGTGGAACGATGCGGCGATCTCCTGCAGATAAAAGGCGATGCGATGCGGCTCATGCATCTGCGCCGCACCTTCGACGGTGCGCGGCCACTGCGCGAGCTGACGAACGAGCGCGATCTCGTCGGCATCCGCGAGCAACTCGAGCGGCCCGCGTGCCAGGGCCGCCGGCTCCAACTCGTCCGCGCCGAAATGCTGCGCCGCGAGCCGCATCACCGAGCGCGCCCGGGCGTGGGCATACTGCACATAGAACACGGGATTGTCCTTCGACTGCTCGACCACCTTGGCAAAATCGAAGTCGAGCGGCTGGTCGTTGCGTCGCGTCAACATGACGAAACGCACCACGTCCTTGCCGACGCGGTCGATGACATCGCGCAGCGTGACGAAGTTGCCGGCGCGCTTCGACATCCGCACCGGTTGGCCGCCATCCGACAGGTTGACCAGCTGACACAGCTTGACGTCGAGTGCGGCCTTGCCCTGCGTCAGGGCCTTCACGACGGCCTGCATACGCTTGACGTAGCCACCATGGTCGGCGCCCCAGACGTCGATCATGTCGGCGAAGCCGCGCTTGTACTTGTCCCAATGGTAGGCAATGTCGGCGGCGAAATAGGTCCATGAGCCGTCGGCTTTCTTGATCGGCCGGTCGACATCGTCGCCGAAGGCCGTCGAGCGGAACAGCGTCTGCGGCCGCTTCTCCCAATCTTCGGGCAGCATGCCCTTGGGCGGCTCAAGCGTGCCGACGTAGATCAGGCCCTGCTTCTCGAGTTCGGATATGGCCTGCTCGATGGCGCCCGCTTGCACCAGCTGCCGCTCGGACGAGAAGACGTCGAATTCGATGCCGAGCCGCTCGAGATCGCCGCGGATCAACGTCAACATCTCGTCGATCGCAAAGTCGCGCACCGGCGCAAGCCACTCGCTTTCCGGTCGGCCAAGCCATTTCTTGCCGTCGCGTCGCGCCAGCGTCGCGCCGGTTTCGATCAGGTACTCGCCGAGATAGAGGCCGTCAGGAATCTCGCCGGCGTCTTCGCCCAGCGCCTGGCGGTAGCGCAGATAGACCGAGCGCGCCAGCGCGTCGACCTGGGCGCCGGCGTCGTTGACGTAATATTCGCGCGCTACGGCGTGGCCGGTCTTATGCAGCAGCGCGGCTAGCGCGTCGCCGACCACGGCGCCGCGCCCATGGCCGACATGCATCGGGCCGGTCGGATTGGCCGAGACGTACTCGACGTTGACCGTGCGCCCCTGCCCCGCCGTGCTGTCGCCGTAAGCCGGACCGGCGCGCAGGATTTCACCGAGCCGCGCATACCAGAACGCAGCATCGAGGCGCAGATTGATGAAGCCCGGCCCGGCGACCTCCGCGGCGGTCACATGATCGAGCTTGGCGAGACGCGGCCGCAACTTTTCGGCAAAATCGCGCGGCTTCATGCCGGCGCCCTTCGCCAGCACCATCGCCGCGTTCGCCGAGACATCGCCATGCGCCGGATCGCGCGGCGGTTCGACCGACATACGGCTGGTATCGAGATCGAAGCCGAGCGCGGCAATCTCTGCCGCGATCTTGTCGTGGAAATACGCGAACAGATTCATCACGTCGTGGCGTCGCGGTCGAACAGCCTGCGGTGCTCGTCGAGGGCGAAGCGATCGGTCATGCCGGCGATATAATCGGCGATCACGCGGGCACGGCCGCGGGCTTCATGTTTCATGGCTTCGTCGCGCCACTCGCTCGGCAGCAACTCTGGTTCGCGGTTGAAGATGCCGAACAGGTCGGCGACGACGCGACGCGCCTTCGATGACATCCGGTTAACACGATAATGCCGGTACATGCGCTCGAACAAAAACGCACGCAGGTCCTTTTCGCGCTCACACATGTCGTCCGAGAACGCGACCAGCGCCCCGCTGCTGCCGCGCACCGCATCGGCGGAGTCGACGCCGGATTGCGCGATGCGTCGCTTCGTCTCGGCGACGACATCGGTCACCATGCGATCAATCAAGCGCCGCACCGCCTCGTGGATGGCGCGGCTGTCTTCGATCGCGCGGTTGGATTTGTGCACCTCGGCCAGCGCATCGCCGATCAGCGGCACGTCGCGCAAATCGTCGAGCGTGAACAGGCCCGCGCGGAAGCCGTCGTCGATGTCGTGATTGTCGTAGGCGATATCGTCGCTCAAGGCGGCAACCTGCGCTTCGGCCGATGGCCAGGTGGTGAGCTCGAGATCGTGTTGCGCATTATAGGCCGCGATCGTCTCCGAGAGCGGCGGTTGCACCGGGCCATTGTGCTTGACCGTGCCTTCGAGCGTCTCCCACGTCAGGTTGAGGCCATCGAAATCGGCGTAGCGGCGCTCGAGCGAAGTCAGAATTCGCAGCGTCTGGTCGTTGTGCGAAAAGCCGCCGTAGTCCTTCATCGCGGCGTCGAGCGCTTCCTCGCCGGCGTGACCGAACGGCGTGTGACCGAGATCGTGCGCCAGGGCCAGCGCCTCGGCGAGGTCCTCGTTGAGGCCAAGCGCCCGCGCGAGGCTGCGCGCGATCTGCGCCACTTCGAGGCTATGGGTCAGCCGCGTGCGATAATGATCGCCTTCGTGATAGACGAAGACCTGTGTCTTGTATTGCAGCCGGCGGAATGCGGCGGAATGGATGATGCGGTCGCGGTCGCGCTGGAACGGTGAACGGCTCGGGCTTTCCGACTCGCGATGCAGCCGCCCGCGACTACTCTCCGGCGGAGAGGCATAAGGAGCGAGCGCAGGCATCATGGCGCGAAACTATCCCTCGCGCCGAGTCGATGCAACGCCTTGTGGCGCGACAATTGTCGACGACGCGGCCAAATTCGCCGCGAGGGGCACACGGACACCAGACCGCACTGCACCGCCGCATCGATTCTCCTCGCCCCTGGGTGCGCCGCGACGGTGATTATGCCCGACACCTCCGCCGAACTCGCCGGCGTAGACAGGAAAAACTGAAAGGCTTCTTCGAAATCTGATTGCACCTCGAGCGTTTTGCCGATTAGCTTTTCACGTCGTTTTGCGTACCCTTCACGGCTCGAAAGCTCGGTTTCATTACCAATCACAACGACCTTGCAACCTTCATGTTCTACGAAATCATTGATGTAACCGAGGGTTGTATTGATTGGCGCTTCGCAACGTTCAAGGTCATCGAATACGTATAAATCGGCCGTGAATTTGTTTAGGAGCTCGTCGAGCCTAAAATTCGGATTGATGCCGAAACGCCCCAGGACGGTCTTGGTTAGGCGCGCGCCGATCTTGGTCGCCTTATGTCCGAGAACCGGATATATCGCTTGAAACAGTGCTTGATCAATTTCGTCGATCGTGCTCAAGCCATATAAGCTGACGTAAACGGGTTTTTTCCCGACTTTATTTAACCCCTCCAAAAATTTTTTAACGAGATGTGTTTTCCCAACCCCCCAAGGGCCGCTAAGCATAACCGCGTAATTCGGTGAGTGTGGTAATGACGCGTAATAGGTCAGATATTCGATTACATGCCTGTTGGGTTCATCCAACTTTCGACGTGTGGCCATTTATCGCCTTCCATCCAACGCATGCCCGTCCTTGTTCATTTGCCTTACTAGCTAGATCAGACCAATGACCGAGCTCATGAAGAGCCTCCTTCCACCAAACCCAGAAATTAAGTTTATCGGCTATTTGGACGGTTTGACAAAGCCGCGGAAATCCCCACATAAAGGCAACACGGAGCTGCATCCCATGGCCGAAATCCTCGAAAAAGAGCGCAGCGTGAACCTGACGGCGAGCGCCGCCAAGCGCGTCAAGGAACTGAAGGCGCAGGAGAACCTGCCCAACGCGTTCCTGCGCCTCGCGGTGTCCGGCGGCGGCTGCTCCGGCTTCCAGTACGGCTTCAGCTTCGACGAAGCTCTCCAACCTGAAGACCGAACCTTCGAGCGCGACGGTGTCACGCTTGTCATCGACGAAACATCGCTCGCGCTGCTCAACGGCGCCGAGGTCGATTTCGTCGAGGACATGATGGGCGCCGCGTTCCAGGTGAAGAATCCGAACGCCGCGTCGTCCTGCGGCTGCGGGAATTCGTTCTCGGTCGGCTGAGTCCCGAGCCACTTGACCAAACTTGCGTCGTGGAACGTCAACTCGGTCAAGGCGCGGCTCGGGCATTTGCTCGACTGGCTGAAAGCCGCGCAGCCCGACGTCGTCTGCTTGCAGGAAATCAAATGCACCGAGGCGAATTTTCCCCGTCTCGAGATCAAGGGCCTCGGCTACGACGCTGTCGTGGTCGGGCAGAAGAGCTATAACGGCGTCGCCATCCTGTCGCGCTCGCCGGCAAAGGACGTCGTCGTCGCGCTGCCTGGTGACGGCAAGGACGATCACGCGCGCTATATCGAGGCGACGGTGGGCGACCTGCGCGTTGCATCGGTCTACCTGCCCAACGGCAATCCGGCGCCGGGCGACAAGTTCGATTACAAGCTCGCGTGGATGAAGCGCCTCGAGGCGCATGCGCGCGGTCTGCTCGACCGGGAGCTGCCGTTCGCTCTGGCCGGCGATTTCAACGTTGCGCCAGCCGACGGCGATGTCTACGACCCGGCCGGCTGGAAGGATGACGCGCTTTGCCGGCCGGAATCGCGCACGCGCTTCCGCGCGCTCCTCAATCTTGGCATCGTCGACGCCTTCCGCGCGCTGCACGACGACGGCCAGCGCTACACCTATTGGGACTACATGCAGCGCCGGTTCGAGACCGACCACGGCCTGCGCATCGATCACATTCTGCTGTCGCCGCAGGCGACCGACCGGTTACGTGCCTGCGATATCGACAAGTCGCCGCGCATGCGCGACAAGGCGTCGGATCACACGCCGATCTGGTGCGAGCTCGCGACCGCGTCCTGAATGGGCGCGGCGCTGCCTCAGGCAGTTGCAGCCGTGCCGATGCGCCGGCGCCGGACGGCCAAAACACCCAACAGCCCGACGCTGAGCAAGGACAGCGACGCGGGCTCGGGAACGGCGCTGCCGGCAGCCGGGTCATTCGCCCAGTAGGCGGTGTAGTCGTTGGCGACGGGCGAACCGGTCAGCGTCGGGTCGTCGAAATTGTAGGCCTGCATGATCACTTCGCTGAAATTTGAAGTGCCGGGTGCGGCGCCTATGTCGAAGGCGAAGTTGCCATTGACGAAATATTGATAGTCGGTGCCGGTGAAATTGATCGCGAGCTTGTTCCAGGCATTGTACTTCACCGCATCGGGCGAACCGGTGAGGTTGACCCATTGGCCAAGGGTGTCGTTCCAGACGCGGAAGCCGACAAAACCGTCGCCGGTGAGATCGTTATTGGTGAAGCCGATAATCGGATAGCCGGTGATGGTGGGCGACCCGTTCGTCATCACGCCCCACATACCCGTGCGGCGCGCGCCGAGAGTGGGGTCGTTCCAACTGTTGGGCACATAGAGATCGGCCTGCAGGGTATCACCGCTGCTGCCGGTAATCGTGTAGCCCATGCCCTGGGTGTTGTAGAAAGTGGATTGGTAGGCCGCCGGGCGATTGGCGTAGCCGTCGGCGTTGCTGATGCCAATGCCGAGGACGTTGTTGTCGCCCTGGTAGCTGCCGACGTTGCTGAAGCTGTTCGGGGCGTAGCGATCGGTGGACCAACCGGTCGGCACCGTGGAGTAATCCGGCATGAGATAGGCGGCAGAAGCAGGCAGCGCCGCCGCGAAGGTAAACGCGGAGGCGAGCAGCGTGGCACGCGCGGATGCGCGGATGGTCCGGTTCATGTCAGCTCCTTCGGGTTCGGGCTAAAATATTTTTATTGTTGTCCCAAAATAACCCAGCAAAGAATTTGCGACAAATTGAATGTATTATTAACAACGAAGAATCTATAGTTAACGATCTTTACTATTAATTCTTCCGCACGCGACCGGCCGCTTACGCTCGCGCGCACTGCGCGCCGGAGTTCCGCGCGCTCAAGCGCGGCAATCCGGTTCGGGTCGAAGCTGAAAGGGCAGTGTCGGAAGCGGCGGGCTAGAACTTGACGCCGTAGCCCAAACGGAAGTTGTCGCCGAATTCGCCGTGATCAGTGCTCTGGTCCGGCGTGCGCGTATGGTCGAATGACAGCATGAGGCTCTGATTGCTGCCGAACTGGTAGCCGAGCCGGACGCTGCCGCGAACCGCCGCCGGCGCGCCGGCCAGGGCTTCACGCGTCGGGTCGGTGCCCGGATCCAGGACGCTGCCCGACAGGCCGAAGCCGCCGTAGAAATGGTCGGTATTGAAGATGTTCCACGACAAGCCGGCGACGTTGCGCGTCGTGTTACTGGCCGGATCGAGCTCGAGCGCCGATTCCGGCCGCGGCGAAAAGACGAAGCTGAACGCGCTCTTGCTGCCCGGCGTGGTCAGCGCAATCTCGAAATTATCGCCCGTGGCGGCCGGTGCCCTGAGATTCGGCAGATCGAGCTGGAACTCCGGCAACGGTGCGCCGCCGCGGACCAGGGGCGTCGACTCGAGGGCAAACGCCGGCACGGCAAACGCAAAGGCGGCGACCGCAACGACGGCGCACGCGAATCCCTTGGCAAAACGGATCATGACTCTCTAGCCGAGCCGAACACAAAGACTTGGGTAATTCTATCGGTCCCGGCTTTCCGATTCAACGCCCACGGTCTACCGGGCACGCGACTCTATCGGCGTAAGCCGTTGCTTTTATAACTTAATTGCCGGAGAACCAAATCATTATGGACCTGTGGCTCAGGGGTAACGGTGCGGACGCCCCGTCGGGTCTTCGATCATCCAGGAGTCGGCATCGGCAGCCTCGACGTAGCATGGACCGACCGGCACCTTGCCGTGACCGCCGGGAAGGTCGAGCACATAGGTCGGCTGGCATAGACCGGAGACCCGACCGCGCAGCGCGCGCGTGAGCTGGCGACCCTCGCCGAGCGTGGTGCGAAAATGCGCCGTGCCGCGCGCCAGATCGGCGTGGTGCAGGTAATAGGGTTTCACGCGCATCGCCACCAGGCCGCGGAACAGCGCTTCGAGCGTCGCCGCGTCGTCGTTGACGCCTTTGAGCAGCACGCTCTGACCGAGCAGCGGAATGCCCGCCTTCGACAACCGCGCGCATGCGCTTCTGGCCGCCGCAGTGAGCTCGCGCGGATGATTGGCGTGGATCGCGACATAGATCGCCTTCTCGGAAGCGAGCGCCGCGACCAGGCCCACCCCGACGCGCCGTGGCTCGACGATCGGCACGCGGGTGTGGAAGCGGATCACCTGCACATGGGGAATGGCGTCGAGCACGCGCACGATCTCCTTGAGCCGCCGCGGCGACAGCAGAAACGGATCGCCGCCGGTGACGATCACTTCCCAGATCGCCGGATCGCGACGGATATAAGCGAGCGCGGCCGCGAGCTCGCGCGCCGTGAGCGCACCGCCCTTGCCCACGGCCTCGCGCCGAAAACAGAAACGGCAATAGACCGGACAGACCAGCAGCGGCTTCAGCAGCACGCGATCCGGATAGCGGTGCACGATGCCCTTGCGTGGCGAAAAGCGGTCGTCGCCGATCGGGTCGGCGCGCTCCTCGGACGCCGTGCGCAGCTCCGCCGCGTCGGGCAGGAACTGGCGCCCGATCGGATCGTCGGCGGTCTCGATAAGACCGGCGACATGCGGCGTCAGTGCGACGGCAAAGCGGCGCGCGACGCGCTCGACCGCGCGGCGGCGTTGCGCCGGAATGAGGCCGGCATCGACCAATTCGTCGGCGCGGCGAAGGGTTCGGCTTTTCATGAGCGTAACTAGCCGCGCATGGTCGCGCGCGTCCAGCGGATTTCAATGCACCAGCGGTGCAATCTTGTCGGCGAGGCCGGCTGGCGGCCGGGGAGCCGCCATTTGCAACGGCGCGCAAGGGCCAGTTCGCTGCGCGACACAGACATCATGGATACAGCGCGTCGTCGTGAACCCTGATTTGGCCGGCAAGGCCCGCGCGGTCAGCACCGTGTTGAACGCTTCGCGATGCGCGGTAAAGCCCGCGGCATCGTCGATCCAATAGAGCGGCGCGTCCTGGTGCATGAGGCTGTAGCCGCCCGAGATGTACCACGACACGCCGTAGAGTTCGATGCCGCAGACGTTCGGCAATGCCGCAATAATGCGATCGGCGCGCACGACGTCGGCGTCGCGCGTCCACTGCTCCTGATACGCGGGCGACACCGCCAGCGTGGCCGATGTGAGGACGACGAGGACAACAACGGGCACGGCCGCGGCGCGCAGCGCCGTCCGCTCGGGCATGCCGCGCAGAACGAACCCGTCGGCGATCCAGTCGACGATTTGTGCCAGACCGAGGCCAGCGGAGATCACCGTCAGCAGCAGCGCCGGATAAATGAAGCGGAACTCCTTGTGACCGACTGCCGAATGCGCCACGAGGATGATGAGCGCCAGCACCGCGAGCGGGGGCAAGCGCAAGGCGCCGAGCCGCGCCAGCACCAGCACGATTGCGGTCGCTGCGCCCCAATACACGAGGATGGCCTCGAGGTAATAGTTCCAGGACGCGACGCCAAAACGCGCGCTGGTGCCGTACCAGAGATTGATCAGCACGTTGCGCCACAGCGATTCGCCAGGCCAGCCCCAGGTCGCGGCATCGATCGCGCCGAACAGCATCGCAGCAACGGCGCCGCCGACGATCAGCGGTGCCAGGCGGCGCACCGGCGGCGGCGCATCGCGCCAATCCCACAACACGAAGAACGCAACCGCGGGTGCCAGTTGAATGCGCAGCAGCGCGGCGACGCCGAGCACCAGCCCGGCGAGCGCGAGGCGTGCCCGCCCCTGCACGGCATAACCGGGCGCCGCGAGATAGAGTCCGATAACCAGCAGATGCGCCGCCACCGCCTCGCTCAATGGTCGCGGCCCGAAATAAACGGCATCGATCCAGCACGCGGTCAGCGCACCGGCGATGATGCCGCCCCAGAGGCCATAAAGACGTCGGCCCCAGAGATAGGCGCAGAGCGCGCTGGCCGCGCCGAGCGCGGCAAAGACCATGCCGATGACCGGCATGTAGATGGCCGGGCCGTCGCCGAAGAGGCGCGCCGCTTTCATCACGCCGGCGATGAAGCCCGGCAGCACCCATGAACGCGTGCCGTAGACGAATTCCCACGGCACCAGGCCGGTGCCGTAAACCAGCCGATGCGCTGGCTCGATCGCCTGGAAGATTTCGTCGGGATAGTCGATCGCCGGAAAGAGGAAGACGGGCAGCAGCCTCAGCGCGAAAGCGGCGACATAAACGAGTGCGCCGGCAATCAGCGCCGGGTTGACGGCGCCGATCGGCCGGGTCTGAACCGAAACTCTGGGCGTTCCTGCGTCTTGCATCCCTCGCGCGGAGCATGCCGCAAGATGGTTAACGCTGTGCGAACCCTGTTGGCCACGCCAGTCTCCGCGCGACCCCAGCCCTCAGCCGGCAGAGCCTACAGATCGGCGAAACAGTGGGTTTCCGCGCCGGCGCCGGGATGCACGACCGCACCCTTCTCGGCATCGCCCACGGTCTGGGCATAGCGCCAGATCGCGCCCGACTGATAGTCGGTCTTTTTCGGCTTCCACGCCTTGCGGCGGCGCGCCAGCTCTGCCGCCGACAATTTCACGTCAAGCGTGCCCTTGATCGCGTCGATCTCGATGATATCGCCATCCTTGAGCAGGCCGATCGGCCCGCCGACCGCGGCCTCCGGTCCGACATGGCCGATGCAGAAGCCGCGCGTACCGCCGGAGAAGCGGCCATCGGTGATGAGCGCCACGTCCTTTCCCGCGCCCTGGCCGTAGAGCGCGGCCGTCGTCGACAGCATCTCGCGCATGCCGGGGCCGCCGCGCGGTCCCTCGTAGCGAATCACCAGCACGTCGCCCTTCTTGTATTTCTTCGCTTCGACCGCGGCGAAGCACGCCTCTTCGCTGTCGAAGCAGCGCGCCGTGCCGCGGAATTTGAGCTCGATGCCCTGCATGCCGGCGACCTTGCAGATCGCACCCTGCGGCGCGAGGTTGCCCTTGAGCACGACGAGGCCGCCGGTCTTCGCGATCGGCGTCTTGGTCGAGCGCACGACGTCCTGGTCCTTGGGCACGATCGCGCCCTTCAAATTCTCGGCAATGGTCCTGCCGGTGACCGTGAGGCATTCACCGTGCAAGTAGCCGCCGTCGAGCAGCGCCTTCAACAGCACCGGCACGCCGCCGACGCGGTGCAGGTCGTTCATCACGTATTTGCCGCCCGGCTTGAAGTCGCCGATATAAGGCGTCTTCTTGAAGATCTTGCCGACGGCATGGATGTCGAAATCGATGCCCGCCTCGTTGGCGATCGCCGGCAGATGCAGCGCGCCGTTGGTCGAGCCGCCGGAGGCCGCGACCACCATCGCCGCGTTTTCGAGCGACTTGCGCGTGACGATGTCGCGCGGCCGGATGCGCTGGCGGATCAGCTCCATCACCGTCTCGCCCGAAGCTTCGGCGTATTGGTCGCGCGACTCATAAGGCGCCGGCGTGCCGGCCGAACCCGGCAAGGCAAGGCCGAGCGCTTCGGAGACGCAGGCCATGGTGTTGGCGGTGAACTGGCCACCGCACGAGCCTGCCGACGGACAGGCGTGGCATTCGAGATCGTGCAGCTCTTCGTCGGTCATCTTGCCGGCGTTGTGCATGCCGACTCCCTCGAAGACATCGACAATGGTGACGTCGCGGCCCTGGAAGCGGCCGGGCAGGATCGAGCCGCCGTACATGAAAACCGACGGCACGTTGAGTCGCAGCATCGCCATCATCAGGCCGGGCAGCGACTTGTCGCAGCCGGCCAACCCCACCAGCGCGTCGTAGGAATGGCCGCGCATGGTGAGTTCGACGCTGTCGGCAATGATCTCACGCGACACCAGCGACGACTTCATGCCGGCATGACCCATGGCGATGCCGTCGGTAACGGTGATGGTGGTGAATTCGCGCGGCGTGCCGCCGGCGGCGGTGACGCCCTTCTTCGCCGCCTGCGCCTGGCGCCCCAGCGCGATGTTGCACGGCGCGGCCTCGTTCCACGTGGTGCAGACGCCGACGATCGGCTGCGCCAGCTGCTCCTCGGTGACGCCCATCGCGTAGAACATCGAGCGGTGCGGCGCGCGCTCCGGCCCGACCGTGATGTGCCGGCTCGGCAGCTTCGATTTGTCGATCGGTTTCCTGTTCAGTCCCTCGGGCATCGGCGCCTCCCCTGCGGATCGGAGGCCGCACCTTACAAAGCGCCGGGCGGGTTTGCCTAGGGCTTCTCGGGATAGGCGATGGTGACGACTTCGATCGCCTCGGCGCCGTCAGGCCGCTTGATCTCGACGACGTCGCCGACGCGCGCCTTCAAGAGCGCACGGGCGACCGGCGCGATCCAGCTCACCTTGCCGTCGTCGATATCGGCCTCGTCGATGCCGACGATGGTGACGGTGTGTTCCTTATCGTCCGGCGTCGCGTAGGTGACGGTCGCGCCGAAGAACACCTGCTCGCGATTCGCTTGCGCCGCCGGGTTAACGACCTCGGCGGCCTCCAGCCGCTTGGTCAGGAAGCGGATGCGGCCGTCGATCTCGCGCAAGCGCTTCTTGCCGTAAATGTAGTCGCCGTTCTCCGAACGGTCGCCGTTGCCCGCCGCCCAGGAGACGGTCTCGACCACTTTCGGCCGCTCGGTCTTGACCAGCACCTTGAGCTCATCCTGCAGCCGGCGATGGCCTTCGGGCGTGATGTAGTTCTTGGCGCCGGCGGGCAGCGCCGGGCCACTATCGAACTCGACGACGGCCGTGTCGTCGGTTTCCTTGGTGAAAGCCTTGCTCATGGCGCGATCTTGCCATCATGGCGCGCGGGAGCCAAGATTACACCTATGGAAGGACGCCCTGCCCCAAGCTTGTCGCAGCGCGCCGACGCGCTGGAACATCAGCAGATCGCCGCGCTCGACCGCATCGTCGACCGCTCGGTGCTGTTCACCTCGGGCGACCGTGACCCGAGGACGCCGGTTCCGCACGCTCGAGCCTGGCCAGCACGTGTTGATGGGCGACGATCCCCGTCTCGAGAAAATGCCGACCAAACCGACGCTGTTCGATTTCTTCCGCCTGCGCTTCGCGCCGGCCAATCACCTGCTGCAAAGCGCGACGCACGCACTCAAGGCCGGCATGAGCGAGAAGGTCGTCACCGCGTGCCTGCTGCACGACATCGCCATCCTCGGCTTCATCCGCAGCGATCACGGCTATTGGGGCGCGCAACTGGTCGAGCCCTATGTCGACGCGGAAGTGTCGTGGGCGATCCGCGCGCATCAGGCGCTGCGCTTCTTTCCCGACGAAAGCGTCGGCTACGCCTACCCCGAGCAATACATCAAGCTGTTCGGCGCCGACTACAGGCCCGAGCCCTATATCGAAGAGGCGTACAAGCGTGCCCGGAACCACAAGTGGTACATGACCGCGCGCCTGATCACCGTCTATGACATCTACTCGTTCGACCCGGACGCGAAGGTGAGCTTCGACGCCTTCACCGACATCCTCGGCCGCAACTTCAAGCAGCCAGCCGAAGGACTGGGCTTCGACAACAGCCCGGTCGCGCACATGTGGCGCACCATCATCTGGCCGACGAAGTTCCTGTAGGACCACGTTCCGGCGTCAATGCGTCATGGCCGGGCTTGGCCCGGCCATCCACGACTTGCTGCCGGCTATAAGGCGTGGATGCCCGGCACAAGGCCGGGCATGACACAAGCCCATCGACTGCTATCGCCCCGGCGCCCGATACGTCACCGACTTGCCGAGCGCTGCGTCCATCTCATCGACCGTCAAGAGCGGCGTGAGGCTCAGGTTCGCCATCCCGGCCGCGTTGACGGCCAGCGAGAATGCCGCCGCCGCGGTGTTGTTCGGCAGATCGACGATCGAGACGGCGTCGTCGGCGCCGAACGCGAAGTAAAACGCCTCGAGCTTGCCGCCATCGGATTCAACCAATTTCGCGACGGCGGCGCGCCGGCCCGACGCCTTGTCCTTCACCAAACCCTTCACGCCGTCCGCGGTATACGAAACTCGTACCAGATATTTGGCCATCGACGCCTCCCCTCTGCTGTCTTGCAACGCCGCCGATGATAGCATCGACCCGGCGCAGCGGCGATTCGGCTGAACGCGCCGAGTTTGAGAGGACCACCATGATCCGCATCGACCCGACGGCAACCGCCTGCGTCACCATCGACATGCATCGCGGCCATCTCGATCCCGCGGTGGCGACGCTGCCGCTGCCGGCCGAACGCTGCGGTCCGGTGATCGAGCGCTCGGCGAAATTGTTCGATGCGCTGCGCCGGCGCAGCGTCCCGATCGTGCACGTCGTGACCGAGTACCGCGATCCGGAGGAAATCACGAGCAATCCGTTCTGGCACGGCGAGCCCGGCGACAACCGGCCGAAGATGCGCCAGGGCGCCTTCACCCACAATCTCGCCGGCAGCCGCGGGACCGAGATCATTCCGGACCTGCTGCGCAGCGGCGACCACGTCGTGCGCGGCAAGAAGCGCTATAGCCCCTATCTCGGCACCGATCTGCTGTTCCTGCTGAAGAGCCGGCTCAACGTCGACACGCTGATCCTCGCCGGCATCAACACCACGTCGTGCGTGCTGTGCTGTGCGTTCGAGTCCACCAATCTTGATTTCCGCGTAGTGATCGCCTCGGACGCAGTCGACACCATGGACGGACCTGAGATGCACCGCTTCGCGCTCGACCTGATGTCGCGCACCGTCGGCTGGCCGATGACCAACGCCGAGATCGCCCAGGCGCTCGCCGCGTAGCTCACTTGTCGTCCCCGCGAAAGCGGGGACCCAGGGCAACCGACGATTCAGTGGCCCTGAATTCCCGCTTGCGCGGGAATGACGAAGAAGTGAGGCTTACGGTCCCCCAATGCGGGCGAGCGCGGCGTCGAGCCGGCTGAGCGCGGCGCGCGCCTCGGCCTGGCGTTCGCGCTGTTCATCCACCGCTTCGGCCTTGGCCTTGGCGAGGAACTGCTCGTTGCCGAGCTTGGCGGCGATTTTGTCGAGCTCCGCGCGCACGCTCTGCACCTCTTTCTGGAGCCGCGCGCGTTCCTTGCCGACGTCGATCGCGCCGGCGATATCCAGGAGTAGCGCCGCGTTTTCGACTACGACCTGGATGGTGTTCTGCTTCGCCGGCGCCGTCGCGTCGACCGGATGGATGCGCATGAGCCGCGCCAACCGCCGGATCAACACATCGTGGCGCGCGAGCCATGAGGTCTCGGCGCCGCCCGCCTCGGTGACGTAGGCCGCGATCTCCTGCGCCGGCGACACGTTCATCTCGGCGCGCACGGTGCGGATTTGGGCGATGAGCGCGACCACCCAATCCATCTCGGCCGAGGCCTCGCGATCGACCAGCTCGGTTTGGAGCGCCGGCCACTCGCCTTGGATGAGCAAGCCGCCGCGGCCGCCCGCCAGATGCTGCCACAGCTCCTCGGTAACGAAGGGCATCATCGGATGCAGCAGGTGGACCAACCGACCGAGCACCCAGGCGGTCATGGCGCGCGTCTCGGACTTGGCCGCCTCGTCGGTGCCGGTTAGCACCGGCTTTGAGAACTCGACGTACCAGTCGCAGAACGTGCCCCAGGTGAAATGGTAGAGCGCGTCCGCGGCGGCGTTGAACTCGAACGCCTCAAGTGCCTCGGTCGCGCGCAGCACGGCCTGCGCCAGCGCGCCGGCGATCCACTTGTTGAGCGTGAGCTTGGCGCTTGCCGGATCGAAGCCGGGATCGAGCTTGCAACCGTTCATCTCGGCGAAGCGCGCCGCGTTCCACAGCTTGGTGGCGAAGTTGCGGTAGCCCTCGATGCGGCTCTCGGCGAGCTTCACGTCGCGGCCCTGCGCCGCCAGCGCGGTCAGCGTGAAGCGCAGCGCATCGCAACCGTATTTCTGGATAATGGCGAGCGGGTCGACGATGTTGCCCTTGGACTTCGACATCTTCTGGCCGCGCTCGTCGCGCACCAGGGCGTGGATATAGACCGTCTTGAACGGCACCTCGCCCATGAATTTGCAGCCCATCATCATCATCCGCGCGACCCAGAAGAAGATGATGTCGAAGCCGGTGACGAGTACGTCGGTCGGGTAATAGCGCTTGAGTTCTGGCGTCTCCGCCGGCCATCCGAGCGTCGAGAACGGCCACAGCGCCGATGAGAACCAGGTGTCGAGCACGTCGTCGTCGCGACGCAGCGTGATGTCGCGACCGTAATGCGCACGCGTTGCGGCCTTTGCGGCCTCCTCCGTCTCCTCGACGAAAACGCGGCCGTCGGGCGCATACCACGCTGGAATCTGGTGACCCCACCAGATCTGGCGCGAGATGCACCACGGCTGGATGTTGCGCATCCATTCGAAGAACGTGTTCTCCCACTGCCGCGGTACGAACACCGTGGCGCCGCGTTCGACCGCCTCGATCGCCGCCTTCGCTAGTTCCTTGGCGTTGACGTACCACTGGTCCGTGAGCCACGGCTCGATGACGACGCCGGAGCGATCGCCATAGGGCACCATCAGCGTGTGCGGTTCGGTCTTCTCGAGCAGCCCGGACGCTTCGAGATCGGCCAGCATCTGCTTGCGCGCCGCGAAGCGGTCCAAGCCGCGATAGCCCTCGGGCACGCTGTCGTTGAGCTTGGCGTCCTGATCAAAAATGTTGATCAGCGGCAGATTATGACGGCGACCGACTTCGAAGTCGTTGAAGTCGTGCGCCGGCGTGATCTTGACCGCGCCGCTGCCGGCGGTCGGATCGGCGTGCTCGTCGCCAACGATCGGAATGTGCCGATTGGTCAGCGGCAAGACCACGTGCTTGCCGATCAGATGCTTGTAGCGGTCGTCGTCCGGATTCACCGCGACGCCGGTGTCGCCGAGCATGGTCTCGGGTCGCGTCGTCGCCACGGTGATGAACGCGCCGTCGTGACCGACCACCGGATATTTGATGTACCAGAGCGAGCCCTTGGTCTCGCGGCTTTCGACCTCGAGGTCCGACACCGCGGTGTGCAGCTTGGGGTCCCAGTTGACCAGTCGCTTGTCGCGGTAGATCAGGCCTTCCTTGTGGAGGCTGACAAAGACCTTGCGCACCGCCGCGCTCAGACCCTCGTCCATCGTGAAGCGCTCGCGCGACCAGTCGGGCAAGGTGCCAAGCGCGCGCAGCTGGCGGGTGATCGTGCCGCCGCTCTCGGCCTTCCACTGCCAGACGCGCTCGATAAATTTCGCGCGGCCGAGCGCACGGCGATCGGTCTTCTCCGCGGCGAGATTGCGCTCGACCACCATCTGCGTCGCGATGCCGGCATGGTCGGTGCCCGGCTGCCACAGCACGTCGCGGCCGCGCATGCGCTCGAACCGCGTCAGGATGTCCTGCAGCGTGTGGTTGAGCGCGTGGCCCATGTGCAGGCTGCCCGTCACGTTGGGCGGCGGCATGGCGATGCAGAACGGCCGCTTCGGCGATCGGGGATCGCACGCGAAGGCGCCGGATTTCTCCCACGCGGCATAGATGACCGGTTCGATCGCGCCGGGATTGAAGGTCTTGTCGAGCATCGCGCTCGTTTTAGGCGGACAGCCGCGTTACGGCAAGACGCGCGTCGCACTCATTTCGGCGGCAAGACGGCGATCGCCTCGATCTCGAACAACAGGCCATCGAGCGCAAGGCGCGACACCTGCACCAGGGTCGAGGCCGGCGGATTGTCCCGGCTGACGTAGCGGTCGCGCACCTGGCGAAAAATCGGAAAGTGCCGCGGTACGTCGACGAGATAATTGGTGATCTTGACCAGGTGCCCCATCCCGCCGCCGACCGCCGCAAGCGCCGCTTTCAGGTTTTCGAAGGCCTGCATCGCCTGCGCCTGGAAATCGCCGGGCGCACCGACGATGCGGCCGGCACTGTCGAGACCGAGCTGGCCACCGACGAAGACGGTACGACCGGGACCCGTCGCTTCAACGACGTGGCTCAGGCCGGGAATCTTGAACAGCGCCGGCGGATTGACGAAGCTCAGCTTAGACGCGGCGCCCGGCCCGTCGGTCATCGCCTGCCCTGCCGTCGGGCGTCAGCCGCCGCGCGCCTCGCGCGCCAAGCGCGCGATTTCCTCACGCACGATGCGCTCGATAAGCGGCGGCAGGTTGGCGTCGAGCCACGCCTTGAGCAGCGGCTTCAGCAGTTCACGGGTTGCATCCTCGAGCGCGCGATCGCCGGTCGGCGCTTCACCGCTGGTTGCAGCCGCGCGCGGCACTTCGCGCGCGAGCTCCGACAAGGCCGCAATCGACGCGGCAGCGGCGCCCGCCGAAATGACTCGCTCCACCAGCGTTTCGGACGGTGCTCGGGCTTCGGCGGCGGCCGGCGGCGGCGGCTCCGTTTTTTGTGTAGGCTCGTAGGGCGCAACGGCGATCGGCGGCGTTTCACGCATCTCGCTGCGCGGCGCCATCCGTGCGGCGAGCGACACCACCGAGCCGTCCGGCTCGACGCGGTCGGTCAGTTCGAGAATGTCCTGCTCGGTTCCGGCGGCGCTTGTTTTGCCTCCGGCATCCGCATCCTCGGCGATGATGCGACGGATCGACGCGAGAATTTCTTCCATCGAGGGCTCGTCCTGGCGCCGGATATCCGACATGACAACCTCCACCAAACCAACACCGCCGGTCGCAGGCGGTTCCCAGATATAGTAGGGAAAGGCCCTAGCAAATGCTAGATATGCCTTCCCTCCTGGGGATAACTCACTTGTTCGGGCCGAAGCCCAACCACTTCGCCCGCACCGCTTGGTAATAACGGTTCACGTCGTAAAGGTTCACTTTCAGCTTGAGATCGGCCGCGGTGAGCCGGCCGATCTGATCCGCGAGATTGAACTCGGCGACGGCGAGATCGTGCTGCGCCCGCACCAAATTGGTGCGGTCAGTGAACAGCTCCTGCTCGGCATTCAACACGTCGATCAGCGTGCGCAATCCAGCACGCTGCTGCGCCTGCAAGCCCTGATAGGCGATCGCGTCCGCGCTGATCGCCGCTTGCTGCGAGACGATGTTGGCGCGCTGCGCCTGGATGGTCTCCCATGCCGAAGTCGCGCCTTCCACCGCGAAGCGGCGCGCGTCGTCGGTCAGGCCCTCGCTCTGTCCGACCTTTTGCTTCGCCTGGCGCGACTGCGAATAGATCAGGCCCGCCTCGTAGAGCGGCACGGTGAGCTGCGCCTCGACCGTGCCGTAAGTCGTCTCGTGGCCGGCGAGCTGCACTGGATCATCGGTACGGTTCGCTTCGCCGACGAGATTGACGCTGGGCAGCAGCTGCGCCTCGGTGGCGGCGACAAAGTCGCGCGCCGCGTCCTCGCCGAACAGCGCCGAGATCACGTTCGGGTTCTTGGTCGCCGCCATGGCGAGCGCTTCGGCACGGGCCGCCGGAATCTGCGGCCGGATCGCCGGCTGCGCTAGGTTCTCGGGTGCATGGCCGACATAGCGCGCATAGTTGGCGCGATCGGATTGCAGCGTGCCTTCGTCCTGCTGGCGCTGGGCGTGCGCCGCCTGGAGGCGCGCTTCAGCCTGGGCGACGTCGGTGCGGGTGACGAGGCCGGAGCGGAACTGGGCGCGCGTCTGGTCGAGTGTCTGCTGCAGCACCGTCTCATTGTTGCTGTCGAGCGCGACCACCGATTGATCGCGCAGCACATCGAGATAGGCCGAAATCACGTTGAACAGGACCGTGCCCTCGACGGCGATGAGGTGGGCGCGCTCGGACCGGACGGTGTCTTCGGCCTCGGCCGTCTTGGCCACGGTCTGACCACCTTGATAGACCGGTTGAACCAGCTTGAAGTCGAGCGAGCGCGGCGTGTTGTAGCCTTCCGGCCGCTGCGTGCTGGTGGCCGGCGTGTTCTCGAACTGCTGCTTGCCGAGCGCGCCATTGAACTGGAGCGTCGGCCGCCAGCCCGACAACGCCTGATTTACGCCTTCGTCGGTGGCGCGCAGATTGGCGCGCTCAGCCAGCAATTGGGGGTTGGTGTTGTAGGCTTCGGCAAGCGCGTCCTGCAGTGTCTCGGCGCGGGCGGTCGGCACGCTCAGAGCGAGGACCAAAAGCAAGGCGAGGATCACGCCGCGCCGCATCGCCAACAGCTCAGAAGGCGAAGCTCGGCACGGGCTGATAACCCGGCAGATAAGGCGTTCCAGCGTCGAACACCGGCCGGCGCGACAGCACCGTGCCCACACGAGTCATTACCTCGGCCTCGCCCATCGGCGCACCAGGCTTGCGGATGACGCCGACCAGCCGTCCGCCTTCGACGAGCTGCGTGCGCAGCGCATGCGGCACGTCCGCCGCGGCACCGGCGAGAACGATAACGTCATAAGGCGCGGCCGCCGCGTGACCCCGATCGAGCGGCCCCACCACGACCTCGACGTTGGCGCCGCCGAGCTCGGCGAGGCGCTGACGCGCGGCAGATGCGGCGCCGGAGTCGGATTCGAGCATGACGGCGCGGCCGGCGAGGCGCGCCACGATCGCGGCGGCGTAGCCGCTCTGATCGCCGATCACCAGCATCCGGTCGGTCGGCGCGATGGCAGCGAGCTGAACCAGCCGCGCCAGCACCATCGGCTCGATCAGCCAGCGACCATTGCCGAGCGGGAGATCCTCGTCGACATAGGCGACGCCGCGCAGCGCCTCGGGCACGAACCGTTCGCGCGGCACGTCGCCGAACGCGTCGAGGACGCCGGCGTCATTGACGGTATTGGTGCGCAGCTGCCCATCGATCATGGCCAAACGCGCGACGTGGAAATCGGATCGGGTCATGGATTTGGATGAAGATCGGTCACTAATACCGTTGAAAAACCGATCTTAGCCGCCACAGCTGCGCCCGACAATCACCGCGTGGTCTCGGCATTGCGCCGCGCATACGGAACCGCCTATATGTCGGGCCGCGGCGCGCCGGCCGGATGGCAGAGTGGTTATGCAGGGGACTGCAAATCCCCGTACAGCGGTTCGATTCCGCTTCCGGCCTCCACGCGGTCCAGTTTGGACTCGTTAACCGGCGGCATGTATATGATGCGGCCATATTCCGGGGTAGCTCAGCGGTAGAGCAATCGGCTGTTAACCGATCGGTCGTCGGTTCGATCCCGACCCCCGGAGCCACTTCAAAAGCGAGGGGCTGAGCGACGCATTCGCTCAGCCTCTTTGCGTTCGGCGCGCAGCGGCGACGCGGCGCGCCGGGTGCCCAAGAAATTTGCATGCGGAATCGTCAGTCCTCCCGCGCGTCGCACGGCGTTGGTCGCGCCGGGTCCGCTATGTCATCGTCATCGGCCGCGAGCCTTGCGACGACGGGCGCCATGGACAGAGCCGCTTTACGATCCACCGACGACGCCGGCAGACAGACCCGCGCGACGATTGCCGTCGTCGGTCTCGGCAGCATCGGCGGCGTGATCGCCGGCGCGCTATGTGCCGCCGACCGGCATGCAATCGTCGCCTGCGTCCGAAAGCCCGTCGCGCATCTCGTCGTCGAGTGGCCTGACAAAACGGACGAGGTGCAACTCCGCTGCCTGACGGATCCCGCTTCGGCTTCGCCGGTCGACTGGGTCCTCCTTTGCACCAAGGCGCATCAGACGTCGTCGAGTGCGCCGTGGCTCGCGCGATTGTGCGTGAAAGGCACCCGCGTCGCCGTCCTGCAAAACGGCATCGACCACGTCGGGCGCGTTGCGCCTTTGGTCAACGACGCGACGGTCGTTCCCGTGCTGGTCTACTACAACGGCGAGCGGTTGGCGCCCGATCACGTGCGCTTTCGCCGCGCCAGCGGCAACGATCTTATTTTGCACGACGATGCCGACGGACGCGCCTTCGCCCACCTCCTCGCCGGTACCCCCCTGCGCGCGCAGCTCAGCGCGGATTTCACGACCCTCGCGTGGCGCAAGCTGCTGCTCAACGCCGCTGCCAATCCGATCACCGCCCTCACGCTGCAGCGCCAATCGGTGCTGCGGCGCGATGACGTTCAGGCGCTGTGCCGCGCCGTTCTCGATGAAGCCGTCGCCGTCGCGCGCGCCGATGGCGCGCAACTCGCGCCCGACGAAACAGCGCGCACGATGGCGTTGCTGCTGACCTTCCCGCCCGACGCCGGAACGTCGATGTATTTCGATCGGCTGGCCGGCCGGCCGCTCGAGGCGGAGGCGCTCACCGGCGCGATCGTGGCGGCTGGAGCGCGACACGGCATCGCTACACCGCTCAACACCGCCCTGCTGACATTGTTGCGCGCCGTCAGCGACGCCGCAACGAACGGCGGCGGATAAGCGGCGCGCGATCGTCGCCGGCGACGGACGCCGCGACGCTCAGTGTCGCGCCGGCAAGAGCTGCTTGATGCGCGCCGAAATGCCGTGACGCAGGCGCTCGCGCCGCACAACGGCGTCGCTCTCGACCCAGTTGAGCTGCACCACGCGGCGCGGCCCGCTGATCGGATGGTGGCCGTGCCACGAATGCGGCGTGACGAGGAACGCGAGCAGCGTGCCGGCGGCCGGCGGCACTTCCGCGACCATGTCGTCGAGGCTGGTGTTCGAGCGCAGCAGGCGCAGGCGTCCGCCCGGCGCTTCCCATGCCTCGTTCATGTAGACCAACACCGTGATGATCTTCGATGCGGTGTCGGTGTGGATGCGGCCATCCTTGGCCTGGGCCTGGCCACGCACCGTCACCATGGTCGGCCGTCCGTCGAGATCGACCGAAAATTTTTGAGCGAAAGCGGCGCGCATCGCCGGCCCCTGGATCTCCGCGAGGAAATCCGCGAAGGCCGGACCATACGTCACGTCGGCGACCGGAAAGCTGCCCGGCCGCTCGACCTTGGGATAATCGGCGGACAGCGCCGGACGCGCCGCCGGCGGCACGAAGCCCGGCACGATCAGATAGGGAAACGGATCGGTCTCGAGCCGTGTGCGCTCGAACGTCGCCAGATCGATGAACCGAAGCCGCTCGTCTGTGGCAACCGCCATCATGGGCCGCATCATACCGGCCGCCGCGCGGCGCGCCAGCGTTTCGTGCCACGGGATTGACCTGGATCAAGGCCGTTCGCGCGGCGTTCGCCATGATCGGCGGCATGCGAGGCAATATCACCGTCGCGCTTGCGCTGCCCGCGATCGCCGCCGCCGTGGTGTTGCTCTCGTGCGCGCCGCAGCCGCCAGAGGAACCGCCGACGGCGGTGGCGACGCAGGACATCGCCGCCGCGCGCAGCCGCGGGCCGACCTCCGACGTCGACACTAGCACCAGCTATTTCCGCTCCAATGCCATTGTCCCGACGACGACGCCGGTGCCCCAAGTGGCGGCGCCCGCGCCACCGCCAGCGCCGCTCGAACCCGGTCGGGTCAGTGTCGGCCGCAGCTTTGCGCTCGCCAATTGCCGGCCATGCCACGTCGTCGAGCCCGGCCCGGGCGTGCAGGTCCGCTTTGCCAACGCGCCCGCCTTCCGGGCAATCGCCGCCAGCCCGCGAACGACCGATTTGACCCTCAATATCTGGCTGCGCAATCCGCATCCGACCATGCCGACGCTCGTCCTGACGCGGCAGGAAGCGGCCGACGTGATCGCCTATATCCTGAGCCTGCGCGGCGCGCGACAGCCGTAACGGATATCGGAACCCGTTAGCTTGATTGAAAAGCTCGCCGCCGACCAGCGACAGCGGCGTCGTGACGACGCCGAGCGCGGGACCGCATGCGATGCCGGTGATTCCGCCGCCGAACGCGCCCAGCGGTAACCGCGACGTCCAACCGAAAATTGCGACCGCGCAAGCATCGTCACTCGACGAACGCGCGGCGGCTCTCATAGACTGCGCGCCGCCATGGCGAAGCGCGCGCGCGTCCGCATCCTCCGCAAGAAGACGGTTTATCGCGGCTATTTCCAACTCGACGTCTACATGCTGCGCCACCGGCTCTATCGCGGCGGAATGAGCGCGACAATGACGCGCGAGGTGTTCGAGCGCGGCAACACCGTCGGCATCCTGCTCTATGATCCGCCGCGCGACGCGCTGGTCCTTGTGGAGCAGTTTCGCCTGCCCGCCTTCCTCGCGGGATTTCCCGCGTGGCAGACCGAGATCGTCGCCGGCATCATTGAGGACCAGCGCGAACGTCCGCGCGCGGTGGCGGTGCGCGAGGCGTACGAAGAGGCCGGCGTCGTTCTGACTGCGCCGCCGTTTCTGGCGCAGAAATTCATGACGTCGCCCGGCGGTTCGACTGAGCGGTTTCATCTTTTCTGCGCGCGGGTGGACTCGCGCGGCGTCGGCGGCATCCACGGCTTGCCGCACGAGCACGAAGACATCCGCGTAGCGGTAAAGAGCTTCCGCGCAACGATGGATCTGGCACGGACCTGCCGCATCCAAAACGGACCGACGCTGCTTGCCCTTTATTGGCTGGCGGCGAACCGCGCGCGTCTGCGGCGGCGCTGGCCGCGGCGCTAGAACCGGTCAGGTCGCCTTAGGCGGCCGAGCGCGGCTTCTGCGTGTCAGCGCGCTGTTCGTCCGTTCGTACCGGAATGAGCTCGACGGCGGTCTCACCGCGGCGATAGCCCGGTCGGAACAGCCTCGTGCCGATGAGAACCAGCACGACAGGCGCGATCCAGGCCAAGCCGATACTGTTGAACGCGCCGCGGTGATCGAGAATCCAGTGCCACATGACGGACGCCCCCCAACGGAAGATTCGAATATTCTAGGCACCGACTCCGAGGATAATCCCCCCAAAATTACGGTCGCCAGGGCGTGCCGATGATCGGAATGCCGTTCTGATCGATCGGCGCACCGGCGCCGTTGCGCGGCGTGAACGGACCGTACACAGGCGTCGGCGGATTGTCGGCACAGCCGGCCAACAATACAACCGCGATCACCGTAGCCAAGGCGCCCGCTAAACGCACGCGCACAACCCCTAGAATGCGACGCCCCCGGGGTTGATTGCAAGAGGTGACTCTCTATAGTCACCGCGTCATAACCTACCGTCTCCCATGCTCAGCCCAATGATCCGCAACGGCTTCATCGAAACCATCGGCAATACGCCGATGATCCGGCTGCGCAAGGCGTCGGAGCTCACCGGCTGCGAAATCCTGGGCAAGGCCGAATTCCTCAACCCCGGCGGCTCGGTGAAAGACCGCGCCGCGCTCTATATCGTCAAGGACGCGGAGACACGCGGCCTCCTCAAGCCGGGCGGCACCATCGTCGAAGGCACCGCGGGCAACACCGGCATCGGCCTTGCGCTGGTCGGCAACGCGCTCGGTTACAAGAGCGTGATCGTCATGCCCGAGACGCAGAGCCAGGAGAAGAAAGACATGCTCCGGCTGTGCGGCGCCGATCTGCGCCTGGTGCCGGCCGTGCCCTACGCCAATCCGATGAACTACGTGCGCTACTCCGAGACGCTGGCCAAGGAAGTGGCGGCGCAATCGCCGCGCGGCGCGATCTGGGCGAACCAGTTCGACAATCTCGCCAACCAGCGCGCACATATCGAGACCACCGGGCCGGAGATCTGGGAGCAGACCCAGGGCAAGGTCGACGCCTTCGTCTGCTCTGTCGGGACCGGCGGCACGCTCGCCGGCGTCGGCATCGCGCTCAAGGAATTCAACCGCAAGGTGAAGATCTATCTCGCCGATCCGATGGGCTCGGCGATCTATTCGTGGTACGCGCGACACGAGTTGAAGGCCGAAGGCAACTCGATCACCGAGGGCATCGGCCAGGGCCGCATCACCAAGAACCTCGAAGGTGCGCCGCTCGACGGCTGGGTCCAGGTCACCGACGAGGAGATGCTGCCGGTGCTTTTCGATCTCGTCACCGAGGACGGGCTGATCCTCGGTGGCTCGTCCGGCATCAACATCGTCGGCGCGATCAAGGTGGCGAAGGCGCTCGGACCCGGCCACACCGTGGTGACGATCCTAGCCGATTACGGCACCCGCTATCAGTCGAAGCTGTTCAACCCGGCATTCCTGAAATCGAAAAATCTGCCGGTGCCGAGCTGGATTCCGGAGACCTGAGATGAGCGCGGCCTACGCCCGGTCCGACGCGCTGGTCGAGACCGCGTGGCTCGCCGCGCATTTGAACGACGTCGATCTGCGCATCCTCGACGGCACGTTCACGCTGCCCGGCGTCAGCCCGACAGGGCCCGAACTCTATGCGCGCCAACACATTCCCGGCGCCATCTATTACGACATCGAGGAAATCCGCGACACCGCCAATCCCCTGCCCCACATGCTGCCTGATGCGCCGACGTTCGCACAGATGATGGCTCGGCTCGGCGTCGGCAGCCGGAACAAGATTGTCGTCTATGACGCCTTTGGCCTGAGCTCGGCGCCGCGTGTGTGGTGGACGCTGCGCGTCTTCGGCCATACGGATGTTGCGGTCCTGAACGGCGGCTTGCCCAAATGGCTGGCCGAAGGCCGTCCGGTCACTGCCGAGGTGCGAACGTTTCCGCCGGCGACGTTCGACGCCACGCTCGACCACGGCCGCGTGCGCGACAAGGCGCAAGTGCTCGCCAATCTCAAATCGCGGCGCGAGCAGGTGATCGATGCGCGCGGCGCCGGGCGTTTCGCCGGCACCGCGCCCGAGCCGCGCGCCGGCCTGCGCGGCGGCCACATTCCGGGCAGCCTCTCCGTGCCCTCGGATCAACTGGTCGACAAGGCGACGCGCACGGTGTTGCCGCCCGACGCGCTCGCCGCCAAATTCCGCGCCACTGGCGTCGATCCGGCAAAGCCGTCGGTGTCGAGCTGCGGCTCGGGCGTCACCGCCTGCGCCGTTGCCTTCGGCATGTATCTGCTCGGCTGGCCCGAGCCGGCGGTCTACGACGGCTCGTGGTCGGAATGGGGCCTGCCAGGCGACACACCGGTCGCAACCGGCGCGTAGCGCGCACTTACCACAGCCAGCTCGTCACGTTGTCGTAGGCCTCGCCGCGGCCGAGGAGCTTCAGGCCCTTGACGCAGCGGATGATGAACCAGATCAGCGTCAGGAATAGAATCAGCCCGCCGATCAGGATATGCAGCGTGATGAATCCGATCACGCCGTAGAGCAGGCCGATCCAGAAGGTGCGGATCTGGAAGCGATAATGCGTCCGCACCCAATCCGGCCCGTCATTGCGATAGATATAGGCGACAATCACGCCGATCAGATGGGTGACCTGAATGATCAGGCCGACCAAATAGAGAATATAGACGATGGTGGCCGTGCGGCCGTACGCCGGATCGCGGCTGACGATCACTTGGCTCATCAGTTCCCCTTCGCGGCCTGGGCGCCGCGTCGCACTAGAGTTACGCAGCCAAGCGGCGCGCACAAGTAGTTCGGTGCTAGACGCCCTCGGGCTCCGGCGAAGCGATACCGGCCTGCGCCTCCGCCGCCTTGGAGTGATCGGCGGCGACCAGCATGTAGACTGCAGGCACCACGAAAAGCGTGAACAGCGTGCCGATGGCGATGCCGCTGGCGATCACCAGGCCCATGTCGAAGCGCGACACCGCGCCGGCGCCCTTTGCCACGATCAGCGGCGTCACGCCCAGCACCATCGCCGCCGTGGTCATCAAGATGGGACGCAGCCGGATGCCGGCCGCCTGCTCGATCGCCTCGCGCTTCGACTTTCCCTGTTGCTGCAGCCCGTTGGCGAACTCGACGATCAGAATGCCGTGCTTGCTGATGAGGCCCATCAGCGTGACCAGTCCGACCTCGGTGTAGATGTTGAGCGTCGCGCCGCCGATGCCGAGGCTGATGAACACCAGCGCGCCGGCGATCGACATCGGCACCGAGACCAGGATGATGAACGGATCGCGGAAGCTCTCGAATAAAGCTGCTAGCGATAGGAAGATGATGATCAGGGCGAAGGCGAAGGTGGCGATGAAGCCGCCCGATTCCTGGATGTATTGACGCGCCGTGCCGGCGTAGTCGACCGAATAACCGGGCGGCAAGGTACGATCGGCCAAGTTCTTTAGCGTGGTGAGCGCAGTGCCGAGCGCGACGCCGGGCGCGGCGACGCCCTGGATGGTCGCGCTGTTGAGCTGCTGGAAGTGGTTGATCGATTCCGGAATCGTCTCGGTTTTGATATGCACGATCGTCGACAGCGGCACCGGCGTGCCGTCGCCGGTCTTGATGTAGTAGTGCATCAACTGGTCAGGATTGAGCCGCGAGACCTGTTCCACCTGCGGGATTACCTTGTAGGACCGGCCCTGCAGGTCGAAGTAGTTGACGTAATTTCCGCCGAGCATCGACGACAGCGCCGCGCCGACGTCGCTCATCTTGAGGCCGAGTTGCGCCGCCTTGTCGCGGTCGATGACCAACGTCGCCTGTGGTTGATCGACCTTGAGATCGCTGTCGAGGAAGATGAACTGGCCGCTTCCAATTGCCGCCTGGAGGAAACTCTGCGCGACGGTGTTGAGCTGGTTGAACGGCTCGGTCGTGCCGATGACGAACTGTACCGGTAGGCCGAAGCTGCCCGGCAGCGGCGGCGGCTGGAATACGACCGCATTGAAGCCGGTGATCTGGGCGAGCTTTTGCTGCACCTGAGGCTGCAGCTCGTTCGAGGTGCGCGTGCGCTCGTCCCAGGGCTTCAGCACCATGCCGGCGAGATCCTGGCTCGGCGCGTCGATCTGGAAGACGTGCCCGGTCTCGGGATAGGAGGCGAAGGTATTATAGACCTGGCGCGTATAGAGCAGCTTCTGCTGCAACGTCGCGTCAGGCGCCGGTCGCGCGGATTCGATGATGACGCCCTGATCCTCGATCGGCGCCAGCTCGGTCTTCGATCCGGTATAGAGGAAATAGATGCTGCCGAGCACGATCACCGCCAGCGTCGCCGTCACCGGCAGAAAATTTAGGCTCGCGTGCAGGCGGCGCTCGTAAGCGCCGTGAAGCCTGGCGAAATTGCGGTCGACGAAATCGGTGAAGCGCGCCTGCCAGCCGTGGCCGAGATCGACGTGCGGTTTGAGCAGCCGCGAGCACATCATCGGTGACAGCGTGAGTGCGATCACCGCCGAGACCGTCACCGCGCCGACCAGGGTGAACGCAAACTCGGTGAACAGCGCGCCGGTCAAGCCGCCCTGGAAGCCGATCGGAATATAGACGGCGACCAGCACCATGGTCATGGCGATGATCGGGCCGCCAAGCTCCCGCGCGGCGCGCATCGCCGCCGCCAGCGGACGCATTCCTTCCTCCAGGTGGCGGTTGACGTTCTCGACGACGATGATCGCGTCGTCGACGACAAGGCCGATGGCGAGCACCAGCGCCAGCAGCGTCAGCAGATTGATCGAGAATCCGAAGATCTGCATCATCGTGAACGTGCCGATCAGCGACAGCGGAATGGCGATGGTCGGAATCACCACCGAACGCACCGAGCCGAGGAACAGGAACACCACCGCCGTCACGATCAGCAGCGCCTCGATCAGCGTATGGATCACCTCGCTGATCGCGCTGTTCACGAAATCGGTCGAATCGTAGACGATCGCGCCTTGGAGCCCTTGCGGCAGCTGGCTCTGGATGCTCGGAAAGACCGCGCGAATTCCCTTGGTGACGTCCAACAGGTTGGCGGCCGGTGCCACCTGGATGCCGATGTAGACGGCGCGCTGACCATCGAAACCGACCTGAGAGTCATAGCTGTCGGCGCCGAGCGTGACATTGGCCACATCCTTCAGGCGCACGATCGCGCCGCCCGACTGCTTCAGCACCAGGTTCTTAAACTCGTCGACGGTGTGCAGGTTGGTCGACGCGTTGAGATTGATCTGCACCATCTGGCCTTTGGTATTGCCGAGGCCGGAGATGTAGTCGTTCTGCGATAACGCCGCGGACACGTCGCTGGCGGTCAGCCCATAGGCGGCGAGCTTCGCCGGATCGAGCCACGCGCGCAGCGCGAACGTGCGTCCGCCGAGGATCTCGGCCGTCTGCACGCCATTCACCGCCTGCAGCTTGGGCTGCACCACGCGGGTCAGGTAGTCGGTGATCTGGTTCGGCGCGAGCACTTTGCTCTTGAAGCCGAGATACATCGCGTCGAAGGTCTGGCCGATCTTGATCGTCACCACCGGCTGCTGCGAGCCCGGCGGCAGCTGGTTCAGCACCGATGTGATCTTCGAGTTGATCTCGGTCATCGCCTTGTCGGCGTCGTAGTTGAGCCGGAGATTGGCGGTGATGGTGCTGGTGCTGGTCGTGCTGGTCGACGACAGGTAGTCGATGCCGTTCGCCTGAGCGATGGCGTTCTCGAGCGGCGTGGTGATGAAGCCGGCGACGATCGACGGATCGGCGCCGTAATATGTCGTGGTGATGGTCACCACCGCGTTCTCGGTGCGCGGATATTGCAGGATCGGCAGCGTGCCGGCCGAGCGCAGGCCAAGCACCAGGATCATCAGGCTCACCACCATGGCGAGCACCGGCCGGCGGATGAAGATGTCGGTGAACTTCATCGCGCCTACTCGTCCTGCGGATGCGGGTTGGGATTGTCGGTCGGCTGGACGGCGTTGTTGATCATCAACCGCGAGCCGTTGTGCAGCTTCATCTGGCCGGTCGAGACCACGGTTGCGCCGGCGTCGAGGCCCTTCACGATGGCGACTTGGTCGCCGCGCGTTGCCCCGGTGGTGACGAAGGTCTGATGCGCATCAAGAAGCGGATGGCCTTGCGCGTCCTTCCCTTTGTCCTCGACCATATAGACGGTATCGCCGTACGGGTTGTAGGTGATCGCCGTCTGCGGCAGCGTGACGTAGCGCTGCGGCGTGCCGACGTCGACGGCGACCTTGGCGTACATGCCGGGCAGCAGCCGATGCTGCGGATTGGCAAGCGTCGCGCGCACCTGGACGTTGCGGGTGGCGGTGTCGACCTTCGGATTGATGGCGCTGATCGTGCCGGCGAAGGTCTCGCCCGGAAAGGTATCGACCGTGGCAATGATCTTCTGGCCATCGTGGATCTGCGCCAGCGCCTGCTGCGGCAGGTTGAAATCGAGATAGATCGGATCGAGCGACTGGAGCGTGACGATGGTGGTGCCGGCCGCGAGATATTGGCCGACATCGACCGCGCGGATACCGAGATGGCCGGCGAAGGGCGCGCGCAGCGTCTTTTTGTCGACCACAGCCTGTTGTTCGGCGACCTGCGCCTGAGTGTTGCGCAACGTGGCGGCGTCAGTGTCGACCTGGGCTTTGCTGACGGCGTTGATCCTGAGCTGCTTCTGGTCGCGCGCCAGGTTGATCGCGGCGAGGTCCGCGGTGGCCTGGAGTGCGTGCAGCTGTGCAACGTCGTTCTCGTCACGCAATGTCAGCAACACGGCACCGGCCGCGACGTCATCGCCAGAATGGAAGTGGATCTGATCGACGATGCCGTTGACCTCGATCGACAGATCGGCGCCGCTGACCGCACGCAACGAGCCGACGGCGTCGAGCTGCGGCTGCCACTCCTGCGCCGTCGCCACGACCGTCGACACGGTTTGCGGTGGATTGGCGAAGGCCTTCATCGCCTGCCCGATCATGTAGGAGCGGAAGGCCTCAAAACCGAAGATCGCGATGAGCACGAGCGCCGCGGCGACCAGCATGACGATCATGCGTTTCGTCGTCGGGTTCATGCCACGAATGCGTTGCGTGACGTCACGTGGATCGAACGGCATGGCTTCACTTCCCGCTTTGATTCTGGGCGATATCGTTGCGATGCCACCAGCCGCCGCCGAGCGCCTGGAACAGTGCCGCGGTATCGGCATAACGCGCGGCCTGCGCCTGGACGAGCGCGATCCGCGTCTGCTGGTACGTGGTTTCGGCGGTGAGCAGCGTGAGATAGTTGACGGCGCCGAGGCGGTATTGGTCGCGCGCGAGATCGAGGCTTTCGGCGGATGAGCGCTCGGCCGCCGTGTCCGCCTGCAGCGCGTCTGCGTCGGATTGCAGCGCGCGCAAGCTGTCGGCGACGTTCTGGAACGCCGTCAGCACCGTGCCGCGGTACTGCGCCGCAGCGGCATCGAACGCGGCATCGGCCGCGCGCTTCTGGTGCAGCAGCGTGCCGCCACGGAACAGCGGCTGGGTGACGCCGGCGACGACGCTCCAGATACCAGTGCCGGAGCTGAACAGGCCGCCGAGCTCGGTCGCCTCGGTGCCGATGTCGGCGCTCAGGGGAAACTGCGGCAGCATATTGGAGATTGCGACGCCGACCTCGGCGCTGGCCTGGTGCAGCGTCGCCTCGGCGGCGCGCACGTCCGGACGCTGTTCGATCAGCCGCGACGGCAGGCTGACCGGCACGTCTTGCGGCAGCGCGAGCGATGCAAGCTCGAAGGTTTGACTGGGCGGCTGATTGGGAAAGCGGCCGGCGAGCGCGGCGATGCGGTCACGCTGCTGCGCCAGCTGCTTCTCGAGCGGCGGCAGCGTCGCTTTTTCCTGGGCCAGCGTCGCCGCCTGCTGCAGCACTGCGCTGCGCGCCACCGCGCCGAGTTCGAATTGGCGATTCAGGAGATCGAGCTGATCGTTCTCGGCCTTGATGATGTCCTGTGTCGCGGCGATTTGCGCGCGTAGGCTCGCCTCCTGCACCGCCGCACCGACGACGTTCGAGGTCAAGGTGAGATAGGCGGCCTCGAGCTGGAAGCGCTGATAGTCGGCGGCGGCCTCGGCTGCCTCGACGCCGCGCCGGACGCCACCAAATACGTCGGGCGAATAGGCGACGCTGACCTCGGCGGTGTTGAACGAGAAGATGCCATGCTCGTTAGGATTGCCGATGCCGGCGCCGTTGAACTTCTCGCGCTCGTGCTGGACGCTGCCGTTGATGCTGGGATAGAGCCCGCCCTCGGAAGCGAGTGCATTCTCGCGCGCCTCACGCAGCGAAGCCTGTGCGGCCGCGAGGGTGGGATTGTGCGCCAGCGCCTCGGTGACGAGCGCGTTGAGCGCCGGCGAATGAAACAGGGTCCACCACTCGCCAGGAATGTCCTGGCCGACGGCGAAGTGCTGCGCCGCACCGCCGGCGATGCTGGTCGACGCGGTATCAGCAAGCTTCTCGGGCGTATAGCCGGCGCCGGCCGGCGACGCCGGCTTCTGGAAGTCGGGACCGACTGCGCATGAGGTCAGCGCGAGCGCCGCGACCACAACAAGGATTCGTCGACTCATCGGCCATGCTCCGCAAAGATGGCGCGCGTATGCTCGCAGACGATGCGCTGCACCGCACGCACCCGATCACGGCTGACGCTCTTCCAGCGCAACGTGTGCGCCGCCGGCTTGTTGCAGAACACAGCCGCCTGACCGAGGATCGCAGTGGCGCGCAGCCAGGTCTGCTCGTCCTTGAGCGATCGCCCGATCAGCCGCGCCACCAGCGCGGCGCACGGCTCGACGACACAGCGGCGCATGGTGGCATAGAGCGATTCCAGCGCCGTCGAACGCTCAACCTCGGCGCGGGCGATGAACAACTTGCGGCTTTCGACACTGGCACGGGTGTCGCCGTCGCCGCCTTCGAAGATGAGCGCGACGAAAGCCTCGAGCAATTCGGTCAATAGCACGAGACTGGCGGCACGTGAGGGTTTGCCGGTGGCGAGCAGCGCTTTGACCCGAGCGCCTAGCGGCGCCATCTGTTGCTCGATGTATTCGGCGAAATAGCCGACGACCGCGCGATACAGACCTTCCTTGCTGCCGAAATGGTATTGGATCGCCGGCAGGTTGACGCCGGCGCGCTCCGCAAGCAGGCGCGTGCTCGTGCCGTCGTAGCCATGCGTGGCGAAGACCTCGATCGCGGTCTCGATCAACCGGCGGCGGGTATCCGCGCCGCGCGCCGATACGGGACTCCGGCGACGGCCGCGCGCCGCGATGGTCTCAGGTTCAAACATTTGCTACAATTATATCTATCGATCGATAGTGTCAGATCATATTGCGGCGACGCGACCCGTGATACCGAAATACCGCAGGACAGCCATGCATGGCAGCGCCGGGCCGCTATAATGAACACCATGAGCGACGTGAAATCGACTGCCGCGGGCACCGCCAACCTCGGACGCTACCGCCGCAACTTGCAGGGTGAAGTCGATAGCGCCGCGCTCTACCGCGCGCTCGCCGACGCCGAGGCCGATCCGCGCCTGCAGCAGGTCTATCGCCGCCTCGCCGGCGTCGAAGAAGCCCACGCCGAATTCTGGACGCGCCGCATCCTCGGCGCTGGCGGTCGCGCCGGCCGCTTGCATCCGGGCCTGCGCTCGCGCGTTCTCGCCTGGCTTGCCCGGCGTCTCGGGACCGAGACAGTGCTGCCGATCGTCGACACGCTCGAACGCAGCGACGTCACGCAATACGACGCGCAACCCGATGCTGCGGCCGCCGGACTGCCGGCCGACGAGCGCTCGCATGCGCGCATTATCCAGGCGATGGCGCGGCCGCCGCGCGGCGGACTCACTGGCGGCGAGTTGGCGCAGATCGAAGGCCGCCATCGCGGCGGCGGCAACGCATTGCGCGCCGCGGTGCTCGGCGCCAACGACGGTCTCGTATCCAATCTCAGCCTGGTTGCCGGCGTCGCCGGCGCCGCGCTCAGCAGCCACGCCGTGCTCGTGACTGGAATTGCCGGCCTGATCGCCGGCGCGTGCTCGATGGCGATGGGCGAATGGCTCTCCGTCAACAGCGCGCGCGAGCTGGCGCAGTCGCAGATCGACGTCGAAGCCGAAGAGCTCCGCACATTCCCCGAGGAAGAAAAGGAGGAGCTTTCGCTCATCTATCAGGCCAAGGGCCTCACCGAGCACCAGGCGAACCTGCTCGCCGAGCGCATCATCGGCGACAAGGGCGCGGCGCTGGACACGCTGGCGCGCGAGGAGCTCGGCATCAACCCGAAAGAACTCGGCGGCTCGGCCTGGATCGCGGCGGCAACGTCGTTCCTGCTGTTCGCCGGCGGCGCCGCGATGCCGATCCTGCCTTTTGCCATGCTGAGCGGTAACCAGGCCGTATGGGCCGGCGCGGCGCTGAGCGGCGCGGTCATGTTCCTGATCGGCGCCGGCACGACGCTGTTCACCGGCCGCGGCATGCTGTTCTCCGGCCTCCGCCAGCTCGCGATCGGGCTCGGCGCGGCCGGCGTGACCTACGGCATCGGCAAGGTGATCGGCGTCGCCATCGGCGGCGGATGAGTCGCTCATCCGCGTACCGCCGCCGCCCGCTCCGCCAGCCGGTCGAGAGTCTGATTCCAGCCCTTGTCCATGCCGGCGAGATAGGGCGCCGCCGCCGCCGTTGCCGCCGTGACGCTGGCACGCAGCGTCAGCCTGGTCCTGCCGCCGACGTCTTCGAAGAGCACGGTATTCAGGATCTCGAAGAGCGGTTTGCCGTTCTCGTCCGGCACGACACTGGTGAAGACGAGCCGCTCGGGCGCGACGATCTCGCAGAACACGCCAGTCATGGCGTGAGTCCGCCCATCGGGCGCGCGCATGTGGATTCGGATGGCGCCGCCCACCCGCACATCGGCTTCGCAGACCGGATTGGTGTAGCCGCGCGGTCCCCACCATTGCGCCACGTGCTTGACGTCGGTCCACAGCGTGAAGACGAGATCGCGCGGCGCGTCGAGAACGCGCGTGATGACGAGATCCGGCACGCCCTTGCGAACGGATGCAAGCTTTGCGAGATGCTCGGCCAGCCGACCGAGCGTCTGCTTGCCGCCCTCTTCCGCGCCGTATTCCCGGACCACGCGGTCGCGCTCGGCCACGCTCGGGAACACCGCGCGCATGGTGAGCCGAGTCTTGCCGTTGTCGTCCTCGAACGTGACAGTAGTGCGGAACTGGACCGGCTCGACATCATCGCCGCCGCCGTGACGATAGACCAGCCGCTCGGACCGGACGATCTCGTCGAAGACGATGCGGTTCTGATAATCGCGTCCGTCGGGGCCATGCATGACGAAGCGCCAGACGCCACCGGGCCGGAAATCGAAGGCGATGTTCGTGGTGGTGAAGCCGTTAGGTCCCCACCATTGCCCCAGATGCACCGGATCGGTCCACGCCTCGAACACGAGTGCGCGCGGCGCATCGAAAGTGCGCGTGATGACGATCGAGCGCGCGTCGAGGGTCTCGGTATCACTTTTTGCGGCCACGCCTCTCCTCCTTGCCTTGCAGCTTTTGCAGGTACACGTCAAGCCGGTCGAGGCTCTCGTCCCAGAAACGGCGATAACGCTTGAGCCAGACATCGATGTCCTTGAGCGCCCCGGCCTCGATCCGACACGGCCGCCATTGCGCTTCGCGGCTACGCGCGATCAGCCCGGCCCGCTCCAACACCTTGAGATGCTTGGACACCGCCGGCAGGCTCATGTTGAAAGGCTCGGCGAGCGCGGTCACCGAGGCTTCGCCGAGCGCCAGACGCGCCAGGATCGCGCGCCGCGTCGGATCGGCGAGCGCGGCGAACGTGGTGCTGAGGCGATCGGCGGTCATGCGCGATAAACCAATCAGTTAATTAACCGTTTGGTTAATTAAAGCAACGCCGCTCCGCGGTCAAGCGATTTCAATGCAGCCGGCGTCGACCACCGGCATTGGGCAACGCCGCACAACCCTTTCGCCTGCACGCGACTCTGGGCAAGATGGTCGAAAGCACGAGCAACAAGATGAAAAGCAGATCGAAGAAGCCCGACACGCTCCTCGCCCATGCCGGGCGCGATCCGGCGCGCAATTTCGGCGTCGTCAATCCGCCGGTCTATCACGCGTCGACCATCGTCCATCAGACGGTCGCCGATCTCGAAAAGGCGCAGAAGAACCGCTATGGCATCGATCAGGTGGTTTACGGCCGCTACGGCACGCCGACGACCTTCGCGCTCGAGCAGGCGGTGGCGGCGCTCGAAGGCGGATCGCGCGCGATTGCCTTCTGCTCCGGCGCGGCGGCGTGCTTTGCCGCGATCCTCGCCTTCGTCAAGGCGGGCGACCACGTGCTTATGACGGATTCGGTCTACGGCCCGGTCCGCGCCTTCTGCAACGGCTTTCTCGCCCGCTTCGGCGTCGAGACCACGTTCTACAATCCGACCATCGGCGAAGGCGTCGCCGCGCTGATCCGCGCTAACACGCGGGTAATCTATCTCGAAAGCCCAGGCTCGCTCACCTTCGAGGTGCAGGACACGCCGGCAATCGCCAAACTCGCGAAGGCGCGTGGCATCAAGACCGTATTCGACAACACCTGGGCGGCGCCGCTTTTCTGCAAGCCGCTGGCGCTTGGCTGCGACGTCGAGGTGATCGCCGGCACCAAGTATATCGTCGGCCACTCCGATACCATGATGGGCTTGGCCGTCGCCAACGAAGAGAATTTCCTCAAGGTGCGCGAAGCAGCGACGCTGATGGGCAACCACGCCGCGCCCGACGACTGCTATCTCGCGCTGCGCGGCCTGCGCACCGCCGGCGTGCGCCTGAGGCAACACCAGGCCGCCGCGCTCGCGCTGGCAGAGTGGATTGCCAAGCGACGCGAGGTCGAGCGCGTGCTCTATCCTGCACTCTCCAATGACCCCGGCCACCACCTGTGGAAGCGCGACTTCACCGGCGCCTCCGGCCTGTTCAGCTTCGTGCTCAATCCCAGCATCCCGAAACGCGCAGTCGACGCCATGCTCGATGGCATGGAACTCTTCGGCATGGGCTTTTCCTGGGGCGGATTCGAGAGCCTGCTCGTGCCCGTCTATCCGCAGCACCTGCGCACCGCGGTACCCTGGCAGGACGGTCCGACGCTGCGTGTCCATGCCGGGCTCGAGGATTTAAGCGATCTGATCGCCGACCTCGACGCCGGCTTCAAGCGGCTCAACGCGGCAACCTAGCCGCGCGCGCCGCTCGTCTCCGTTGTATATGATTGGATATAACTGTCGGCGCGGGAGGGATCGATGCTGACGCTGACGCCGGTCGAAAGCGCGGCGCTGCTGCTGAGCCTGCGGGTTGCAAGCGCCGGCACGCTGTTCAGCCTGCCGTTAGCGCTTGCGGTCGCGTGGCTGCTGGCGCGGCGGCGCTTCGTCGGCCATCAGCTCTTGAACGGCGTCGTGCATCTGCCACTGGTGCTGCCGCCGGTGGTCGTCGGCTTCGCGCTGCTGGTGCTATTCGGACGGCACGGGCCGATCGGCGCCTGGCTTTACGATGTCTTCGGCTTCACCGTCGCCTTCAACTGGAAAGGCGCCGCGCTGGCAGCGGCGGTGATGGGCTTTCCGCTGATGACGCGCGCCATGCGGCTGTCACTCGAGACCGTCGATCGCCGGCTCGAGGCGGCGGCGCGAACGCTGGGCGCGTCGCGCGCCCGCGTCTTCTGGACGATCACGCTGCCGCTCATGTCGCCCGGTATCTTGACCGGCGCGATCCTCGGTTTTGCCCGCAGCGTCGGCGAATTCGGCGCGACGATAACCTTCGTCTCGAACATACCCGGCGAGACCCAAACGCTGCCACTGGCGCTCTATTCCTTCACGCAGGTGCCGGGCGGCGATCCGCCGGCGTTCCGGCTATGCGTCATTGCCGTCATCGTTGCCATGGCGGCCTTGCTGGCGTCGGAGCTGATCGCGCGACGGCTTGACCGGCGCATCCGGGGCGCGCCGTGATCGAAATCGACATTGAGGCCACACTCAGCACCTTCGCGTTGGCGGCGAAATTCATCGCGCCGACGACCGGCATCACTGCGCTGTTCGGCCGCTCGGGTGCTGGCAAGACCTCGATTGTCAATGCGCTGGCCGGCCTGCTGACGCCTTCGCGTGGACGCATCGCGGTGCGCGGCAAGGTGCTGTTCGACAGCGCACACAAGATCAACCTGCCACCGGAGAAGCGCCGCCTCGGCTACATCTTCCAGGAGGGCCGGCTGTTCCCGCATTACTCAGTGCGCGGCAACCTGCTCTATGGCACCAAGCGCACCGACGCCGCCGCCTTTGACCGCGTCGTCGCGCTGCTTGGCCTCGGCAGCTTGCTGGGACGGCGGCCGGGCGATCTCTCCGGCGGCGAGAAGCAGCGCGTCGCGATCGGTCGTGCCATCCTGGCGGAGCCGCGCCTGCTGCTGATGGACGAGCCGCTCGCCGCGCTCGACGCCGCGCGCAAGGAGGAGATTTTTCCCTTCATCGCGGCGTTGCGCGGCGCGCTCGACATTCCCGTGGTCTATGTCAGCCACGCGATGGAGGAAGTGATCCGCCTCGCCGACACGCTCGTCCTGGTCGACGGCGGTAAGATCGCGGCGACCGGCACGGTCGAAGCGCTCACCAGCCGGCTTGACCTGCGGCCGCTGACCGGCCGGTTCGAGGCGGGCGCCGTCATCCGAACCGTGCTGCGCGGCCACGACAAGGTCTATGGCCTAAGCGAGCTCGCTTTTCCCGGCGGCAGGTTGCGCGTGCCGCATGTCGACCTGCCGTTGGGCACGCCGCTGCGCATCCGTATCCAAGCGCGCGACATCGTCCTGGCGACAGCGCCGCCGTCCGGACTGTCCATCCGCAACGCTTTTGCCGGCCGGGTGGTGGAGATCGCGCCCGACAAGGGACCGCTGGTCGATCTGCGCCTCGACATCGGCACGGCGGCCGAACCGGTGATGCTGTGGGTGCGCATCACCCAGCGCGCACTGGCCGACCTGCGGCTCCAGGTCGGCAGCCCGGTGCATGCCCTGGTCAAGACCGTGGCCCTCGAACGCCCGAGCCCGGGCGGCGGCCGCGCCTTCGGCGAGGCGCACGAGGCAGTTTAGGGCCGGATTGTCGCATCAAATTCGCTAAAATCCGTCCCGATTCACGGGCGTCATCTCACGCAGTTAAGAGACGGTCAAGAAAACACATGGCAAAGTGAGCCCTTCGCGCTCCTTCGGATATCCGAGGACGCCAGAAAATGGCTGAGAATTTGTCGCAGAAAGACACCGAATTCGACGAACTGTGGCGCATCCGCCAAGCCGCCGAGCTCGAAGCACGCCAGCTCGAGGAGCGCCGCGCGTTCGAGCGCAAGAACGTGTTCTGGAAGGCACGCCTCGTGCTGCCCGAAGGCGCGATCAACTGCGTCGTCTATGACCTGTCGATGGGCGGCGCGCGCGTGCGCCTCGTTGCGCAGCTCCAGAAGCAGCAGCAGGCGCGGCTCGACATCGAGAAGCTGAGCCCGCTCAACGCCGAAGTCGTGTGGCTCGGCATCGGCATGATCGGCATCCGCTTCACCGACGACCCGGCATTCATCGGCCGCACGCTCGGCCCGCTGCTCGCCACTGGAGCGCCTCAGCGCGCGCCGTAGAGCTGCCGCGCGCGCTTCTCGAACGCCGCGACCATCCGCTTCACCGCCTCAGTGAAGACGGTCTCCACGATCCCGCTCAGGATGTGCGAGCGGAACTCGAAATCAACGTGGAAGTCGATCAACGTCCCGCTGTCCTGCGGGATGAACTTCCAGTGGTTCTCGAGATACTTGAACGGCCCCTCGGCGTATTCCACGTCGATGCGATCAGGCCGATAAAGGTGGACGCGTGACGTGAACCGCTCACGCACCATGCGCCAGCCGATCAGCAGATCGCCGAGGATGAAGTCGTCATGGTGCTCGCGGACGCGCGCGCCGACGCACCACGGCAGGAACTCGGGATAGCGCTCGATGTCGGCGACGAGATCGAAGAGTTCCTCCTGCGTGTAGGGCAGAAGCCTCTGCTCGGCATGCGTCGGCATCGATCTAGGGCACGGTTGCGAGCTTGGCGGCACGTGCCTGACGCAGCTTCATGAAATCGTCGCCGGCGAAATAGGACGAACGCGTCAACGGCGAGGCCGAGACCATCAGAAATCCTTTAGCGAAGGCCTGCTGCTTCAAGCCCGCGAACTCCGAGGGCTCGACGAAGCGCACCACCGCATGGTGCTTGGGCGTCGGCTGGAGGTACTGGCCGATGGTAAGAAAATCGACGTCCGAGCCGCGCAGATCGTCCATCACCGCCTCGACCTCGTCGATCGTCTCGCCGAGCCCGACCATGAGGCCTGATTTGGTGAACATCGCGGGATCGAGCCGCTTCACCCGCGCGAGCAATTCGAGCGACGCCGCATAGCGCGCGCCGGGGCGAACTTCGCGATAGATCCGCGGCACGGTTTCGAGGTTGTGGTTGAAGACATCGGGCTTGGCCGCGACGACCGCCTCGATGGCGCCGTCCTTCTTGAGGAAATCGGGCGTCAGCACCTCGATCGTCGTCGCCGGCGCCGCGCGGCGGATCGCCCGGATGGTCTGAACGAAGTGATCGGCACCGCCATCGCTCAAATCATCTCGATCGACCGAGGTGACGACGATGTGGTTGAGGCCCAGCTTGCCGATGGCATCGGCGACGTGCTCCGGCTCGTGCGGATCGAGCGCGCCGGGCTTGCCCGTCGCCACGTTGCAGAAGCTACAGGCGCGGGTGCAGACCGCACCCAGGATCATCACGGTCGCGTGCTTTTCCTTCCAGCACTCGCCGATATTGGGACACGCCGCCTCTTCGCAGACGGTGTTGAGCTTGAGCGCGCGCATCAGATCGCGCGTCTCCTGGTACTCGCGCGACACCGGCGCCTTGACGCGGATCCACGCGGGCTTCGGCGGCGAATGCTGATCGGGCTTGTGCGCCTTCTCGGGATGGCGCAATGGCGCATTCATGCTTTCAGATGTGTAGCGCGCGACCATAGGCTTCAAGCACCGCCTCGTGCATCATCTCCGACAGGGTCGGATGCGGGAAGATGGTCTCCATCAACTCCTGTTCGGTGCTCTCGCAGGTCTTGGCGATGGCGTAGCCCTGGATCAGCTCGGTAACCTCGGCGCCGATCATGTGCGCGCCCAAGAGCTCGCCGGTCTTGCCGTCGAACACGGTCTTGATCATGCCTTCGGGCTCGCCGAGCGCGATCGCCTTGCCGTTGCCGATATACGGAAAGTGGCCGACCTTGACCTGATAGCCGGCGGCCTTGGCCGCCTTCTCGGTCAAGCCGACGCTCGCCACCTGCGGCATGCAATAGGTGCAGCTCGGCACGTTCTTGACGTCGAGCGGATGCGCGGTATTGAGGCCGGCGATGTGCTCGACGCAGAGCACGCCCTCGTGCATCGCCTTGTGCGCGAGCCAGGGCGGACCGATCACGTCGCCGATGGCGTAGAGGCCGGGCTCGCCGGTTGCGCACCATTGATCGACGACGATGTGCGTCTTCTCGACCTTCACTTTGGTGCCTTCGAGGCCGATGTTCTCGACGTTGCCGACGATGCCGATGGCCAGTATGACCCGTTCGGCCTTGATCTCGAAGCTTTTGCCCTGGGCTTCGACCGTGGCGGCGACGTCGTTGGCGTTCTTCTTGAGCGCCTTCACCGTCGCCGAGGTGTGGATCTTCATTCCCTGCTTCTCGAAGCTCTTGCGGGCGAACGCAGATATCTCCTCGTCTTCAACGGGCAGGATGCGGTCGAGCACCTCGACCACCGTCACCTCGCAACCAAGATTGCGGTAGAAGCTGGCGAACTCGATGCCGATGGCGCCGGAGCCGACGACCAGGATTGACTTGGGCATCGACGGCGGCACCATCGCCTCTTTATAGGTCCACACCAGCTTGGCGTCGGGCTCAAGGCCGGGCAGCGTGCGCGCCCGGGCGCCGGTCGCAATGATAATGTGCTTGGCGGTGAGATCGGCCGTCGTCTTGCCGCCGACCTTAACTTTTCCCTTGCCCGCCAGCGTCGCGCTGCCGTCGAACACGGCGATCTTGTTCTTCTTCATCAGAAAGGCGACGCCCGACGAGAGTTGGCTGGCCACCTTGCGCGAACGCTCGACGATCTTCTTCAGGTCGAACGAAACGTCCTTGGCGCTGAAGCCGTAATCGCCGAGATGATGCAGCAGATGATTGATCTCGGAACAGCGCAGCAGCGCCTTGGTCGGGATGCAGCCCCAGTTGAGGCAGATGCCGCCGAGGTGCTCGCGCTCGACCACCGCGGTCTTCATGCCGAGCTGCGCCGCGCGGATGGCCGCGACATAGCCGCCCGGTCCGCCGCCGATGACGATGACGTCGAAAGAGGTTTCGGCCATGCGTTCTCCTAAGCCAGCAGCGCCGCCGGCGCCTCGATCAGCTTCTTGAAGGCCTGCAGCCACTGCGCGCCTTCTGCGCCGTTCAATACGCGGTGATCGCAGGCAAGCGTACACGTCATCACGGTCGCGACCGCAAGGCCGCCGTGCCGCGCGACCGGCCGCTCCTCGCCGGCGCCGACCGCGAGGATGCAGGCCTGCGGCGGATTGATCACGGCCGTGAACTCGCGCATGCCGTACATGCCGAGGTTGGAGATCGAGAACGTGCCGCCCTGGAATTCGGCGAGCTTGAGCTTGCCCTGGCGCGCACGTAGGCTCAGGTCTTTCATCTCTGCCGCGATCTGCGGAATGCGCTTCTGGTCGGCGTTCTTGATGATCGGCGTGATCAAGCCCTCGTCGAGCGCGACGGCGACGGCGATATCGACCACGTTCCAGCGCAGGATGGCATCGTCGCTATAGGAGGCATTGGCCAGCGGCACCTGGCGCAGCGCCATCGCCACCGCGCGGATGACGAAATCGTTGACCGAGGTCTTCTGGCCGAGAGTGTCGTTGATCTCCTGCCGCGCCTTGAGCAACGCGTCGATCTCGCAATCGACCGTGAGGAAAAAATGCGGCGCATGCACCATCGATTCGGTCATGCGCGTGGCGATGACGCGGCGCATCGCGGTGAGCGGAAACTCGGTGTAGGGAATATTGCCGGCTTCGGCGACGATGCGTTCCTTGCGGAAGGACGGCGCGACGTAGCCGGGCGCGCGCGCACCGCCGCCGGCGATGGCCGCCTCGATATCGGCCTTGACGATGCGGCCATGCGGACCCGTGCCACGCAAGCCGCCAAGATCGAGCCGCGCATTGCGCGCGAGCCGCCGCGCCAGCGGGCTGACGAAGATGCGAGCGCCGTCGGCGCCCGGCTGCGGCGCGCGAACTTGTGGCATTGGTGCAGGCGCAGCCATCGCCCCTCTCCCATTCCCTCCCCCTCGAGGGGGGAGGGTTGGGGTAGGGGTGGAAGTCGGCGCCGGTGCCGCGGGTTTCGCTGCTGCCTTGGGTGCAGGTGCCGCGGCGGGCTTTGCCGCTGGCGCGGCCTTGATGTCGGCGGCGCTTTCGCCGTCGCCCAGAATCACGGCGATCGGCTGGTTGACCTGAACGTGTTGGGTGCCTTCGGGCACCAGGATGCGGCCGAGCGTGCCTTCGTCCACCGCTTCGAATTCCATCGTCGCTTTGTCGGTCTCGATCTCGGCGAGGACATCGCCGGCCTTGACCGCGTCGCCCTCCTTCTTGTGCCACTTGGCGAGGTTGCCTTCGGTCATGGTGGGCGACAGCGCCGGCATGAGGATCTGAGTCGGCATGGCGGCGCTCAGCGGTAACCGACGGCCTTGGCCGCGGCGACGACGTCCTCGGTCTGAGGCAACGTCATGTGCTCGAGATTGGCGGCGTATGGCATCGGCACGTCCTTGCCGGCGACGCGCACTGGCGGCGCATCGAGCCAGTCGAACGCCTCTTCCATGATGCGCGCCGCGATCTCGGCGCCGATTCCGGCGAACGCCCAGCCCTCCTCGACCGAGACCAGTCGGTTGGTCTTCTTCACGCTCGCGACGACGGTCTCGACATCCAGCGGCCGCAGCGTCCTGAGGTCGATCACCTCGGCCGAAATGCCGTCGACGGCGAGCGCGTCGGCGGCATGCTCGGCGATCTCGACCATGCGCGAATAGGCGGTGATGGTGACGTGCTCGCCCGGGCGCACAACCCGCGCGCGGCCGATCGGCACGATGTAGTCGGGATCGTTCGGCACCGGAAAGCTGGCGCCGTAGAGAATCTCGTTCTCGAGAAAGATCACCGGATTGGGATCGCGGATCGCCGCCTTGAGTAAGCCCTTGTGATCGGCGCCGCTGTAGGGCGCGATCACTTTCAGGCCGGGCACGTGCGCGTACCACGAGGTGTAATCCTGGCTGTGCTGCGCCGCGACGCGCGACGCCGCACCGTTCGGACCGCGGAAGACGATCGGGCAGCTCATCTGGCCGCCGGACATGTAACGCGTCTTGGCTGCAGAGTTGATCAGATGGTCGGTCGCCTGCATGGCGAAGTTCCAGGTCATGAACTCGACGATCGGCCGCAAGCCCGCCATCGCCGCGCCGACGCCGAGGCCGGCGAAGCCGTGCTCCGAGATCGGCGTGTCGATGACGCGGCGCACGCCGAATTCCTCAAGCAAGCCCTGGCTGACCTTATAGGCGCCCTGGTACTCGGCGACCTCCTCGCCGATCAGGAAGACGTTGTCGTCGCGGCGCATTTCCTCCGCCATGGCGTCGCGCAACGCCTCGCGTACGGTCATGGTGGTGCTCGGGCCGGTCCATTCGGTCTCGGCCGCAACGCGCGGCGCCGGCGGCGGTGCGGCAACCGCTACAGGCGCGGTCGTCACCCCCGCCCCATCCCTCCCCCTTCGAGGGGGAGGGTTAGGGAGGGGGGCAGGCGTGTCGCCCTGTGCCGGCTTCGCCGTTGCGGGCTTCGCGTCTTCGCCTTCGCCTGCGATGCGCGCGATCGGTGCGTTGACGGCGACGTGCTCGCTGCCCTCGGGCGCGATGATCTCGGCGAACGTGCCTTCGTCCACCGCCTCGAACTCCATCGTCGCCTTATCGGTTTCGATCTCGGCGAGCACGTCGCCCGCCTTGACTGCGTCACCGACTTTCTTATGCCATTTGGCGATCTTGCCCTCGGTCATGGTCGGCGAGAGCGCCGGCATCAGGATATCGACCATGCTAGGCCCCCGCCCCGCTTTGCGGGGCATCGCCCTGAGGCTCTTCGCCATAAACGTGGGTCCACAGCTCGCTCGGATCGGGCTCCGGACTCTGCTGCGCGAAATCGGTGGCCGCGGTGATCTGCGCTTTGACCTCGTTGTCGATTGCCTTGAGCCGGTTCTCGTCGGCGAGGCCGCCGTCGATCAGCCGCTTGCGCACCTGGTCGATCGGATCGTGCTCCTGGCGCATCCGGCTGACCTCGTCCTTGCTGCGGTACTTCGCCGGATCGGACATCGAATGGCCGCGATAGCGGTAGGTCAGCATCTCGAGGATGAACGGTCCCTTGCCGCTGCGCGCGTGATCGACCGCGTCCTGCACCGCCGCCATCACCGCCAGCACGTTCATGCCGTCGGTCTGGTAGCCGGGAATGCCGAAGGGTTCGCCGCGGCCGTAGAGATTGGGCGATGCCGACGAGCGCGAGATCGACGTGCCCATGCCGTAGCGGTTGTTCTCGATGATGTAGACCACCGGCAGCTTCCATAGCGCCGCCATGTTGAAGCTCTCGTAGACTTGGCCCTGGTTCATCGCGCCGTCGCCGAGGAAGGTGAGCGAAACGCGGTTGTTGTTGCGATAGCGGTGAGCGAAGCCGAGGCCGGTGCCGAGCGACACGCACGCACCGACGATGCCGTGGCCGCCAAAGAAATTCTTCTCGCGCGAGAACATATGCATCGAGCCGCCCTTGCCCTGGGAGTACCCGGTGCGGCGGCCGGTGAGCTCGGCCATCACCCCTTTCGGGTCCATGCCGCAGGCGAGCATGTGGCCGTGGTCGCGGTAGGCGGTGATAACGGTGTCGCCGGGCTCGACCGCGCCCATGGCGCCGGTGACCACGGCTTCCTCGCCGATGTAGAGGTGACAGAAGCCGCCGATCAGACCCATGCCGTACATCTGGCCCGCCTTCTCTTCGAAGCGGCGGATTAGCAGCATGCGCCGGTAGAGATCGAGCAGCCTTTCGGCGGAAACTTCGGCTTCGGCAGGTTCGTCGGGGCGGGACTTGGGCTTGCGCTTGGCTGCTACGGCCATGGTGTCTCCCGGAGATCCTCGGCCGCCACGCGGCGACCGTAGAAATATTATTCCAATATGCGTACTCACGCACGGCCGTCAATGCAACCATACTCTTCGCAAGGGATTGTTTTGCAAAGCAAAATGAAACTTAACTGAATTCACGTTAAGTAGACTGAAAAGTCTGCCGGACGAAAGTCGCGTTACGGTCGTATTCCGGTCGCGCGCATATCGGACCGTCGCTGGCCGCCGACGGTTATTCCGTCTGCGACGATCCGGCTAACGAGTCGGACTCGGGCTATTCCGGGTGCGGGTAATAGATGACGATTTCGTCCGGCGCGCCGTCGTTGAGGACGGCGCGCACACGCTCGTCGAGGAAATCGCGGTCGATGTGGTTGCCCTGAAGCAGCGCGACACGCCGCGCCAACGGGTCGCGCTCGGCCTGGAGCTTGGCCAAAGTCGCCTTGGCATCGCGCACCTGCGTCTGCAGATCCCACAATGCGAGCAGGCCGCGATCGCCCTCGACCAGGTGATAGGCGAAGTACGCGCAGAGCGTGAAGCCGAGCACCGGGCCGACAATCTGGCGCGCGCGGGCGCGCAGCGCGTAAAGCACGTCCATGACTCGTTTGAATCACGGCCGAGTCGCTGCGTCAAATCAATTCCGATTCCCGGATTATGAATCAACGAGTCGTCAGCCGACTCTGCAGCGGAATCTGAGCGCTGACAGCCCCAACCTGCCCTTTCGTCATGGCCGGGCCTGACCCGGCCATCCACGCCTTCAAAACCGTGGATGCCCGGCACAAGGCCGGGCATGACGTCCGGGATGGCTCGCGAATCGAACTACCGCCGGTAGATCGCGCGACCGGGGAACCGTGCCGCGGCGCCGAGCTGTTCCTCGATACGCAGCAGCTGGTTGTACTTGGCGAGGCGGTCGGAGCGCGACAGCGAGCCGGTCTTGATCTGGCCAGCGTTGGTGCCAACCGCGACGTCGGCGATGGTGGCGTCCTCGGTCTCGCCCGAGCGGTGCGAGATCACCGTGCCGTAGCCGGCGCCGCGCGCCAGCGCCATGGTCTCAAGCGTCTCGCTGAGCGTGCCGATCTGATTGAGCTTGATCAGGACGGCGTTGGCGATGCCCTGCTTGATGCCGTCGGCGAGACGCTGGGGATTGGTGACGAAGTTGTCGTCGCCGACAAGTTGTATCTTCTTCCCGAGCGCTTTCGTCAGCTCGATCCAGCCCGCGGTATCGCCTTCGGCGACGCCGTCCTCGATCGAGACGATGGGATAGCGTGCGACCAGGCCTTCGTAGAATTTCACCATCGCGCCGGCATCGAGCGTCTTGCCTTCCATCTTGTACGTGCCGTCCTTGCAGAACTCGCTCGAGGCTGGGTCGAGCGCCAGCGCCACCTGCTCGCCCGGCTTGTAGCCGGCCGCCTCGATGGCGCGGACGATAAAACCGAGCGCGTCGTCGGCCGATTGCAGGTTGGGCGCGAAACCGCCCTCATCGCCGACGTTGGTGTTGTGGCCCTTGTCCTTGAGCGCCTTCTTCAGCGCCTGGAAGATTTCGGCGCCGTAGCGCAGCGCCTCGGCGAAATTGGGCGCGCCCGCCGGCACGATCATGAATTCCTGGATGTCGATCGGATTGTCGGCATGCACGCCGCCGTTCAAGACGTTCATCATCGGCACCGGCAGAACCGCGGCATCGACGCCGCCGAGGTAGCGATAGAGCGGCAGGCCAAGCTCGGCCGCAGCCGCCTTGGCGCAGGCGAGGCTCACGCCGAGGATGGCATTGGCGCCGAGCCGCGCCTTGTTGGGTGTGCCATCGAGGCCGATCAGCGCGCGGTCGAGGCCGGCCTGGTCGGATGCGTCGCGGCCCGAGACCGCATCGAAGATCTCGCCATTGACGGCATCGACTGCCTTGCGCACACCCTTGCCGCCGTAGCGCTTCTTGTCGCCGTCGCGCAGCTCGACCGCTTCATGCGTGCCGGTCGAGGCGCCCGACGGCACCGCGGCGCGGCCCTTGGCGCCGCTTTCGAGCGTGACGTCGACCTCGACGGTGGGATTGCCGCGGCTGTCGAGGATTTCGCGGGCGGTGATGTCGATGATGGCGGTCATGGAATTACTCCCTTGTCATGCGTGGGCTTGACCCGCGCATCCACGTCTTTGCCGAAGGCGTGGATGGCCGGGCCAAGCCCGGCCATGACGCAAATTCTCGAAGCATCACGCTGAGCCGTTGGCGGTGGCTTTTGCCAGTTTGTCGAATTCGATCAGGCGGCGGAGCAGCGCCGGCATGTCCTTCAGGTGGACCATGTTGGGTCCGTCCGATGGCGCGTGATCGGGGTCCTGATGCGTTTCCATGAACACTGCGGCGACGCCGACCGCGACGGCGGCACGCGCGAGCATGGGCACGTACTGGCGCTCGCCGCCGCTCTTGTCGCCCTGCCCGCCCGGCTGCTGCACCGAGTGGGTGGCGTCGAACACCACCGGATAGCCGGTCTGCGCCATGATCGGCAGCGCGCGCATGTCGGAGACCAGCGTGTTGTAGCCGAACGACACGCCACGCTCGCACAACAGGATGTTGTCGTTGCCGGCCGTCGATATCTTCGCCGCGACGTTTTTCATGTCGCCGGGCGCGAGAAACTGGCCCTTCTTGACGTTGATCGCGCGCTTGGTTTTCGCGGCGGCGACCAGCAAATCGGTTTGGCGACAGAGGAAGGCCGGAATCTGCAATACGTCGACGGCTTCGGCGACGGTCGCGCATTGCTCGGCTGCGTGAACGTCGGTCAGCACCGGGCAGCCCCATTTCTCGCGCACTTCGGCGAGGATCGGCAGTGAGGCTTCGAGGCCCATGCCGCGCGGGCTTTCGCCCGACGTGCGGTTCGCCTTGTCGAACGAGGTCTTGTAGATCAGGCCGATGCCGAGCTTGCCGGTGAGCTCGACCAGCGCGTGGCTCATCTCCATCGCGTGCGCGCGGCTTTCCAACACGCAGGGACCGGCGATCACGGCCAGCGGCCGGTCATTGCCGAGCGTGAGGTTGCCGATATGGACGTGTCGCGGCGCGGTCATTCGACGTCGATACCAGTTCTTGAGGCAATTCGCTTCGCAAGCGTCCTGAAGTCCTTACCCGCTTGTATGGCCGCCTGCGCATGCGCACCCAGCGCACCATCCGCAGCAGTCAACCGAAACATCGGTTTTCTGGCTTCCTGGGCAAGCGGCATTAGACTCCGATAATGCTTTAGAAGCGCCAAACAATTTCTGTCTTCGGAGATCAGAGCTGCCGACGATCCCGTATCATCCAGCACGGACGATTGATATTCACCAGGAATTCTCGCGATCCATCTTTCGTATGCCTTTACGGGGCGATCCAGCCTCACGGCATGTTGCAGAACGATGTACCCGATCGGCGCCATTTGTCCACGCGGTAAGTTCAGACTCAGTCTCGATGGCTTTTTCGCGAGACGCTCATTCCATTGCTCGCGCCATTTTCGCAACGTCGGACCTAAGTTTCGGAGTCCTTGCAGTGAATACAAATCGGAGGACAAAGGCACGACAACAAAATCAGCGGCGATTAGGGCCGCCCGATTAATCGACCCAAGGTTTGGCCCGACGTCGATTAGCACTATCTCTGCATCCGCCTCGTCGGCAGCTAACGACATAATTCGCCAGAATGCCGATTCGACGCGAAATGCGCGCGGGTCACCGTCAAGACATTTCGACCACTGTTGGCTAAGTTCGTCTTCAAGACTAGATAGTGACAAATCGCCGACGATTAGCGAAAGGCCCGATTCGATCTGCTCTAGCGACGGCTTCTTGAGATCTCCCGTGCCCTCAATAATTGGCTGTACCGCTTCATAGATGCTATCGGCACCGGATTTGTCGTCCCAGATTTCTTCAAGGCGATCTTCGTCAACGAATGCGGCCGTTGCGTTCGCTTGTGGATCAAGATCGGCAACAACGACCCGCTTGCCAAGATCTCGAAATGTCCATGCGAGGTGATATACGAGCGTGGTTTTTCCTACACCACCCTTGTTATTGAAAAATGCGATGCTTTTCACGTTCGTGTCCTTACAATCGCGAGAATCTGAGATTCATTCACTGAGAATTCCAATTCGGGATTACCATTCCTTCTTAATTCCGAACGCGCCAACTGGATTCCAATTCCGAAGCGCTGCACATATCCCAATAACTTCATGGCCTCGGCTAGCGTCGGATTTCGATAATCGGATAGACCTGTCCCAAAATTTTCAACGGTAACCTGCCCAAAAGGGCCGCCCGGGTTTAAGATTTCTATGCGGTTGTCGAACCATGAAATTCTAACTGGTGCATTCGTGCTCTCATAGAGCCGATGCAATATCGCATTCCGGATTATCTGTTGTAGTGCGCCCAACGGATAATCGGGATAACGAATCTCTTTATTCTGCTCTAATACGTTTGACGACACTGAGATGTTTGCCTGCAGCGTTTCGTCGAGGAGTCGCAACATTTCAGGAAGCGGCCCTGATATTTCTTTTTGGTTCCTGATATCAGCCGTTATTTCGTTTCCTGCATAACGTATGAATTGAAGATACGCACCCGGTAAGTGATCGGTTGGATCCTTACCGATAGTCAGAATTCCAACCACCGTAGGTACGCCATCTGGCGCCATCAATCGAAGCGATACTAACTGATGTCGTTCTGATCGTTCATTGCGCTCGAGAGTTTCCGGATCAATGGCTGCGGGCAAATAAGTCCGATGAAAAAGATCGAGGTCTAGATCATCGATGGTCGCACCGTCGACGCGCCGGACATCAAATGGTTGGGCGCCGTATCGACGCCTCTCGATTAACCGTTGCTCTTCCGCTTGGGTCGCAATTGCACGTCTAGCACCCACCCTTATCCAAGTCTGGCCCTTATATCTGACGGGCGGATAATTCGCAGGGTCTACTATAACAACCGCCACATCGCATCCTCGAATGTTTACTTTTCGGACACTCATCGTTGGAAACGGATAAACGTTCCCATTTGTCCGAAGATCGGCCAACGAATTTAGTAGCACCTCGTCAACGTTCAAATTCGCGCACGTCGCGTCATTTTTAAGCCCAATGAACACGACCCCCTGCCGCCGGTGGTTTGGCAAATCGTTCGCATAAGCGCAGATTGCTTCGGACACGCGGTCCTTCGTAACTTGAGTGCGAAATTCTTCCTTTCGCTCCGCAAGCTCTGACTCTACGTCAGCGGCGAGGGCCGCGAGTTCAGATTCGTCCATAAGGTTAGCTTACACCAGCCGGCTCTGCTCCACCGCCGCCTTGATGAACGACATGAACAGCGGGTGCGGGTCGAACGGCTTGGACTTGAGCTCGGGGTGGAACTGAACGCCGATGAACCAGGGATGGTCGGCGAATTCGATGATCTCGGGCAACTCGCCATCGGGCGACATGCCGGAGAAGCGCATGCCCGTCTTCTCCAGCTGCGGCTTGTAGTTGATGTTGACCTCGTATCGGTGGCGGTGGCGTTCGCTGATGTCAGTCGCGCCATAGATCTCGGCGACACGCGAGCCGGCGGCGAGCTTTGCCGGAAAGGCGCCGAGGCGCATGGTGCCGCCGAGATCGCCGTTGGCCTTGCGCTTTTCGAGCTGGTTACCCTTCATCCATTCGGTCATCAGGCCGATCACCGGATCGGCGCAGGGGCCGAACTCGGTCGAGCCGGCGCCGTTGAGGCCGGCGAGATGCCGCGCCGCCTCGATCACCGCCATCTGCATGCCGAAGCAGATGCCGAAATACGGCACCTTGCGTTCGCGCGCGAACCTTGCCGCCTCGATCTTGCCCTCGCTGCCGCGCTCGCCGAAGCCGCCGGGCACCAGGATGCCGTGCACGCCTTCGAGATGGCTGACGGCGTTCTCGGTCTCGAAGATCTCGCTGTCGAGCCAGTTGAGCTTGACGCCGACGTTGTTGGCGATGCCGCCGTGGGCGAGTGCCTCGGCCAGCGACTTGTAGCTGTCGGGCAGATGCGTGTACTTGCCGACGACGGCAATGGTGACGGCGCCTTCGGGCTTGCGGATGCGGCTGACGATTTCCTGCCAGCGGCCGAGATCGGGCTCGCGCTCATCGAGGCGAAAATGGCGGCAGACCTCGTGGTCGAGACCCTGCGCGTGATAAGCCATCGGCACGTCGTAGATGGTGTCGACGTCGAGCGCGGGAATGACGCGCTCCTCGCGCAGATTGCAGAACAGTGCGATCTTCTTGCGCGCGCTTTCGGGAATCTCGCGATCGCAGCGGCAGAGCAGGATATCGGGCTGGATGCCGAGGCCAAGGAGCTCCTTGACGCTGTGTTGCGTCGGCTTGCTCTTCAATTCGCCGGCCGACGGAATATAGGGCACCAGCGTCAGGTGGACGTACATCGCGCGGTCGCGGCCCAATTCGTTGCCGAGCTGGCGGATCGCCTCGAGGAACGGCAGGCCTTCGATATCGCCGACCGTGCCGCCGATCTCGCACAGCACGAAATCCTCGCCGCCGAGGTCGGCCTGGATCGCTTCCTTGATGGCGTCGGTGACGTGCGGGATGACCTGGACGGTGGCGCCGAGATATTCGCCGCGGCGCTCGCGGCTGATCACAGTCGAATAGATGCGGCCGGTGGTCTGGCTGTCGCTCTTGCGCGATGCTACGCCGGTGTAGCGCTCGTAATGCCCCAGATCGAGGTCGGTCTCCGCGCCGTCGTCGGTGACGTAGACCTCGCCGTGCTGATACGGGCTCATGGTGCCCGGATCGACGTTGATATAGGGGTCGAATTTCCGGAGTCGGACGCGGAAGCCGCGCGCCTGAAGCAGCGCGCCGAGCGCCGCCGCCGAAAGACCCTTGCCGAGAGAGGAGACCACGCCGCCGGTGATGAAGATAAACCGCGTCATGGAATTTCACCATACAGCACCGGCCGCCGGGCGCAAACGGAAAGCGCCGACTCGGCGTGCAGCGTGGATATGCGCCTTGGTCCGCGGTTTATCTCACCCGTTGGCCGTCAACTCACGTACGGCAATGGGGCGATCGCCTCATTTGATGGTGAGCGCGTTAACAATGCGGTACGCGTATTCCTCGCCCGCCTGACGCAGAGCCTTTTGAACCGAATCTGCGACTGCCGGCTCTCCGTCCTTACAGAGGAACGAACTCGACTGCATGTATCCCGAGCCACGCACAAACTGGCGGTTGATTTCGTGTGAACTGGGATCGGCGACGGAGACGCGCAACGTTAGATCAGAATGCGCGACCGCCGTACCTCCGGCGAAGACGATCGAGTTGTCGAACGAATCTATCTCGAAGCGAATCGTGTAGGCACCGGCTGTGTTAGCCGGTACGAGGTCGTGGAAGGCTTGGTTGTTGATGGCATCAAACGTTGTATAGAACGCCTGCGACATCGATAGTGGAAATGAACATGCGCTTCCGGCATTCCCAATGACATGAACCGTGACGTCGATGTCACTCGGCTGGAAAGCGTACTCGACGTGTACGGGACTGTAGAATGCCTTGCTGTTGGCGACTTCTGACGCAGCGGACGTCTGCGGCTGGATCGAGGTCGGCACGCTGCATCCACCAAGCGCGACAGCAAGAACCAGAATTCCCAAGAAGGCAAAATTTCTCATTGCTCCCCCCGACAATTATCTTTTCGCCACGTGATCAGCACAGCGGCAGGTAGGGGAAGGTCATGTGTTAGAAAAGCCGGCGCATACGGCCATATGCCGCGCGCGAATTTTCGTGCATTTCCCCACCATCCGTGCCGCCTCCCCGCAACACGTCTCCCCGTGGGAATAATACAAAACGGCCGGTGGATGCGCCACCGGCCGTGAGTGCAGAAATTAAGACGAACGACCTACGCTTGCGTCGGCGCGTGGCCCTGGGAACGGCCATGGCCACCGTGGCCACGTGAACCGCCGCGACCGTGTTTCGCCGAATGGCCACCGTTGCGGTGACCGCCATGGCGCTGGCCGCGATCATGGCCGTTGCCGTTGTGGCTGTGGCCGTTGTGCCCGCCATTGTTATGGCCGTGGCCGTTGTGGCCGTTCGGACGGTCACCATTGGCGCCAGCACCCTGCCCCGCCACCGCACGGAAGCCGTGCTCGACGATGGCGATCTTCTGGCGCGTCAGCTTCTCGATGTCGCGCAGATAGGCCTTCTCGCTGTGATCGCAGAACGAGATCGCGACGCCATCGGCGCCGGCCCGCGCGGTACGGCCGATGCGGTGGACGTAACTCTCCGGCACGTTCGGCAGCTCGAAATTGATGACGTGGGTGATGCCGTCGATGTCGATGCCGCGCGCGGCGATGTCGGTCGCCACCAGCACGCGGGTGCGGCCGTCGCGGAAGTTGCTGAGCGCCCGCTGGCGTGCACCCTGCGACTTGTTGCCGTGGATCGCATCAGCGCCGAAGCCGCCTTTGGCGAGACCCTCGGCGACGCGGTTGGCGGCGTGCTTGGTGCGGGTGAAGACCAGCGCCCGCGCGATCGTGCCGTCCTTGAGCAGGGAGGCGAGCAACGCGCGCTTGTTGCCGGCGTCGACGAACATGACGCGCTGATCGATGCGCTCGACCGTGGTGGCCGATGGCGTCACCTCGACGCGCACCGGATCCTTGAGCAGCGTGCCAATCAGGCGGTTGATCTCGTCCGGCATGGTCGCCGAGAACAGCAGCGATTGACGCTGCTTCGGCAGCAACGGAACGATGCGCCGGATGTCGCGGATGAAACCCATGTCGAGCATGCGGTCGGCCTCGTCGAGGACGAAGACCGAGACCGCGTCGTAGCGGACATGGCCCTGCTGGTGCAGGTCCAAGAGCCGACCGGGCGTCGCGACGAGGATGTCGATGCCGCGGCGGAGCGCGTCGACCTGCGGACCCTGGCTGACGCCGCCGAAGATCACGGCGGTGCGCAAGCCCATATGGCGGCCGTAGGCACGGAAGCTGTCGGCGATTTGCAGCGCCAGCTCGCGCGTCGGCGTCAGCACCAGCGCGCGCATGGAATTGCGCGGCGCGGCAACGCGGTTCGCCGCCAGCTGCTGCAGGATGGGCAGCGCGAACGCCGCCGTCTTGCCGGTGCCGGTCTGGGCAATGCCGAGCAGATCGCGCCCGGCGAGAAGATGGGGAATCGCCTGCGCCTGAATCGGCGTCGGTGTCTCGTAATTCTCGGCGTGCAATGCGCGTTGAATCGGCTCGACGAGCGCGAGCTCTGAAAACGAAAGAGTCACTGTGTTGGTTACTTTCTTTGCATAAGGCCGCGCGCGCAGGCGCGGGCGGCCTGTGTTTCTGGCTTGCCTCGCGCGAAACCGAGGTGCCGTCTTGTTGGTGATTTCTCGAAATTGGGGGCGCTGGGGATCGAAATCCACCGCGCTTCGCGCGATCGCGAGAATGAAGTGCCGATTACATGGGGCCTGAAGCGCGCGAAGTCAACCGAATAACGCCGCGCCGCACGAATTGCCGCAAACGTTAACGGAAAACGAAGATCGCGCCGCGCGCTCTAGCAGCGGCCCTGCTTGGCGAGGCCCGGCGGACAACCGCCCGGCGGGCCCGGTGGGCCGCCGCGCTGCCAATGACCGGGCACGAAGCGCCAACCACCGCGCGCTTCGACCCACTGCGCGGGCACGTAAACCGCACCGGGACGCGCCTGCATCCAGTAGCCGTCGTGCCAGACATGGCGGCCATGCTGCCAGCCCCAGAAGCCCGGCGCCCAGACGTAGCCGGGACGCGGCGGCGGCGGCGCGACCACGACCGGCGGCGGCGGCGGCGTGCCGATGACGATCTGGGCGCTGATTTGCGCGCGCGCGGGCGCGACGACAATACCGGCGGTAAGCAGTACGGCGGCAATGGCGACAACAAACGGTATGCGGATGTTCATCGCGGGCCTCCCGATCGAGAAATAGCGGGCATCGAGGCGAATGACAACGCCACGCCAAGATGAGCGGGCGATTACGGCGTTTTGACGGCGCGCTATTTCGTCAGCGGCGCCGCCGGCGCGGCGGGAGCCTGCGGCTTGGCGGGCGAGCCGGGCGCGGCCGGCGCCGGCTGGGTCGTCACCGGCTGATCGATGACCGAGACCGACGCGCGGCCGCGCGCGGAGATCATCGCCAGCGCAATGCTGGTGCCGAAAAAGCACGCGGTGAGGACCGCCGTGGTGCGGGTGAGCAGATTGGCGGTCGAGCGGCCGCTCATGAAACCGGACATGCCGCCGCCGCCGATGCCTAGAGCGCCGCCCTCGCTCTTCTGCACGAGGATGACGGCCACCAGCGCCACCGCCAGCAGCAGATGAATAACCACGACGACCGTGAACATGGGCCGGGGTTTTAAACCGTCCGGCGCCGGAATGCCAGCACCAAGGCGGCCGCCAGCCGGCCGGCGGGGTCGTTTCCGCTTTGGAATGGCCCTAACGATTGCCTAGCCGGACGCGGGCGTCCGCGTCCCGCCGGCGGCGGCGTGGCCGTGCTGATATTGGCGGTCGTCTATGCCGAACTCGGCGTCGGCCGCCCATCACCGGCTGCGCATTCGTCGCGAATCATCGCGCGCTCGCATCATTTCGAGCTTCATCGAAATAGCAATTGACAGCGGTGCTCGCGCCACATATATTTCGACTGTCTTCGTAATATCGGAGGACTTGATGAAGGCGGACAATGTCGTGGCGGCGCTGAGCGCGGTGGCGCACGAACACCGCCTGGCGGTCTACCGCATGCTGGTGAAGCGCGGGCCTCAAGGCCTGCCGGCGGGCGAGATCGCCTCGCGGCTCGACCTGCCGCCCTCCTCCCTCACCTTCCATCTCCAGCAGCTGCTGCGCGCCGGGCTGGTGACCCAGCGGCGGCTCGGCCGCCAGCTCATCTACGCCGCGGACTTCGCGGCGATGAACGGCTTGCTGGCCTATCTCACCGAGAATTGCTGCGGCGGTGCGGCTTGCGCACCCGCGTGCGAGCCTGCCGTCGCCAAACCCACCCGCGCTCAACGGAGGTCCGCATGAACGCCGCTATATGCTGCCATGAACCATTTGCCGGTGTTCAGCCTGCCTCCAGCACCCAGCGCCTGTGGCGCACCGCCTGCCTAGCATTCGTCACTTGGCTGCGCACACGGCAAGCCGCACGCGCGACCTGGCGCGAACTGCATTTGCTCGATGAACGATCGCTGACCGACCTTGGTGTTGCACCCGGCAGCTATTGGTTGCTCGATCGTCAACATAGATTCCGGTAACCCGCACAGTTTTGCCAATTCGGGAGATCATCATGAAACGCTTCCATGTCCATGTTTCGGTGGAAGACATCGACCGTTCGATCGAGTTCTATTCGACGCTGTTCGCGGCCACGCCGACCGTGCGCAAGCCCGACTATGCGAAATGGATGCTCGACGATCCGCGCGTCAACTTCGCGATTTCGCAGCGCGGCACGGCTGCCGGCGTCGACCATCTCGGCATCCAGGTCGAGGACGCGGCGGAGCTTGCCGAGGTCGCTGACCGCCTGGCGCAGGCGAAAGCACCGGTGCTGGAAGAAACGGCAACGACCTGTTGCTACGCGAAATCGGACAAGCAGTGGATCGCCGATCCGCAGGGCGTTGCCTGGGAGACGTTCCTGACGCACGGCGAAGCGACCGTCTACGGCAACGCCGGTGCGACCGAGCGGCTGGCGAATGTCGCGGCAAAGGCGCCGGCCTGCGGCTGCGGCGCGAAGGCCTGAGACGGCCATGGCACCGCGCATCTACAACGTCCTCTTCCTGTGCACCGGCAACTCGGCGCGCAGCGTCATGGGGGAGGTTCTGCTCAGCCACTGGGGCAAGGGGCGGTTCCACGCCTACAGCGCCGGCAGCCAGCCGAAGGGTGCGGTCCATCCGCTGACGCTCGAATTGCTGCGGAACATGAAGCTGCCGACCGAAGACTTGCGCTCCAAGAGCTGGAACGAGTTCGCGGGGGCCGACGCGCCGCGCATGGACTTCGTATTCACCGTCTGCGACCAGGCGGCGGCGGAAGTCTGTCCGGTGTGGCCGGGCCAGCCGATCACCGCGCATTGGGGCGTGCCCGATCCGGCGGCGGCCGAAGGCACGCACGACGAGAAGATGGCGGCGTTCCGCGACGCCTTCCGGCGGCTCGACACCCGCATCAAGCTGTTCCTCGCCCTGCCCATCGAAAAGCTCGACCGGCTCGCCTTGCAGCGCGAGGCGCGGCGGATCGGCACCACGCGCACGCCCGAAGACGCGGCGTCGTGACCGTCACTGGGTCTGAAAAATAAAGAGAGCAAGACCAAATGTCCCTTTTTGAGCGGTATCTGACGCTCTGGGTTGGACTCTGCATCGTCGCGGGCATCGCGCTTGGGCACCTTCTGCCCGGCGTTTTCCATGCGATCGGCGCCGCCGAAGTCGCCGAGGTCAACCTGCCGGTCGCGATCCTCATCTGGCTGATGATTATCCCGATGCTGATCAAGGTGGACTTCTCCGCCATCGGCAAGGTGCGCGAGCACTGGCGCGGCATCGGCGTGACGCTGTTCATCAACTGGGCGGTCAAGCCGTTCTCGATGGCGGCGCTGGCGTGGCTCTTTGTTGGTCATTTGTTTGCGCCCTATTTCCCACCCGGCCAGATCGCGAGCTACATCGCCGGATTGATTCTGCTGGCGGCGGCGCCCTGCACCGCGATGGTCTTTGTGTGGAGCAACTTGTCCGATGGCGAGCCGGACTTCACGCTGACGCAGGTCGCCCTGAACGACACGATCATGGTCTTCGCCTTTGCGCCGATCGTCGGCCTCTTGCTCGGCATCTCGGCGATCACCGTGCCGTGGGAGACGCTGTTGCTCTCCGTCGGCCTCTATATCGTCGTGCCGGTGATCCTTGCGCAGACCGTCCGCGCCATGGTGCTCACGCGGTTCGGTACCGGCGGCCTGAAGCGGCTTCTGCTTCGCCTTCAGCCGATCGCGTTGGTTGCGTTGCTGGCGACGCTGGTCGTTCTCTTCGGCTTCCAGGGCGAGCAGATCGTGGCGCAACCGCTGATCATCGGACTTCTGGCAGTGCCGATCTTGATCCAGGTCTATTTCAACGCGGCGCTGGCCTATCTCTTGAACCGAGCGGCTGGCGAGGCGCATTGCGTCGCCGCGCCTTCGGCACTTATCGGCGCAAGCAACTTTTTCGAGCTTGCCGTTGCCGCGGCCGTCAGCCTTCTCGGTTTCTCGTCCGGCGCGGCCCTCGCCACCGTTGTCGGCGTCCTGATCGAGGTTCCGGTCATGCTGTCCGTCGTGCGGATCGTGAACGCCAGCAAGCCGTGGTACGAGAGCGGTGCGGCTGTACGGCGGGCCGGAAAAGTCATCGGCCAAGCAAAACAAGCCGTCCGCCTCTGACGCGCGACCGATGTCTGGACTTGCCGCGTCGCTGCCGCCGCTGCGGACGACGGCAAAGGGCGAGTAGCAGCGTCAGTCTGCTAGACTTCTTCCCACTTCGCGGCGCTGGCGCCGGCGAGAGCGCGCACGCGCTCCTCGTCCTTGCCGAACTCGGCCGCCGCGCCGGAATAGACCACCTTGCCGTCGTCGAGCACGTAGGCGCGGTCGGCGATCTCGACGGCGGCGCGCACGTTTTGCTCGACGAGCAGGACCGAGATGCCTTCCTTGCGCGCGCTGGCGACGACCTTGAACACGTCCTGGACAATGAGCGGCGCCAAGCCCTGCGATGGTTCGTCGAGCATCAGCAGCTTCGGGTTGAGCAGCAGCGCACGCGAGATCGAGAGCATTTCCTGCTCGCCACCGGAGAGCTGGCGGCCCTTGTTCGCCTTGCGTTGCGCCAAGCGCGGAAAGAGCTCGTAGATTCGGGCGATGGTCCACGGCCCCGGACGCTCGAGCGGCACCTTGAGGTTCTCCTCGACCGTGAGGTTCGGGAAGATGCGGCGGCCTTCGGGCACGTAGCCGACGCCGAGCGCGGCGATGCGGAAGGGCGCCCAGTCGGTGGTGGCGTGGTCGAAGATGCGCACCGCGCCGTCGCGCGCGTGCGTCAGGCCCATGAGGCTCCGAAGCGTCGTCGTCTTGCCGGCGCCGTTGCGGCCCAAGAGCGTCACGATCTCGCCCTCGCGCACCTCGAGGCTGATGCCGTGGAGGATGTGGCTCTTGCCGTAGTAGGTGTGCAGGTCCTCGGCCTGGAGCACGAGTTCGCTCATGCCGCCTTCCCTAGATAGGCCGCCTGCACCGCCTCGTTCTTGGCGATTTCGTCCGGCGTGCCCTCAGCAAGCATCGCGCCCTCGGCCAAGACCATGATGCGGTCGGCGAGATGAAACACGACGCGCATGTCGTGCTCGATCAGCACGATGGTCTGGTTCTTGTCGCGGTGCAACTTGCGGATGAGCTGCGTGATGTTATAGGTCTCCTGGTCGCCCATGCCCGCCGTCGGCTCGTCGAGCAACAGCAGCCGCGGTTTTAGCGCCAGCGCCATCATGATCTCGGTCGCGCGCTGGTCGCCGTGTGCAAGCTCGCCCACCAGCCGGTCCGCCTCGTCGACGAGCCCGCCCATCTCGAGCAGATCGATCACGCGGGCGCGCACCTCGCCGTCGGCGTCGCGCGACAGCCAGGTCTTGAGTCGATAGCCGGACGCCACCTCGACGGCGATGCGCAGGTTTTCGCGGGCCGTCAGCTCGGGAAAGACCTCGGTGATCTGGAACGTGCGCGCCATGCCGCGCCACACCCGCCGCGCCGGCAGCATCTTGGTGACATCCTCGCCGTCGAACACAATGCGACCGGACGACGGCGTCAAAAAACCGCTGATGAGGTTGAAGAACGTGGTCTTGCCGGCGCCGTTGGGACCGATCACGGCACGCAACTCACCCGGCTCGACGGTCATCGACACGCCGTCGACCGCGACGAGGTCGCCGAACTTCTTCGAGACGTTCTCGACCTGGAGCAGGCTCACGGCGCGGTCCTCCGCCGGATGATGCCGAGAACACCGCGCGGGAAGAACAGCACGACCAGCACGAAAAAGAGGCCGATGAAGGATTCCCAGTTTTCGGTCTGGCTCGACACGTAGTCCTGCAGCACGACGAAGATCACGGCACCCACCAGCGGCCCCCAGAACGAGCGCATGCCGCCCAGCACCGCCATGATCACGAAATTGCCCGACTGGCCCCAGAAGAGCGCGCGTGGGTCGACGAAGTTGTTCAAGAGCGCATAGAGCGTGCCCGCGACGCTCGCGAAAGCGCCCGAGATGACGAACGAGAGCCAGATGTGGCGGTCGACGGGAATACCGAGGAAGCGTGCGCGGCGCTCGTTCTCGCGGATCGCCAGCAGCGTGCGGCCGAATGGCGAGCGCAGCAGCAGCGCCATGATGCCGACGGAAACGGCGAAGCAGAACAGGATGACGTAATAGAACGCCTCGGCGTTGTGGAGGATATCGAGCTTGGCGAAGCCGAAGTCGAGCGGCATGCGGTGCCAGTCGGTAAGCCCGTCGTCGCCGCCGGTGACGTTGTTCCATCGGAAGGTGATGAAATAGAACACCTGGCCGAACGCGATCGTCACCATGGCGAAATAGACGCCACGCAGCTTGACGATCAAGGCGCCGATGATCATGGCGGCGGCCGTGCCGACGATGATGCCGACCACTATGCCGACGGGCGTGCTCGGGACCAGGTATTTGATGGTCATGGCGCAGCCATAGGCGCCGAGGCCGAAATAGGCGGCATGGCCGAAGGACAGGACGCCGGTGAAGCCGAGCAGGAAATTCAGCGCCATGGCGGCAAGCGCCATCACCAGCACGCGGCTGCCGAGCTCGGTATAGCCGCCGATCCACTGCATCCAGAACGGCGCCGTCAGCAGCAGCAGCCAGACGAGAGCGTCGGCCGCGCGCTTGTCGAGCCGGATAGTCGACAGCGGCGGCATCCGCCCGTTGACCGGCGCGGCCTCCGCCGCGGGCTTGTCGAGCCGAACCATCAGAAGCGGCCTTCCTCGCCGAGGAGGCCGCGCGGGCGGACCAGCAGCACCACGCCCATCAAAATATAGATGACCGCTTCACTCGCCGACGGAAAGAACACGGTGGTGACGCCCGACGTGACACCGATGAGCAAGCCGCCCAAGAGCGTGCCGGGCAGGCTGCCGAGCCCACCAACGATGATCGTGACGAAGCTCGGCATGATCAGCGAGAAGCCAATCACGGGCTGGAGGCCGAGCATGCCGGCGGCGAGCACGCCCGCCAAGCCGGCAAGATAGATGCCGAGGCCGAAATTAAGGTTGCGCAGGAGGCGCACATTGACGCCGAGCACCGAGACGGTCTCGAGGTCGAGCGTGCCGGCGCGGATGCGCAGGCCGAGGCGCGTGCGGGTCAGGATCAAGAACAGGGCCGCGACCGCGACGCCGACCAGCAGCACCATGAATACGCGATAGCCGGTCAGGAAGAAATATTCAACGCTGAGCGGCTGCATCAACCAATCGGGCACCTGATAGGGCACGCTCTGCGCGCCCCAGATGAAGCGCGTGCCGTCCTCAATGATATAGGCGAGGCCGAAGGTCAGGAGCAGGCTGTAGAGCGGATCGCGTCCGTAGAGGCGGCGGATCAGGACGCGCTCGACGAGCAGGCCGATGAAGGCCGTCAAGAACGGTGCGACCAGCAGCGCGCCCCAGAAGCCGATGAAGGGAATGAGCATGTAGGCGATGTAACCGCCGATCGCCAGGAAGCCGCCGTGGGCGAAATTGATCACGCCCGAAAGGTTGAGGATCAGCGACAAGCCGAGCGCCATCAGCGCATAAAACGCGCCGACAATCAGCCCGTTGAATACATTGAACAGAATCAGCTGGGTCATCGAACGCGCATCATCCAGATCGTACTATTCATCATCGGCCATTTTCACATAAATGCGGCCCGCGCGCTCCGGCGCGCGGGCCAGATCTAAACCATACCGTCAAGACCGCGAACCTAGGTCCTTTCGAGAACCGGGCGCCGCGGATCGCGCGGCGCCCGGCACTTCTGTCACATTAGGCCGGCCACGTCATCTTGCATCCGGTCTCCTCAAGCGTGCCGGAGATTTTGGGGTCGCTGCCCTTGACTACGTCCGTGACCTTGAACAGATCATCCGGCCCGGCGCTGCCCTTCGCCTGCGCATGGCCGACATAGAGGTCGGGAATGAGCTGGTTCTGGCCGGCGCGGAAATACGCGCCGTCCGGCATCAGCGCCACCTCGGGCGGAAGATGGTAGCCCTGGA
>Ga0307372_10000390_pt1 | contig 78049 bp, 63 predicted proteins | sample OX1MG_FD_202533 | JGI IMG/M metagenome (GOLD analysis project Ga0307372, IMG submission 202533) | Soil microbial communities from Risofladan, Vaasa, Finland - OX-1 | ecosystem: Environmental > Terrestrial > Soil > Coastal area > Acid sulfate soil | place: Finland: Risofladan, Vaasa | collected... | reverse complement strand
TAAAAATGGTAGTGAGAATGGTAGCTTTGTCTAACATGGGTAGTGCGCTCCTTGTTTGCTTGTTTTTGTACAAACAGAAGCGTACTACACTTCTCACTCCTTGTCATCAACTAGCACAAAGCGTAAAAGTATCTTTGTCTTGTTTCCTTGTTGCTATCATTCTACCTGACAATGGTTCACACTAGCAAGCCACCTTGTGAGTTAGGGACATTCCCCAAACTTACGGAAAATCGTTCGTTAGACTCAACATCCTTGCAGGGGAAGGTAGGTACCGATTTATCGCGTCCGGGGCATAGGGTGAGCATCCCAGCTCGCGGACGGGCTGAAGCGCGTCCCTCCCTTCCCCACTTTCCCCCGGAAGGACGGAGAGCCTACAAATAATTTCAGCGATAGGCATGAGGAAGCACGCCTATCGCTGAAATGATACGCTATATAAGTTTGCGCTCACGTGCCATATTTGCGGCCTGGGTGCGATTCTCGGCGTGTAGCTTGCTCAGAATATTCGAGACGTGGTTTTTTACTGTCCCCTCCGCCAGCACGAGTTTGTCAGCGATGTCACGATTGCTGGCACCGGCCGCCAGTAGCTTGAGTACGTCAACTTCGCGCCCGCTCAATTCCTCGGCTGTTTGTATGTTCGTTGCTGCACTGGGAACGGGCCGTCCCTTGCGCCCAAACTCGACCAGCAGTTTGCTGGCAACCTGTGGCTGAATAAATGGCTCGCCAGCATGAACTTTGCGAATGGTCGCCGTTAGCTCTGAGGAGGGAACATCTTTGAGCAAATAGCCCATTGCGCCCGCCTTGATTGCCTCAAAGACATAATCATCATAGTCAAAAGTTGTAAGCATGATGATACAGGCGTCAGGCTCATGGGTCCTGATGGCTGCCGTTGCCTGCACACCATTCTTGCGCGGCATCTGAATATCCATCAGCACGACATCTGGCCCGTTGCCTTCGGCTTGTAGTTGCAGGTAGCGTTGGATTGCCTCTTCTCCATTGGCGGCTTCTCCCACCACCTGAAAGCCCGGTTCCAGTTCGAGGACGGTATGCAACCCCTGTCGCATCAATGTCTGGTCTTCACACAGAAGAATTCGTATGCTGGCTGTCATCTCTACATCCTGGCGCTTGTATGCATGCGCGATAAAGTTTTATCCTTAAACTCTTTCTGCTTGTACTATGCCCTATAGGGATGAACTTGTCAACCTTCCGCTTTCACCCGGACTCAGCACTACGTGCTTCACAAAATACTGACGGGTTGCTGGAAATTGCGCGTCGCGCAATTTCCAGCAACCCGTCAGTATTTTGTGAAGCACGCAAGACCGGCTTTTATGATAATTCGATACTCTTGCACTTTCCCTCACGTTTGAATAGGTATACAATGTAAGTGCTATTCTTGCTTTACAAAATGGTATATCTGCTATCTTCAAGGAAAGTTATGCTACGTCAGAAATATTTCAAAATTGGCCCGTATGGCTTGCTTGCACTGGTATTGATACTGTTTGCTTCGACGGTGCGCATCGTAGTGCTTGCTCAGGGATGGCCCTGGATGAATAGCGACGAGGGAACGATGGGCTTGATGGCCCGCCATATCGCGTATCAGGGCGAACTGCCCATCTTTTTTTATGGGCAGGGCTACATGGGCGCGCTGGAAGCTTATGCAGGCGGCGTGTTATTTCACATCTTCGGCCCTTCGTTTTTCTCGTTGCGCCTGGGCCTTGTGCTGTTCTACGCCGCGTTCTTGCTGGCATTGTATCTGTTGGCTGGCATACTCTATGCGAAAAAACTGGCACTTGTCACGCTTTTGCTGCTCAGTTTTGGCTCGATTGAGATGTTCACACGCCAGTTGCGAGCCGTGGGCGGCGATGAAGAGACGATGCTCTTTAGCGCACTGATTATGCTATTTACCTCTCTACTCATTCTTTCCTTTGACCGCGCCACTGTCACGACGGAACGCAAACGCCGTTACACGCTCTATAGCTGCCTCGGTCTCTCGATGGGGCTTGGCCTCTGGAGCCATATGCTGGTGCTTCCTTTTATCGCTGTGGCAGCGTTGTTCCTGTTCCTCTATTGTCGCAGCGAGCTACGCGGGCGCACAATCCTCTTTCTACTTGGCGGCTTTATTGTGGGTTTGCTGCCTCTCTTGATATTTAACGTCAAATATCCGGCGCAAAATTCGCTGGTGACGCTCTGGCAATTGCACAGTTCTGGTGGACTTGGCTCCTCCGCACCTTCTTATACTGTATGGGACGAGATACGTGGTACCGTCCTTGTTAGCCTACCGATGACCACAGGGGCCAATCCACTTTGCTCTTTGATAGATGTGCCGGGTCAATGGCGCACACAAGTCTCCTCTTGCATGATTTTTCAAGGCAGTTGGGGCATCGGTTATCTGCTGCTGTTGGGCATAGCCATTTTTCTGACGGCACGAGGGTTACGACGTACCTATCGTGCTGTCAATACGAATAACGCCACGCAAGCAGCATTTTCTGTAGATGATGAGTACGAAAAAAGGCGCAACGCCTTGCGTCTGATGATATTGAGTGGCGCGTCCTTAACGCTGTTATCATATATGTTCAGTGCCGCTCCCGCGCTCGTGCCAATTACCTCGACGCGCTATCTGGTAGGGTTGCTGGTGGCGACACCCGCTATTCTCGCGCCGTTATGGTGGGGGTTACGCTGGAGGGTGGGCGGGCGACCACAAGGGTCCCCACCTCGCAACCCTTCAACCCCCGCCCCTACTATACGACGATGGGTAATGTTATTCGGAAGAGGGTGTATACTGCTGTTCATTTTTGCAATTTTGGTGAACGGTACTGTGGGGGTTTTCCAGGATGTGCCACATGTACAGGCGCTGAACCAGCAAGAGGGGAAAGTGGTGAGTGACCTGGAACAGCACCATGTCACACGCATGTATTCGGTATACTGGACATGCGATCTGGTGATGTTTCTCAGCAATGAGCGTATTATTTGTAGCGCGGTACAGGCAGTAAATGGAAAACTTGAGCCGGGACAGAACCGGTATCCGCCCTATACGATGATAGTGCAACAGGACGCGCAGGCCGATTATGTCTTGCCCGTTGACTCACCCGAAGCGGCGGCATTCACGCAACAGGCCGCACGTACAGGACACCAGTATCAACAAACTATGCTTGATGGCTACATTCTCTATCAACCCATATAGGAACTCGCGAGCGATAAGGAGTGACCTGCATGTCTTCAATACGTGGCCTGATTATCGCGCTTCTATTCCTGGCAACGGGCATTATTTTTCTCTTTATTAGCCTGGCATCCCTGGGCCAGACTGGTAACACGGTACAGACCCCGCTTTATGTACAGGGTTGTATCGTCGCGGATGTAAGGGCGACCGATAATTCATTTCAACAGCTTGAGCTTGGATATCTAGATAATCAGGGGCATTGTACAGATACAGGTAATGGCCGTGTTGGCTACCAGATTACGACTGGTAGCCTCGCCCCATCCCTGTCCAGCACTATTACCAGCGGCGTGCTGCCCACAGTCGAAGTATGGTACAAGCCACACCTGACCCCCGGCGTTTGCGGCAGCGATAAGCATCCCTGCCAGATAGCCGACGTGCTAGCTCTACGAACTTACATGTTGAACAGGCAAAATACCGTTGTGCCAGCCGTCCTCTACAAAAGCGAGAAATTCTCCATTAAAGGCGACCTGACGCAAGCACACTACAATCCACGTGCAGCAACGTACCTCAAAGAGGGCGTAAGTATCTGGCTCCCTGTGCTATTTCTGCTCGCGGGTCTCTTATTGATAAGCGGAGCCGTGCTATTGATGCTGGATTACAGGAAGAGGCAAGGGAAGGTGAATATGAGGAAGTTGTCATCCGCTTTATAGGTCGAAGGTATGTGGTTTCATTATACCCTCACTGTCTGTTTCTGTAACTTTTCTTTTGGCGGCTCCGGGGTTTTCTCACCAATGGTTTGTACGCGCATGGCGCTGGAGATGGTCAGGCCAAGGGCGCTGAGGAAGGTGAGGCCGGTGCTTGCCATCAGTAGGGCGGCGAATGGATGGGAGAAGGCGAACATTGCCAGCACATCATCTTTCGCCAGGTGGAGCAGACCGGAGAAGACGAGCAAGCCTACGATCTCATTGCTGCCGACCTGTCCTGGTGGCGTAGGCAGGATGTAGAACATATTATAGAGCGTGTAGCCAAAGATAGCGGTGCCAAAATCCAGGGGCGTGCCAACAGTCCAGAAGGCCAGCATGGCGAAGAGACCCTCGAAAATGACGGCAACTCCTGTCAGCAGAATTGCGGAAATGAAAATCTTGGGACGGCTGGCTCCCATTAATAGTGAGTCCACAAAGCCGATGGCGAAAGCCTCAATTTTGCCGCCAAGTATTTTGGGGAAGAGACCCGTTATCTTGCGAATAAGCGCATCCGCTACTGACCGTTTCCAGGCCGCGAGACCCACGACGAAAACAAGACCAACCAGCAGACCACTGACCAGGCCCAGGATGAGCCATATTTGGAAATTCATCTGCACTCCCAGGAATGGCACGATGGCGATAATGAAGAGCGCGGGCAACAAGTCCAGTGCCTTGTCCATTGCCACGGTGGGGAGTGACTGGCTGACAGGAATGTTGGTGGTTCTCTTGAGAATGAGGCTTTTGGCAACTTCACCGCCGCGTACAGGCAGCAGGAAGTTCAGGAACGTGCCAATCATGAATATCTGGATGACTTTGAACGTTTTGATCTTGCCCAGTGGGCGCAGGAAGAGTCCCCAGCGAGCGCCGCGAATTACCAGCGATATCACGAATGAAAGACCGCACAGCAAGGCAAGCATGAGGCCGCGAGGCGTCGCCAGATGCACTTGTAGCTCCTGTATCGTCATGGGAATGTCTACGTAGCGTGCCACCAGGAAAAGCATGCCGATGCCAATTGCCAGACCAATCGTCACCTTCACGACCGGTTTATTGAGAACAACTTTCCATATTGGCCCTTGCTTGATCGTTTGAGGTGTGGTAGGTATTGCAGCCAGTGGCAACGTTTTTCCAAAGGGTTCGCTGCCATACAGGTTCACAATGGGCAATGGCCCTGTTTGCTGAATGCCATTGGGCCACCAGCCCTCTTCTTGATCGAACATACCGTCATGTTCTGTCTGCGGTATCGTTGGCAGCGATTGACCGCTGGATGCAACGGGAGGTGAAAGATGTATGGCTGGCATCATGCCGCTTAAGCGCATCAAGTGCTTTGTTGCCTGCTCACTTACATCCAGCAGTGAAGATGTGTTGGCTGCAATCTCGTGAAAACCATGTGCTGGAGCTGGAGTGATGGGATAGGATTGAGTATGTATCTGTTCTCTTGAGTACGAAGGTTGGGAAGAGACTACGGGCTGTGAGATTGTAGTTTGCATTGCGACATCCAACGGTTCGATTACCGGAAGCTCGCTATTTTCGGGACGAGTATCCTTAATCAGACGCGGCGGGCGACGAAAAGGTGGTATTGTTTGATCGCTCTGCATTACAAACCTCAATGATATACAATGATATACAAGGAAGAACAGTCTTATCGCTCAGAACAGACTTCTTAACATAACTATCAACGATTGATATATGTATTGTTAACGATATATTCGACTGCTTTACATTTTCCGGTAGGGACCGATTGATCGCGTCCGCCTCCCTTGCCTGAGAATATCACTCTTCAGGCGGACGCGATCAATCGGTCCCTACCAGTGACCCATATACCTATATTGTGGCACATTACTCCTATAAATACTGGTGAGCATAGTACCATTTAGCGGTACGCTGCATGCCTTCTTCCAGATCAACCTGGGGTATAAAACCAAGCTCAGTCGTGGCTTTGTCGGTGTTATAGACGCGACTGTTGGTCAAAAACTGGACGCGGCTGCGCGTCAAGGGGGCTCGTTCACCTTTGAGGCCGGGCGTGATGGAGAACATATCGGATGCGAAATTGGCAAGCCAGAGCGGGATACTGGCTCCGGGCAACTCTTTATTCAGTGCGTGCGCAATCGCGGTTGACAATTCGCGAATAGTGACGGGATGACTGCCGGCGATGTTGTAGCTATTGCCGATTGCCTGTGGTTTCTCCGCGCAGAGCAAGAAGGCCGCCGTCATATCATCAATGTAGATGGGGTGTAACAGCGCTTTGCCGCCGTCAATGACGCGAAACAGCCCTTTCTTGATGGATGTGAAGAAACCAGGCAGGTGCAGGTCGCCTGGCCCATAGACCAGTCCCGGACGCACGACGCTCACCGGCAAGCCCTGCTCTTTGTATGCCGCGAGCGCGAGTAGTTCGCTCTCAAGTTTGGTAGCTTCGTAGGGATTGGTTGGCCCAAAGGGTGCGTTCTCTGCTGCCGGTGTCTGGCCGGTTACGCCATGTACGCCTGTTGTGCTGCAATGAACAATGCGTTGTAACTGCCGTTGTCCCTGACAGGCGGCGAGTAGCGTGCGCGTCCCCTCGACATGCGTTGTACGATAGAGTTCCGTTGGCACGCTGGGATGGTAGAGATGGCCCACGAGATGGTAAATGATGGTTGCACCATCAACTGCCTCGCGCACTTGCTGCTCATTAGTAATGTCGCCCGCGACAATTGAAACGGCTTCGCCAAATTGCGCACGTGCTTTGGCGATATCACGTGCCAGGATACGCACTTGCTGCTGTTTGTGCTGCTGGCGTACCAGTTCTGTGACCAGCGCGGAACCCAGAAAACCGGTTGCACCTGTTACGAGTATCGTCATGACCGGGCTCCTGAATAGCCTTTGACGCTGATGGCGTTCTCCGGGCAGGCTTCATAGCAGAGCAAGCAGCGCTGGCAGGTAGCCGGGTTGACCTTGAGCGTTTTGAGGTCAATCACGTCCGGCAGCGGGCAAGCATCAACACAGACCCCGCAACGTGTGCAATTCGCCTCTTTAATTTGCGGGCGTGTTCCCACCAGCCCGGTGCCATAGAGGGTCGTGCAGAAGTGTTTGCCGCGTTCGGCGACCCAGGTGTATGGATAGTCGAGAGGGTACATCATCCAGAAAATAAATTTGTAGAGCGGCTTCTGTTCGGGCAGGCGGAACTTTTTGATGACGCTGATTTCTTCACCGACGATAGACCAGGATGGTTTGCCCTGTTGTTCGAGCGCCAGTTTCAGGTGTGGAATATCGCGAGGTTTGACGCCGACAAGCTGGCAGGAGACGAGATCAACAGCGAGGCTATTGCGGCCTGCGACAAGAACCTGCAAATCGGCTTTGTCGCCGTAGAGCGGCCCCTCGCCGTCTTGTCCCACGCTGCCGTCAATAATGGTCAGGTCTGGTTTTATACCCAGATTCATATCTACAATGCTCTGGTCAATACCGAAGGTGTGCATTGCGCGACGGTCGGGACGGGGTAGAATGCCCATCGGATTTTTCATGCCCAGTGTCATAATCGAGACAACATGCGACTTGAGAACGGGCAAATTGATGAGGCATGCCTCGTTGAGAATGCGCGGGATATGGAAACGCCGCAGCTTTTTTGCGCCCGCGGGACGCAATTCGACCCAATCTTCTGTTCCCCCTTCAGGGTCAACGCGCAAGATGCGGATATTATGCTCAGCACAGAATTGCTCCACTCCCAGGATTGTATACGTTGCTTCACGGTCGAACTCGGTACCGGGGGTTTCACAGAGTACCGCTTCTGCGCCACATGCCTGTACCTCTTCGGCAACAGCCTTGAGCAAAGCAAAACTCGTGGTCGAGCCTGTCTCAGCGTTGCGGCCCGCTACAAAATTGGGTTTGAGAATTGCCACTTTCGCGCCACGCAACACCGACTGCATGCCGCCAACCTGCTCAATAATGCGGTGAGCAGCCGTCTCGATGCCATCAAATGTGCGTGTGATGGCAATAGTCTGAGTATCGGGTTGTGTTTCTATCATAGTTTATCCAGTCTTTCTACTATCTGTGGGGAATAGAGCGGCGGGAAATATCCTCCTGACAAATGGTGATGCCCGAAAGGCATTGCCATTTGTCAGGAGGATATTTCCCGCCGCTCTATTCCCTATAACAATTGTCGGTGCAGCGTAGGTGAAGGATGCTGTATTTTTATGAATGACCTGATAAATCTCAATTGCGTCCTGCCAATCGTACTTTGTTGGGCGGAAATCGGCACGCAGGAACGAATGTTGCAGTGCCTGATTAATAAGATTCATATTCCCGCCCAGGTGTTGAATATCGTATATCATGGGCGCATCGGTCACGATGTAGTCAATATTATCCCAGTTATTGTTCAGCAAGCCGTCATGTAGTTCCGGGTCGTAGGCAACATTCCAGTAGATATCGGCGTGTTGGAACGTTGTTCCATTGCCTACGCCCTCACCACCCTCTTGATGCAAATCCGTGTAGAAGTAGCTGTTGATAACGACGACCGCGTTATGCGGCACATTGTTGCGTACCCAGGTGAGCGCGTTCGTTTGTACAAATGTCAAATTTTGCGTGAAAATGGCTGTAGAATGTTGCATATCATAGACAACGATAACGCCAATCAGGGCGAAAATCACGGCGACACGCGCAATATCTAAGCGTCTTGCGCTTACGAGCAACGGGCGCAAGAATTTGCTTGACCAGCGTATCACCGTGTTGATCGCTACTGCCGCGTTGAAGGCGCTCAGTGGCAGCAAGGGAATAATATAGAATGGGAAGATGATGCCATTGCGCAAGAATAGCGTCCAGAAGCTCAGGGCCAGCAACGCAAGCAAGAGCGACTTGCGTTTCCACCGACCCACAATCAGATTGAATAGCGTTGTCACAATTGCCAGGACGATGAAGAGTGCGTCTTGTGTGTCCCAGTTGTTGATACTATCAAGCAGATTGCCCTGTGACTGACCACGTTGTACCTGTTGCAGGTATGTCGTAAAGAGACTCAGGTGCGGGTGGGTATCCCAGGGCAACCAGCCTGTGGGTAAGAGTTCGCCGCGCAGGACTGCCATCAGGATGAAGGTTGAGCCGATTGCGACAAAACAGTACACAAAGGCCACAAGCGCAAATTTGCGCTGAAATTTCGTCGTGTGCAACCAGACTGCGTAGATCATCACAGGGAAGAAGAGTATCATTACCTCTTTTGAGAGCAGCGAGCAACCAAAAGCGATAGCAGCAAAAACAATAAAGAGCAGGCGACTATTGCTCACGACAATGAAGTAAATCGAGAGCAGCAGCCAGAACGTCGCGATATTATCGAGTAGCACCAGTCGTTGATAGGCAATGCAGAGCGGCGAGAGCGAGAACATGACCAGCGCCAGCAACGCCGTTACCCGGCTTCCTTCAAGGCGACGCACGATCAGGTAGACCAGCAGTGTGGAACCGACGGCGTAAAACATCATCAGCACGCGCCCCGTGTTATTTGCGTCTCCGAAGGTAAAGAAACCGCCGGTGAGTTGTACCCATGCCGCGATTTGTATCCAGCCGAGTGGAGGATGCCCGTACCCATACGGATAAGGGGCGAGCATACCGTGCAAGATGGCCCACGCGCTCGACATATACGTGCCTTCATCAAGCCCATACTGCGGATAGTTGAACATATTGTAGGCATGAGCGATACCAGAGGCAATCAGACCAAGCATCAGCACCATTACCTCTACCCATCGGGGTAATGGAATAGACTGTGGCGACATTGGATTAATTGGCCCAACTTTTGGCATCAAGCGCGTATCGCTGGCCGCGATACGTTGCCGCTGTTGCGGAGCGAAGGCTGGCAAAATTGATGTGTGTCCGCTCCTCCGGCGTAACGGTGGCGGCGCTATGCCAGGACGGGCAACCGTAGCCACAAAAAAGTTGGTGGCTCGATGCAGTATTACATGCGTTCTTGTTGCCTGCTGGCTATTGCCGCCTTGCCCGTAAGGAGCCTGCGTTCCCATTGCTGAACGTACCACACCCGGCGGGATGTGTACACCCTCGGGAGGAGTGACAGGTAATACGTTCTGTGGTGGTGTAGGTATCGTTTGCACGCCAGCAAAAGGCTGTTGTGGATAATATGGTTGCTGCGGTTGCTGCGGTTGTTGCGGTTGTTGTGGGTGCCGGGTATATATATTGGGCGTGCTATCGCTTACGAGTTGGCTCTGCTGCTGGTGATTATTGCTATTGTGGTCAAGGACGACGGGTACGTTGGAAGTCGGCAAGAAATCAATGCCGCTGGAAGCGAAAGAGCTGAGACGCAACCTATTATTATTTGTATTATTCCTGTGCGCTGGTGTTGGTGGAACCGCCGCTTGACCGGGAAGCGCCGGGCGAATGAGTGGAGATGATTCTCTGACCCCTGGCACTACTGGAGGCTGTACTGGCGGGACAGGATTTCCTTCCGGCCTGGCATAGTTTTGCTCTTCCTGACCATGAACAGGGCGCACCACTCTTCTCACGTTGATATTGCCGCCATTTTGTCCCGGTGCTGTTTGTTCGTGGACAGGCGGAACCGCGGGTGGTAGTATCTCCTGTTTGCGCTCAAGAGGAGCAAATGTATCTGGTTGTGCCGGGTCTGGTATTGGCTGATTGGATGTCATATTCCACTCACTACTCAATCTATCTTCTGCTTCCTGCGAGGGGCCGTGCGCCATTATGTGGCTCCCCCTGCCCATTGCCATGGCGATGTTGTCCAAGATGGGCAGTCTTTTCCCAGTTGGACGTACCGCGTATATGCCGGTACACCGCTCTCAATGCCCCAATGCTCAGCAGCCACTGGTAGGGGAAAAAGGCCAGCAGCAGAATGAACGGCTCACGCCAGCGCCAGGGACGATGATGAACCTTCAAAAACTCGTGCAATCCTGCCAGGTCTATAAAAGCCGCCAGGATGAAACAGTAGAGTGGTAAAAACGTCAGCATGGCGAACCACAGCGGCAGTTTGACAAAAAAGAACATTACAATAGAGACCGGCACGAAGAGCGCCAGGGAAGCTTGCACCTCCGGCAACATCAATACATAGATAGCCAACAAGCGTTGCTGGAGCTTTTCCAGTCTCCTCCATTCGCCTTTGAAAAGAATCTGGAGAAAACCTTGATTCCAGCGTGTGCGTTGTTTGATAAACTGCTCAATAGAATTCGGAGTCTCCTCCCGCGTCACAAATTCGTCGTCGTAAATGATACGCATGCGAGCATGTGAGATGTTGAGACGAATGCCGAGATCGGCATCTTCAGTCAGGCAGGTCTCGTCCCAGCCCCCAAGTTGCTCCATCAATTCGCGGCGCACAAAAACTGTGTTGCCGCCCAGTGGCGTCATGCCAATATTAGCGAAAAAGTGCATGGATGATTTGAACCAGAAGAAATATTCTAGCACATTGAGGAAGCAAAACCATTTTGTGTTATGATTCATCAACTGGACACCGCTCTGCACAACATCCACATCTTCATTGAGCATCGTTGTATTCACAATATTCAGGATATCGGGATGTGGCTCATCCTCGGCATCGAAGATAGTGACGATATCGCCGCGTGAGACTTGCAGCGCGAGGTTCAACCCGTGCGGCTTGTTGATGGGAAAGTCGTTGAATATGACCAGTTGCACATTGGGGTCACCGAGTTCGTCAATTTTGGCCTGTGCCTCCGCAATCGTTTTGGGGTCATCTTCACGGCAGATTGCCAGAATTTGCTTGAGTTCGTCCGGATAATTGAGGTCATAGACTTTCTGAATCGTTTCGCGATAGACATCTTCTTCATGCCGGGCTGGCAACATAATGGTAAATGAGAGACAGGGATCGCGGTAAACCGTCGGGGCGTGATTCAGCCAGGCGTGTTCGGGTACCTCCCAGATATAGAGGCGCAGGCGAATATTGAAAATAGCCTGCACCGTCATTATCAGGATCACGACGAGATAAAGACCTTCTAAAATCAAACCGAGAACGTTCAAGAATACTCCTGCTTTCTTTCCTGCTCTAACATGGTATATTGTTTGCCAGAACATCTGACTTGTTGCCGCACACCGTATGTAGCACTGGTGTCACGCTGTTGTCATTGTTCGTTGGCGGAATATAACTATAGGCTTCCGCACCGCTGCCGCGATGCAAGGTAATCTCGACTATACTGTAGCCCGCTATGCTGATACTGAGCGTCGGCCACGCACCCACCGACAAAAACTGATTCGTTGAGTTAATCTCAGCCAGTTGCGGCGTGTTCGATTTATTAATGAACAGCAAACTCACGGTGTGATGCGCGTTATCTTGTGTCGCGTAAAAGCTTATCGGGTCACGCTGCGTTTGCACCGGTATCAGATTATTTTGCAGATGTGAGAATATTTGCATGACGCGCAGCATCGCCGTTTGCTGTTGCCCCTGCGTTGTGAGGAGCGGATACGGGCTATTGATGCCCGATGCCGACGAAAATGCCGCGTATGCAACTTGCTGTTCCATCAAGGTCGCCAGTGTATCCGCCCACCACAAAGAAGCCAAACCTTGCGCGGGTGCTTGCTGTCCAGGCGCATTGGTATTGATGGCTGTGATGGCAATCGGCACGTCGGTTTTCAAGTATTGCCCGATAAGCTGGTGCAATTGCGGAATCAGATAGTTCCACTGGTCCGTGCTGCTCAACAGCATCGCGGGGTTATTGCTGACTGTGCCAAACTGGTACTGGTGAAAGGAGACGCCGTTGAGCAGTTGAAATTTGCTATTGGGATGGCTCTGCTCGTAGGCACCAACGCCTTTGAGGAATCCCTCCATCCACAGTTGACCGTTAGCATCGGTTGGTCCCGCGCCGGGGCCATTGAAGACGCTGATATCTGGCCCAAACACGAGGATATTGGGGTCGTGCTGGTGCATAACCGTTGAGAATTGGATAAAATCCTGCACGTATTCTGCCACGGTATAGAGTTTGCCGGTCGCAGGGTTAATCAGTGTATCGGGCGCATCACCGACCGTCCAGAATTTGGCAGGGTGGTAGGCAACGTGTGCATAAGCCCCGACGCGCAGATAGCTATGTGGATTGTTCATAAAATCAACCCAGTTGCCCGCGATTGTTGCGCGTTGTGCCAGCGAGGTGAGTTCAGGAAAACTGCCTTGAATTGGCCCTGAGAGCCGCGCCTGCATCATGCCATCGCTATTAACCTCATCAAGCAGAGCCGCGAAATCCTTCATTTGATCGAGCGAGAGATAATGACTTTCTCCCCAACTGCCGCCAGGGAAACGCAACAGGCCGATATTCGCATCTTTGAGCCCGGTTGTAAGCGCAGGGCTATAATACGTTGTGCCGGTCGCGTTATCCTGCGAACTCGAACCGATGGCTGGCCCTACATTGGCTCCGAAGAGATCGGGGCTGATAGGCAGGTGTTGACGCAAATCAACCACGGCGACCTGCTGGTTGCCGATCTGAACGGTTAGCTGGTCATCGGTAGGGCTGACGACGGTACTGATACGCACACCCGCGAAAATCAGCAGAATCAAGAGCAACACGCACATAATGCCAGGCAGGCGCCGCCGTTTAGTATGTGCCGGGCCACGCTGCAACGTCAGCTCGCGCCAACCGAGCGTGGATGATCCAGGCCCTTCTGTCGTTGTGCCTCTCCTGCTTGCGTCGTTGTTGACCGTCATCATGAAAATCCTTAATTCACCTGCATCCCGCGCCTCTACGGGCTTTTGTGCATATCAGTAGTCGCAACTATGAAAAATCAAATATGCCTACCTATGTATCTAAACGCTTCAGCCGCATCCGCAAGCACCGTGGTGGGACATAGGTCATGTTTTGTGCCTGTGTATGGTGCTTATTGTGCCCGCGCATTCTCTTATGGTATCGCATAGGTATGCGTAAAAGTTATTATCTATGCATAATGTACTATCGGCAGATATCGAACCAGGTGTACCCACTTGCCACGGAGGATAAGATTCGTATAAACTGAGAAAAGCAACATGGAAGCGCGAAGTTTCCAACCCATGCGAAGGAGAGTTCAAGTCGTGTCAAATGATCTGATAGTATTGAGTACGTTTCGCTTTACGCCGGAGTCGCAGGAGCTATTGCGCGAGGCGGCACAGTCGGAGGCGGTGTTTGTGACGCGCACCGAAGAGTTTTTGGCTCGCTTGCCGGAGGCAGAAATCCTTTGTGCCTATAGTGTACCGCACAACGTGCGTGAACTGGCACCTAATCTGCGTTGGCTGCAATTTCCAGGAGCCGGCGTGGATAGCTTGCGCCCAACCGGCTTGCTGAGTGCCGATAGCGGCATTATTATCACCACTGCATCTGGTATTCACGCGACCAGCATTAGCGAATATGTTTTTGGCAGTATGTTGATGTTCAATCGCTCGTGGCCCGAAATGGTACGACTACAGGATCGGCATATGTGGCCGCGCAATTCAAGCTGGTATAATCTGGGTGGGCGCGAGTTGATAGATCAGACGCTGGGTATCGTTGGGTTGGGCAATATCGGACGACAGATAGCGCACCTGGGCAAAGCATTTGGCATGCGGGTGATAGCAACACGCCGTTCGGCAGTGGCGGCGCATGAGCAACCGGAACCGGATGTAGATAGGCTCTATCCAATGGAACAGTTGCACGAAGTTCTCCAGCAGAGCGATTATGTCGTGCTGGCAGTACCGTTGACGCCGGAGACGGCGGGGCTGATCGGCGAGCCTGAATTGCGGGCGATGCGACGCAATGCTTACCTTGTCAACATTGCTCGCGGAAAAGTCATTGACGAGGATGCGCTGATTCGTGCGTTGCGTGAGCAGTGGATTGCTGGCGCGGGACTGGACGTGACGGTGGAAGAGCCTCTGCCCTCTGAAAGCCCGCTCTATGCCATGTCGAATGTCATTCTGACGCCGCACATTTCCGGGGAAAGCGTCTATTATGAACGACGTCTCGCCGCACGTTTTGCCGACAATTTGCGACGCTACCGTTCAGGGCAACCGTTGCATAACCAGTTTGACCCCGCACGTGGGTATTGATGAGGGATGAGATGAGTACAAATTTAGGAACCGTTCACACACTGGGCGTTGAAGCGGTCGGTAAACCCGGTCAACGCCGTTTCCGGCTATTTGCCGCTAGCCTCCACGGGACTGTCGTTATGTGGATGGAGAAAGAGTACCTGAATAACCTTTCGCTGACGATTGACCACGCTCTGGCGCAAATTAGCGAAGGGCAGATTCTGCGCACGGAGGCACAGGTGGGCGGCCTTGCTGCCACTCAAGGTATGCCCGCGAATTTTCCGCGTACACCCGATCACGAGTTTCAGGTCGGGCAGATAGGTCTCACTTATGAAGAGCGGCCTTCTATGTTTATGCTCACCGGCATGCCAATGGATATTATTCTGGAGCCTGGACAAGACCCTATCGCCCATGTGCGAGAGGAGGACGCCATTTCAATTCGCTTCTCCCAGCAACAGGCCCACGATTTAACCGCCACCATCAATGCGGTGGTGGCATCAGGTCGTCCTATCTGTCCCCTCTGCCACACGCCGCTGGATGGTGGCCCGCACGCCTGCGTCAAGCAAAACGGACACCGCGAAATTGTGCAGGTGGAGGAAGGTGAAGGTGAGGATGAAGAGGATGAGGATGAATAAAAAATAGAAGGGTACGTAACGTAGTTAATACGTTGTACCCTTCACATTTTTGCTATACCTGGGCGGACCCTATCACGCAGAGCAGCGCCGATCTTCCGGTGTCTGGTCTCGCTCTGTAACCACTTAATCAATGCATACGTATTTGTTTGCTTTTTGCAGATACAGGTCTTCGTTAGCCTCAATCATCAGCTTATGCAGCCCAACGACATCGGCGTCCGGCAAACTCTCTACTGGTTGTACGCAAAGGCGCATAATCGCACGCCCATTTTCAATAACCTGGACATAGCCTTTGGTTCGTGGCACACGATACACGCGCTGTGGCTCAGTCGGGCTTGGAACCTCAAGATAACCACGCCAAACCAGCTGACGAAATTGATCAGGAGTGAGCGTATCGCGTAAAAGATCAGCTGCGCGTCGTTCGGCTCGCGACCACCCCTTGAAGTATGGCTGAAACATCAACCAGAGCATCGGTGAGATGGCGAGGGCAACGACGATCCAACCCAGGGCCGTGAGCACCTGAGTGACGAAGCTCATCCCCCAACGACTCGCGGGACCATGACAATTTGTTCAGCAGTGGGGTCGAATTGCTCGATGCGCTGTGTCGGTTTCCCAGGCTCAATGCGGAAAGCAGTCGCGCCCTTTGCCCGCTCTTGAGCAAAAATACGCTCGGCCTCACGAATAGCGGCAGAGGCCTCGGGGTCGCCCGCCAGAGCTTTCTGCCCATCCCAGGTGACACGATCATCGCCGCGCCGTGACATCACCCGTAACATTCCCACAGTCGTTCCTCCTTCGTAGAATACGCCGTTTTGCTGGCAACTCTCAACAAACACATGCTAAGAGCGTTCATCTTGTATTCCTTGCAGTTACACTGTAACGAACACATTGTACGCTTGTTTACAAAAACGAACTACGAGGTACAGAGTAGATACACTGTTGACACGCTCTGCTCTGGCAGATGGTTTCTCAGCCCAGGTCTGATATCAACCCTGGATGTGTGCCAAACGTTACTACTATTGTACGTGAGATATTCGCGATAGTCAATGGGTCTCAAAAGCCGTTTGCCAACTTATGTTGCCATTTGCAATTTCACGCCGCACTCAGGGCAGAAGCGGGCGCTATTTTCCACTGGCTCTGCACATTGCGGGCAAAATAGATCGGGCATTGGCAATTTGCTACCACAGTCCTGGCAAAACTTTCCCGGCGGTCCCATACGACGGCAGGTGGGACACATGACTGCCTGCGGATAGCCTGGCGTACTCAAACCGGCGAGTGCCGCCGGTGTCAACGGTTGTGCTGGTTGCTGCGCTTGCTGTGGAAGACGTTGTTGCAGTTGTGCCTGGACTGGCAGTTTGAGCATATCCGGTTCCACGGCGGAGGGGATAGCGTTCGTATCAAATTGTGGTGCGCGATAATTGGATTCAATTTGCTGGTGTTGTGCCTCAATATTCATCTGGTGCTGAAATTGCGCACCGTCCGCTTTCATGTCGGGGGCGCAGCCAGAGCCTGTGCAGAGATTCAATTTCGTATTGAAGCAGCGCATGCAGACCGTGCGATGGCATTTGGGGCAGAGATGAAATTCGTGCTGGATGCTTGCCCATGACTTCTGCAGCGCCGTGGCCTGTTCCGCGTGCCACTTTGAGCCATACATCTGCTCGCCCGCCTCGGCTGCACGGCCCCAGAATCCGCCAAGTAATCCTACGCCAATGTCCATGATATTGGTCGCGGTACTGACCGAAGAGCGAATAGGGGTCGAATCAACCGACCAGTTACACTCCTGGCAGGTGAAGCGGAAGGCAAAATAACCTTGCGATTGATTGCTAATATCTTGATAGATACTAGGGACAACGTAGTGTTGTGCCATACAAACCTCTTTTCTCCCTCTATGGGATTATTCGGCAGTGACGAGCGTTACACCGGCAGTCCCAGGCCCTGCGTAGGTGCCGACAGCCGCCCCTAATTTGTAGGTTGGTATCTCATGTGGGTAGACTTCCTTGAGCGCACTGGCAAGCTGTTGTCCTGCTTCAGCTTCGGACTCAACAATGCCCAGTTGTTCAAATTGCCCCATTTCACCGAGGAGTTGCGCGATCCGGGCATTGGCTCTACTGCGTGTGCGTGGTTGCTCAAGACCGACAACCATGCCATTTTTAATGGCAAGAATAGGCTTTACGCTCAGCATATTGCCTAAGAATGCCTTTGCGCTGCCGACACGCCCACCGCGCTTCAAATATTCCAGCGTATCCAGCACAAACAGAATCTGAGTGCGCGAGAGCCGACTGCGGAGGCGCGTTTGTATCTCTTCCAGGCTGTCACCCTGTTGTGCTTCCTTTGCCGCCTGCATAACCGCGTACCCCATACCCATACTGACCGTCTCTGAATCAACGATCTCAATAGGAATTTTTCTCAGGTCATCCGGCAAACTATCGCGCCCGGTGCGAGCGGACTGATAGGTGCCGCTTAACTTCGCAGAAACGTGAATGGACAAAATACTATCGGCACCTTCGTTAATAAGGGTGGTGTAGGCTTCCATAAAAGCGGCGGGTGGGGGCTGAGAGGTGCGCGGCGTGACCTTACCGGTCTGAAGCTTCTGGTAAAACGTCGCATTATCCAGTTCCACACCATCCAGAAATTCCTCATTGCCGAAAAAAACGGTGAGTGGCACAACGGTAATACCCAGCGCTTTGGCCTGTTCTAATGGAATATCAGCAGTGCTATCGGTGACGATACGAACCGTCATGGGTACCTCCAACTGGCACGTCTCTGTGCCTCACAAGAATTACGAATAAGTATACAGTGTCTGGTTGTCGTTGTCGAGTTTTCACTCCACTGACAAAATATAGGCATAATAGGGTTGTCCCCCGTCCACAACCTCAAGCTCCAGATGCGAGTACTGTGCTTTGATGCGCTTCGCGGTCTCCTCTGCCTCTTGCCGGGTGACATCTTCGCCGTAGTAGAGCGTCAGAATCTCGTATTTTGCAATATCCATACGTTCAAGCGTGTCATGAATGACGCGCTCTTTATTGGCGCCTGCAATGGTCAAGTTGCCATTAATGAGGCCAATGTAATCACCCTCGCGCACGCGCACGCCGCCAATCTGAACGGTACGAACAGCAGTTGTAATCTCCGCAGTCTGCACATTTTTGATCGCCTCCGTCATCGCTTCGCAGTTGGTGGAGAAATCAGCCTCGAAATTAAAACTCATCAACGCGGCGATGCCCTGTGGCAACGTTTCGGTTGGAACGATGTAAACCTCTTTCTCGGTCAAATTCACGACCTGACGTGCGCTCAAAATAACGTTGCTATTGTTCGGGAGGATAACAACGTGCTGCGCACTGACCGAGTTGACAGCCGCGAGCAATTCTTCAGTGCTGGGATTCATCGTTTGCCCGCCAGAGACAATTGCGTTGACCCCGAAGCCCGCGAAAACTTTCTCAAAGCCCGCGCCGGAAACAACGGCAATAGTGGCAATCTGAGCGGCTTCCCCGGCCTCGACCGTTTCCTCATTCGTATCAGCGGCGTGTTCAGCCTCGCTTTCGGCGGCATATTCCAGGCTTTGTTCCTGGAGATTTTCGATATTGATGTCAAGGAGACTGCCGAGACCCACTCCGTAATCAAGAATTTTGCCAGGCGTGGGTGTATGCGTATGCACTTTGAGCATTTTCTCATCACCCGCGACCACCGTGGAGACGCCGCCCATGTCAATGATGGTCTGGCGAATCGCTTCTACATCGAGATGTTCGCCACGTAACAGGAAGACGACTTCGTAGCCGAACTCCTCTTCAATGGTGACGCGCCCCTTTTTCTGAGATGCGGTTGCGGCAGGTGTATTGGCAGATGCAGCTTTTGTCGGCAGAGGGGATGAGGCAATAGTAGCAGTGCTAGCCGCGCTGCCAGCGTTTGTGGCCTCGCCACGAATATAGCGCCAGACACCCTCTAAAATGGTGCAGAAGCCCTGGCCGCCGGAGTCTACTACGCCCGCCTGTTTGAGGATAGGCAGCAGGTCGGGAGTGCTGGCAACGGCCTGTCGCGCCGCGACGACCGCTTCTTCCATTAAGCCAACGAGGTCGTCGCCACGTTCCGCGCTAACCTGTGCCGCCGCCGCCGTCTCGCGCACGACGGTAAGAATAGTGCCTTCCACGGGTTTAATTACTGCTCGATAGGCGAGGCGTGAAGCCTCCTGGAAAGCGTTGGCGAGTTCAGGTGCGCCAAAGACCTGTTTCTTGTCCAATCCCTGTGCCAGTCCGCGCAAGGTTTGCGAGAGAATGACGCCGGAGTTGCCACGCGCACCTAGCAACGCGCCATGCGCCAGCTTCGCCGCGATGACGCTGGCTGACGTTTCCTGGCTATTCGCAATGCCCTTCATCGCTGCCTGCATCGTCGCCGACATATTCGAGCCGGTATCCCCATCCGGCACAGGGAAAACATTGAGAGCATTGATAATCTCGCGATGCTCTTCCAACCATTCCGTTCCCGCTTGCATAGCTTTCTTGAGGTCCTGGCCGTCAAAGATGCTGATGCGGCGCGGTCGCTGTATCCGAACACCGGTGCGCGGTGATTGTTCCTGCATACTTTTGTGGTTCCTTCTCCGGGCGCGATAAATCGGGTCCCTACGGCGGACGCGATAAATCGGGTCCCTACGGTTGGGAAGTTGGTCCGTGGCTCAGTCCCTGGACATTGACATTCACCTGTGCGACAGGAACGTCGAGCATCTTCTCGACCGAGAACTTGACGCTGCTCATGATATTATGCGCGATTTCTGACATGCGCAACCCGTATTCGAGCGCGACATAGACTTCGATAATAATTTGGTCGTTGACGACGCGCACTTGCACTCCCTGATTGCTCTGCTCCGGCGGCAACAAAACGGCCCGCCCATTGTGTAAACGGGGAGCGGTCAGTCCCACGACGCCGTAGCATTCGCTGGTAGCTTGTATGGCGATGGTATGGATTGCGTTAGGCAAAACTTCGATTTTGCCAAGCGGACGCGCACCGGATGGCGGCTGAATGGCGGACGATTTTGACTGGTGCATACTTTTCGCTTCTTTTCTTTTTGCTCTTGCCAAAACAAGTACTCTCATGGTATACTCGCATGGCACGCTCAAATCTCTTATGTCCAGGTGTTGCTATACGCATGGCGACTCATCTGAGACGGGAATAGTATATCAAAGGCGTTGGGGATAATCAAGAGAATGTGGGTGACTTGCGAGAGAGCTTTGTTTGTGAGCATGTTCTTGCAGTACCCGTAGCATAATACAGGAAGGAATGCATACATGTCTGGTCGTTGTGAAGTATGCGGGCGTAAACCCCTGCATGGTAATAATGTAAGCTTCTCGCAGCGCCATACTCGTCGTCGCTTCGTACTCAATGTGCAGCGTCGGCATATGGTGATTAATGGGACGCCAAAAACGGTCAATATCTGCACGCGTTGCATGCGTACTATGAACAAATTACCCAAGCTCGCGGCACAAAAGTAAAAGAGTAACACGAAAAAGCCACCAGCCGGCTGGTGGCTTTTTCGTGTTACTCTTTTACTTTTGTGCCGCGAGTCCTCTCGAAGCGCGTTCTGAGTTGCCCACAGGCGGCGGCGATATCGTCACCACGCTCCGCACGCACGCTATTGCTAATGTGATGCTCAAAAAGGATGGTGCGGAAGGCACGAATTGCCTCCGGCCCCGGCGTTTTGTAGTCGGCAGAGGTGGTGTTGACCGGAATGCAATTGACGTGCGCGAATTGCCCCAGTGGTGCCAGCAATTCACCGAGTGCATGCGCGTAATCGGCGGTATCGTTGACTCCCGCGAGCAAGACATACTCGAATGTGACTTGTCGGTTGGTGGCAGCAATGTAATCCGAGCAGGCGGCCAGCAACTCTTTGAGCGGGTATTTGCGGTTGACTGGCATCGTGCGACCGCGCAACTCGTCGGTAGGAGCGTGCAGCGAGATTGCCAGATTGACCTGTAACGGCTCCTGGCTCAGCTTGCGAATAGCGGGAACCACCCCCACCGTCGAAACGGTCATAGAACGCGCTCCCAGGTGAAAGCCATCCGGGCTATTCAGGATACGCAGGGCTTGCAGCACATTATCATAATTGTGCAGCGGTTCTCCCATCCCCATCAGCACAATGTTGGTGATGTGGTCAATAGGTGTGCTGCTTGGCAGACCTGCCGCTATCCAGGGTGTTGCACGTAGCTCTCGTGCGAAATAGAGAACCTGTGCGACAATTTCGCCTGCGCTCAAATGGCGATCAAAGCCCATTTGTCCAGTGGCGCAAAACGTACAGCCGAAGGCACAGCCCGCCTGTGTAGAAACACAGACCGTGGCGCGAGCGCTGCTCTCGCCTAGAGGTGGGTAGAGCATCAGCACCGATTCGATCAATTTGCCATCCGCCAGCTCCAGCAAAATCTTGCGCGTGCGGTCATCCTTCGAGTGCAGTTCGCTGCGTACAATTGCTGGCCCGATACTCGCCTCTTCCGCCAATTGCTGGCGCAATGCTTGCGGTACATTCGTCATTTGTGAGAAATCGGTAACAAGTTTCGCATAAAGCCAGTTATAAATTTGTTTGGCGCGAAATGCTGCCTCTCCACGCTCCACCAACCATTGTTGCAACTGTGGCAGTGTGAACGCAAGGATATCGGTCCTCTGTTGAATATGTGGGTTTGTAGGTGTCATGGTCATACTTCATTATAGCACGTTCTGAGCAACTGTCCCCAATTTGGGAACAGTTGCTCAGAACGTTTTTAGCGATTCCAGTAAAGATGCATCCAACAGCAGGTTGTGTCGCAACCTGCTGTTGGATGCATGGCTCTCGCCCGATGTAGACTTACTCGCTCAGAATCTGCCTTGCTTCTGCCTCTGTTTCCGCTCTGAGCAGCTTGAATATGATATCTTGCACGACATCTGGCTCATTCGGAGCGTTGCCCCGTTCTTTTGCCATCTCAATGAGAGCTGGAAAATCCTTCTGTACAAGATATTCCAACATGTTGCGTTGCCTTTGCAAATTAGCAAGCCGTTCTTGCTGTATGCCTTGCTGCAAGCCCTCTTGTAAGCCCTCTTGCTTGCCTTCCTGTTTCCCTTCTTGCCAGATCTCCTGATAGGCCCAGGAGTCTTTTAATGCATCCTCGAACATGCCAAATCTCCTTTTTAACCATTGCCGGTCGGTTGCTTTCACAAACGCTAATGACGCGAAAATGTACGTCAGCGACAACAGGTCGCGTGCGTCTCCATCTTCCACGGTCTCTATAGTGGTTATTGCCTTTTCAACCACTTTTCTGTTTTTGCCGCCTCTGGCAAGCATTATCAAAGGTAGGAGGCCCAACAATCCTGCTTGCTGAATGTCCTCGAATGGTACTTCCCAGAGTTTGATCACATTAAAATGGAACGTATGGACCGTCTTAGCGGGAGGAAACTTCCACCCGAAGAACGGCTCTGACACTTTACAGCGTTTCAGATAAATCACGAACGAGTCCGTCGGACGATGGTACGTCCAGGTTGCCATTGCATTGTACTCCCACATGCGCTCTGCCATGTGTTCATCAGCATAGCTCTGGAACTCAATGTGGATCATACAAGCGATCCCATTCACTGTCATTTGATGCAAGTTGTCGGCTTCAATCTCCCGATTATTGAGGTTGAGCGATTTGGCCTCTACCGTTCCGGTGAACTGCGCTCCCGGAATGAGCCAGCGAATGAAATCCTCCGGGCGTGTGTTAACCAGCCGTTTGGTGCTGGTATCCCATTTTCCTGGCATGATAGAACTACTCCTGCCGTATATAAAGTGTAACATAGGAGCCATGCCCTGTCGAGGGACAGGAGGCTGCCGATATTACCTGAGTTGGAAGTAGTGTTTGGACAAAACACCCGGTGCGAGAAAGAGTGTATTGCCCGGATATACCACCTCCTACTCTATAGATACCTATGCTGGCGGAAAAAGCGGAAAGTAATAGCCACCATGTTGTATGATTGTTATCAAATGGGATTTTTTTGAGAGTGATGAAACAGCGTTTATGAATGCAGAAGAACAGGTAGATGAGATGTCCGCCAAACGCCAAACCACCGATATGTTGGAAGAACAGCGCGGCTCATTTCGCGTCGTCTTGCGAAATCGTCCTTTTTTATTCTTGTGGTTGGCGCAATTGCTGTCGCAGATTGTCTTCAATGCCGCGAATTATGGCGTCATTGTGGTTGTAACGCAAGTTACTGGTTCGACAGTGATGGTAGGTTTTGCGATCATCTCGTTTACATTACCTGCTGTGCCATTTAGTTTGCTCGCCGGTGTCTATGTTGATTATCTGGACAAGCGGCTTGTTTTGTGGACATGTAATGCTTTGCGGGCAATTGCCACGGCTCTGATAGTCGTCGCACTGCTCTGGAATCCACATACAGTGATACCATTGTACTTTCTGGCATTCTTGATTTCATTGATCACGCAGTTTTTTACTCCTGCTGAAGCGTCGAGTATACCTATGCTGGTGGGCAGAAAAGAACTGGTTCCGGCTCTTTCCCTGTTCAATATTACGCTGACGATAGCCCAGGCTGTCGGCTTCCTGCTGCTAGGACGCATTATCGAGACAATATTTCCACCTTTTCATGTTTCACTGGGCTTTACCCGTGTGCTGGTACAACCGATAGACATGCTGTTTGTTGTTGTTGCGGTTTCATATGTTGTTTGCGTACTGCTCATTCTAGCGATCCCGGTGCGTGCCTGGAAGCATGAGCAAGCGGTGAAACATGAGCAGGACCTCTCACCCAGTCGGGGCATGTGGAAGATTGTACAGCATGATGTAGGAGAAAGCTGGCAGATTATTCGTGGAGATCACTCGTTGTTTGTGGCACTGCTCGATGTGTCGTATATCAGTGTGTTATTGCTGGTGATTGGCGAGCTGGCGGGGCCATATGTGCAGAACGTGCTGCATTTGCCCGTTGAGAATATTTCCTTGATATTCGCTCCTGCCGGTATAGGATTGGTGCTTGGCGGATTAGTGATGCCGCGCCTGACACGCTTATTAGGAAAATCGCGTACTATTGCTCTGGGAAGTGTCTGTACGGCGACGGCTCTGATACTTTTACCTCTGGGGCGCTTTGTGATTGTACATGTCTCCTTTTTTGTGCCGTGGCTTCTGTTCTTCGTAGGAGCGATAGCTTTCATTTTAGGCATGGCGCTGGATATGGTGAATATACCCGCTCAAACGGTGATGCAAGAACGGACGCCCGAAGATGTACGGGGCCGCGTGTTTGCCTTCCAATCCACGCTCTATAATGCCGGCTCTATCCCCGTTATTCTCTTTGCCGGTGTCATTGCTGATACACTGGGCATTGAGACAGTGATGTATATCCTGGCGGCGGCAGTATTACTGTTCCAGGGGTGGACGCGTTTCTACAATCGCCCTCCGAAAAGTACATCTGCGAGTACCGCGCTTTCATCCAGATAAGTTATGCACCAACCACTCCCAACCTGAACTATTACTCTGGCGCTGTCTATGACTTTCTGGCATGCTCATTCGTATTAAAAAGTAGGAGATAGAAACACCATAGCACTAGAGGATACCTGTGTAAAGGCCACAAGAACAGGACATATTGCCCATGCCGACGACAATAGAGCCGCCCATAGAGACGCCAGAAGCGCCACAAGGCACTGCGAGTTTCAGAAGGGTACTCAAAAACCGCAATTTTTTATTGCTCTGGCTTGCGCAGCTTATTTCGCTCACCATCCTCAATGCCGCGAATTTCGGCATTATCGTGCTGGTTAATGACCTGACCCATTCGGTCGTTATGGCTGGCCTTGCTATTATCGCGTTTACGCTGCCCGCGTTGCCCTTTAGCGCGGTAGCGGGCGTGGTGGTAGATCGTTTGAACAAGCGGTTGGTTCTCTGGGTCAGCAATATCTTACGTATGGTCACGATGTCGTTAATTGTGCTTTCGCTCTGGACGAATCGCAGCGATTTGTGGCCGCTCTATATTCTCACGTTCATGACCTCGCTTATCGGGCAGTTCTTCACACCGGCGGAAGGCGCGGCTATTCCTCTGGTCGTGGGTGAACGCGAGTTGCTGCCTGCTCTGTCGCTTTTCAATATCACGATGACGCTCTCGCAGGCGATTGGCTTTCTCCTGTTGGGTAGTCTAGTTGCCACGTTGTTCCCGCCGTTCGCGATTCATTTCGGTGTGTTGAATGTGATGGTACAGTCAATAGACATGCTTTTTGTGCTGGCTGCTTTTTTCTACCTGGTTTGCGCCATCCTGATTTTCTGCATTCCTAACCGCGCATTCCACGAGCCGCACCTGGCAAATAAGGTCAAAGATACACGCGACGAGGCGAATAGGGCGTTGGAGAGGCTTTGGCAAGAGATTGTCGAGGGTTGGCATTACGTGCGCAATGATCGCATTTTGTTTTATTCAGTCGTACAGCTCTCGGTCGTTGGCAACATCTTATTATTGATTGGTGAGCTGGCCGGCCCATTTGTACAGCAGGTCTTGCATCGTCCGGCAGCACAGATGTCCATCATCCTGGCACCTGCCGCTATTGGCCTGGTGGGCGCTTCAATTTTCATGCCGGGTATTTCCCAACGAGTAGGCAAGATACGCCTGACCGTCATCGGCTTTATCGTCGAAGCCGCAGGTTTTGTCTTGCTGATTAGTGATCAATGGCTGGCTTTGCGCATTGACCCGGTACATGGTGCGGAGTCACCATTATTGTTGTTCTCAACGCTTGTACTGGTGTTTATTCTGGGCGTGGCGATGGCTTGTATCAACATTCCAACGCAGACGATGATGCAGGAACATTCACCGGAAGCGGTGCGCGGGCGTATCTTCTCACTCCAATTCATGATGTACAACACCGGCTCGATTCCCATCCTGCTCTTTGCCGGTATCTTCGCCCAGTTTATCGGCTTCAATCAACTGATTGTACTGATATCCGCCAGTATGCTCCTTTTCTGCTGGTGGGGCATACGCTACATCCGGCGCGAGAAAAAAACCGTGTAGGGAAATAGGGGGGAAATAGGGGGAAAACAAAAAGCAGCCTGTCAGATTGTGCGTTGCACAATCTGACAGGCTGCTTTTTGTTTTCCCCCTATTTCCCTACATTGAAGCGGAAATGGGCGATATCGCCGTCCTGTATCACGTAATCCTTGCCCTCAAGCCGCAACAGACCCTTTTTGGTGGCGGCGGCGAAAGAGCCACAGGCCATGAAATCATCATAGCGCGTGACCTCGGCACGGATGAAGCCGCGCTCGATATCAGAGTGGATTTTTCCGGCGGCCTCCGGGGCCTTCGCGCCTTTTGTCACCGTCCAGGCACGCACCTCATCTTCACCGGCGGTCAGGAACGTAATCAGGCTAAGCAGCCTATAGCCCACTTGAATCACACGGTCGGTTCCCAGTTGTGGTAGCCCCAACGCCTCCAGGTACTCGTGTGCATCCTCCTCTGGCAGTTCCGCTAATTCTGCCTCCAGGCGTGCGGAAACGGCGACAACTTCGGCTCCCTCGTCTCTTGCGCGTCTGGCAACGGCTGCAATGCCCTTTAATTCATCCTCCAACGTGCTGCTATCCACATCCTCTCTGTCAGCAATGCGCTCCAGCAGCATATTTGCCGCGCCCAGCACCTCTTCGCTCACATTTAGCACGTACATGCGCGGTTTGAGTGTCAGTAGGAAGAGTTCGCTTAATACAGCGCGATCCTGTGCCAGCAACTCCAGTGAGCTGATGGGTCTCAGGTCGTTCAGTGCGCTCTGGAGCAGCCGTAGTACCTCCAATTCTTGCTGGTACTTCTTATCGCCCGACTTCGCCGCCTTCGTCGTGCGTTCGATGCGTTTATCAACGGTGGAGAGATCGGTCAGCGCGAGTTCCGCATTGAGGCTATCCAGGTCGCGGTTGGGGTCAATATTCTCGTAGATATGAGGAATGTTGCTATTAGCAAAGGTGCGCAGCACGATAGCCAGAGCGTCCGCGTTGCGAATATGGCCCAGGAATTCGGCGCTCAAGCCCTGTTTCTCTTTTGCCCCTTGTGTATTTTGTCCCATACCCGCCACATCCACAAATTCAACGGTCGTAGCAGTGACTTTTTTGGGTTGAAAGATATCCGCGAGCGGTTGCAAACGGGCATCCGGCACCTGCACCACCGCGATATTCGCCTGTACTGTACTTGTCGCATAGCCACTGAGGGGCGCTCCGGCCTTCGTCAGTGCATTAAACAGCGATGTCTTGCCACTCTGGGGCAGACCAATAATACCTATTGTAAGAGCCATTACGTATTCCTTTTTTATATTCTCTTGACGTTAGCGGAAACACACAATACAATACCTATGATTATACATGTTTCTTAACCATTGGAGGTAACGTCCCATGCCATTGTACGAGTACTACTGCCCAAATTGCAAATCGAAATTTGAAATGCTGGTCAGCCACCAGCATGCCGATGATATTGTCTGTATGAAGTGTCGCAACGAACATGTGCGCCGCCTGCTCTCTGTTTTCGCATCACCACGCGGCGCAAGCGAGAGTGCCGACTACGACGAGATGCCGACCCCTATGGGCAATTGTGGGTGTGGTGGTGGTAGCTGCGGCTGCAACTAACTAAAAGGTTTCTCATGTCTCAGAATGTAAGCGAGCAGCAGGAAGAGGTTGTGCCAGGGCAACCAGAGCCTGCTGCGAAATATAAGCGGCCACCCACACCAGTTCACTGGTTGTGGAACAAAACCACGTATCGCCGGGGCATTGTGGAGGGCGTTATTATCTACACCCTTGGTCGCCTCGGTGCGCTCATTTCGCCGGAGGTCTTTCCCGATTGGGTCTATGTTGCGGCCCCACTGCTGTTCCTGTTCCTGCTCTATTTGTTGGGGCCGGTGTGGGCAACGCGCCGTATCACATCCACCAAACGAGAGCGCCTCAGCAAGCGTTTCTGGCTGCTCGGTCTCCGCATGGCTGCTATCTGCCTGGGCATAGATATCGTGATTACACTGGCTCTCGGTATGCCCGTCAACGCTCTTGGCGGCGTGCAGCAAGGCCCGGCGCTCTGGCGTCTCTTTATCAGTGGTGCCAATCACCTCAGCCTTGCTGACCTGGGCGTCTACGAACTGAAAACCGCCGCGCTGCTCTTTGCGCTCTTCACGCTCGATGTCATCTGCACGCGCCTTGCAATGGGTGGTTTCTTGCGTTTCACCATGCCCGCCGGCGGCAACCGGGTGACGCTCTAAATTTTATATATCCGCCGGCTTGCTCTGATCCAGCAACGCACAGAGCCGTTTTGGGGCCGTCATGCGATAGCTATCATCCACCAGATCAGCGATCTCGTCCCAGTCAAGTTCGCTATCGAGCCAGATGCCAATCCACCCATGACGGCCAACATAGGGCGGCACAAAAAACCGTTTGGGATTAGAACTCACTAGCATACTCTGCACTCCCTGTGGAGCTTTGCACCACACAGACGGTCGCTCATCAAAACTGTGCTGCATGGCAAAGATTTTACTTCGTACCTTAAATGATGGGTTCCCTACACCGCTCTCTTCGCTGGCTTCTGGAAAGGCAAGACAAATAGCTCGCAGTTGGTCTAATAATTCCTCTGCCATCGGTACTTCCTTTAACTAACTTACGCGACTTTCTTAACTGTCAATCTGGGCTTTCTGCAATTTGCCGCTATAGTCGGTATAGACGACTTTCCACTCGGTAAACACGTCCAGTCCTGCTATTCCTGCTTCGCGATGACCGTTGCCTGTGCCGCGTGTACCGCCGAATGGTAGTTGTATCTCGGCTCCTGTCGTGCCCGAATTGATGTAGAGAATGCCCGTGGTGATATCGCGGATGGCACGCTGCACGCGGTTCACATCTTGCGTGTAGATAGCGCTGGAGAGGCCAAACTTTGTGTTGTTGTTGATAGCGATGGCCTCGTCGAACGAAGCAGCATCTATCACTGACAGCGTAGGGCCAAATATCTCCTCTTGCGCTAGCCGTATATCCGGTTTCACATCTGTGAAGAGTGTAGGACGATAGAAATGACCCCTTGCCAGTTCTCCCTCGTCAGCAATACTTCCACCTGTAACCAGCGTCGCTCCTTCGGCCTTGCCAACCTCCGTGTAGCTATGTATTTTCTCGAGCTGTGAGGCGTTGATGATGGGGCCAACATCCACCTGTTCATCAAGTCCGTTGCCCAGGCGCAGTTGCTCGATGCGCGGCACCAGCTTTTCGATCAATGCATTGCGAACCGCCTGCTGAACGATAACGCGACTGCACGCGGTGCAGCGTTGTCCGGTAGTGCCATAGGCGCTCCACAGGATACCTTCAACCGCGAGATCAAGGTCAGCGTCGTCCAGCACAATCACCGCGTTTTTGCCGCCCATCTCTAACGAGACGCGCTTCAACGATTTCGCCGCCTCAATAGCGACATGGCGGCCCGACTCGGTTGAACCGGTAAACGAGACCACCGCGACATCAGGATGGTGTACCAGCGCCTCACCCACGGTGCCGCCGGGGCCAAAGACGATGTTGACAACGCCATCGGGCAAGCCAGCCTCATACAGCATCTCGACGAGGCGTAGTGCGCTCAAAGGTGTATCGCTGGCGGGCTTGATTACAACAGTATTGCCCGCGACGAGGGCGGGAAACATTTTCCAGGTCGGAATGGCGATGGGGAAATTCCACGGTGTGATACAGGCGACGACGCCTACAGGGTCACGCATCGCCATGCCTGACTTATTGGGCAACTCGACCGGAACACTGTAGCCGAAGAGTCGTCGTCCCTCGCCACCCATGTAGTAGGCCATATCTATGCCTTCCTGCACGTCGCCACGAGTTTCTTTCAGCACCTTGCCCATCTCTTGCGTCATCGTGCGTGCCAGTTCCTCTTTGTGCCGCGTGAGCAACTCTCCCACACGGTAGAGTATCTCCCCGCGTTTGGGCGCCGGCACCAATCGCCATGTGTCGAAGGCTGTGCGAGCGGCTGCAACAGCAGCGTTTGCCTCTGCCGCGCCTGATAAAGGGAAATAGCCCAGCAACTCGTTCGTCGCCGGATTATAATTTGGAAATGTTTGCTGGCTTTCCGCGTGCAGTTGTTTACCGCCGATCACATTCTGAAATACATGCGCCGTTGGTGTGGAAGTCATAGTTGTGTCTCCTTGAAATAGCAATCTTATTCTTCACATGATACTATAGATTACCATATGGCTGATTATGCAGAGAGGAATGTACGACCAGTGCGCTTATATACAGCGACCGTAACCGCGAATAGAGAAGTACGCGCCGATGCCCGTGTAATTGAAATGTATGTGCCGCAACTGGCGCAATCGGTGCAACCAGGCCAGTATTGCATGGTGCGTTGCAGTCCCGCGCACGCGAGTGACCCATTATTGCGCCGCCCTTTTTTTATCCATAGTGTTCAGCGCGATGCGGGGCTGTGTTCATTGCTGGTGCATATGCGGGGACGTGGCACCTCCTGGTTGGCAACTCAACGCGAAGGGAGTTTCCTCGACATATTAGGGCCAATGGGCCACGGGTGGAGCATACGCCCAACTGCAAGCAATCTCTTGCTGGTCAGCGAAAGCACAGGCGTTGCTAGTCTTATGTATCTTGCGCAGACCGCGCTCACGCAAGAATTGTCGGTCACGCTTGTTGCCGCCTACGAAAACGAACACGAGGTGTATCCTCCCGCCTTGCTGCCGCCCGAAGTGGAATATCATATTGTGACTAGAGATGGCAGCACCGGACAACAGGGAGATATTCTCAGTGTATTGGGAACGTATCTGCCGTGGGCTGATGCCGCTTGCCTTTGTGTTGCGCATGAAACATCTGTGGCTCTTTATTCTCATTTTGAAAGGCTACGCCTCAAATACTTCGCTCAAGCGGCAGTATTGTACCCGCTTGTTTGCGGCAACGGCGTATGTCTCACATGCAGTGTTGAGACGCGCTCAGGTTCCAAATTGGTCTGTCGTGATGGGCCAGTGTTCGATTTACGCGAGATAGCCCGCTAACGATGCGTCATTACCGGAGATGCCCGACGCGCTATAGCAGTAGGCACGGAACAGACGCGCTGCGGAAGTAGGAAATCAGGGTGACGGTCGAGCAGGCGTAAAAATGCATGCACGAGCGTCGGATCAAAACTAGCAGAGGCACCGAGCAGAATCCGTTCACGCGCTACTTCTTGCGTAAACGGCATTTTATAGGCACGCTGCGAGGTCAATACATCAAAGACATCCGCGATGCTCAATATACGAGCGCCGAGCGGAATGTCCTCACCATGCAGTCCACCGGGATAGCCGTGACCATTCCACGCCTCGTGATGGTGCAACACGATCTCAACGAAGAATGGATCAACTTCGCAGCCAATCAGCATGCGTGCCCCAATCACCGGATGGCGCTCCATAGTGCGCCGCTCATCATCCGAAAGCGAACTGGACTTATTCAGGATATCATTGGTAATCCATGTTTTACCTAAATCATGCACTAATGCAGCAAGTGCGAGATTGCGTGCATCTCGCCGACTCCAGCCCGTATAACGTGCCAGTCGTTGTGCATACGTCGCCACCCGGCGTGAATGTTCATACGTGACGATATCACGTTCTTGTATACTTTGTGCGAGTGACAAGAGAATCTTTCGGCTCTCTTGCTCCCCCTCAATATGTGCAACTACCACCACAATTTCTCCATTTTGCAGTAACAGGTCCTTGTTTGTATCCCCATACCAACACAGGTACTCGTATATTACCGTCTGACTTCGTTTTCTGTCTACGCTTCTGATTTAATCGGTACTTTTGGATAAGTCAGTAATTTGTGGCATGTATTTCTATACATGCCATAACGTTTCTTTTTGTATTATTTTTTGGGGCAAAAGCATTCTGAGTGTATTGAAGGAAGAATATTACCACAGCATTAAAGCAGGTTAAGCTTTACAAATGGAATTTTCATGGTACAATTGAAACGCGAAGAGCTTCTCTTCTGAGAAATTACAATTGGAAAGTCAAGGGGGAAATTTCCTGAGATGAAACGATTTCCAGGTGCCATCTGGCCCAGGCAAACAACTAAACCCGGCATCATAATTGTTGTACTGGTCTTACTTCTGTTGAGTGTGCCAGTATTCTTGAATACGCAGCATACGTATGCTGACAATTCAGCACCTAGCCAACATTCATTGCAGAAAGTTACTGCGACGGGGCAAGGAGTCTACTACGGAGTGAATGTTGAAGGTCTTTCAGCGACGGATTTCTCATCGTTGACCCAATTTGAGACAGATGCGCAGAAACCCGTAGCACTCGTGATGTTCTTTACTAACTGGGGCGGACCCGACCCGTCTACGAGCCTGTTTAATCCGGCGTTGATGACCGCGATTCGCAATCACGGTTCTATTCCCATGATTACGTGGGACCCCTGGGTGTTTGGTAAAGGGGCTCATCAACCAACATATGCGCTGACAAATATTATCGCGGGTAATTTTGATGCGTACATTACCCAGTATGCCCAGGCCGCGAAGGCGTGGGGCTATCCTTTCTTTATCCGCTTCGCTCAGGAGATGAACGCGAACTGGTATCCCTGGGGTCTGGGAGCAAAAGGGATGAATAATAAAGCGGTAGACTATCGCAATGCCTGGATTCATATCCACAACATTTTTACGACAGTAGGTGCTACCAATGTCACATGGGCCTGGACGCCCGCGACCTGGGCTGGCGAAGGTCAGATCTACAAAAACCTCTATCCTGGCGATAGCTATGTGGACTGGGTTGGTCTGAGCGGCTATAACTGGGCCGGGAGTCCATCTACGTGGAGGACGTTCTCGCAGATTTTCAAACTAAGCCTGGGGTATCTGAGTGCCATTACCGCCAAACCCGTTTTTGTTGCAGAAACTGCATCTAACGAGGCCGGAGGAAGTAAGGCCAATTGGATTACCGATCTCTATGAGACGCAGGTTCCCACCCATTTCCCACAAATCAAGGCCATCATCTGGTACAATCGGGCCACGAAGAGCCAGTGGTGGATTGAGTCATCGGTTTCTGCTACGCAAGCCTTTGCGGCGGCAATTCAGAACCCGCTTTATGCATCAAATCAGTTCGGTAGCATCACGACATCGCCCATTCCACCTTTGTCGTGATGAAACAACCGTAGGGACCGATTGATCGCGTCCGCTTCCTCATCCTGTATCGTTTGCAAATATCGTTGGATGAGGGAACGGACGCGATCAATCGGTCCCTACCGTTTTACCAGCCGAAGTCCCGGCCTAACAACTCATGTAACCGCTCATTGTGCGGTTTGTAATATGCGGCCAGACGCTCGCGAGTCGCGGGATTCAACTTCACCTTCGTGCTACTGGCTTGCTTTGGCTGGTTATATTGCTTATATTCTTTCGCGAGTTCCTTCGGTACCACATACGGAACGCCTAGAAATTCTATCGCTTGTTTATAAATCGCAGCCGGTTCCTTGTACATGTCTTCACTCTTCAGAATGAGGAACTGTTCCCGCGGGAAAAACTTGAACCATGTTTCAAGTTGATCCGCGTATAGTCCTCTGGAAATGTAAGAGCAGTGTTGATGATTGTGGCCGTAATGATGTGCAAGAATGGCTAAATCCTGTTGAATTCTCTCTTCTTCACAATCAATGGCATCCTCAAATGAGAGTGTTTCGTTTCCCCAGCTTACCTCCCATGAATAATGGGAGAAAGCTCTCTCAATAGGATTGCGCAAGATAACAAGCAATTTTACATTGGGTAACGCCTTTGCTATTCGCTCAGGGGCGTAGGGATGATACATATAATAGGGGCTGGCTTCTCCTGTAATAAAGTCTAATTTGCGGATACTTTCCTCGTAATATTTGCGCAAGGAATAGGGGAAGTGACCCCGGTACCACGACATGCCTTTTTGAAAGTGGTAGTCAAAGAAGTGTACCTCTTTTTTGGCCGCGGAGCCGATGTTGGGATGCTCGATCAGGTAGTTGTAAAGCGAAGTTGTGCCTGCGCGTGCAACCCCGATGATAATGAAATCCGGCATAATGCGCATCGGGCTGGTAGTTGTCCGATAGATTTGCGAGGTAGTTTGATAGATGTGCTTTGTCTGCTTACGGATACCATGCAATGTAACCATGACAATTTCCTCCAAACAATCTGGTGAATATAGCTTTAGCGGATGCTTGCCGTCAGTGCATTGAGAACATGCTTTGCCAGGCTCCTGGTTGCCTCGGTGTCATATTCTTCGATGCGGCCTGCATCTATCAGGGTTGCCAGATGTGCATCTAGCGGGAGTTGTGCCAATAGCGGCACGCCAGAGAAAGCCGTCAACTCACTTGCGCGACTGGGGCCAAAGATGGTGTGGTACTCGCCGCTGGGGTCAATGAAATAGGCCATATTCTCGACGATACCGAGGATTAGGCTTTGATGCTGGGAGGCCATCGTAATAGATTTTCTGGCGACGCGCACTGCCTGGCTCTGTGGAGATGACACAATGATGCAGCCTTGCAAAGGCAATGACTGGAATACCGACATCGGTACATCTGCTGTACCGGCAGGCACATCAACCAGCAAATAGTCCAGTTCGCCCCAATCAACCTCGCTGTAAAACTGCTTAAAGGCGCTCGAAACCATCGGCCCGCGCCAATCCAGCGGCTCATCTTCACTCATCGTGACATTTACCGAAACAATCTTGATGCCGCTCTCGCTTGTCGCCGGCTCCAGCCCTTCTTCTGAGTAGGAGATGGGCTGCTCGTTCACGCCGAACATATATCCCATGCTTAACGCCGCTAAATCACCGTCAAGGATGCCAACTTTCAGCCCCTGCCGTTGTAGTGCCACTGCTAAGACGCCTGTGACAGCCGAGCGGCCTACGCCACCTTTTGCGCCCATGACGGCAATAACGTTCTTAATGTTCCCTGTCGTTGTTTCTGACATGCTTTGTGTTCCTTTCGTGACCTGTTGGCTGGTCCATAACCTGGTCAGCTTTTCTGCTTACTTCACTCATCGCCTTTATTTAAAAGAGCTGTAATCTCACCTACGATAGCTGACGAGGCTTTTTCCGCACGGCTCCAGAACTCCTGGACGACCGAGAGGTTGCGTTGCTGGCCCAGCGCCTCAATCACCTTTTGCGCCAATTCTTCTTTTTGCGTACTGCTCACTACCATATTAGGAAAGCTTTGTGCATATTCGCTCATGCTGCCGGTACCCACCTGATCCCCCGACTCAGCAGTTGGCACACAGACTGCCGGAATACCAGAGCCTGCCACTTCATTCACCGTACTGTAGCCGGCCATTGAGACCACTACCGACGAAATATCGAGATAATCGTTAAAAAATGGTTCAAACTTGCTGGCATAGCAGACAAAATCATCTGTTTCCGGTAATTCGCCCGTATAATATGGGCCGGTTATCGCAATCAGCCGCGCTTCAGGATACGCTGCGAGAATTGCTTCTCTGGCAGCCAGAATGTTGTTGAGAATTGCTTTTGACGCTTCCCATCCGCCGCCTGCCAGCGTCAGCAGAATCACCTTCTGCTGCGGTGTCAGGCCAAGTTTCTGCCGTAAGTCGCCGCCCATTATCTGCTTTTTGTAGCGCACGAGAGGCCCTGCATAAATCGTTTTTCCCGTGTAACGAGCAATCAACGCCTGGTCGGCGGGTTCTACCTCCTCTTGCTGTTGCAGAATAATTGCCAGATCCATGTCGTTGACCATTGACAGGCGGTCGCGAAACTGAGTACGCAGGATATTGCCCACATTGCCCATGAGTACCTGTTTAATGCCAGCGTCTCGTACAGGATAGTGGATTTGTTCGCGCAAAAACGTTTCGTGAATAGACAGGTCGGGACGAAATATTTCCAACACCGTGCGCGTCATACGTTCATAGCTCGCTAGTTCATTTCCCTGACCAGCCACAAACATCCAGGGAAAACCAGTCGGTGCAATGAAATCTTCACCACCTTCGACCAGAAAGAGGACTTGCAGACCCGGCATATCCTTTTTAAGCCATTGAGCCACAGAGATTGCACGATTCATATGCCCCAGTCCAACATGGTTGATGGCATGAATCAGAATACGTTTTGTGCCGGGTTCTTTTGGCGAGAACCACATATTGCTTGTCTTACTTGTCTTATTCACCGTTATTCTTGTTCCTGTTAACTATGAGATGGCACCTTCATGTTCAACCCCGAAAGCACGGTTGTTGCCAGGCTGTTGACGATCTCCGCGTCATATTGCTCTATCTCACCTGCATCACAGAGCATACTTAAGACCGGGTCTACCGGAATGCGCCCCAGCAGTGGCACGTTGACCATTGCTGCGATGTCGCTGTAGTGGCTTGCGCCAAATATTGCGCTGGTTTCTTGCCCTGGGAGTGTCAGGTATGCCATATTCTCGACAACGCCGATGATGCGGCTCTGGTACTGGTATTGCTCTAACATCTTGATGGTTTTATTGAGTATAGCCGTCGCGAGCAATTGGGGCGTGGAGACTAGAATGACACCTGTTACGGGTAGAAATTCCAGTGCGGTGACAGGTATGTCGGCAGTACCGGTTGGCATATCAATTAGCAGGCAATCGAGTTGACCCCAGGCAACGTCGTTGTAAAACTGCCGGAAGGCGCTTGCCGCCATTGGCCCGCGCCATGTGATCGGATCGGTCTGATTTTCCAGGAACACATTGATGCCCATCATGGCAATGCCATTTTTGCTGCGCAATGGCTCCGTCTGACCATCGTCCGTCATGGAAAATTCGCTCGGTGCTCCAAAGATATGGACAATGCCTGGCCCATACAGGTCTCCATCCAGGATAGCAACGCGCAATCCTCGCCGTTGCATCGCTATAGCGAGCAGACCTGTTAGCGTTGATTTCCCCACTCCACCTTTGCCGCTCATCACCGCTACCACCTGCTGTATTGTGCTGCTTTTATTTTCCATACTCATACTGTTTATTTTATCCTTTCATATCATAGACTGGCGCTGAGCGTCTCTCAACTTCCTCTGTTATAACAGGCTCTTGACTGCTTCTACGATATTTGCCGAGGCGACCCCGGCCCGTCGCCAGAATGCTTGTGTGGCTGAGAGGTCTCTTTGTCTGCCCAATCCCTCTATCACGTTAGGCGCTAACTCTTCTATTTTTGAGGTACTCAACACGATATTAGAGAAGCTTTCCGCGTAGGTGCCCATACTGCCCTTTCCCACCTGGTCATCGGCTTCAAGGACAGGAATACAGACGGTAGGGATGCCATCGGCAGCGACCTCATTGACGGTACTGTAGCCGGCCATCGAAACCACCACGGTGGCGATATCCAGGAAGTCGGTCATAAATCGCTCAAAGCGGCTGGCATAACAGACGAAATCGTCCACCGCGGGCAACTCGCCGGCAAAGTGGGGGCCTGTAATCACAATCAGCTTTGTCTCTGGGTATACTGCCAGGATGCGCTCTTTACTCGCCAGCAAATTTGCCAGGATCACTCGTGACTCGTCCCAACCGCCGCCTCCGAGTGTCAAGACAATTACTTTGTGAGCGGGTGTAAGGCCAAGCTTTTGCCGTAAGTTGTTCCCCGAAATCTGCTTTTTGTGCCGCACAATAGGGCCGGCATACAGCGTTTTTCCGCTATACCCGGCAATTAATTCCTGATCGGCCAGCTCAACTTCTGCCTGTGGTTGCAAAATAACCAGTTGTTCGACTTCGTTGACCTGTGAGAGCGAATCGCGGAATTGCATACGCAGCAATTCTCCCACGTTGCCCATTAAGACTTGTTTGAGTCCCGCATCCCGCACGGGACGATGAATCTGCTCACGCAAAAGCGTCTCATGGATTGCCAGGTCGGGCTGAAATACCTCAATGACTCTGCGCACAATTTCACTGCACTGCTCTCGCTCGGTTGGTTGACCGGGGATCGCAATCCAGGGATAGCCGGTGGGTTCGATGAAGTCCTCGCCGCCTTCGATCAGGAAAAGCGCCTGCAGCGTGGGCATATCGTTTTTGAGCCACTGTGCGACCGAGATTGCGCGGTTCATATGTCCTAAACCTACATGGTTGATAGCATGAATAAGAATACGTTTTGCATGGGGCCTTCTGGGCAGAGACCATAATCCATGTTCCATTCTGTTTACACCTTTCCCGTAACGACCCGAGATTGCTTTTTGCCGGGTTTGAACTTCTTTGCGAATTTATCAAGAACGATTTTATCTTCGGGGCTTATCTTGAAGCGAGCGACTAGCCAGATGTATAACACTACGAAAACTGGCACGAGCAGCAATTGAGGGTACAATTGCGCACGAAAAAACTGAACGGTGAAGTTTACATAACTCATTGCGTAGACCGGTATCCCTATAAGTGCTGCCGCGATCAGGCTAGCGGCAATTGGTTTGAGTACATCCAGGCGATAGGGTTGCATCTTGAGCAAGAGGTGTACCTGGAGGACACGCATGGCATTCACGACAAGGATAGCAAGAACAGTCGCAACAGCGATACCCATTGCGCCATAGCGTGGAGTCAAGATGAGTCCGAATATGACGTTGGCGATGATTGCAGCAAGCGAGTTCAAGAATGAAAGTTTGACTCTTCCCGTCATCAGCAGCATGTAGCCGACAGAGCCAGTACTGGCACTCACGATACCGCCCACGGCAAAGACCATCACGAGCGGCCATGCTGATATAAAGGCGTTGCCGGATAACGAAAGAAAGGGAACAGCAAAAAGGACAGTGACCCAGAAAATGGGCAGGCTAAATGTCACTGACCACTTTGTCACAATTTTAAACATGGCTGCGAGTTTATCATGTTCCCCTCTGCTATGCAGTTCTGCAATCGTGGGGGCAAACATCGTATTCAATGCGTTTAATGGCATACCGATAAGCGCTGTCACCTTGATGGCTGCTCCATATTGCCCAAGTGCGATGACGGAAACCGCGAAGTAGCCTAGCAGCAGCGTATCTATCGAATCAAGTACAACACCCACAACGGTCGTTAAGAAGTTTGGGGCCGCGAAGCCAAACCACTCGCGGGTAGCGTACTCCTCAGGTTTGTCGGTCGGTTTTTCTTTTCTGGCATAGACTTTCGCAAAGCGTTGGAAAAAGAAATACAGGTTGCCTATTGCCGCCAACAGGGTACCAACGACTGTGATAATGAGGATTGCGTATAACGAGCGGAAAAAGATTACCACAATGAGTACCAACAGGAAGCCGATGAACGGCAAGAGGATTTTTCCCAGGATGGCACGTTTTTTGAAATCTTTAAAACCTTGCAAACCGCCTGCCCAGATCGTAGTCAGAATCATAAGAGGGATGGTGGAACCCAACACTTGCAAAAAGGGGGTTATATCAGGCTTATTTTCAAAATGCGCGATGGCAGGCGCGAAGTAGATCACAAGTATCGCCCCTATCAGTCCGGCAATGCCTGCCAGGGCAGAACAAAAAATAGTCAGACCGCGCAGCAGATTTGGCTGCTTTTTCCCACGATAAATCGCGATATAGCGTATCATTGCGTCATCAAGCCCAAGCGTGAGAACCGTACCAATCAACGTTACGACTGCTGTACTGAGGGTATATAATCCGTAATACTCAATGCCCAGACCGCGCTGGTAGAGGATATTATTCGCATATTTTAGAATATAACCGAAAATATTACTCAGGCCCACGAAGCCTGCATTACTCGCGGCACCTGAAATCTCCGACTGCATTTTCAGAGCAGGTTTGTCCTGTTGTTTCGCAATGTCCTTCAACACCACCATTGGGATGGTATCAAATCGAGATTCAGTCCGTTCATCAATATCGAAATACGTCTGTTCCGGAGACCATTGAAGTGTTCCCCGGTTTGTGCCATCCTGAGCAATTCTCACTTCCATGACCGACGGCGGCGTATGGGGGGTATCAAGAGAGCGAACGCGCCTTTCATCAACGGCGGTACGGCCTATTTCTGGTTGTGGTTGTGGTTGTGGTTGTGGTTGAACATCTACTTGCTGAATCGCCTTCATCCGTTGGGTCGCTTGTTTTTCGATGGCATCGGAAACTGGCACCAGTTTCATACGATGAGAACGGCGAAGGGTAGCAGGTCGCGGTGATCCAGTGCGTGGGTTGTTCATTCAATAAACCACCTTGTTACAGGGAAGTGAAAGTGTTGCAATTTTTTCCTCGACAATGCTTGGTACTCTACACCCGTTGATAGCCATTAAACCGTATCACAGGAGTTCCCTACTTCAGGCTAATACCCATTGTGTTATAGCAATAAATAGCTATCTTCCGTTAAGATTTCGTTCAGTTCTCTATCCTTGTGGATACTATTATGTATCGGCATTGAAGACATTCGCATAACCTGTTTGCACGAGCAATCCATTACTGTTTAGCTCTTGATTCCCATTAACAAGCTTTCGTAAATTACCCGACTGGAAGTAGGCCAGACCAACGTCATTTTGCGCGGCAAATGAGATAATGCGCTGGTGATACGCAGGATCATCGTAGCAACCGCCCCATTCATTGATGATGACCCCCTGTCCATAACTATGAGCAACATCCACCAGATTCTGGAAATCTGAACTTGATGCTGACCAGTTGGTAGTGCCTGGCTCGCTGCAACTGGCATTTGTTGCAGGCGAAGTACCCTGAAATCCATCATAGATATGCGCATCTATGACCAGATTTGGCTCTTTATGAAAGGGATATTTGCCGCTAATTAGCCCTTTCCAACCGTTGGCAAACACAACTATCAAGGACCTGGGATTTTGCAATCGAATGATATTGATCAATGTATCAGTGTCGCGATACAGGTTAGGATATCCTGTTGGCTCATTCAAAACGTCATAGATGACCGCTGGATCGTTAGCATAGAGCTTTGCCAGGTCAGCCCAGGCCTGTTCGCCGGGCGCGATGTTTTGCTCAAGTTCCAGTGCCGTCGTCGGGTTTGGATTTTTCTGATAATCCTGTTCGCCCTGGTTTTCGGCAGGACAAAATGTGATTGTCCCGCCGCACGGTGGTTCAGTATAGTGTGGCCCTTCATCCAATTCCACATAATTCCCACGTTGCTCTTGCCATTGCACGTACTGCTGAAGCCACTGGCGATATCCCATGTGTTCCTTTGGCACAAACACGTTCGTATCCCACCAGTATGAGTTGAAATTTACCCGTACCAGGTTCATCTGAAATGTTTGCTTATACCATGCAATGCCATTCGGATGGGGCGCTTCGGCGTCCGCGAGAAATAACCCTCCCATGTTTATTCCCAACAGGGGGACAATACATCCATTGGCATCAACCACCTCGCCTTCAAGTGACACATGCAGCCAGGAAAAACTATACGTCCCATCGCTCTTCTTTTGCACTCCGCATCCCGGCGCTTTATGTGTTGTTGATGGCGTTAAGCGTATTTTCGCGGTACGAGTAGCCGCAAGTTGCATAGAACGGTTTATGCTCGCCTGCCCGCTGATTTGTGGATAGAGATAATATATGCCCACAATACCCAGCACCACGACCAGGGCAAGCATCACAATCAACGTAGTCAGTATTCGATAACGCACTATTTCGCGCTCCTTATGCTTCACGTATTTTGTGTAGCGAGTTTCTTCAATTTTCTTCTCACGACACTATTACCTTCAGCATTCGTGGGTTGCGCTAGCGGACGTTCGAATGCATCATTGATGATTTTGCCTTCCAGTTCATCGGGTAACGGCATATTCATGAAAGATAAGATAGTTGGCACAACATCATACAGATGTGTCGGGGCAATCGTCGCCCCCTGTTTTACACTCGCACCATAGAGATAGAGAACGCCGTCAGGATGGTGAATACCCATTGATCCAGGCAAACTTTCCCAGAGCGATTTATGCCCCAGTTTATTGATGATCGTGATATCTTCTCCCGCGAGTACAATCAGATGCCGCTCTTTTGGCGCGAATTCGCCTGTACCCAGCGTATCCTCACGGTGTATTTCCAGGGCCAACGGTTGCCCGGTCGCCGGGTTGCGAATCTCCCGTATAGCTGTTACCAGGTCTGCAATTTGCTCCTCAGTCATGGAATCATCGAGGAAGATATTAGCATAACCGGCAATCGCTCCGGAGTAGCCAGGAATCCAGGCTTGTGTATTGGCCCAATCGAGATCAGGCAATTTGACAGGTTGCGCCTCCTGTTTTGTCTCTATCAGCCCTTTAGAGCGGAATTGACTGCGTATGGCATGAGCGACAGCCTGCAATTTTAGACCCCATACAACTTTCCGCACCGTTCTCTTGATCCTATCCACTCTTTCGGCACGCTGACGCGCCGATGTGTTGCTCATGCGCTGCAAACCACGCCTGTAAAGATACTCCTGCAAATAAAACTTGTGATGGATGCCACGGAAGCCGTGATCGGAGACCAGCATCAGTAAATCATCGCTTTTCAATGTATCCAGTGCTAGGCCCAGAGCCTCATCAAGCTTCTGATAGTACTCGACCGCCAGGGGATGAAACGCCATAATCTCATCCCAGCGCAGATGCTGAATACGGTCCGCTCCAACATAGGTGATGAAGAGAAAATCCCATGCTTTGGTCAGCATTAAGCGGAACATTTGCGTGCGTGTACGGGTCACATCCAGCGTCTCCACTAATACGTCGCCCTGTTCCGCGGATGATATGGAAGGGTCAATGTCAATTTTATAATCAGGGATGGCCGCGAGTAATTCATCTTTAAAGCTCGCTGGATAGGTCACGCCAGACTTCATATCTGGAGCCATATAGCCGCTAAGCATGATGCCGTTGACCGGTTCTGGCGGATAGGTGAGCGGAACATTCAGGACGAGAACATGTTTGCCCCAATCGCTCAAAATATTCCAGATTGCCTTGCCCCCTTTGCGATGGGTGACAATCTGCCCTTGCAGGTTATTCTCTGTCTTCTCATATTCCCAGAAGTCGTAGACACCATGTTTTGCGGGCGATAAACCGGTGGCAATAGACATCCACGCGGGCGGCGTCATTGGCAAAACAAGCGATTTTAACACTCCCTGCGTACCACCATCGCGCAATCGCTGAAAATTGGGTAAAAGCCCCCGCTCCATATAGGGATTCACGATATCAAAGGTTAAACCATCAACCCCGAACAGCAGTACACGCATAACAAACGTTGCCTTTCAGTAAGTATTTACATGCTTTCCTTATTTAAGAGTGGGGCCTGATACCCTTGCAGGTGTCAGGCCTCGGTTTTTGCATTTAAATGTACCCCAGGTCGCGCAGCCGATCTACAATCACGCCCTCTTCTTCATTCGATAGCAATGCTTCATCGCCATCTACGTACCGCACAGGCGTCTGCTTGCGATACGACTCGGTGAACACGGTGGAAATGATTTTTCCATCAATGTCCTCTGGCACAGGCTGATTGAGCAAATAGAGCAGTGTGGGTACGATATCAATTAACATTCCCGTGTCTTTGACGCCGGCGGCAATGCTCGGACCACTGGCGATGAGGCGAGCATAAGGTGCTGCCGTTTCACTGGCGACGAACTTCTCCGCGCAGACACTCTTGCCGTCGAAATCGAGCCGCATGGCATTCGCGGAAGGGGCATATCCGGGACGAAAAACAACGGCAAGGTCCGGTGCTTTAAATATATAATCGCCCGCGAATGCTTCTTCCCGGCTCAACACCTGCTGCACAACTGGCTCATTCGTCACCGGGTCGAGCCAGTTGGTGGACAATTCTTGCGTTAACGCCTCACAAACTTCCTGGTACTCATCTCCAGCGCCAACAGCACCTTCTGACTCACGTCCGCTCAAATTAACCCATACCTGCCCCGTTCCCACTCCATACGCCAGGGTTTGCGACCAGTTGATAGTGTCATGGCTGCGTGTTTCGCCCGCATCCAACAGGCCAATGTCTGCCAGAAAGTCATTGATATTGACATGTGCACGAGGCTCCGCGCTTGCTACGTCTGTCAACAGTATGAAATGTGCCGCCGCTCCCGCTAATTCCAGGCATTGCCGTACAATGGCATCAATTTGTTGTACGTCGGCATCTTCCATCGCGTGCAGGCGCAGGATTGCGCAATCAAAAGGCTTGTTTGACAGTTGATTGAAAGCTTCTTCGTCTTTCACTTTCACTTCTAGAAAAGTTGTGGCGAGCTTCCTGGAACGCAAGATATCGGGTAACAGACGGCCAGCCGCTCCATACGGAACCAGCGTATCTTCGTATACCTGGTACTTTTCAGGATACACAGTATCGAAATACCCCAGTTTTCCAGGCTTCATCCCGGTCAACATTTGGTAGTAGCACCCGTTTTTTTCCACCAGTGGCGCAGGAGTCAGTTGTAGATCGGCACCAGAGGCAGCTAGACTTGATACGGTAGGGACTTGTGAGAGTGTAGCGGGATGCACTCCTTCAAGCCACAAAACAAACACGGAATTTCTCATCTTTGGGTTAACAACCTTTCAAAAATGCCCCATATAACTCAACTGATTACCACATTTACTTGAATAGACGCCTGCTCACCATCCGCAAGTATTTCGCTGGCGGTCACTGCATACACTCCTGGCGTGACGCTTGAACTGACGCCCCAGTACAAAATTGCCAGCCCTTTTCCATTTGCTCGTCCGGTCACGGTCTTGCTGGCCTTGCCTGCTCCAAATGCATAGACGACTGCAACGGTTTCGGATGGCCCTGTCTGCAATTCCAACTTGAGTGTCTCACCTCGATGAACTGATAATTTACTGCCGCTAGTGACGACACCAAGCGGAGGAAAGACTACTGTCACATTGATCTGTGCTGTCGTCCTGGCTCCGTCGGCAAGATTCGCGGAGATGGTCAAGGGCCATGTCCCCGTGCGAGCGTTCGCAGCGACAAACCAGTGCCAGCTAACTGCCCCACTCGAACTTGTCGGGGAAGGCGCGGCTCCCGGAATCTGGCTCGGCTTCGTATGCCCGTAAGCAACTTCCAGGCTACAGACTGCAAAGGGGCTGGTTGTAATGGCGAGGGACATAGCGCCGCCGGGATAGGCCGTAAGGTTTGATTGCGCACTTATCACCTGGATAGGGGCGACTTTCCCTCGCTCCGTGGATGTTGATGTGCCGACGTTAAACGTTGCGGTACCTGTCACAAGAGGGCGATCAACCGGCGTTCCACCGCAACTGGAGAGCAGGAACGCACATAGGATGACTGGTATTGCCATTCCACTGAAGCATATCGCATTGCGCCATCGCTTGAGTACCACCTGTACTCGATTATCGTTTACCATCAAGAATACCTCGGTATCTCAACTTTCCAAAAGCAGCAGGAGCAATCCTGCATGTATATACTACCTACTCTAATCTACCCTATCGGATAACACGGCCCTTATATACAGCACTATACATAATTATTTGCTCCCCACTATACCGTGTGCATAGAAGGATATGCATAGAAAAATGGTGATGAACTGGTTAAGATTTTCGCCCCATTGTTATGAAACAGCAACGGATATCATCTCAACATACCCATTGCTGTTTCACGTTGCACCGATTTTCCCGTGCGAACTGGTGTTACTACGGGACACGAGCGCTACGAAATGCTTTCGTTTCCCATCCACTTGGACAGGTAAGAAAGGGAGAAAATTGCGCCCCTGCATCACCAATCGCTGTCGCTGTAAAATTCGTGGGCAACATCTTCAACCTGTTCTCGTAACCAGCTTATTTCGGTCGCGGTAAAGTTCTTTTTCCACGAACTGATAGCGGCCTTACTATCCCTTTTATCAATAATGGCAGTATTCACCACGGCCTTACTTTTCTCAGGCGTTTTCCCTGCATTTGACGAATCAGAATATTCTCGAATAACTGCCTGTTCACGCGCTGAAAAATCTAGCCCCAGGCGTTTATAGAGATATTCAAAATGATGCAACGGCTCCATTGATGCATCTTCGTGACGGAGGAATATCCAATCATTGTGCAGGCGCTTATAGTGTGAGACGCGATAATACATAATGTTCCATAGCAGCGCAGCTTGTTCTAAAATATCATGCTCGTGCGTCGCAAAATCCACAATTTGCGCGGCAAAAGGTGCCAGATATTCATTCATCAGCCGGGGCTGGTGCAGAAAATGCGTAAAATCATGTTTCCAGTTGAGCCTTTTGATGCTGCTCGCAAAGGCGGCAGGATGCCGTATCATGACAACCACATCCATATCGAACGTTTCCGCCAGCCACTCTGCCGAAAATAGCGCGATTGGGTCTTTGACCAGAGGACTCTTATGCGTAAAACGACTGTACGTGCTATACAAAGAATCTCGCAGCATTCGCAGCACATCTCGTGATGAGCGCAATGACGACCATTCCGCTCGCAGATCATAGCGACATGCCAGTGTCTCCTGTAAATCCCTGTAGTACTGGTCGGCGTTTTCCTCTGAGATATACGTAAACCAGTAGTGCATTCGAGTACGGCTTATGCCAGGACGTGGAGGGTAATCAACATTAAACGGCTCTTGAATGTAATACACACGAGGAGAAGCTGCGATCATTTTCCCCACCCATGTGGTTCCCGACCGGTGCGCTCCTGTTACCAGGATCGATTTGCTTCCCTTCATGCGATCCACCGGCACAGAGGCCTCAGGAGTGATAGTCGCCGACATATATACACCTCCACTAGCTGTTACACGAATTTGTATACGAACGTACCATACCCTTTTGCGCAAATCAAGCACCGTGTACTTTTGGGTTGAAGCTCGTACCTGCTAATTAGGACGAGTAACTATACTGAAAAAGGGGGAGAGATAGGACTATATGGTTAGAATGGAAGGGATAACTTGAAAGATTTCTTCTGGCTGGCTACAATAGTTCAGGCACGTTCAATCATATCCCGCACGAATGACGGGCTGAATACGCAATGCATTCATAACTGGAATGCGGTGGGGGAACGCTGCATACATTCGTGCAAGTCAAGAGAGGATTTCTTTATGAAGCTGAGTAGTACACGTAAGTTCAATAGTACAAGTCGGCAGGTCTTCGACGCTATGCTTAACCCCTCGATACTCCAATCATGCATTCCAGGGTGTAATCACGTTGAATACATAGGTACTGATCGTATCGTCATTAATATCACCACGCCTTTGCCTGGTTTGAAAGGACCCTATGGCGCTGTTCTCCAGATCACCCAGGCTGAAGCTCCACATGCTCTCGCCCTCTCTCTGCAACGCAAAGGAGTCGGCGGTGTAATCAATGCGACAGGGAATCTTCATCTTACTGATGAGGCCGATGGCACGCTGCTCTCTTACGAGGCAAACGCGGCCCTTGAAGGGCCTGTTGCGATTGCGAATAATCCATTAGGCCAGGGCATTGTCAAGAATTCTCTCAATACCTTTTTCAAAAACCTTGACAATGCCATCAAAAACCGGGACGAGGCCGCAGTCTGATTGTATGCAAGCGCCGAACTATGCTACATATGCGAACAAGTTTCACCTCCTTAACCGCATTAGTGGAGGTGAAACCTGGTCCCTTGCTTGCTCGTGCTACGTTATTATAAAAGCCACCTTTGAAAGGGATATGACATATGAACAGTTTTTCTACATCTCGGCGTAGTATGGCACCTTCTATCATTTTAGGTATAGTGTTGGTTAGCATTATGGTCGGCGGGGTACTGGTTTCTTGCTCTCCCTTTTCCTCTTCAGCCGCACCACAGCCGACGCCTCAACCGAAACCGCAAATCTACTATGGGGTAAATGTGAAAGGACTCAATCCCCCAAGTCTCCCGGGCCTTACCGCTTTTGAGGCTCAAGCAAACAAAAATGTTTCTATTGTGATGTGGTTTCAAGCCTGGGGTTCCACCGCCGGAAAACAAAGTTTTGATCCAGCGTTGATGACTGCTGTACGCGATCACGGTAGCATCCCTATGTTGACCTGGGAACCGTGGAATCCCGGCCAGGGGCCGAATCAACCACAATATAGCTTGACGAATATCATTCAGGGACACTTCGATAGCTACATCACGCAGTTCGCCCAGGCGGCTAAAGCCTGGGGGCATCCATTTTTCCTGCGTTTTGCGCATGAGATGAATGGGGACTGGTATCCGTGGGGTATAGCGAACGGCAATAAGCCAAAGGAGTATGTGGAGGCGTGGAGACATGTTCATGATATATTCACGCAAGTGGGCGCGACGAATGCTACCTGGGTTTGGGCGGTCAGTTCCGGTGGCAATATTGACACATATCACTCCCTCTATCCAGGGGATAACTATGTTGATTGGATTGCGATGGATGGATATAATCAAGGCGGGAAAAAATGGCAAACGTTCTCCAAAGTGTTCGGAAAAACCTACCAGAAGTTACTCACCATTGCCAATAAGCCAGTCATGATTGCGGAAACCTCTACCTCGTCAAAAGGTGGCGACAAGGCGGGTTGGATTACTGATGCGTTTTCAACAGAACTGCCCAACAACTTTTCACAAGTGAAAGCGGTGATCTGGTTTGATGAAAACAAAGAGCAGAATTGGACGATTAATTCGTCCCCTACTTCGCAGCAAGCTTTCGCGACTGCGATACACGCTCCAATCTACGCATCAAATCAGTATGGAAATTTGAATACATCGCCTATACCCGCTCCACAAAATGTACCATGATAGACCTGCTTGTCATTGGTCAATTTTCACCTGGCAGGGAAATCCCCTGCCAGGTGAAAATTGACCAATGACAACTTATCATAAGAAAGTGCGTGGAATCTTTATTTATGAAAACAATTCGTGTTGGTTTCGATCTCACGGCAAACTGGCGACGCCAGACCGGAATATTTCGTTATGCCGCGGAGGTTGCACACCATCTCCTCTTACTTGAGGAGACTGAACCCCATATCCGCTATGTTTTTTTCTTTGCGCGTGAAATACATCCTGATTTTCTTCCGTTTAAAGACTCTTTTGATGCGGTAATTGCGCCCACGACTAATGAACTGCTCGTTAAGCAGTGCTGGTTCCCTGCTGTCTTGCCGGGCCTCCGCTTAGATGCAATGCACTATCCCACTTTTCCACCGCCCTATTTTCACTTTTTCTCACCTTCTACTGTCATGACTCTGCATGATGCCGGGCCGTGGCGCTATCCGCAGGCGCTCACCCTGCATGGCCGGCTCTACTTTCGCACGTTGCTGGCACATGGCACACGTGCCTATGATCGTATCATCACCGTCTCGAAACACGCCAAAGCAGAAGTGGGATACTTTCTGGGTGAACGCTATCTCTCCAAAATCTCGGTCATTCCTGAAGCCGCTCGCTCTGAATTTGCTGTCCCCTGTAGTACCGCGTTGAAGCAGCAAGTACGAGAGCGCTTTGACCTGCCTGATCGCTATTTGTTCACCGTTTCCACCGTAGAGCCGCGCAAAAACCTCGTCACTTTACTGGATGCATATGTGCAACTCAAGCAACAACTGGGTGATGCGTGTCCACCATTGATTATCGTGGGGCGTAAAGGATGGAATTGCGACGATATTCTTGCCTACATGTCGGAACTCGATGGGATGGTGCGTTTTACTGGCTATGTGTCAGATGAAGAATTAGTGGCACTGTATCAGATGGCAACCTGCCTTGTGTTTCCCTCTCTGTACGAGGGATTTGGCTTGCCGGTGCTTGAAGCGATGATGGCGGGCTGCCCGGTTATCACCTCAAAGACCTCCTCTTTACCAGAAGTAGCAGGAGATGCTGGCCTGCTGGTAGACCCGCTGAACGCCGGAGAGATTGCCACCACCATACGCCAACTTCTGCAAGATGATGCACTACGAACCTCTTTACAAGAGCGGGGACAGGCATGGGCCGCACGCTTTTCCTGGGCAGAGACCGCGAGAATGACACGTGATGTGTACATAGCAATGGCAAGCCAGTAGGCCGCTCCCAGCCACAACGGTACTGAGATGCTCTAGACAAACATGCTGCTCAGCATAGTTGCCTGTATTTTTTATTGAGTGAGGTTGAAATGCAAATATCCCCCCAACCATATGGTCCTTCGTCCAGGCGCAAACGGTCTTCAGGGAAAGTGCGCCTGCTTGCTAGCTTTCTGCTCGTTCTGGCCGTTCTTGTGTTTGTGCTTGTTGGTTTTCTACTCGTTACTCAGGATCAACTTATCAACACGGCAATCCCTTTACAGCCTCATAGTACCTCCACTATTCCCACTACTCACGCTACAGCCACTACTATTCCGCGGGTAACACAGGCATGCAGCGTGCCAGAAAACGTCAATGGCACTTACCACTTCTCCCCATTGCATGTAGACGCAGCAGGTGATATTGTCAATGCCAACAATTGCATGGTACATTTGTTGGGCTGGAATTCGGTCGGTGCCTTCCTCGGCAATGGGGGTTCGATTGGCTCTGGACAAAATACTCCATTAATCCATATCAATGTCGTGCGCATTGCTTTTAACTCGCGCTGGTATGAAAGTGATGTCTATGTCCCCGATCAGCGCATGCACTTCAAAGCGTGGCTGCAAAAAATTGTGAGCATCCTCGAGAGCCGTGGTGATTATGTCATGCTGGACGCAAATACTACGTTCTTCGAGCCTCCCTGTGGCAATGACGGTATGGGAACCAATATCCCCTTTTGTCCTGCGGAAGACCAGGGCCGCGTAGATTATAATAACCCTTCTTCACCTTACTATCATAATGTGGGCGGGCTTGAACTCTACCAGCCAATCGCTATCCAGGCGCTGGCCGACCTGGCAAAATTCTATGCCAACGACCCGGCGGTTCTTTTTGACGTGTGGAATGAACCAGGGGGTTACATCTTCATCTTACCGAATAGCGAACAGAACCTTGTACCTGATATGAATCAGCGCATCAACACCATTCGTCAATATGATCCACAGGCTCTGGTTATTGTCTTTTCATCGGGCATCAAAGACGACCTCAGCTACCCGCAACCGAATCTCGTCTTCGATTTTCACATCTATCCTAACTTTACGGGCATATCTCCTGCTACCCACACCTCGTGTTCCACCTCAAGCTCCGATTTTACCACGGTATACCAATCTATAACCGCGCTGCGCAAGGCTGGCAGGGCAATCTTTATTGGGGAATGGGGACATTGTTATGATGACCCTGCATACAATCAACAGATTTTCTCACTGGCACAAACATATAACGCGGGCCTGGCATACTTTTATGACTCCGAGCTTTTTACAAAGTCTCAAGGTACGAAGCAATTAAATGCCAATGGCGTTCTCGTCCAGCAGGATTATGAACGCCTCACTGCTCAGCCGTGATGCCGCTCGTTTATACGGCTGCTATACGGCTGCGCTCAGTTGACGCTGCACTTCCGCCATATCATAGTAAAGCGACTCGCGTATAATTTTACCATCGCGGCGCACAACTACTGTCACGCCTGGAATAGAAAACGAGCGACCGGTCGCGGGCAAACCAGGGTAATCGTAACTATGCGTTCCAATGGCAAGCCATTCTACCGTTAACTGATCGCCGTGTACTACTCGATTTGTCACCTTGATCTGCATATCTGGCATGGCGGCGAAACCAGCGCTTTTGCGAGCCATAATCGCCGCACGACCTACGAATGGAGCGGCAAACATACTATCTTCGACGATGGCATCCTCGTGATAGTCATGCTGCAATTGCTGGACATTGCCCGTTGATTGATGAGCCAGATGCTGATCATGATTCTGGATCTGCTGCTGTGAATTGCTATCTCCATGTGCTGGTTGAGCGGCGTTTGCAGCAATTTGACGGCCCGCGACAGTCCCAATGGCCGCTGCCCCGGCCACCGAAAGGCCCATCAAGGTCAGTCTTTTGATCAGTGTGCGGCGGTCCATCTTCCCATTCCGAACGTTATCTACCATCTCAGGTATAGTAATTTCCTGCTCTTGCTCCTGCATGTTGCCCCCTGACAATACATTTATCTTCGACTACAATCAACGAAAATTCTTCAATTGAAGCAAAGTGTAGTGTATGTGTGTGTGTGTTTAATGGAAGTTTGGTGGAGAAAGAGTTGCATAATGGCATATGCGGTTATGTTTCGTTAACTTTAACATTCCTGGCCTCTCTTAACCGCTTGTGTGGAAACGAGGGCCTGATTCCTGGCTTGAGGCAAAATATGAATCGCAGTCTTTTCATCTTGTTAAGTTGACACAGGGCTTGTCATTCTGGTACCCTTTTTATTAAGAGCTATCTATGCGAAGCTACGGGGGATTGTCCCTTATGCATGAAGATTAACCGGTGCCAGCCGATGAACAGTCATAGGGTTAGTAGCATGGTTGCTCTATTTTTGATAATTGAGGTAGTGTATTGAAAAACTCGCGGCCACCAACAGGTCCTTTACCCAGGCCAAACAAATTTGCGGGAAGGCTGCGCCTTCTTGCTGGTTTTCTGCTCGTTCTGGTAGTTCTCGCCATTGTCTTTGTTATTCTTGTGCAGAAACAAGTGTTTAGTGGAGGAAATCCTTCGCAGTCTCAAACTTCGGCTACTTCCACTACTGCTGGGGGGCAGTTGTGTAATGTCACAAAAAATTCCGATGGTAGTTATCACTTTTCCTGGCTCCACGTCAATGCAACAGGTGATATTGTTGACTCAAATAACTGCCGCGTACCTTTGTTAGGCTGGAACGCCATCGGTGCCTTCCAGGGTGCCGGTGGTTCGCTCGGTACTTCAGCGGTATCTTCATCAATCCATATTAACGTCGTGCGCGTGGCTTTTAACTCACGCTGGTATGAAAGCGATGTCTATGTGCCAAATCAGCATATGCATTTCAAAGCGTGGCTGCAAAAAATAGTCAGTACGCTTGAGAGCCGTGGTGATTACGTCATGCTGGATGCAAATAACGCTTTCTTTGAACCTCCCTGTGGTAGCGATGGTGCGGGAACAACTATTACCTTTTGTCCTGCGGAAGACCAGGGCCGCAAAGATTATAGTAACCCTTCTTCACCTTACTACCATAATGTGGGCGGCCTCGAACTGTACCAGCCAATCGCTATCCAGGCACTCACTGATCTGGCGAAACTCTATGCCAACGATCCAGCCGTTCTCTTTGACGTGTGGAATGAACCAGGCCGTTACATCTTTGTTACGCCGAATAGCGCACAAAACAAAGTTCCTGATATGAACCAACGCATCAATATCGTTCGTCAATATGATCCACAATCGTTGATCTTTGTCTTCGCTGCCGGCATTAATGAAGACCTGAGCTACAAACAATCGAATCTTGTCTTCGATTTTCACATTTATCCAGGTTTTAAAGGGGTATCTCCCGTTACTCATACCTCTTGCCCTACCTCAAGCTCTAATATACCCAAATTGCAGCAGACTTTCACTGCACTACGCAAGGCCGGCAGAGCAATTTTTATTGGGGAATGGGGACACTGTTATGATGCTCCATCATATAACCAGCAGATTGTCTCGCTGGCAAAAACATATAATGCGGGGCTGGCATACTTCGATGAAACCGATCTTTTTACGAAGTCGAATGCAGCAAAGCAGTTGAACGCAAACGGCCAACTCGTCCAGCAGGATTATAATAGTCTTTTTGGGTAGTCCTTATCCCTACACTCAGACTGATATGCCCTTCAGCAAGCGTTATGCCGGATTTTGCACATGCGAAAGATGTATAAGAGGTAAGGATTAACGGACGCCCACGAGGGGCCACCCACCGCACTTTCAACAGGAGGTTTTTTGCCACGCCTGGTTCCCCACCCTGTCATTCTGAGTGCAGCGAAGAATCTGCGTGCCACAAGAGATTCTTCGCTGCACTCAGAATGACAGGTGGCGATGGGCGTAGCAAAAAACCTCCTGTTGAAAGCACCCACCGCATCCGCACCGCCCCCGTCCCTACTCTGTCACGATGCAGGATCTCGCCGTACAGAGTAGGGACGGGGGTCAAGGTGGATGCGGTGGTGGCCCCTCGTGGGCGTCCGTTGTCTCCATACTTTCTCGCATTGCCGATATTGCCTGTTAAAAATCCAGCATAACTTATGTTGGAGGGCTATGTTTTGTAATCGGTATTTATACCTACTCGGAATGGAAGTGATTATTAGCAGTTGTACAAGAAACACAAGAAGTAAAGATTTCTCAACCAGAGAAAGTTATTATTGCCAATTTAACTACCAATTCGTAACCTCACCACAACCATAAAATCTAATCGCTATGGTTAAATATACTGTTATGGTGGTGCCTTTCGCCTGATTGAAACTTTGTCTCTATAATAGCTGAGTATTTAAGCAATTTATTCAAGAAAGATGGTCTCTCATGAGAATTCTTACTCGACCCACGTTTGGCTCGATTTTGATCTCCATGGTGATTCTGGCCTTCGTTATACCTCTGGCCCTGTTCTCCACGCAGACGCATCAAACCGATGCTGCATCGCCGCCTCATCCTGCAAGGCCGCTCACCGGCACTCCGATTGATTGGCCGGAGTTTCATAGTGATGCAACACGTGATGGCGCTCAGAGTGGCAACACGCAGCTCAATATATCCAATGCCAACACACTCGTACCAGTTACTGGTTCGGCCTATACTACGACTGGCGCGGCGAATTCCTCTCCTGCCATCGCAGGTGGTACTGTTTACTATGCTGCCAGTGGGCCACGTACAGCAGTAGCCGATAATGCCACGATGTATGCCGTGTCTGTGGCAACGGGACAAACACTTTGGAGTGTGTTATTTCCTGCCTGTGGAAGCATGTCGCAACAAAATTCCTACGTTTTATCCTCTCCAGCAGTGGGGAGCGGCTATATTAGTGCATTGGGTACCACCGCGACCGAGGTTTTCATTGGTCGGGGTTCGCGCTATAATAATGGCTATGGTTGCCTGTATGACTTCGACGGAGCTACAGGCGCTCTCATCTGGGAATATATGACGCCCCAACAGGTTTACTCCAGTCCGGCAATTATGACCACCAATAACGGCAACATCGTGGTGGTTGGCGACAATGATGATTACGTGCGTGCTTTCTCAGTAGATTATGCCGGGGCGCTTGGGGGAAGTGGAATACAACTTTGGGATTACAATACGCGATACGATCCGCCACCTCATGGTTATTCACAATACTGCCAGAAAAATGAAGAACTATGCGGCGATGCCGTCTGGAGTTCGCCAGCCGAAGCTCTGGTGATGGTCAACGGGACGGCCCATCACTACGCCTACTTCGGTATAGGTGCTGAAGCCAATACCGTAGGTCGGGTAGATGCCATTGATATGGATACCATTGTCCAGAATAGCCCAACCCTTGCCTGGGCTTTTTGGGACCCCCATCCGCAAAACAATGACGATTTTGGCACGGTGCTTGTACTTACGGATCAAAATGGCTTTGGTATCCGTGTCTTTAGCGGCATAGATAATGGCGATATGTATGCTATGGATGCAACTACTGGTGCCATGTATTTTGATTTCAACACTGCGGCACAACTCGGCACCAACAGCGCGATTCACTCAACAGGTGCCCTGGTTACCATCAATGGTGTCACAGAACTCATTTTCGGTTCGGGCATCCATTATGCTGGATATATCTGGGCGATTGATGCACTTTCGACCGCCAGCGGCGGGACGCTTCTCTGGCGGTCGCAGGAGTTCGGTGGCGAAATTTTGTCGTCACCGGCAGTTGTCAACCAGGGGGCAAATGCAGTCATTTACATCATGGGTCCGGTGCGTTTCGGTTTCCCTTCCAGCGGAGACTTACTGGCGGTTGATCCGTCGAATGGAACGGTTCTGGCTGATTACCCCGTCTTTAACGGTGCCTATGGGGCTGCATCATCCCCGGCAGTTTATGGCAATATGGTCTTTGTTACTGAGGGGTACACATTCTACGATAGCCATGATCTTAAAGGAGGCGGCCTTGCTGCATTCCAGTGCGCCAGTTGCTAAAGACAGTCTGTTTATGAAGGGAAATCTCTTATGAAAAAGCTCATTCGACCAAAATTTGGCTCGATTTTGATAGCCGTGGTTATCCTGGCCTTTGTTGTACCGCTGGCCTTGTTCTCCACGCAGACGCATCAAACCGACGCTGCATCGCCTCCTCATCCTGCAAGACCACTGACGGGTACTCCGATTGATTGGCCGGAATTCCATTCTGACGCAGCACGCGATGGGGATCAGAGCGGCAATACCCAGCTCAATTTAGCAAACGCCAACACGCTCGTACCAATTACCGGTACGGCCTATACTACCACTGGCTCTGTGAATTCCTCTCCTGCCGTGGTTGGTGGCGTACTGTACTATGCCGCCAATCAGCCCAAATTGCCTGATGCATCTACCATGTACGCGGTGTCTGTGGCGACGGGGCAAGTCTTATGGAGCGTGCCATTTCCTGTCTGTGGTGCCATGCCGCAACAGTCAGTTGTTTTATCCTCGCCAGCTGTGACCACGGGCTACATCAGCGCACTTGGTACTACCGAGACGGAAGTCTTCATTGGCCGTGGCTCTCGCAACGAAGGGGGTCTAGGGTGCCTGTACGACTTTGACGGAGCTACAGGTAATCTCATCTGGGAGTATGCCACGCCTGGTACGGTCTTCGCGAGTCCAGCAATTATGGCTACCAATAATGGTTCAATCGTGGTAACCGGCGACAATGATGATTACGTGCGTGCTTTCTCAGTGGATTATGCCGGGGCGCTTGGAGGCCAGGGAGTACAGCTCTGGGATTACAATACGCGATTCGATCCACCACCGCCGGGTCATTCACAATACTGTCAACAAAATGAAGAACTATGCGGCGATGCCGTCTGGAGTTCGCCAGCCGAGGCTCTGGTGATGGTCAACGGAACACCCCATCACTATGCCTACTTCGGTATAGGTGCTGAAGCCAATACCGTAGGGCGAGTGGATGCCATTGATATGGATACCATGTCTAATACTGCCGTTAAAAGTCCTATTCTTGCCTGGGCCTTTTGGGACCCCAATCCATTATTCAATGACGATTTTGGTACGGTACTTGCACTCACAGACTCCAATGGTTTCGGCATTCGCATCTACAGTGGCATGAATAATGGTCATCTATTTGCCCTGGACCCTGCTACCGGATCCATGTTCTTTGATTTCGATACTTCAGCACAACTTGGCGGTCTAAAAAGCGTGATTCACTCAACTGGTGCCCTGGTTGTCATCAACGGCGTCACAGAACTCGTCTTCGGTTCGGGGTCGAAAACGCTTGGATACATCTGGGCGATTGATGCGCTTTCGACTGCGAGTAGTGGCACGCTTCTCTGGAAGTCGCAAGACTTCGGCGGTGAAATGATGTCGTCTCCGGCTATCGTCAACCAGGGGGCAAATGCTGTGGTGTACACCATGGGCTCAGTGCGTCTCGGTACCTCGACGGTTGGAGACCTGCTGGCAATTGATCCATCGAGCGGAGCAGTTATAGCTGATTATCCAGTCTATAATCATGCCTATGCATCCGACTCGTCGCCAGCAATTTATGGCAATATGGTTTTTGTAACCGAAGGCGACACCATTTATAATAACCCCAATCCCGGTAAAGGCGGCCTTGCCGCTTTCCAATGTGCCAGTTGTTAGCGTAGAGGTATGAAATAACAGAGCATGACGGCTAAAGCAATGGGCCGTCATGCTCTGTTATTTCATGCCGGCATTACACCAGCAGGCTTTGTACTTTCAGATTGAGCTTCTCGCACTGGCTATACGCTTCTCTCATCGCATTGATGGTGTCTCTGCGTTTTCTCACCAGCAGAATGGTATTTTTTGCTCTTGTGGCTAACAGGTGCGTATCAGCGTGACCAAGCGGTGGCGCATTGACAATAATGATATCAAACGAGCTTTGCAGCTCTGGCAGCAGTTGTATCAGGCTCGTACTCGTTAATTGCGCACCTTGAGCAGGTACCGCATTAGCTGGCAGCATAAAGAGGCGTGCGTAGGCGGTCTTGCGAATGAACGAGAGGTCAAATCCTTTGCGCGTTCTTTCATTATAGGGATCGGTGAGCCGTATTTGCTGCTGTAAACGCGGATTGTCAAAGTCCGCATCAACAAGCAATGTTTTGAAACCGCTATGAGCCACAATGATTGCCAGGATGGCCGTGAAGTTATGCCTTTTACGTGGGCTGGTGACGAGGACGGTATAACCGTTGTCTCGCATTGCTGGAGCGCCGATAGAGGTACATAGCAGTAGTAGCGCTTTCATGCGCCATTGAAAAAGTAGTGGACGGAGTTGCAGCAGGCGCTTTTGCTCAAAGCTGAAGATGTTGGGCAGTTCTGCCAGCACAGGAAGACCGATAATGCGTTGAATTTCCCCTTTATGGCGAATGAACGGGTTGAAATATTCTACCGTGATGAGCAAAACAATCCCAAGCAATAATCCAATCATGACGGCCAGTAGCTTGATAACGCCGCCGGATACCGCGGTACTTGAAGAAGATATTGACGCCACTGCGGGTTGCATGATGATATATGCCGATGAAAACAGGGGGCGCGTGCGCTGTATATCCTGGAGCGCTTCTTGATCGGAGAATAAATTGCTCTCATCAAGGTTCACCTGGTACTCGGATAACACAAGTGTTTGTCGTGTTGTTCGACCCTGGCCCGCCGGTGGTGATGTCGTCAAATTCTGGATGGTCGCATTCAGCGTATTGATCTGGTTGGTAAGTGTTGGGATAGTCTGTTTCAACGAACTTTCATAAAAATCAAGCTGGTGTTTCAGATCAGCGGTCTCTTTTTGTACAAACTGTTGCGCGAGATAATTCACCACATCTGACGCGATAGCCGGTGACGTATACGAGAATTTAATCGTCAGCAGCTGGTTGCTGGCATCTGTTGTCACGCTGATAAGTTTCTCTAACGTGATGGGATTGAGTTGCGGATAGTGCTTATTGATGATGTCCAGCAAGTTTGGAGAGGTGATTTGCGACTCATAGACCAGTGGCGTGTTAATTTGTCCTACATTCAGTGAAACGGCGGTATTCGCCAGGAGAGGGCCATTAATGAGAATAGTGGTTGTTGCTTGATACTGAACAGCCTGGTTATTCGCAATATTGTTGCCAACAAAAAAACCAATAACCATAATAAGCACAAGTAACCACCCACTACGTAGAATACCCTCTAGATACGCTTTCATTTCCATGGTATAAACCTTTCAAATCCCTCTAGCGGAGGGTATCTTTATCATTTCCGTAATATATGTGGCAACTGAGATGCCCCAGCTGTCCCAGTTCAGACGATTTTCAAAGGCAGCACGGCTGGACTGAACCATGGCGCTATAGCGTTGCTCGTCGTGGAACAAATCCGCTATAATGCTCGCATACGCATCCCCGCGTGCGGCAAATGGGAGTAAGAAGCCGTTCTCTCCATCTTTGACAGTCTCTGGCGTACCGCCGGTTGCGGTGGCAATGACCGGGAGACCAAAGGCATTTGCTTCACAAAAGACGATGCCGAAACACTCGTTTCTTGTTGGCAGGAGTAAAAAATGAGACGAGAGATACAGTTGCTCGAACTCCTGGTTTTGTGCTGGATCGTTCTTATCAAGAAAAGGGATGATCTTCATATGTGGATGCCTGTAGGAAGCTGGCGGAACACAGCCACACACTATTAACTCGCCTGGAATCCCCATCTCTTCTAGTTTCAACAGCGTTTCAAAGGCGATATCGCCGCCCTTTCTTTGCCAATCGAAACCAATGAAGAGCAATCTGCAACGGTCAGCGCTCTTTTTGCTGAGAAGCCGTTCTTTCGCGGGTGCGGCATCAATATTCGCTCCCATGGGGACAACATGCACTTTCTCGCGATTCGCGCCATAATCTTCAATAGCGGATTGCGCCGCCCATGTGGAAGAATAAATCAGTAACGAAGCCTTGTTGATAGCCGTAGCTGACAGCTTATTCATTTCACGAGTGATACTTTTGGGCAGATTTGAATATTGTGGGTAATAGTCATGTAAAACCGCAAAGGTGGCATCTTCTACCAGCACAATTGGAATGTCGGTTTCTATGAAAGCCACTTCCGATGTGCTGGCCGCGGCGACTATGACATCAACAGGGAGTTCGTGCAGGCGCACATTAGCGGATTTTGCGAATCTCTTTGCGGTGAAAATGCGGTAATTGCAGACAAAATACTTTCGGCCAAGCGAAAAGAGCGGAGAGAAGGCAAACTTTTTCTTAACAAATACACGTAATTTCTTATAAAAGGCTTTTGTTTCTATGGGCTGTGCTTCTTTGGGATTGATATAGATCACCTCGCCGCAATGCTGTTGCAGTGCCTGCGAAGTGTAATAAAAAGTCCCTGACCACGCTCGTTTGTCTTTTGGATCTAACGCGCTCAAGAAGCCTATTCTCAATCGCCGTTGACTCATTTCACTCATAAATCGTTTCCTTGATAATGGCAGACTGGCTCATCATTCGTCCATCAATCATCCCAACCAAAATCGAGACCTAAGAATTCGTATAAGCGTGCATTGTACGGCTTGAAAAAGTCAAGCAAATAGCGTCGTGTCTCAGGGTTCATTTTCGGTGGGCGTTCCTTATTCAAATATCCCGCTTTTTGCGGCAATCGGTACTGCTTGTATTCTTTATTTGCCTTCATTTCAAGGCTGGGCAGACCAAGAAATTCCAGCGTTTGTTTGGTGGTCTCGCCTGGATTGCTATACATATCTTCACTTTTTAGTATCAAGAATTGTTCCTGTGGATAATATTTCATCCAATGTTGCAAGTGGTCTACATACATGCCCCGTGTCAGATACGAGAACTGGCGGTATTCCTGGCTGGCGCGGTTTGCTTCCACCAGAATCTTCTCCTGTTCAGACCCAATCATCATCTGCTCGCGTCTGATGGCCTCCTCAAACGATAACGTCTCCTTGTTCACCCTCGATAATAGCCAGTAATGCGAAAAGGCTCTATCCACCGGATTTCTTAACAGGACGATCAGCTTTACATGAGGTAAAACCTTTGAAATTCTTTCAGCGGCACGCGGATAAAAGAGATATGCGGGCGTTGCTTCGCCAGTAAGAAAGTCTCGCTTACGGATATGCTCGGCATAATATTTTTGCACGGTTGTCGGGAATTGAGCGCGATACCAGCGCATGCCCTTTGCATAATGGTCATCAAAGAAGTGCAACTCTTTCTCAATGCTGGGGACTATTTGTGGGTGTTCCGACAGATAGTAAAAGAGAGACGTTGTCCCGCAACGTGGAGCGCCAATGATCAAAAAATCCGGTAAGAGCCGTAGCGGGCTGGTGACTTCTTTATACGTTTCACTAGATAGTCGTACAGTACTTCTCAGTTGATGTTTGACATCAGCAATGATTTTCAATGCTTGTGACTCCTCTTAAAATACTGCGCTTCACTCTGCTGGCTATGCCCTGTTTCTCCCAAGCGAGAGTACTGCCTGGAAACCCGTTTTCAGAATAAATAGCAGATGGACGGGATAATACAGCCAGTACAGGCGTAAAGGTAAACGAGACCGCTCCATATACAGACGCCCCAGGTGAGCGGGATGTGGAAAAGCCGCCCGGAAAAGTACCAGAGCGAGCATCAGTACATTATCCACCATCAAACGTTGAAATAATTTGCGTTTGCGATACGCCGTTCGATCTAATATGGCAGACAAGTTATCGCCAACGTACCGCGAGATGAGGCGGCGAATAAAAGCCGGTGGCTTATACATCTCGATATCCGCATAACTGGGAACAGCGACATGGAAAACCTGTTGACAGAGTAATACGCAATAATACACCGTTGACATCAAGCCCAATTCCTGGGCAAGCCGACGTAGCAATATCCAATCTAGCTGCTCCCCACAGCTAATAAGCATTACGGCAATGTCATACAGCCACAGCAGGCGTTCAAACGTATGCGAGCGATAGTGCCAGCAGAGATAGATAAACATATCCTCCAGGCCCATACCATAAACATTCACCGAAGCGATAGTGATGGGTCTTGCTCGCTGCCAGATTTGTACCGGGTTAAAAGAAACGCCCATTTCGTTGCTGTGCGGTGCGATGTGAACCTCAAATAAGAGATAGCCGACATCATGCTCTTTCATATAGACGAAAGCGGCACGCTGGCGGGAAAGCGGTTCAAAGCGATACTCTTGATAGTAGCGATAGCCCAGTTGCTCTAATATGACAAACGTTGCCTTGAGGTCTTCTGGATGTACCATCAGATCAATATCGCCGTAATGACGCAGTTCGGGACGAGCGTACTGCGTCTCTGCGATATCGGCTCCTTTTAATACCATAACGGGAATCTTCGCACCGGTTAGAGCTTCCAACACCTGCGTCAATTCAAATTGATAATACAGGTTTAGGAGCGTGCTTTGCCGGTAAAGTTGTTGTAGTTGTGCGGCCTTCTTCTTGCCCACACGCTGAAAAAGCTCCTCAGAAGGCGTTTCCTCCATGAATAGGGGCAAACATCCCTGTAATACCGCAGCTCCTGAAGTAAAGGTGGAGGGTACCTGAACATGCTCTATACCGTGATAGATGCTGTTCAGTACCCCTCCTACTGCCGGGAGTGGTCTTGTATCACCGGATACAGGGCGAAATCCCGTGGCAGTATCATTCATATCCATCGTCCTAATTTGTTCGCTATCAGGCCAGAGAGCTTCACACTCGTACTCAACAGTTCGTCTTTGGCGTTTAACACCTGGTTCATGCGGTTTTTGGTCACATCTACGACCAGGTAGGTCTGATCGCTGAGAGAGCCAAGCACATGGGCCTCGGCATGATAGAGCGACGGGCAATCAATGATGATAAAATCGGCATGTTTCGTGAGCCGTTGGAGGAACATCTCCATCTCAGGCATACTCAGTAAGCTGCTTGGGTCCGCGCCCGTGACAGGCTTGCCGGCGGGCAGGACATAGAGATTCGGAATCTTCGTCGGGAGAATATAGCTATCGAGCGGGAACTTGTCTACAAGGGTGAATGCGGCGTTCCCATTGGAATTTTGTATTCTCGCAGCACTTCGTGATTGGGAAGCAACTCTTGGAACCTGAGCAGTGGGATAGCTTTCCCAGTTCGCATCCACCACACTGCCAACCTGCTGGGGCAATTCAGCCGGGAATTGTCCCGCGCCGGATATGCCATGTATTTTGAGTGCGCTGACATCTTCCAGCATTCTTGCCAATCCGGCATCATTGGCAACGCCCAGACGCTTTTGTTGTACCGGATCATGCAAATTTGCATCAATCAGCAATACCAGTCGCTTGCTCTGAGCTAACAGCGCTGCCAGTTGTGAAGCAATAGAACTCGTGCCTGCTTTCGGTCGGGTTGCCGTCACTGCAATGATGTGGGCTCCCCCGTTCTCGGCGTGAAACAGGATATCCGCCATCATGACTTTACATTCTTCAGCATAGGGTTGCTTTGATGCGCTGAGAGTTTGCAAAGGTACTTCGAGCGGTGATGATTTAATCCAGCGTAGCGAGCCCAACACCGGCAGCTTTGCTTTCTGCTGAAGTGCATAGGCTGTATTAATGCGGTCCGCACGCCGTTCAATCATAATGATAGCCGCCAGCCCGGCAATGAACAAAAGCAACGCAAGCAAAGGAGAAAATGGAATCAGCCCCAGGATCGAGGAAGGCTTCGCGGGTGGTGTAGCTGCTTGCACAATAGAGAGCGGCGACGAATTCAATTGTTGCTCTTCTTGCAAAGATTGCAACGACTTAATATCACTGGTTTGCAGTCCCTGCTGCTGCGATATCTCGCTATTGTACAAGCTAATCTGGGCTGTATCAGTTGTTGGTGTCTTGATAATTTCTTGATTCAAGTTATTGATGGTATTTGTCTCACCCGTAATACGCGCACTGATGATCTTTATTTCTTGCGCAACCTCAGCCTTGATTTCCGCGTTTTGTTGTGTAACCAGCGTGTTGGCAAGATCATTCGCCAGATTGGCCGCCTCTTTCGCATTGGAAAGGGTTACTTCAATCTGAAGACTTGCCGAGGCAACGGTGGGAACCACGGTAAGACCTTTGCCCACCAGTGTCGTCGCGCTAAGGTCCTTATACTCTGGCTTTTTGAGTACCGTCAATAATATTGAATCGGAGGTTACCAACGAGGAATAAGCAGTTACCGATTTTACAAGGCCACCGCCATGGGCGCTTGATTTTAGCTCAATGGTTGATGTTGCCAGGTACGTGGGAGGTACCAGTTTGGCTATCGGTTTCCCTGCATAATACCCCACTATCAGGCACAGAATTAACACCCAAAACCAACGGATGAATGTGCGAACTATAACTTTCATTGATATATATCCTTTGCTTCCGCTCCTGGCTATTCTACCTTTCCGAATAGACCTCGTGTGATCCGATACAAACAGAACGGTACTTCTCAATTCAGGGTTGTGATGCCCCAACGCTTGTGAGACACTGATACCATAACAAATTTCCCCCGGCTTCAGAAGAGATAAATAGTTAAGAAGTGGTTATGCATCCTCAAAAATGGTTATGAAATGATAACCAGCCTGTCTTTTATGCGGAGAGCTTCAACGTTTCATCGTGTTTCGGCTTTCCTCAAGTTGTTTTCCATACTTTCGAGTTGCTTGATGATACAGAACCCTCTTTTCTGTATAACCCGAAATGGTAGGAAACCTTTGCTTTTTGCGGATAGTTAAGACTTCTTAACTGAAATGCCCAAACATTTACACCATCGTAACACTAATATAACGAGACATTTCCTCAACGGTATTAATATAGTACTCAGAAGTACTAATATCATTATGAGGGAGCAAACCATGCGTATCCTTTTTGTCACACCCTATATACCGTCGCGTATTCGTGTACGGCCCTACTACTTAATAACCTTTCTGAGCAAGTTTCATGACGTCTCGCTTGTTTCCTTGCTCTGTGACGAGTATGAGCGCGAATTAGCGCAAGACATCTCCGGCTATTGCTCATCAATTGATCTGGTACCTCTCTCCAAAGCGCGGGCTTATGGCAATTGCTTGCGAGCCTTACCAACGCTCATGCCGTTGCGCGTGGCTTACTATCGCTCACCCGCCTTTATTACTACTATTCGGCAAGTAATCCGTAAACAGCAGATTGACGTGGTGCATGGGGAGTTAATCAAGGTTGTACCAGCGTTGCAAGCGGTGCTGGCGCAAGAACATATCCCTTGCCTCTATGATTCCGTTGACTGTATCTCTTCTTACCTGGAACAACAATATAGTACAGTACGCAATCCCCTGAAAAAAGTCTTTGTCTACAGCGAACTGCAGAAAATGAGACATTATGAGCCTCGCGTATTGACAGGTTTTGACAAAGTTACCATCACCTCTGCCCATGACAGCAAGTATCTTATGGCGCGAAATAACAAGTTGCAGCCAATCCAGGTTGTGCCGAATGGAGTAGATACAGCCTATTTTGCTCCACTACCCACGCCACGCGAGGCGGATTCGCTGGTCTTCTGCGCCAAACTGGATTATTATCCGAATTCGCAGGCTATCCTGTATTTTTGCCGTGAGGTTCTGCCACTAATCTGGCAGCAGCGTCCGCAGGTACGGCTCACCATCGTCGGCAGTAACCCGCCCCAGTCCATCCGTGATTTAAGCGCGGATGAACGCATTACCGTCACCGGCTCCGTGCCAGATGTGCGCCCCTATCTTGGTAAAGCCACCGTAGCCCTCGCCCCATTGCAAGTGGCCGCTGGTATGCAAAATAAAGTGCTGGAGGCATTAGCGATGGGTGTGCCGATGGTAGCAACGCCGCGAGCCTGTAAATCCCTCAATGTCAAAAACGGCACCCACCTGCTTATCGCGGAGGAGCCGCAAGCCTACGCCGAAGCCATTAAACTCGTCCTCGACGACCCACAACTGGCCCAGAAATTGAGTCTGGCGGGACGCGCCTACGTCGAAGAGCATCATAGTTGGGCTGCCAACGCTCATCTCCTCAGCGAACTCTACAACTCTATTGCGGTCAAACCGGAGCAACTGGAGAGGGAATTACATCCTGACTCGTCTGTAGCGGGGCCGTTGGTGTAACATCAAGTTCTATAAGTCAAACGGATATTCTAGTTACGATATCGTACTGGAAATTAAAGGGCTACTACAAAGGTTATCTGTATACCCATACTATTCAAATAGTATGGGTATACAGATAACCCAATATTTGACCTGATGTCTTTCGGTTACGGCTTGTATTTGTTCTGTTTCATATTACACGGCATACACTCGCCAATGCTATCACTAAGCAGGATCATTCATGTTAGCAATAGTAGGCAGTGAGGGGGTTATATGGTTTATATTGATCAGCCGTTTGAAATTCCGAATAGCCAACGGCCCAAATATAATTGCTACCAGGAATTTCCGCTACCGCATTAAAGCTATCCTGGTAATCACCAGGGTTTGGACTGGCAACAATACTCCATGCAGTGCCATTCCAATGCTCAGTAAGAGTATAGATATTGTTTGAGGTTGGGATGTCAGAATAGCCCACAGCCCAGATATTGGTGGCAGAAATTACTCCTACTGCAAGGAGAGAAACATATGATGAGGTTGTTGGTGCCCCGGGGACAATACTCCATTGTGTCCCGTTCCAGTGTTCAATCAGCACATTGCTCCTCTTAGAATGATCACTAAAATAACTGCCAACAACCCAGATATCTGTTGTGGAGACAGCAGCTATCCCGGAAAGGGTATCTGAAGGATTAGAATTAGGTTTGGGAGCGGGAACGCCACTCCATTTTGAGCCATTCCAATGTACAATAAGCGAGTAGTTACTGCGATCGAAATCATTTCCCACAGCCCATATATTGTCAGAGGAGAGAGCAATGACGCTATTTAGCGCGACGTTTAAATATTCTAGAGTGTGATCGATGCTCCACTGCGAGCCATTCCAGTGTTCAATCAAAGGGTGGGTATTGCTGGGACCTTGATAATATCCGACAGCCCAGATATCGTTGGCAGAGACAGCAGTCACGCTTGTGAGAACGTTTTGGCTCGTTTTGGGATTGGGACTTGGAACAATACTCCATGTGGTCCCGTCCCAATGTTCAATAAGGGTTATCATTTCAAGGTTAACAGCTGCTGTACCAACGGCCCAGACGTTGTTGGTAGAGATAGCCGTGACTCCGTACAGGTAATTAAAGTATGCCGAAGGTACATTGGGACTTGGGATGATGCTCCAACTTGTGCCATTCCAGTGTTCGGTCAATGTTTGATCGACTGAATGGACATTTAGAATAGAGTGGCCCACAGCCCAGATGTCATTGGAGGAAATGGTGGCTACCCCTAAGAGATTAGTGTAAATGCTTGTGTTCCCACTGGGAACGTTGTTCCATGAGCCGCAGCTATCATCAGAAGCAGCAGTTGCGGGACTACTTACTCTAAGCAGCAACATCGCCACTATCCCGAGACAGATACATGGGAGACAAAGAAGATAAAGTCGCTTCATGGTATTTCTCACAATCTTCTATGATGTTTGGAGAATAGACAAGGAATACGATCGGCCAACCTCTTCTACTTTACCACCATTGTAAATGTCCTGGCAAGTAATTGGTTCTACCGTTTTACTTCTCTATCTCTTCTTTTCTCAACTTGACAATTCCAGGCGAGACATGTAGTTTCCGTTAAGGATGCTGCTTTAGCTCCACCCAAAATCTCTACCCAGCAGTTCGTACAAACGGGCGTTGTGGGGCTCGAAATAGGTGACGAGACGCTCGCGCATGGCCGGGTCCATTTTGGACTTCGTAAAGCTGTTGTACTGCTTGAACTCTTTTTGCAGACTCTCGGGGATAATTGTTGGAATATTCAAAAAGCTTAAGGTTTCTTTGAATGTTGCTGCCGGGTCGGCGTAGAAATCCTCACTTTTGAGGATCAAGAATTGTTCGCGTGGGAAATATTTGAACCATGCCTGTAGCTGGTCCGCGTAGATACCTCGTGCAAGATAGGCACAGTTGTTATGCCAGTGTTCCAGGCTAAAGTAGGTATCATCTTTCAGTATCTTCGTCCATTCGTCCCGCGTTCTTTCCTCCTCGCGCTCAATGGCCTCTTCGAAGGAGAGTTTCTCAACGTCCTGGCCCACTTTGAGCCAGTAGTGCGAATAGGCGCGTGAAACGGGATTTCTCAACATCAGGACAAACTTTGCCAGGGGTAAAATTTTCGCAATGCGTCCAGGCGTATGTGGATGGAACAGGTAATTAGGACTGGCTTCCCCCGTGATGAGCGGCTGCTTTTTTACGCCCTGAGCATAATATTTGTGAAAAACAGTGGGGAACTGCGCCCGGTACCAGGGTATCCCGCGTTCAAAGTTGTAACTATGATCGAAGAAATGCACCTCTTTTTTTGAGGCTGGAGCAATATGCGGATGTTCGATCAGGTAGTTATAGAGCGAAGTCGTTCCACAGCGTTCCGCGCCAATAATCAGAAAATCCGGCATCAATCGCGCCGGACTGGTAACGGTCCAGTACGCTCTTCTTGTTCGCCATACCGAGGGCCTGAGTGTTTCTTTGAATGATTTCATAAGTATCAACTCCGGGTTTCGTAATGTATGCCGTGGTTGTCGGTGGGCCAGGGTACCCGCAAGGGGATACCCCTACTATACCCGCTGGCGGGTAAGAATTAGCTCCAGCCAAAATCTCTTCCTACAAATTCGTATAAACGGGCATTGTGTGGCTCGAAGTAAGCGACGAGGCGTTCTCGCAGCGCCGGGTCTATTTTACTCGGCACCTTATTTGCCGATGTGTTATAGTGCTTAAATTCCTTCTGCAAACTGCCGGGGATGAGAACAGGCACATTTAGAAATGCCAGCGTTTGCTTAAAGGTTTCCATTGGCTCCGCGTTGAGTTCTTCGCTCTTGAGCAGCAACAGCTGCTCGCGTGGAAAAAAGTCGAGCCAGTGTTTCAACTGATCCACGTAAACGCCTCTGGCAAGGTAAGAATAACGGAAAAAAGCCGTGCTATTATATAGTGCATCGCTGAGAACTTTTTCTTTTTCTGCCTGTGTTCGCTCCTCTTCGGCCTCAATCGCGTCGGCAAAGGATAATTGCTCATAACCTCGTTCCACATTATGCCGGTATTGTGAGTATGCTCGTTCAACAGGATTGCGTAGCAACGCGATTAGTTTCACACGCGGCAGTATTTTCGCGCTCCTCTCAGGTGCATGCGGGTAAATCAAGTAGCCTGGGCTTGCTTCTCCCACAATGTAATTCTGCTTGCGGACATCTCTGGTATAAAGCTTGCGCAACGGTGTGGGGAACTGCGCCCGGTACCAGGCAAGCCCCAGGTGGTAATTTTTATCAAAATAACTAACTTCTTTAATGACCGCTCCACCGATATTGGGATGCTCATTCAAATACAGGTATAATGATGTTGTTCCGCCTTTTTGCGCCCCGATAATGAGAAAATCGGGTAATGTCCGTAAAGAACTGGTCGCAGTCCGGTACAGATTGTTTGTTGCGGGTTTAGCGACATTAACTGGTTTCATAGCTATCTATCCCCATTTCTCCCATTGCTCATGATGGTAGTACTGTTTCCGGGTATGTCCATGCGTCTCCTAGCGTCTCAACTCAGGAACACGGCCTGCATTCTGCGCATATTGTGCTGGCATTGCGGTTGTTTCAAGCAGGTCAACCTCATTTTCAGCTTGCTCTGCTTCCTTTGACCAGGTTGGAATACTTAGGACCAGACCGAGCAGTATCCAGCGATAGGAGGCCTCGATAAAAGCGCCTGTGCCGCCGCCAGAGGCGGCAGAAGGCAGGAAAAAGTCCTCGAAGAAGCCACCCATCAGAATGGTGACAAATACACCAATCTGTGTTAAAGCGATTGATCTGGCTATTCTTGTTTTCGCGGCAAAAAACGCCTTCAGTGAACGAATACCGATAGCTGTCAAGAGCCAGAGGTAACAGATGAGGCCTTGCAAGCCCATTTCCGCCAGAATTTCGAGGTACTGATTGTGTGCGACGCCCACTTTGTCAATACTATACGTGCGGTCAAAAAACTGATAATTCCCTGCGCCAACTCCGAAAATCGGGCTATGTTGCCAGATCATAATGGCATCTTGCCAGATGATGAGGCGGTCACTGCCATACACTTTCGCCGGGTTGAAGAAATCTGTTACTCCCGGTACCAGCACAATGATCAGAAGTAGCACGAGTGGTGTAATGAGTATAAAGATGATGATTGCTGACCAATTTTGCACACGCAAACTGATCATCACCATGAAGATCAAGAAAAGTCCAACCCAGGCTTCACGACCGAACGCGAGTATAACAGCTATGCTAAATAGGAGCGTGGCTATTGCCCACAGGATACGAGACCTCACCGTCTTCGCGTAAAGGGTCTGACCTAAAGCAACCGCGGTGAAGATTACAATCATCGTTCCCAGGGTGCTGGAGACCGTGCCAAAAATCTTTGGGCGACGGTTGCCCAGTAGAGCTTCGTGACCAAGTAAACCGAGTGGGCCTGCGAAGTTCGTGGCGATTGCATACACCCAGCCGACAACTGCGAAAGCGATAATTGCCCAGCGGATATCCCGTAATCGGCGTACCATTGTTGGTATAATGATCAAGATCATAGGAAGGCCGATAAGAACGGCCAACTCGACCAGATTGACGATGTTAATAGAAATGGTGGAGTGCGGATACGTGTAAATCACTTTGGGGTCAGGAGCCAGACGAGAATAGATAATCGAGATGAGACCCACCAGAATCAAACACCCAATCGGGGCCATGATCATCGGATCCAGAAACCTTTGCCCTGATTTTCGCAAGGGAAGAATCGTTTGCAGTACCCATACAATAAAGACAAGGCCGAAAATAAGATCTCCGATAAAAAGCCGGGACAGCAACCCTGAATGGCCGAGGGCCAGGCCGAGGCTGGGACCGGCAAGAATAATATAGAGCGGAAGTGCCAGGCCCGAACGCAGGAAAAATAACATCACCAGGTTAATTGCGATCGCACCGACAATGCCTAAAACAGGATTAACCGGCATAATGAATGCGAGTATGAGAGACAGCAAAAGGTAGACAACAACTGTCGTCGTTATTGCTGCCGGTGGGAGAGCAAACGAGCCAGACGGTAAAATAGAAATTCTGTTTTGTTTCATCGTGAAAAACTCTCACTTACAAAGTACTTCATGGTTTATTCCACGGTTTTTAACATGGTTCGATTGAGTACAATTGAGAAGGGTACTTTCAATTTTGAAAGCATATCTTCCGCCTCTGCTATCTGCGAACTCTTACTTTTCTGTGCATCCACAGTTAAGAGGACGACATCAGACAACATTAAGAGATTGGCTGTGCCTACATCAGTAAGCAAAGAAGGGCCATCAATGACAATGAGATCGGCCTGGCTGCTCAATAGATCAATAAATGGACGAAGACTATCGCTGCGCAAATCCTCCTCGAACCCCCCGGATGCCTTTTTTTGTTTTTTCAGGCCGATTGGCAGGACGCCGAGTTCCGCAATGGATGTACCAACTAGCGGCAGAGAACCCGATATACCAGCAGCTAAAGCATTTGTCACATCTATGGTTCCACTACTATTGGGAATATGGAACCACGCATGCAGCACCGGACGCGCCACATTCGCATCTACAAGTATTGTGCGCATGCCGCTTTTTGCTGATGCAAAGGCCAGACTGCTCGCCAGCGTACTTTTCCCTTCTCGTCCCTTTGGGCTGGTCACTGTAATCACATGCAGTGGTTTCTCAAATTCGCCACTCTGGTAGCGTAGACGGCGCAAAAGAGGTAGGCATTCCGATGAAGTCCGTTCCAATACGCGCAGGCGATTTTCATTCAATATCGGTAGTTTGGGAAAAACGGCGGTGATACGTGGCAACACTTCTTCACGTCTTTTGCCTCGTAACGGCACGCTGTTCGAGAAATTGTTCGTCAGCACTATACCGCCAAGCCCCATAATCAGCCCAACCAGTGGAGATAATGCTAAACGCTGGCTCTGCGTTGGCCCCGTACCTGGGATTGTCGTGATCACCGGTGTGTTTGAAGTGAGTTTGAGGATGTCGTTTGGCCCAAAGCCCTGTTGCTGCAATTGTAACAACAGGCCATTGATGTGATCGGCCCGATGTTTCTGTTGATTGTGGAGAGTTGCTATAAAACTATACGCGGGTGTTGCGCTTTTCCCCGTCGCTTTCAAATTTTGGAGCGTTGCCGCCGAATTCGCTTCATCACTTGTGACCTGCGTCAAATCAAGGTTAAGTGCTGCCACCAGTCCATTGACCACCTTCGCACGATCGTTATGAATCCTGTCGAGAAACGCTTGAAAGACTGTCCTGGCAACGATAGAGGCATCCTGCGGCGAATCGCTCACGCCAATGAGATTGAGTACATTTGAATCCTTTACATCGCTAATTGTCACCAGTGATTCCAGACTCGCCAGTGTCAAGCCTTGAAATTGCTGCATTTTGGCGAGTTTTGGCAGTGCCAGATTCAACGTATCAGGGTCTAAAAAAGTACCAATAAAGAACTTGGTAGCATCCTTCGCGTTATTGATACCAGCACTGCCTAAAAGCTCTACCTGCACTTGAAGCTGAGCCTGATAACCAGTTGACGAAGCGCTATCAGGAATGACACTGCTGGCAATTGTGACAACAGCCATCAAAAGCAGCAGAAACCACCCCCAGCGTAGCAACAATCTACTATATGGGGCGAAACGTGTGCGCCAGCTTTCTTTTCTGATCTCTATGTACGTACTCATTATTTCACCTGATTATAATTCTTTAACTTCAAACAGCCTGACAATTTCCTGGTATGTTTCCAATACATATATTTGACACCTGCTTAGCGTCTTGCACCTTCTGCAATTGCTGTCAATGCAGAAGAACTGTGCGCTCCCCTTCATTATATAGAGTGTCAAAAAACCATGAAGCTTTCTTCTATTTGCACTGGCAGGTGCCTGTTCGGTACAGGCTAACATCTATTGTAACGTTGCTACGCAGTTTGGATAGGTTTTATAGTACTAAATTGTTATTCAATCCCGACCATGAATATGGTTACGAAGTGGTTAAGGTTCAATGTCCCACCTTGAGATTTCATAACTAAGGCAAGATTCAAATGAGCCTGACACTGTTTGCGCGGTATCGCGCAAACAGTGTCAGGCTCATTTGAATCTTGCCTTAAAGGTCAGCCTTCAACTACCAGGATCTTTGAATAGTGATGCCTCAAAATTGTATTTACTGACCACTCGCGAAAGATGGTGGTGCATCGCTGGTATTTATTCCCCAGGAGGTATTTGGCGTGTTGCCTAATGTGAACTGCAAAGTCGCATTACTGGAGAGTGTGGAGATGGGTTCCCACAACTGTGTGGAAGGTTGACCATTGACCGTCAGACTCTGGACGTAGGGAGTCGTATCTGAGGCATTTTGCGCTGTGATTTGTAGGGTAGTGCCGTTCCCCATGGTTATCGTTATCTGTGGGAACAGGGGACTACCAAGCACAAGATCGCCTACTCCTGCATATTGAGGATACAGTCCAATTGCTGACCATACCACAAAGGAACCCATTGTTCCAAGGTCATCGTTGCCAGGCAAGCCATCAGGGGTGGGGTTATACAGTGTGGTAATGGCCCGTCGTACAACTGCCTGCGTTTGCCACGGTTGTTGAACATAATCATAGTCCCACACTGATGTCAAACTTGGCTCGTTACCGAGATAGGCATAGGGAGACTTTGGAGAAGCATTAAGTTGTGTGAAAAATGTATTGAGTCTACTGATAACTGCCTGGTTTCCTCCCATATCGGTAAACAATCCATTCAGATTGTACGGAATCATCCACGAGTACTGGTAGGCGTCACCTTCATCAAACCCCTTTAAACTTGTCGGACTAAAAGGCGTCAAAAACGTACCATCAGCATTTCGAGGTTGAATGAACCCCGTCGCGGAATTGTAGACGTTTTGCCAGTTCTGCGCTCGTTGCGAGAACGTTTGGAAATCGGTTGTATCCCCCAGGGCCAGGGCGAAACGAGAAATGGCAAAGTCATCCACGCTGTATTCCAACGTAGCAGATGCCACTCCGACGACGCCGGGTGCTTTTAAAGGCAGATAATGGTAGGAGAGGTAGTCTTTCAACCCTTGCCGTTCGGTGTAGCCTTTGACGTAGCATGGCTGGTTCGCCCCTTTGAGCATGGCCTGGAGAGCAGTGGCTGTGTCGAAATTTGTCGCACCAAAAGCATAGGCACCGGCGATGATGGCATCAGCGGAGTCGCCATCCATGACGATTGTATTTGTGTTGGCGACCGGCCACTTGGGCAAACATCCACTTTGCTCGTAATCATTGACTAGCGACTGCATCATATCGCTGACTTGATTGGGGAAGAGCATCGCAATGAGTGGTATCTGGGTGCGATAAATATCCCACCCCGAAAAATTTGCATATTGCGTGTGGCCTGGGGGAAGCGTATAGACCTGATTATCAAAGCCGATATACTGTCCATTCACATCACTGAAGGTACTTGGGAACAACAATGCATGGTACAGTGAGGTATAGAAGACTTGCGTGTCAGCAGTTGTGCCACCGCTAACCTGAATTTGATTTAAAGCAGTATCCCAGCTAGCGACGTTTGCTGCGACTGTCCCACTAAAATTCCATCCTGCATTTTCGGTTCGCAAGTTCAAAAGAGCATTTTGCAAGCTCACATAGGAGATGCCAACTTTTGCCTGTACCACATTGTTCTGTGTAGTATCAAATGTGACGAAGGCTCCAGCTTTGGAACCGGTACTTGATGTTGTGCCACTATTGACATTTACACCTTTCCACGTGCCATAGCTGGTGAAAGGAACATTGAATTGAGCCGTGAAATAGATTTTATAGTAGTTGCCTTGTCCACAAAAATTGCCGCTGAGCGCCCAACCGGATACAACATTATCGAGGGGATTAATCAGAACGGAGTCTTTCTCATCAGGGTTCAAACTACCTCCCGTATTGATAATCATCGTGGAGACAGTTGAGGCGGGATACGTAAATTGTCCAAAACCCGTGTGAGGTGTGACGGTCAATTCGGCTTTGACGCCGGGCTGATCCAATAAAACGCTGTAGTAACCGGCCGTTGCGACTTCATTGGTGTGAGAAAATGTAGAGGCATAGGTTGCGCTATTGGTTCCAGGCGATACGGTGATCGGACCAACATAAGGCATGAAAGGAAAATCGCCACCAATTCTACACCCTGCCCCGCTGACATGTGTGAGACCGAAGCCACGGATATAGTGATCAGTATAATAATACCCACTCTGAGGGCGATTTTTGCGCGGTATAGCCTTGTCCGTATCTGGACTCCATTGCACCATCCCAAAAGGACTGGTCGCTCCTGGAAAGGTATTTCCCTGTCCTTGCGTCCCCATGAGTGGATTTACGTAGCTAGCCAGATCGTTCGGTCTGGCCGCATAAGCATATGAAATTTCTTTTCCCTCGAAAAGAAACAGGCTGGTAAGTAGCAAACAAAGGACTATAGCACCCCGATATACAAAGTGTCGTTTCATTCTATTTTTCTCCCCCAAGAAAGTAGCGTGTTCAAATGCAATGGTTGCAAAAAAACTAGGCGGTTGCCTTAGAAAACTCTACATTATTTAGAGGAAAATTACAAGTCTTTTCAGAACTTTGTATTGTAAGCAGAAGAAGCGCATGTACTGAATGGTATATGCGCTTCTTCTGCTTACAATATCTTTCCTAATAGAGGCTACTTTGCGCGATGAATAGTGCAATGGCTTGCCAACTCATTTTACATATCACTTTGTCGTGATTTTCCCGATTTCTGGCACTGCACTGAACCAGACATTCCCATCGGGACCGGGAGTCAGAGCACCTATTGAAGCACTGGTGTCGGGATACGGGAACTCAGTAAAAGTGCCAGTTGGTGTGAGCCGTTCGATTTCAGACCTACCAGTATTCCTGCAAAAATTACCGTTCTCAGCGAACCAGAGGTTGCCATCAGAGCCAGTTGTGATGCCTTGAGGTCCACCGGGATACCCGCTTTGTGGCGTGGAAATGGCAGTGAGGGGAATATAGAGGGTGACAGAATAATGGTGAACAAGGACAACACAACGACGCAGAACGAGCGACGGATAAGCACGTATTTCATGACCTATTCCCTTCCTTGGAGTACGACAAACGAAAGTACGGTGTCAAGCTTGGTACTGTTTTCCAGACCAACTGTTTTCCCTGACAGTTATTCTATTGGCTGGGTTCGGTGGTGATTAGAATACCCGATGGAGCTTTTGTTAATTGTACTGGTTCCACTACATCCATATTGCATGCTATTCAAGCACAAGGTAAAGATATTGGCTCCATTATTTACTTGTTTACATGACTGGGAGCCAATGAAAACAATAGAGAGGGCATTACCTAACTCATAAAGCCTCCCAGATATGAGCTAAAACGCTCCTGGAAGAGAGGATGCAGAATGCCAGAAGCAACTCCTGCACCCAGCGCGAGATGGGCTAACAGTAAGAGAAGATTTCTGCCACACTGTCATATGCATCAGCCCCAACAGCCCAGATCTTTTTGGAGCCGGGAACAGTGGATATTGCGGCAAGGTAGCCCGTCGTCCCTTGAATATAGATGGCATGCCAATTCAATCCATTCCATTGCTCAACTAATGGAATAGGAGGACTATCTGGTTGATTCTGGTAATATCCCACTGAGATGACATTCTTAGTACCCCCTGCTGAGGTTACGCCATATAAAATACTCGAAAAATTTGGGCCCGATTTTATAGGGACAATGCTCCAGGCTGACCCCTTCCATTGCTCAGTGAAAAGCTTGCCATAGCCGTTGCCGAATGACCCTACTGTCCAGAGCTGCTTTGTTCCTGAAACCGACGCGACCGCGTTAAGGTAACTCCAGGTTTGCTTGTGGGAGAGGCTGGGTATAATGCTCCAGGCTGACCCGTTCCACTGCTCAGTCAAGGTGGCCAGGTATTTCCCGGTAAAGTAGTCTCCAACAGCCCATACATCGTTTGGAGAAACGACAGTCACTGCAGAAAGTTGGTAGACATTTGAGCCAGGGCTGGAAATGACGCTCCAACTTGTGCCGTCCCAGTGTTCAATCAACGGGACACCGTTACTCTCGCCGACGGCCCAGATGTCGTTGGCAGATGCGACAGCGACTCCATGTAGTGCGGTATTAGAGGAGATAGGACCTGGGCTGGGCATAACATTCCAGCTTGTGCCTCCCCATTGTTCTATCAGCGTCTGATATGTTGTACCATCGTTGCTGTAGTCTCCGACAGCCCAGACGTCGTTCGCTGAAACGACGGCTACTCCAAAGAGTTGATTGTCGGAAGAGCCAGGGCTGGGGCTGGAAACGACGTTCCAAGTCGTGCCATTCCAGTGTTCGATCAGTGTCTTATTGCTGAAGGAAAGAGCATAAGGAGCATCATAGCCAACGGCCCAGGCGTCATTCGCAGAGGCAGCGGCAACTCCTTTGAAAGCAGCAGCAGAACTTGGAGGAATCGGATTGGAAACTTGCTTCCAGCCGCTACACGTTGTAATTGATGGTAATTTTGCTGCGGAAGCCTTCGCCTCCATACTCGCTGTTGAGAGAAACAGTGTGACGACTACGAAGGAGAGGATGCAAAGAAAAAGCGTTGTAAAAAAGCGTTTCATAAGGATTTCCTTTCTGGTTTTTGCCAGGTGAATCAGACAAGAAATTCAACTTATTTGTAGAATTTCCTTCAGCGAGAGCAGATAATAACGCAAAGGATTATTTCCCGAATGGCAGATCAGAGCGACCTGGAGAGTTGAGTACACAATATTCTTGATGGCAAGCGAAGTATTTCCCCTTAGGCATGGTTCAAAAAAGGGCAAAGTGACTTGACAGTGTGACAGCCAAAAGTGGCGAAAGATGTCCCTGTGAGGTATGGTAAAAAAAACCGATCACCAAACCACACAGGGAGAAACCAATGGTTC